>ERZ773028.274-NODE-274-length-43630-cov-6.499208_pt1 | contig 43630 bp, 30 predicted proteins | sample MGYA00511123_ERZ773028 | MGnify/ENA primary metagenome ERZ773028 (study PRJEB29015, sample SAMEA2738134) | human oral metagenome | biome: human oral; feature: human-associated habitat; material: saliva | place: China | collected 2206 ... | reverse complement strand
CATGCTGCACAGGGTGCACATGCCGCACCAGCAGGCAGCACCTCGCGACCCGGGACGGGAGGTGTCGCGCTATGAGGTTGATGGATCTGCTGCGAGAAACCCTATCTGCGCTCAACGCTAACCGCGGTCGCAGCTTGTTGACGGTGCTGGGTATTGTTATTGGCATCAGCGCGGTTATTGCCATGACGGCGCTTATCGATGGCATCAAGTATTCGCTGGTCAGTTCTCTGGGCCTTAACCAGTCGCGTATGGTCATGATATACGCGTGGCCAGACCGCGAGGTCACGCAGCAAGATCTTGACATGCTGCAGCTTAGTGTACCTGGCTACGAGCTTGTGACCGGCATCGACTCCACCATGGCCCGCGTCAACTCGGCTGAGAAGCAGTTTGACGCGCGAATCATCGGCTGCACACCCGACTACTTTACCGTCATGGGCCTCAAGGCATCTGCGGGCTCGCTCTTTACAAAGTCCGACGTAGACGACACATCTAGAAACGTTCTTCTCGACAAGTTGTCTGCCGAGAAGCTCTTTGGCAGTGCAGATGCTTCCATTGGACAGGTTGTTCGCATCAACAACGACAGCTACACCATTGTGGGCGTGGTTGACAGTGGTCCAAATGGAGGCGGGCAAGGCGATACACTGCTGGCCTATATACCGTACTCCACGTATTCCGCGCGCCTGACGGGCACCAAAACTATCAGCCAGGTCTTTGGTTACGCTCGCGAAAACGTTGACATGAAGGCGCTTGCGGATGAAACAAAGTCCTGGTTGCTGGACTGGTTTAACATTCCTTCCGCGCAAGCAGAAGACCGCGTGACGGTTATGACACTCTCGTCCATCATTGAGCAGATGAATGCAACACTGATGTCGTTCCAGGTCCTGGTTACCGCCACGGCAAGTATTTCTCTTCTGGTTGGCGGCATTGGCATCATGAACATGATGCTCACTAATGTGACGGAGCGTATTAGGGAGATTGGTCTGCGTAAGGCTCTGGGTGCTCGCGCGTCCGACATCACCAAGCAGTTCCTGTGCGAGTCCATTCTGATTTGCATTATGGGCGGCGTGATTGGCATTGCCTTGGGTTACGCTGGAGCGTGGGGCCTGGCCGGCTCGTTTGGCAGCATGATACAGCTTGAAACTGGTATCACGCCTATTATTACTCCAAACATTGTGATGATTACCTCGGGAATCTGCATTGGCATCGGACTCATCTTTGGCTACTGGCCTGCTCGTCGAGCCTCAAAGCTTAAACCTGTGGAATCGCTTCGCTACCAGTAAACGGGGTGCGCCCGAAACGGCTTGCTATTAGTAGGGTTTCTCGCCAGGCGAGAAACCCTTTGAAGTGCGGTAGATTGTGTGGCTACAGCAGATCATCTGGTGGTAGGAGCTCGATGTCCCATGTAGTGCTGACGTAGCAATTAACATCTATATCTGACGGATCAAATGTAGGAACTTGGTTTCTACTCTCGAAATCGTCATACGCGCTACATGCGCAGGCTTTGTAGACAAAGTCTTTTTCCTTAATGTCATAAGTTGCATTTTTTAGTCCAACAACCTTTGCGTCGGCTGCCTTGGCAAGAAGGCTAGCTTGCTGACGGCATGTAATAATAGCGTCAGTAGAAAGCTTGTTTTTAATAGGTTTTTCATTTTCTATTGCGAATTCAACTGAGAAAGTCACTTCATCTCCACACGAACTAAGCGCTTTCCAGATTTTCTCTACAAGGTTTGTTTCAAGTTGTTCTTTAATGGACAATTCTGCACGAAAATCGAATCCTTCAACAATTGTGTGAGCAACATAATAACGATCCCACTTTTCTTTTTGATACTGCTTGATTTCGTGAGCTGAAACTGAGTATCTGTTGTTTTTTAAAATTGATGCTGAAAGTCTGTTCTTCTCGAGCGCTTCTTTTATTGTTTGTACCAGCACATTATATCTAGCAGTGCATTCTTCACGAGTTTTAGAAGTTCCTTTAATAGTGATATCAACGTTAATAGTGTCAGGTGCAACTTGTGTGCTTAGGTTTGTAGATACGTCAATTGTTCGCTCCACGGTGTATTCCTTTCAGATATGTTAGAGAAAAATCAGCCGTTTGCGCAGGTAATTCATTTCTCATTGTTGAGTAATCATAGGCTTAAAAAGGTTTATGAGTGTCCAGTGTAATGGACACTTAGACAGGTATTTTTTCAATACCTTGATAAGCGATTGATTTGAAGATTCGAAGAAACAAAATCAATGAAGTCAAACCAAAAAAACCATGTAAAAGTGCAGTTTTAAGTGTAAACTTTATATCGCAGTTAGTTAAAGCTAACAAACTTCCAACTGAACGGAGTTTATCGAATGTCTGCTCAGAACGAGAAGAAGGATCATCTTCCGGTACTTGGTGTCGGCCCCGCTTATGTGATTGCCATCACTGCGCTGACAGTTGCGTGTGTCACCCTGTCCAAGCTGGGTTTTCTTCCGTATCTGCGTATCCGAGCAACGGTTGGCGTAATGCATGCCGTAGGCACGGCTTTTCTGATTGTGGGCATCTGGCTGTGGGTTTCCGCTGCCATTAAAGAAAAACTTCGCGAGAAAATCATCGCAAATCAGCTGGTGACCACTGGCGTTTATGCGCTGGTAAGAAACCCTATCTACTCCGCATTTGCGTTTGTCATGTCAGGTGCAGCGCTGCTCTCTAGTAACCTTTATCTGCTTCCACTACCCCTTGTGTTTTGGGCGCTTTTAACTGTGATGATGCAGGCTACAGAGGAGAAGTGGCTTCTCGAGCAGTTTGGCGATGAGTACAAAGAGTACTGCAAGCGTGTTAATCGCTGTATTCCGTGGTTTCCCAAGCGTTAACATTTGGGTGGTTTTTGAGTGAAGCTGAGCTTCAGCCCTATTTGAGCTCCAGACTTATTTGAGTCTTAGTTCGTAATTGAACTGGGATTTGTTTGGTTTTCTCGCTATATAAATTCTTTTACGAAGTGGCTATGATATACATACGTCACGCTGGCTTGTCATGTGCTTGTACCTGCTGCTTCAGGAGAAACGAGAGATACCATGCTGGATATTCGTCGCGTTTTGGCAAGTGCGCCCAAAAAGCATACGGAGGAGACACTCAATTCTCTGACGACTGTTTGGGGAGAGGCGCTTGACCCGTCGAATGTGTTGTCTGAGTATCCGCGTCCTCGTATGCAGCGCGACAATTACGTGATGCTGAACGGCGTGTGGGATTATGCGATTGTGCTGGTAGATGGCGGGGTTGATGTAGAGACCCTTGCACGACAGGCAATTCCTTCTCGTTGGGACGGACAAATTGTGGTGCCGTTTTCGCCAGAAGCTCCGCTCTCTGGTGTTGGTCGTACGGTACGTCCAAATGAGCTTTTGTGGTATAAGCGCAAAATTGAAATACCTAAACTGGCCGATGACCAGCGACTTATTCTGCATTTTGAAGCGGTTGACTGGATGTGCACGTGCTTTGTGAATGGCAAGCTTGCTGGTACGCATACTGGTGGTTATTTACCGTTTTCCTTTGATGTGACAGATTTACTTGGCTCGCCTGAAACGGGAGAGAGCGCTGCGTCTGCTGTGAGGACAGAAAGTGCGGCAACGGCAGACAGTGCGGACACGGCAGACAGTGCGGATACGGCTGAGCTCGTGCTTTGCGTTTGGGATCCAAGTGACACTGGCTCTCAACTGCGTGGAAAGCAGCGACTTTCGCGTGGCGACATTTGGTACACCGCTCAGAGTGGCATTTGGCAAAGCGTGTGGTACGAGATTGTTTCTGCGGTTCACCTTGAGTCGCTAACGCTGAAGGGTGATATGTTTGGCGCGCTTGAGGTTAGAGCGAACTTACAGGCAAGCGGGCTGGCCGGAGTACAAACGGGCGCGTTTAAGCTGGAGCTATCGCTCAAAGACGAGCTTGGACAAGACGTTCTTCTCGCCACACTTCCGGTGGACGAGGCAGGGGAGATATCCGCTGAGCTGCACGTGGATGACCCGCAGCTTTGGTCGCCGGAGAGTCCGCACCTCTATGCCGTGGAAGTTACGCTGCAGCGAGATGGCGTGGTCGTCGATGCGGCTCACAGTTATTGCGCGTTTCGTACTGTTGAGGTAAAGAAAGACGTGGCGGGCGTGCCAAGGGTTCACTTGAACGGCTCGCCGTATTTTGTGCGCGGTGTGCTGGATCAGGGCTACTGGCCTGACGGACTGATGTCTGCGCCGTCCGATAATGCGCTGGTATATGACATAGAGGCTATGAAATCGGCCGGTTTTAATACGCTGCGTAAACATATCAAGATTGAAAGCGAGCGTTGGTATTATCACTGCGACCGACTCGGCATGCTGGTTTGGCAGGATTGTGTTTCGGGAGGTAGTGCGTATAGTCCCTGGCACACGAGCCAGAAGCCGACGCTGTTCAGTTTTACTTGGGGTCGATTTGATGATACAACTCCAGAACATCATCAGGCTTTATCCGCAGGTAATGAGGGCTATTGCAAGGAGTGGACAGAAACCTGTCAGGAAATGGTCAAACTCCTGGACGGGCATCCTTCGATTGGATTCTGGACACTCTTCAACGAAGGATGGGGTCAGTTTGATGCGCGAGCTGCTACTGAGGTTGTTCGTGCGTTGGATACAACGCGACCAATCGATGCAACAAGTGGCTGGTACGACCAAGGATGCGGCGACTTCCTGAGTATCCATAATTACTTCAGGCCGTTACGTGCAGGTTGGCAGAGGAAGCAGCGGGGAAATCGAGCTGCAATAATCTCCGAGTTTGGTGGGCTCGCACAGATGACGCAAGGTCATACGTCGCTTGACCACTCGTATGGGTACGGTGATTTTTCCACGGTCGAGGATTGGCGAGCTGCTGTTAAAAAGTTGCTTGCAGAGGTGGAATCGCTGCAGGATGAGGGCCTTGCGGGATACGTTTACACGCAGGTATCTGATGTTGAGGAAGAGGTAAACGGCCTGCTTACTTACGATCGAAAGATCAACAAGTTCAACGGGTAGTGACTGCCGAATGATGCTGGGTAATGCTCAGCGATGCTCGGCAAATTAAGCGATGAGCAGTGGACTGAAAGATGCCCAGTTATTTGAGGTATGTCCAGTAATGTCAATTGCTGATTCTATCCAAAGTGGTAAAAAATGCGTTTAGTTGGGGTTTCATTTTTCTGCATAGTGAATTTTCGCAGATAAAAAATTGCAATGGTGGTAAAAAATCGTCTTAGTTGGGCATAAAAATGACTTTTTAAAGTTTTGATCCCCAACTAAACGGATTTTTTACCTTTTTGGCCCTTAATTTTTCGCCCAAAAATTGAGTGATACACAAAATTGAATATCTGTGCATAGATATTCATAAAAATGAATATATTTCTCGTTGAACTAGAAATTTTGCAACTTAACACAAAAAACTCGCCTTCCAGAGTCCTGTTTCTGGAAGGCGAGGGGAGATCGTATTTCTCTGAGCCGCGTTTCTGCGCTACAGGTACGCTTTGCATTTCACCTTATTGCGCTTGGTCGCGCGTATCTGCACGTTAGGCGCTTGCGCCTGAGGTAGCGTCAACACCAGCACCTGGTGCGGGAGCACCAGCAGCAGGGACGGGAGTGCCAGCTGGTGGAACAGCAGCACCGCTAGCGCTTATGAGGCGCTGACCTGTGGTTTGTAGGTACCAATCAAGCCATGGCTTGAAGTTGAAGACGATCTCGTTAATTCCTGCATACGAGCCATCGGGGTAGTACATTGCCTGGTAGTTATGGGTGTTGATAATGTCGGCTGGTGTACCTGGGACAATGGTGCGTACATACTCTTTATCTCCGTTGCGAAGAACGCCAATGACAAATTCAACGTTTTTCATACGACCCTCGGGAAGAGAGCTGTGAACTGTGGAAAGACGGTTACCTGACTGCTCAGGAACGCGTTTTGCCAGCATAGTGTCTGGATTGTCATGAGCGTTGTTGTAGTAAAGGAACTGGTTGTTGTCGTCCGCGTAGGTCAGCTCAAATGGCATTGCCTTCAGGAACATGTCAATCTGGTTGACCGTCAAAATGCCGTGGTCAAGCTTAACGTATGTGTCGCCCGAGACCGCGCCCACAAGCTCGGCGGCCTTCTCGACCCAATCAGGATCGTCGGGATCGATGCCCTGAATAGTGGTGGAAATTGAGTTGGTTACGTCCAGATCCTCTGGTGCGATTGGCTTTGGCTTCTTCAACTTGGAGACCACCTCTACGTATTTGACAAAGTTATCTAGGCAAAGGCCCAGGAAGCTGACGGTGCGCTCGTCAATAATATTGCCGTCCTCGTCAAAGGCCTGCTTAGCTTTTCCAAGAAGGAACTCGTTACCAGGCAAAACGTATGCGTTTACGCCCGGTGCGTCCATAATCTTGCGCAGATGCACTTGCGCGCGAGAAGTTCCCTGGTCGTAGTAAGAAGCTCCGACAATCATGACAGGCTTGTTCTCAAACGGATGCACGTCGTAGGAGAGCCACTCGATAACGCTCTTCAGCGCAGGTGAGATGGTGTGGTTGTGCTCGGGCGTAGAAATAATGACTCCGTCAGCTCGAGTAATCTTGTTGTACAGCAGACGGAGCTGGAAGTTCTCGTCCCACTTGAGGTCCTGGTTGAACAGAGGGATGTTGTCGATCTCAAGGATCTCAAGCTCAAACTGCTTGGCAAAGTGCTTTTTGATGAAGTGCAGAAGCTTTCGGTTATAGGAAATCTCCGCATTTGAACCGACGATTCCGACAAATTTCATAATGGTAGTTCCTTCCAGACCTACAGGTTTTCCCAGTCAAAGTTCTCGGCCTCTTTGCGGAGAAGTTCGCGCGATGCGGCCATTTTTTCGTTGAGTTTCACAAACAGACGGAAATCGTCAAAGAGCAAGTCAAGCTTCTTGATGGTAGCTTTGTCCTTCAAGCTGCCCTTCTCGTCAAATGCCTGCTGGGCTCGGCCAAGAAGGAACTCGGAACCTGGCATGATTGCGGCCTTGAGCTCGGGAGCGTCTAGAATTTGGCGGAGCTGAAGCTGTGCGCGAGAAGATCCGAGTGTGCCCAGGGATGCACCGACAATCATGACTGGCTTGTTGACCATAGGGAAGATGCCGTAGGACAGCCAAGCAAGTGCGTTTTGCAGGACGGCTGGAATGGAGTGGTCGTACTCTGGAGTTGCAATGATGACGCCGTCAGCAGCCTCGATTTTCTTTGCAAGCTCTGAGACAACCTCGGGGACCTTCATCTTTTGAGGCTTGTTGAACAGGGGAATGTTGTCGATTTCCACCAGCTCAATGGTGGCCTTGTCGGCAAAATGCTTCTGCATAAACTGCAGGAGTCTTCGGTTATTTGACTCTTTTGAATTGGTGCCAATGAGGCCAACAAAGTTAAGCATCAAACTTCCTTTCTGAATTACGCAAGGAGCTCAGGCGAGATCCCCGACGAATAATATACGCGATTATCAGTGGTTACTATGAGCGCTTCGATGTCTTTTTCTTGTTCAACACGGGCAAGAAGCTGACGGGGTTTCTCGCCGTAGAGCCGCGTGGTCCAAATTTCTCCGTCAAGCGAGTTGTCCGAGATAATCGTGATGCTTGCAAGTTGCGTTTCAACCGGATAGCCGGTCTCGCGGTCAAGAATGTGGTGATAGGTGTGTCCGTTTACCTGCAGTTTCCTTTCGTAGGTGCCGGAGGTCACCACGGACTGGTTGCAAATAGGCAGCACAGCAAGGTTAGTGCCTCGTGATTGTCGCGGATCCTGGATGCCAATCTGCCACGGCCTATCCGCAAGCACATTGGCGCCAATTGTCTTAATGTTACCGCCAAGGTTGATAAGGGCGGAAGTGACGTGCTGACTTTCCAGATAATCTGCAATTCTGTCGGCAATGTAACCTTTTGCCAGGCAGCCCAAGTCCAGTTTCATACCCTCTTTGGCGAGAAACACGGTGCAGTTCAGAGGGTCTAATGCAATGAGCTGTGGATCTGTGAGCGATAACGCATGCTCGACCTCGACGTTATTTGGAATGCGAGCGTCAGAAAAGCCGATTCGCCAGGTTTGTACCAAAGGACCAAGAGCAATGTTTAAATGACTCCCTGGTAGGAGGCTTTGCTCCTTGCCAATTTGAATGAGCTCAAACAACTCGGGATCAACGGGAACAGGATGTTTGCTCGCTAAATGATTGACCTGCATAAGCTCGGAATTGGCATCGTTTGCGCTAAACCGCTGGTTGTAAACGTTTAGAAGCTCAAAGACGTTATCAAGTAGTTGCTCTGTGAGGCAGTCCGCTTTCGAGCTTTGTAGCTGCTCTGCGGTGTGTTCTGCCCGCGCATCATTGGAAGGCGACATTAAAGAGATGGTGATAGTCGCGCCCATCAGGTGAGTTGATCTGGAAATGTAGGCTCGTTCTGGCACGACTCTCCCATAGTGTCCAACAGCAGTTTGTTCAATTTTACCTGCAGATTGCTTAGCAGTATTTCTATTTTACGTTTGTTTGTTACGGTCATTTGTTGTATCGACAACATTTTGACGAGAAACTCTACAGCTTCGGTTGCTCACTGAAGACCGCGCCCAGCCCTAAAAGTGAAGAAAACTATGGAATTAATTTGATTATTTATTCATAAGGATGTCTGTTTATTGTTGATATGTACTTATTCCAGTATCATTTTTTGCAGAAAGTACTGACCGAAGAATTATTTTTGGCTGACGCGTATACGCCAGCCAATTTTTTTGAAGGAGCATAAAAGAAATGGAAAAAAAGAATGGCTTGGTGTGCACGTTTTTCTCGCCAGGAGTAATGAAGTTAAATCTACGCACTTTGTAGCATTAATTGTGCGCAATTTAGTCAGTTTTCAAAGTCTTTGTCCAAGATTGAGATAAAAAACTTTATTTGAACACGATATTTCTTTAAATATTTTGTCAAAAACCATTAGTATGTTTAGTGGAGCTTTATGTATCTCCAGGGGTACGTTCGATAGGAAAGATGGGGTTGATATGAGCAACTTTAAGAAGTCGTTTGCAACTATGTTTGCAGCAATAATGATGCTCACCGGTATCATTATTTTAGGTACAAGCACTGTTGCAAAGGCAGTGACCTATCCGTTGACGCAGAACATTGATTTTGGCTCTGACGGAGTACTTACTGTTAACCTTAAGCCCACTTCACCCACAACTGTTAAGGGCAACGCAAACATCTCCACAGGTATCGAGATTGACGCAACTGGACTTCATAAGCCAATCGACGGTCTTTACCTGGAGATTGAGGTAAACACCAAGCAGTCCTCTACGGATATCAACAACACCAACAACATTACTCCTGATACCTATCTTGATAACTTTGCTACTCCAGCAGCAGCTACACAGCCTATTATCAAGCGCGAGGAGACCATCGTTACCCCTGATGGCAGGACCATTAAGCGCCTGTACCTCAACACTATCGATACCACCGTTAAGCTGGAGCTCCCTTACGTTATGAGCTTCAGAGACATGGTTACCCCAGCAGATTTTCAGCTCAAGCCAGTTGTTCGTGTGTACAATGCAGACGGCACCGAGCTTGCTAACATGCCTGATCAGACCTACTCCATCACCTACGACAAGCCTTGGCTCATGAAGCAGGTTGCAGGTGAAGAGACTAACGATCAGCTCCTGTATGGTGGTATTAACGCCCCAGGTGATTCGTCCGCCCTTTCCAACGATAAAACTGCAGACGTCATCTTCAACTTTAGGCTTTACCAGTACTATCGTGCGTATCGCTCCATCATCATCACCGATACCCTTCCTACGTACGTAAATGCAGCAGGTCAGACGGTTACCGCTCACTTTGACCCAGCTAAGAACCCTAACTGGACGCTCAGCCCAGACGGACGTACCGTAACCCTTAAATTTGATATTCCTGCAGGAACTACCATTCTCAACGACTACATCAGAGATAACCTTCCTGCGTATTCCCAGCTCAAGCTTTCCTTCCCAGGCGCTCGCTACCTCAACGGCACTAATCGCGTAGTCTTCAACAACACTGCAACGCTTCAGGGCATCCCTTATAACCCAAGTGCAGCAGAAGAGACCGTCGGTCAGGTACCTGGCAACGAGCACAACTTTGATGACGATACCAAGCAGTTCCGCCTTGCTGGTAATGACTTCAGCGGCAACGGTATGCTCAGCAAGCGTGGTCCAGTGACCATTCAGTATGACAAGAATGGCCTTGCTGTTAGGAAGCTTGATTACACCATCAAGCTGGTAAACAAGCTGGACACCCCACTCACCGACATCGAGTTCATCGAGGACGTTGCTAACACCGACAACCGTCTCTTTATGACCGCACTGACCGGCAATCTTGTTGCAGTTGGTCAGCGAGTTGGACTCTCCATGGACCAGATTGAGGTCCGCGGCTACAAGGCTGACGGCAGCTATGACATCATTCCTACCAGGAAGAACGGTGCAAACTGGCTTTACCGTGCTGACATGAACTCGGCAAGCCAGCAGCAGCTGCAGTCCTATCTGGACCAGATCAACCAGGGTACACTTGATCCATCCAATGCTTCCGCTGTGTCTCCTCAGTACAGGAAGATTGGTATTTACTTCAAGAACGTAACCCTGCAGCCAACCAGCAACATTGATTTCAACATCCAGATGATGTTCATGAATCCATTTGGCGAGGTTTACAGCGACAGACCTCTTACCAACATCATCAAGGTCAACGCCAACAAAGTTAATACCGACGGCACCAAGACCCCAATGAACTGCTCCGCAAATTGGGATACTCGCTTTACTCCATTTAGCGAGAAGGTCTGGCTGTCCAAGTCCTCTTGGTACCAGCGCGTTGGTATGCCTAACGAGCGCTTTAGTGCTCGCGTGGGCTTTGCACTGACAGAGCTTTCACCTGCTCGTTACCTGAAGAATCCAACCTTCGTCGATCTTCTCCCTGCTGGCGTTTCTTATGACGAGAACACTTCGGTTTCACCAATTGCTGACTCGCTGCAGCCTGAGAAGGTTGAGTACATCAGGAACTACAACGAGACTGGACGCAATGCAATCAAGATTACCCTTCCGTCTGGATACGTGTATCAGTATGGAACCATGGGTTATGAGATTAGGAACCTGGTAATCAACGACGACATCATTCCTTCTAAGGCCGAGAATGATGTTCTGAACAACAATAATGACGTCTACTTCTACGCCACAAACTGGACTCACGGTACACCAGATGATTTCTCTGGTATGTACAACGCCAGTAACTTTGTCAAGGATGACCTTGACATCAATATGAATGGTGTTACTGATGAGACTATTCTGAAGGCAACCGCAAAGGTTCTTGGTAACAACGTTGAGAGTATCCAGTCTGATAAACACATCCGTAGTCTTGAGCCAAATATTGCTGGCGGCGGTACATTCTACGGTAGGGCATTTACCTCGGCTACTATCATGACTGACTTTGCTGGCGTCACCGATACCAGCGGACTCTTCCAGTATCGTCTGAGCATTCGTAACTACTACAACACGCCAATGAATAAGATTCTTATGTACGACGTGTTGCCATATGTGGGCGACGGCAGAAACTCTGCTTTCAGCAATACACTTCAGGGTCCTATTGATCTGAGGATTGGTTCAACTGATGTCAGCTCCCAGTACGAGATTTACTATCGCACCGATGAACACCCAGCTCAGAACGATATCAACGAGATTAACAGCCCAGAATGGACTAAGACTCCGGCTGACTACACCAAGGTAACGGCAATCAAGATTGTTGGTAAGGATGGCACTATTCTGCCTCCATACACTGTTCTGTCTGCTGTTCTTACCATGAAGGCACCACTGTATGATCCAAACCTCTCCGAGGCTCTTGCATACAACGACATGAGCGTTATCTACAACAACGAAGCAGCTATGCGCCGTACCGAGAAGGTCGCAAACCAGCTTGTTGACATCATGGATGTCAAGGTAGAGAAGAAGTGGCTTGACGCTGACGGCAACGCAATTGCCCAGCCAGACGCTACCTCCATTACCGTAAAGCTTCTTGCTGACGGCGTTGATACTGGTAAGACGCTTGACCTTACCGCAGCCAACAACTGGACTGCTTCGTTCACGCATCTTCGTAAGTACACCATTGAAACTCACAACGACGGTACCAGCACAAAGACTCCTATCGTCTACACTCTTGAAGAGGTAGGCACAGACGCTAATGGCATGGTCACTTACAATGGCAAGAAGTACAAGGTAACCGCTACTTCTGGTCAGGCAGATGAAAATTCACCAAACGATTCCGTTGCACTGAGTGTTACCAACCAGCTGCAGCAGGAGAAGGTCTCCGTCTCTGGTAAAAAGCTTTGGGACGACTCCAACAACAACGACGGTAAGCGCCCTGCTTCCATTGTTGTCAGACTTCTTGCAGATGGTGTTGAGGTTCAGCACAAGACAGTCACTGCTGCCGACAACTGGGAGTACACCTTCTCTGACCTGCCTAAGTTCAGTGGCAACACAGAGATTACCTACACCGTTTCTGAGGACGCTGTACCTGACTACACTACAAGCATCAACGGCTTTGAGATTACAAACCAGCACGCTCCTGAGGCTTTGAGCATTCCAGTTAAGAAGGTCTGGGTTGACGACAATAATGCTCAGGGTCTACGTCCTACTAGTGTTCACGTCAGGCTCTATGCAGACGGCACTCAGGTTGGCGAGTTTGACCTGAACGCAGGTAACAACTGGTCTCACATCTTCAACGGCCTGCCACGTTACACTGCTGGTCACGAGATTGAGTACACCGTCAAGGAAGACCCAATTGCTCACTACACCACTTCCTACTCTGGTTCTTCAGCTACTGAGCTTACAGTTACCAACACCATTGAAGGTAAGGTTTCTGTTCCAGTAACAAAGAAGTGGATTGGTGCACCTGCTGATAGCGTAACTATTCACCTGCTCGCTGATGGTGTTGAGGTTCAGAGCGCTACTCTGACCGCTGCAGACAACTGGCAGCACACATTCAGCAACCTTAACCAGTACAACAATGGTGCGCTGATCAACTACACCATTACTGAGGATGCAGTTGATGGTTACACCACCCAGATTACTGGCGACGCTACTAACTATGTGGTAACTAACACTAACATGAAGACTCGCGACATTCCGGTCACCAAGGTTTGGGAGAACCAGGAAGGCGATTCCGCTGAGATTGTTCTGTATCGTGATGGTGTCGAGGTTGATAGGGTAACCATCACCAAGGCTGACGACTGGAAGCACACCTTCAGCAACCTTGAGTTCTACGACAAGACTGATGGTCACGAGTACGCATACACCATCTCCGAGACTCCTATCTCTGGCTACACAACCCAGATCACAGGTAATCAGGACGACGGTTTCACAGTGACCAACACTGCTCCTGTTGTTCCTCCAACTACACCTCCTACCACCCCAGAGCCTAAGAAGCCAGGTCTTCCTTACACAGGCGACGCTTCAGGCATTGCTTCAATCGTTGGAGCTGCAGCTCTGTCCCTGAGTGGTCTCGGCATCGCTCTTAGAAGGAAGAGCAGCTAATAGCTAGAGTTCTAAACTCGCTGATTGCGATTAAAACAGGCTCCTGGTAAACCAGGAGCCTGTTTTGTGTAACACACCAGAATCATCGTATCTGGAGCACAGAACCATGCGGCCGCACCGCTTTCCTGGTGTTTTACAAAGCTCCCACTCCCGCTTCAGCGCCAAGTGGTAAAAAATGCGTTTAGTTGGGGGTTACATTTTTCTGCATACGCGTTTGCCCAGGAAAAACTTTTAACTATGGTAAAAAATGCGTTTAGTTGGGGCTCAAACAGCAAAATTTCAATTTTCATCCCCAACTAAACGGGTTTTTTACCTTTTTGGGGCCTAAAATCGGTACCCTAAAATTGCTGTATTCACGATTATGAATAAATTGACTCCGTTATGCAGAAATCACATTAACCGATTGTTTTTGACGGCTCTGATAATGTCAAGTTCTCCTCATCCACCGAAAACTAAGCGTGCAGCAAAGAATCATTAAGCAACGCGATATAATTTTAGGTAGTTCTTGGTTATTTCCTGTACTGCAAAACATGGAGGTAAAAGGCACATGAGAAGCATTTTTGAGGATCGACAAGTATCAATTAAGTGCGATGACAAGTATTCTTATACCGTCACAAAAGACGGCTTAGCTTATGTTCCGGGTAATGGTAAGCCAGAGGTTAGAGTCCTTTTTTCCGAGGTCGGTTCAACCTTTTTGCTGAACTATTGCAGCTCAAATGGTCCTTACGAGATTACCTTTAAGGACAATGAAGGCCACAACCTCGTTAGCATTGACACAGACCTAAAGCTCCGCGAATTCAGTCACAACATTCTTGATACTAAGACAATCATCCTCGCTTTTGCAGCTAATAAACTTACTACTGAGTTCCCTAATAACCTGGATACGTTAAACACTAAGCTCGGATTCAGCCTCAAAGAGAAAAAGATTACTATCGCGAATGGCGTGATTTCCGGTGCAAAGCATCAGGTTAAGCTTTCTGACATTCGCCGAGTCCAGTGTGTCGCAGGCGGCGCCCTCAACAACCTCTTTGTCTTTACCAAAGAGAAGGGTGGTTTCTTTGATAGGGCAGACATCGTGGTCCCCGTCAACGAGCTCACACTGCCTATTCTTGAAGCAGCAATGAGAAGAAATACTGGTCACGGCATTGATTTCAGTAGAGGCAATGGCTTCGACCAGCCAAACAGCAACTTCATTATTATTCGTTATTTGGACTCTAGCTTCTTCGAGACCGCTCCTGGCGTCTTCAAAGAGGAGTGGCAGAAGGATGCCTACGAGTTTGTTAAGTCCTTCGGTTATGACCTGCAAACCATGCTAGGAGAGTAACCTCTGGCGAGAAAAACGTCTTATCCAAGAAAAACAGCCGCCCTTTTGTGAAGGCGGCTGTTTCCTTTAAGTAATAGATGGACTATAGAAGACCCTGAACCCTCTGGTCATATACCTTTGCCAGTTCAGATGTCATAAACTCCTGCTTAAGCTTGGATATAAATTTCGTATCCGTGAAGAGTCTATAAATCAAAACTGCAGCTCCACCAATATCAAGGTTTCTAGGATTCTTTGTGATAGCAGCCTGAATAACGCTGCTTGATGTGGCAATAGAATTAGAGATAAGAAGAATCTTTTTAGTTCTGACTTGGTGCATTTCAGAGCAAAATTCAGTTCCATCATCTTTATTAAAGAGAGAGCATCCATGAAGAGCAGCAACAAGCCAATTGATTGCAATCGCAGCTGCTGCCTGACCACCAACTTTAACAATGTCCCCCATATTGACATAGCTAGTCAGCTTTTCAGTGGTTGCCTTGTTAAGAATCAGGTTTTCGATAGGTAGTTGAATTCCTACTGGGGTATACAAATCTGTACCAATATGGATGATTTGTTTAATTAATGCGGCGGCAGCTGCATCGGGTTCAGAAGGAATTCTCTTTGCAGCGGCACCCAAAAGCAACAAAGTAGACGTAGGAGTGGTGATATGAGGATTCTTTCCAAATGGATCGTACTCTACATTAAAGGAGGTGGGTAGATAGCCAAATTTTCCAATAAGAGGATTTGGATTAGGTGCAGTAAGAGTATTTGTCATGATATTGGCTGTTCCAAAAATCAGTCCAAGAATTGGATCATGACCAAATGTTCCAAAGCGATGATTGGCACCCTTAAATATTCCAAAATTGCCGTCGGCAAAACGGGTGGCGTCATAAGGAACTCCGCGAGCAGATAAGATATGGCTCTTGGAGGCATAGAGAGGTCTACTAGCTTCTTCAGTAGCATCAAATTGTTCGAAAATCTTACTCTGTGCATCATGAAGTCTAATTTCTTTAAGATTGTTTGATCCTGCAGGTTCAACCTCGGTGAGTTTATTAATAAGAAGAACTCTAATGACTTGAAGTGCGGTTGCACCAATAAGGAACGCCGAATCTGAATCCTGGAGTTTAGTAAGCTGCTTAAACTCATAATCAATGCGGTCGAGATTTTCACCATATTCCTTTACAGCGGAACTAATAATCTCTTTGACTCGCTGGTCATTGACAATGTCATTTGCAACTCTCTCTGTAATGTATGCATTAAAGAGCTCATTTGCTGCTAGTTCTTCTTCGGTAATTTCCTCATCAATTTCGATAGCAATCTGTACCCTTTGAGAGATTGATTCTAGTTGAGAAATTTCAACAGGCTCAAGAAACTCCTTAACAGCATCAAAAGTTAAAGAGTCATCAGCAATGATAGAAAGCAACTTATCTTTAACGGCCTCTGGAATCGTGAGACCTAGCTGTAGATTATCGAGTTGTTCTTCGACCCAAAGTTGTTCCTGTGATGAAAACTCTCCATCGGCTCGGAGGAAATAGCACATTGTAGCAACGTAGGCATAGAAGAAGTTAAAACGTTTTGTTCCAGCAAGATAAGCTCCCTGCTTGATACCATCTCCAAAGCCACTCATTCGAGCTTGTTTACGGCGTGCTGCAGGCGTGTTTTCCTTAATAACATTAACTCCGTCAGAAACAACTTTTGAGACATTTGATGCAGTTTCTACTGCGTTGTCAGCTACTCCTTTAGCAGTTGCAGATATAGCATCTCCTGCAGCAGATATAATGCTTTGTGCATTAGCGGGAATATGTACTTCATCAATTTTCTTAAGAAGTTGATCTTTACCACCAACTAATTTGTTACGAGCAGCATCCAAGTCAATAGTAGGCTTCATAAGAAGTCCTTTCTGTAAGAGAAATCTATGTGATTAGTATTTCCAGTTAGAAAAGAACATCTGTACAACAGAACGGACAGAAGGATGGAACTACGTAGATTTCTTCAATAGTTATTAGAAATTATGATTTCGATGCAGACGAGAGATAAAAGCATTTCTGTAAAAGGTCGTATATTTTTCGTTAATGGATAAATCCTCAAAGATGAATTTGCAGAAGAATTTGCACAAAAAATAACCCCGGGGAAATCCGGGGTTATTTCGTAGAACATTAATGCTTTGTAGGCGAGAAGATCGCTCTAGCAGTTGGGTCTTACTTCTGCTTGCGGGCCCTTAGCGCAAAGCCGAGAGCGGTGATGCCAGAAGCAACCATGCCAACAGAAGCAATTACAAGCTCAGCGACATCGCCAGTGTCTGGCAGAACGCGTTTCTTCTTAGTCTTAGAAGGCTTGTGTGGATCAGAGCTAGGAGTTGGCTCAGGCTCAGGTGTTGGCTCAGGATCTGGTGTTGGTTGAGGCTCAGGCTCTGGATAGTCGTTAGTGAAGACCAGAGGAGGCGTGCTGTTGCACTCGCACTGATCAACCTCTGTTACGGTTCCATCTTCAGCGGTCTTAGTAATGTGATAGGTGAAATCAAGCTCACCATCATCATTCTTAAAGACGGTGTAGGTGAGGGTGTAGACGGACTTGTCGTAAGTAACCCTCTGGTTAGTGCCGGTAACCTCTTTGATGGTGTAAACATAGGTGCCAGGCTGCGTAAAGACTAGCTCACCGAAGTTATTATCGCCAGAAACTGCAACAGAAGTCTCAACGCTATCTGTTGTTGCGTTGTTTGGCATTGGGTAGGAAGGATCGTTGCGGGTGAGCGTGAACTTGAAGACATCCTGAGTTGTTGCAGTGCGTGGGTTGCCGCCGTTGTCGTCAGGGAGAACTGATGGATAGTCGGTTGGAGCATCTGGCGCGTTACCAGTAACAACCTTCTGTACAACTGGATAGTCCCTGGCTGGCAGTGGATCAGGATAGACGTTAGTAAAGACGGCACCTGTTGCATCGTTATACTCGCCAAGGTCAACGGTAGTAACGTTTCCGTCCTCGTCAGTCTTGGTCATAGTACGTGTTGCCTCAAGCTGGCCAGTACCGTCGTCAGCAACGTTATAGGTAACGGTGTAGACGCTCTGATCGTACTGGATGTTCTGGGTGCCGGTAACCTCTTTGATGGTGTACACGTAGGTGCCAGGCTGAGTGAACGTAATGTTGCGGAATACAGCGTCGCCACCGAGAAGCCTGCGTGTACGAGCGGTATTGCCGGTAGATCCCTCAGGCATTGGGCTGGATGGATCAAGGCGTGTCATCTCAAAGATAAAGACGTTAGGAGCGTCGCCTTCGTCTTCAGAGCCATTTGCCAGGAAGTTATTGATTAGGCTCTCGGCAAAGCTGCCGCTTGCAGTATCATCGGCGCTTGTCGCGCTTGCAGTGCTTGTGGTGCCTGCTGCACTAACGTTACTTGTGCTCAGGTAAGAATTAACCAGAGACGCAGGTGAAGGCCCTCCAGGTATAGGAACAACTGGGTAATCGCCTTCGACAATCTTGGTAACGGATGGCGTCACAATAGCAGGCCTGACATTGTAGACATTTACCAGCGATTGAGTGGTGGTGTACTGCTCAACGCGAGAAATACTACTTCTAGTTGAAACGTAGGAATTAGGAACGTTCTCGGTGATGGTGTACGAAACAGTATCAGCAGCAGTATTGTCTACGTACTTACGAAGACCCTTGTAGACAATGGTGTAGGTATTGTCGCCGTTGTCGGTAACCATAGGCGCAATGGTGCTGGTATCAAGGTTCTTATCGTTAGAGAGAACCAGATTGTTGGCACCAAAATCAGTTGTGGATGGGCGCTTGCCAGCTGCATCGTTGTTATCGTCCCAGACCTTATTGATCTTGAGGTCAATGCCTGCATAGCTCAGAGCGTGAGTGGAGAGGGTACGAGTGGAGTGGTTACCAGCAATGTCGTAGTCAAGAACGCTGCTGAATACACTGCGATTACCGTCGTAGGAAGCGTCAACATTGTCGGCAACCTTATAGGTGACGTCGACAAAGCCGCCGCTATTTGCAGCAAGTGCGTGCGTTGAAGTAAACAGAACCATGTCGGCCTCAGCTGGATTAGTGACTACGGTGTAGTCGCCAGGCTGTGGAGCATGGTTTGCAGTGTAGGTAACACCAGGGTTCAGCTTGATGTACTGGTAAGAGAAGTTGGAAGAAGAACTTACGCCCTCAAGTGCAAGAGGAAGCTGAGTTGCGCCCTCTGGATTAATACCTGCGCCGCGGTTTGCAGACTTGGAAAGCAGTGGAACAAACAGCTGCGTGGTATTTGCAGTGTTACCGGTGTTATTGCGGACAGCAATGTGGACAGTGGCGGTGTCTCCACGCTGCATAACAGGGGTAGTTGCGCCTGGATTAGCGGAGTCGTACGTGTAATCAGTTACGGTTCCAGAGGCGGCATCCTTTACAGAAAGGGTAGATGCAGCGGCAATAGCAGATGCCTGTGCAATGTTGATACCAGGGCGCTCGGAGAGAGAAACCATGTCCTCGCCAGAGTTGACGCTGTTACCAAACAAGCTGGTGTACTTGTGAGTGTTCCAGTTGCTGCGGTCCCAGTGCTCAGACTTAATTTGAGCACCAATCTCCTTGAAGTCTTTGGTGGTAATGCCAATAAAGTCATTGATGTGATAGATGCCCTTGCCTGCAAGATCGGTGGTGTGGACATCCATGCTCAGAGTCATGTTCTTGCTGGTAAAGTCTGGCTGATACTGACCACGAGTCTCGTCGCCAATATCAATGGTGTACTTCCAAACCTTAACAGCTACGCCGTCCTTATCGTACGTTCCTACAAACTCTGGAGCGCTGAGCGTGCCATTGGAAACGGTGAGGTTGCTGTAGGTAAAGCCCTCAGGCATGATGACGTAGAGTACTGGCTCCTGAAGAGGGTTCCAGTCCCAGTTAGCGTCGTCGATGCGACCAGAAATCTTGAAGGTCTCACCGCCGTTAATCTGGGTCTTATCAATGCTACCAACGCCGTTTAGAACCTTAGGCGCGCCTGACTTAGCGGTCAGCGTAACGCCTGCGTCAGGAGTGGTGCCGGTGTCGTAGAGCTTGACGTTAGTGACAACGTCGGCGTTGGTGCCCTTCTTCCAAGAGCCATAAATGCCATTGGAGATGTAGCTCCAGCCGTAGTACTCGTCAGTGACATGCTTGTTGTTTGGATTCCATGTATCGAGAAGATCGCTCATTGGTCTAATGCCATCGTATCCGCCAAGAATTGGACCAAGGTCAACTTTGATGGAAGTGATGGAGGTATTGATATCGAGGCCAAGGGCAGTGTTGGTGATAAGTGCGGAGACACCAGAGGTGCGCAGAATGCTTGGATCAGCAGTTCCGCTCGTACCGTCTGATGCAGTCCAGTGGATTGGACCATAGGTCATACCAGCCTTGTAAGGGATGGTGACGCCACGGATGATAGCGGTCTGGTTCTGGTCGATGGTCATCTCGAGCGTCTTTGGAGCGGTGTCTGTGGAGAGCTCGTTCTTGATGAGGTAGGTGCCAAGACGAACGTTGTAGGTATCGTTTTTCTTGTATGCCCAGTTAGGAGCTGTGTCGACAAGAGCGTGTGTGGTAAGACGCTCTGGGTTAAGACCGTCAATTACGGTAACCGTAAGCGTAGAAGAAGCGTTTGCAGAGGTGCGGTTGACGTTTGGAGTGTCATTCCAAACGGACATAGTGAGGTTCTTAATGGTGACGTTAAAGGTTGAGTTGTTAGGTCTGGTGCTTGATGCAGGAATCTTAATCTGTGGCTTAAAGGTTGGGGTACCTGCGTAAGAGCCTGGCTCGTTCCACTCAACTGTTGCGGTCTTGTTAGTGCCATCATCGGTAGTAGAGACAATGGTTCCGGTAGTGTTGTAGAGACTTGTCTCGTTAACACCAACAAGCTCCGTATCGCTTGGATAAACAACCTGGATAGTAGTTTTGCTGTTTGCTTCAGTAAGCACCTTAGAACCTGTTGCAGATACCTGAAGGGTAGAGGTAGTGCCTCCCTTAGATATAACCTCAGTAGACTGATCAGCCCAAAAACCGTAGGTCATAGCGTCAGCTGCAGTAACAGATGAGGTGTGTGGATCAACGTTTTGTGTTGCAGCGGTGCTCAAGCTAACACGAATTGCGTTTGCAATAACCTGGCTTGCGCTCTGGTTCTCAACAGCATCATCAAGCTTGAACTGAATTTCTCCCCTGGAAGAGACCTGGGTAAGGCCGTTTTTGGTCATGTAGACCAAATCACCACTGCGGTTCTTCTCGGAACTTGCGCCAGGATAGCCGTAAGGAAGGGTTCCCGTTCCTGTAGGTGTGGTAACCAGGTTAGAGAAACTGGTGTTTGAGATGCCACCAACGGTAAACGTTGCACCTGGAAGACCTGTGACATAGAGTCCGTCTCCAAACCTTACGTTGAGGTACGTTGGGGAGAACTGCAACGATGCAGGGATTGTGTAGCCAACATTCAAGGCGTAGGTGACTCCCGCCTTAAGAGCAGGAGTTTGACCTGCAAGAAGGTCAGCAACTTGGGCGTGAGTCGACGCATCTTCAATGCTCAGAGCATTGATTTGAAGACCTGTGGTGTCTTCTGCGTAAGCCACGCTAAGGTTGGGCAGCAATGCTGCGACGAATGTAACGGCAGCTAAAAGCAATCCCGCTACAATCCTTGCCTTACGTTTCATAGCACATCCTAACTAGAGCGATACAGAACCAATCACTTTCTTTCTTACTTATTCTTACGACGCTTAGTAATGCCAAGTGAAGTCATTACAGCGGTCATACCAGCGAGAAGTGCAGCAAGAGGTGCTGCAGCAGAAGCATCTCCGGTGTATGGAGTCTTCTGCTTCTTTTTCTTAGATGGCTTAGTTGGAGTGGAAGGAGTCTCTGGAGTCTCATCCTCTGCAACAGTAATGGTCAGCTGAATTGTGTCGTTATCAGTTGCAACGGCGTCCTTACCATCTGGCCACTGGACACCACTCCAGGTGAACGAGAAAACCTTGCGGTTGCCAGCTGCGGAATCAGCAATAGCGCTGAAGGAGCCGGTAACGGTGCCGACAGCGGTGAGTTGGGTGCCAGCGGCAACATTAGAGTCAATGGTGACGCCTGGAATGGTGAGCTTCATCCAGCCATCGTTTGCACTTGCCTCATCAACAATGCGCTCAAGGTCAGAGTACGTTCTAATGGAGGAAGGGTCGCTGAGCTCAAAGGTGACGGTAACCGTACGACCGTTGACCTGAACATCGCTGACCTTAAAGCCGCTACCAAAGTTTGAAGCCTGGATGGTGTTGGCATCAAGGTTGCTTGGAAGTGTCATTCCCTCAGGAACAGTCAGAGTTGCTGTGAACTTGAATTTCAGGTTGCTTAGCGTAATAGTGTCATGGTTGGTATTAGGGTAGGCACGCTCAATATTGTTCATCTGCTCCTGGATAGAGGAAGCAAGAATTGAACCAGTGAGGTTAAAGGTAGAGCCTGCCTTCATAGTGATGACCTGGTCATGCTCGGTATTCTCGTCAGCGAGCATATCAGCAGGAAGGTTCATCTCAATTGGGTTGTTCACAATCAGAGTCTGCTGAATGCCGGTACCACGAGGGTCTCTGCTCGCAGCAATCTGAACGCCGTTCCAAGAAAGCTCGTACTTTTTGGTGACGTTAGTGACGGTGTTCTTTGCAAAAGATTCAAAGGTGCCAGTAAGAGTACCTGTGGCGGTGAGCTCCTGACCATTGGTTACCTGAGTTGGGTCAAGTGTGAGACCATCAACAGTTACGGTAAGAGGTCTTGCAATTTCTGCAGTAGCTGCATCGTCTTTGCCAACTGTCTCGACAGCGTCTTTGAGCTGCTTGTAGTTGGTGTAAGTGCCCTTAAGCTTCAGGGTAACGGTAACTTCCTGACCGTTCACGGAAACGTTTGTAGCCTCAAAGAGATCACCAAGGCCAGAGGTAGTTACTGTTGGATTAGCTGGGACAACAACGCCAGCAGGAAGCGTGAGCTTTGCAGTAAAGGTTGAAGTTGTGCCAGAAAGCGTAATCTTGGTTAGGTCGTCGAGGCCGCCAGCAATGCCATTCTCAAAAGCGCTCATCTGATTAATGACGGAAGTAGCGTCAATAGCGCCTGTAAGACTGAAGCTCTTATCGTTAGAAACTTCCTTGATCTGAGTGGTGTTGCTTTGAGAGTCACTCCACATATCAGCAGGAAGATCGCTAGTAAGCTCTACTCTCTGGATGGAAGGATCATCTTTCCACTTGAGATAGTAGGTGACATCGTTAGTAAGCGTTGCGCCACCATTAATGGTTGCAGGGGAGTTGCCTGCAGCGTCGGTGAACCAGTAGTGGTAGTTGTGACCAATAACAATGCCAAAGAAGGTCATTGGATCATCCGTGTTGTCCAGAATGTGATTCTCAAAAGTTGCAATATTTGTGTAGGCAGTATTGGTGTTAGAGCTGGTAGGACTTGCAATTCCAGCAGTTGTAGCGCTTAGAGTGTTGCCGCTAAGGTTTTGAAGCAGTGCATTGATATTGGTCTGCTCAGCAACAGTTGGATGAGTCTTGATAGTTGCAACTTCTCCGCCGTTTGCATCGGTGGTGATGTCAAAGACGTTAGGGTTCTGCTTAAAGACGCTGTTCGCAGAGAAGGTTCCACCATTTGCCGAGAAGGACACAGTAAGGTGCTGCTCCTCCCAGTCTGCGTACAAATCAACGGTATCGGTACCTGCAGGAACAGCCAGGTTGGAATTAGCTGCAACCTCGTCACCAGCGCCGTTTGCCTGGGTGGTCCAGCGCTTGAAGGTCTTGCCAGCAATATTGAAGTTGTTGTTGAGGTTGTTGACATCAGCGTCAGAGCGAACCGTTACGGTACGGTTTGCGTTGGTGGCAACGCGGTCAATGACAGAGACGCCGTTGCCGTTGTGGTATCTGACGTAGAGCCAAGAGGTGTTAGCTCTCCAGTGTGGATAGACTGTCATGTCAGAGGTGACCTGGGTATCAGCGGTGAACTGGTGTTCTGCACCAGCGGCATCGGTGTAGTACCAGCCGTCAAACTCCTGACCACTTGCATAAGGATCTGCAGGAAGGGTAGTGGAGCCCTCTGCTACAGAAGAAGCGGTGGCAAGAGAGTTGCCGCGCATAGCAAGAGCAGTCTTGTTAGCAGTAGTACCGTCAGCAAATGTTGGGTTGACGCCGGTAACACCTGGGGTGTTGAGGTCAAAGGTAACGGTTGCAGCAGGTGCCCAAACGTGCTTCTGACCATCGCTTGAAGCGTTAGCAACTGGGTAGGTATAGGTTGCTCCGTTAGCATTAATGAGGCTCAGAGAGTTAGTTGATGGGTCAGCAAGGGTAAAGAGCGAGAGGACCTCGTTGCCGTTAGCTGCACCGTTTGTAGGGATAGTGCTACCAAAGCCACTGTTGTAGCTTGGTGCGTATTTGAGCAGGTAAGAGCCGCCAACAACGTTGTAGTTCTGACGAGTCTGGCCAGCACCGTTATCAGAGTTCTTGGTAGCAGGGGTTTCTACCAGGCTGTTTCCGGTGAATTGGATGGATCCGTTAGTCTGGGCTCCAAACAGGGCGCCAGAGTTACGACCGTCTCCCTTAATCGTGGAGTTGTTAATGATGACGTCACCGGTGTTGACGTTAAGGCCGCCAGTTCCACCGTTAGTGAAGTTAAGGGTTGAGTTAGTAACGTTTACTGTTCCACCAGCTACACCAACAGAAATGCCAGATGTTGAGCCAGCATTTGCATTAATGGTGGAGTTAACAATATTGGAAGTTCCCTGGATGGTCATGCCCGTAGCGCCGTACCATGAAGGGTTAATGGTTAGGGTGGAATCATTCATGTTGAGCTGGTTGACGTAGAAAGTCTGACCAAAGCCTTCAACGGTAAGGTCTGTGTTCCTAAGGTTGAGGTTGCGAGCGTCATTCCAGGTACGAGCCTGTGAAGTTACTTTGATAGTAGCGTTTTCAAAGGTGACACCAGACTCAAAGAAGTTTGTATTGCTCTTATCGTCTGCGGTGATGGTAACGCTGTTCTTGTTGGTGCTGCCGCTAACGGTTCCGCCAAGAGAAATACCACGAGTACCGCTGGAACCTGCGTTGTTTCTAAAGACATAGGTACCATCGGTGATGGTTGAGCCATCTTGTGCAGTTAGTGCGGTTTTGAAGCCGGACATGGTAAGAGTGCCTGTGCCGGTCAGCGTTGAGCCAGGTGAGAGAACCAGACCGTCAATGCTGTTTCCAGTGCCAGTAAGCGTTGCGCCCTCAGATTCAATCTTGAGCGTAAGACCAGAAGGAATCGTAACCGTAGAGGTCAGATCAAGGTTGCCTTTGAGATGAATGGTGTTGATTGAAGAAGTTTCTCCCCACAGCTCCAGTGCTTTCTGGAGAGATTTAAGAGGATCGGAGCTGGAGCCCTCGTTAGTATCGCTACCGTTGGTTCCGTCTACCCAGAGCTCAGTTGAGATGTAAGAAAGGCTTCTTGTAACACGGCGAGAAGATCTTTCTGCAGGAGCAGCAGTCTGCTCAGAGGTCTGCTGGTTGGAAGTAGCTTCTGCGTTAGTGGTGGTTTCAGCAGAGGTCTCTGCTGTTGCTTCAGAGGTTGAGGCAGTTGCATCACTTGTTTGAGTTGCTGCAACTTCTTGCGTCTGAGCTACCTCTTGAGTGCTAGCAATTTCTGCTAACGCTGAAGAAGGGACCAAAGAGAGCGCGAGTACCAAAGACATAGCTGTCTTTGCCCCTTTGCTTGCAAAGTTCTTGTTTTTTCTTTCCATACCTACCCCTAACAAATAGTGAATACCCCAACAAAATTTGCAATTAAATCTTGTGCTGAAAGTGATTAGTCACGATAAGCACGATAGAGATAAATGGCACATATTCAGAGCGTTTTTCGTATAGATAATTATCCATTATTTTGATAAAAATTATTAGCTCAACCAGCGATTTTTATAGTTCGAACACATTTCAAAAAACGTCTTCATCTCATGTTATATAAATAATTTAATCAAAATATTTGGTACGTTGAAAAATAGCATTTAAATTGCTCTATTTTTAACGATTTTCTCGACATTTGTCATAAACGTGCAACGGATGAAAATTGCAATAGAAATGTATTAAATTTTGAGACAAATGTGAGTTATGTGGAAACTGAATAGCGGAAGCCGGATAGTTAACAATTTCATGAAACTTGAGCTTCAAAATTCTCAAGCAAGAGAGGTTATGTACACTAAGAAAAAGACAGTTAAGAGGATGCATAATCTGCGCAAATAATGCGTGAGAGATACGTTTGAATGTGTTGAGCGGGGAGTTATGGACTCAAAAATTATCGATGACGCTTTGGACTTTGTAAAAGAGGTCTTCTCCACAGATTTTAGTGGCCACGATTACTTCCACACGTTTCGTGTGTACAAAATGGCTGTAAGAATTGCGCAAGAGGAGGGGGCAAATCAAGAGATTGTTGCCCTTGCTGCACTTTTGCACGATGTTGATGACATCAAGCTTTCTCCAAAGACGCATGAGCATAAGGATAGGGCCGTTGGTTTTCTGCGCCAGCATGCTGTCGATGAGGCTACTATCCAGGCAATTTGTACCACAATCGATGAGGTTTCTTTCTCGGGGACAGACTCGGTAGTTCCTTCAACACTTGAGGGTATGTGTGTTCAAGACGCAGATCGTCTGGACGCGCTTGGTGCTGTTGGTATTGCTCGCACGTTTGCATATGGCGGAAGCCATGGTCGCACAATGTATGACCCAGATGAGCCACCGACCCTTAATATGAGCGGCGAGGAGTATCACTCACACAAATCAACGTCGCTCAACCACTTCTACGAGAAGCTCTTTTTACTGGCAGACATGATGAATACGCGCAGTGGTAAAGAGCTAGGAAAAGCTCGCGAGAAGTATATGCGTGAGTATGTTGATCAGTTCTTAGATGAGTGGAACGGTAAACGTTAAGATATAGTTTTTAGCTATATGAATTAGTTAAGTATTTGTATTTCACAAGTGAAGTGCTGATTGTCATACTGGTTTCTCGTAAGCAGTTCTAAGGGGTCATTATGGCAATCAAAAATGATAAAACTACTCCACATCGCTTTGATGTTGTTGGCAGCTTTCTTCGTCCAGAAAATCTTAAGCAGGCTCGTATTCAGTTTGAAAAAGGTCAGATTGATTCATATGAGCTCAAGCAAGTAGAGGACAAAGCTATTACAGAGCTTATCCAAAAGGAGAAACAGGCAGGCCTTAAAGTCATCACTGACGGTGAGTTTAGGCGTGCAACCTGGCACCTTGATTTTATGTGGGCGTTCGAAGGTATTGGCCATGCGCCAACTAATACTGGACTTCCTTTCCACGATGAGACTGCAGAGATTGACGACACCTTCCTCGTAGGAAAAGTGGAGCTTACCAAAGAGCATCCCTTTATAGAGCACTTCCGCTTTGTTCAGCAGTTTGAGGACGAGACTACCGTCGCCAAGCTTACTATTCCTGCACCTGCGCAGTTTATTGAGCAGTTCATTATGCCCATGAACCGCGAGCAGACTAACAAGTACTATGCCAACGATCAGGACCTTCTTGAAGACATTGTTGCTGGCTACGGTGCGTTTATTAAGCAGGTATATGCTGCAGGCTGTCGTAATCTTCAGCTTGATGACTGCTCATGGGGCGTGCTGGTTGACCCACGCGCAGAACTTTTCTTTGGCGCTGACCAGGAGGGTCTTAAGAGAATCAAGGCACTGCTCTTGGAGATTAATAACCGCGTTCTTGATGCAGCTCCAGCTGACTTGACTATTAACACGCACGTTTGTCGTGGCAACTTCCATAGTACCTGGGCTTGCGAGGGTGGCTATGACGATGTGGCCGATGCTCTTCTTGCTCAAGAGCACGTAAACGCGTTCTTCTTAGAATTTGATGATCATCGCTCTGGTGGCTTTGAGCCCCTGGCTTCTGTTCCAGCTGGTAAAAAGGTTGTGCTTGGTCTGATCACCACCAAGCACGCCCAGCTGGAAGAGAAAGCCAAGGTTATTGAGCGTATTCATGAGGCAGCTCAGTACGTACCTCTGGAGAACCTCTGCCTTTCTCCCCAGTGCGGCTTTGCAAGTTGCGAGATTGGTAACAAGCTCACCGAAGATGAGCAGTGGGCAAAGATTGCGCTTGTTAAAGAAATTGCTGAAGAAGTTTGGGGTTAAATGTTAGTTGGTAACGGTTTGTCTGCGATTTACATGCCGTTTACCGAAGAGTTTCTGACCATACGTTCTTCTCGACTCCTGTCCACTAAAATGGACAGGAGTTTTTTATTGGAGCTAGACTTCGGAGGCAGTATGCCAAGCGAGAAGACCCGTTGCTTGCATCTCGTTAAAATTTTCGAGGAAGAAACTGATGACGATCATGGTCTGAGCACGCCTCAGCTTATTGAAAAACTGGCAGAGCGTGGTCTGAGCGTGGAACGTAAAACACTTTACGACGACATCAAATCGCTGCAGAATTTTGGCTACGACATCCAGTCTTACCAGCGCCATCCTGTTGAATACGGCCTGGCAACCAGGAAGTTTCAGGCTGAAGAGCTCATGCTGATGGCAGACGCTGTGCAGTCATCAAAATTTTTGACGGAGCGCAAGGCAAATAACCTGGTGAGTCTTATCGGTGAGCTGGGTGGAAAGTCTACCTCCGACACGCTCAAGAAGCGTATCCATGTTGAGGGTCGTATTAAGTCGCAAAATGAGTCTGTGTTTTATGCGCTTAATGCTATTCAAACGGCACTCTTGCAGAAGAAAAAGGTCTCGTTTAAGTACCGCAAAAAAGGCTTTAAAGATAAGGTTATTGAAGAGCTTCCCGTAAGAGAAGAAACGCCTGTTCAACTTACGTATATTGACGATTTCTACTATCTTATTGTGTGGAACGATAAGCATCAAAACTTTGTCAATTATCGCGTGGACCGCATGTTTAGACTTGAGGTTTCTGATGCTGACGCCACGGTTAACGAGCAGATTAAGCAGTTTGATATAGACAAGTATCAAGAGCGCGTCTTTGGCATGTACTCGGGCGAGGTTGTTGAGGTCACGCTTCGTGTTAATGAGCGCGTAATGTGCTCAGTGTATGACCGCTTTGGCAAGAACATTATTTTGAACAATCCGAGTTCTGATGGAAGTACAGCTGACGTGCATGTTTCTGTAATGGAAGCTCCAACGTTTTACGGCTGGCTTGCAACCTTTGGAACAGATATAGAGTTAGTAGCTCCAAAGAAGACCAGACAGAAATATCAAGAGTATCTGAGCGGGATTCTTCAGAGCTACCAATCACAGAAAGAGGACTAGCTAAACGGCGAAGACGAGCTAAAACGGACGGGCTAAACCGGACAGTTCACGAGTACCAATTAGCGAGCATCAATGACGTAAAGGCCTGCCTTAACGAGAAGATGACCATGGTGATCACTGAGCTGTGTAATCTTGCAGGTAATAATGTTTTGATGTCCGTAGAAGAGCAGAGTACTCCAAAGAGAGTTGTTTTCTCTAGGAACAAAGCCCAGCTTATGGTCATTAGAGTACAGAGCAAGAGCCTCTGGGTCGTAAGGGTTATCGCGTTCAGGAACAATGATCAAATCTGAGCCAAGTTTAAGCTGATCAAAGATAAGAGGAGCGTCGTAGTAGGGAAGACCGGAAATAACAAAGGAATCAACAAGCTTTGTAGGACTGTACATAAGAGCCTCCTTAGAAGATGTTAAGGATAGAGTAGAGAAGTTAAAAAGCATGAGTGTCCAACAGATTGGACAGTATAAGAAAGCTGTAGGGCAGTAAAAAATTTAAAGGGAGCTTATATGATTACAACTAAGGGATTGTTTCTTATTCCATGGCATGCATCTGATGCCAATGAGCTCTATGAATTGGCAAAAGATCCAGAAATTGGTCCACTTTGTGGATGGGAACCTCACAAAACTTTAGAAGATTCCAAGCAGGTTCTTGCAAACGTACTGTCCGATAAGTCCTGTTATGCCGTAAAAGACATGAGGACCGGTCATCTAATTGGTTCAATGTCGTTGGATTTTGAAGAAATTCCTGATCCAAAGGATTCCTCAAAGCAGTTATATCAGGCAGAAATTGGCTATTGGATTGGCCGTCCTTATTGGGGACAGGGATTGGCATCTGAGGGTACTCAAGCTCTTACTACCTATGCATTTGAAGAGCATGGCGTTGACCAGGTGATTATTAGATATCTTGAGCGTAATAAGAGATCTGCTTCAGTGGCTCAAAAGTGTGGCTTCACAGAAGTAGAAATCTTTACAGACTTTAATAAGTACACAGGCAAAGAAGAGCAGTTTGGTATATCAATGCTCACAAAAGCGGACTGGGAACGTGTTCAAAAATAGCAGTTGTTTTCGCTATTTTGTGTGTTGTCTTTAAATGTTGCATAAGGCAAACTCGTATATGCAACGACAAAACTACATGTAAAGTAAGTAAAACAGTTAGTGGATTAAAGATTCTGCTTGTAAGAAAAGCGAAAGAAGTCTGCATATGATGATCAACAAACGCCTCATTGCCCTCATTGAGGAGAGTAAAAAATATATTGGCTTGACCGTGCTTTACCAGTGGATTGCTCTGCTTGCCAATATTGTATTTATGTACTCTCTGGCAAGAATGATAGAAGCTTTGTTTATGGATTATTTTGTCCTCGAAGAGCAGTTAGTGTTTATTGCACTCTGCCTTATTGCTATTGTGATCAGGTATTTCTGCAAACTTGCTCAGCACAAGACAAGCTTTTACGCAGCAAAAAGGGTTAAAAAGACCCTTCGCGAGAAAATCTATCAGAAGCTTTTAGAGTTTGGTCCCTCGTATAAAAATTCGTATGCAACCAGCGAGATTGTTCAGCTGGCAGTTGAAGGCGTTGACCAGCTAGAAACATATTTTGCGCAGTATCTACCACAGTTCTTCTATGCAGCTTTGGCGCCACTGACACTATTCCTGACGTTGCTTTTTATTAGTCCGGTAGTTGGCATTGTTTTGCTGGTATTTGTGCCGCTCATTCCAATGACCATCGTTCTTATCCAGAAGTTTGCAAAGAAACTTTTGTCCAAGTATTGGGGCCAGTATACGCAGCTTGGCGATACGTTTTTGGAGAACCTGCAGGGTCTGACCACAGCAAAGATTTACAAGGCTGATGGTTTTAAACACAAGCAGATGAACGAGGAAGCCGAGCACTTTAGACGTATTACCATGAAGGTTCTAACCATGCAGCTCAACTCCATCACCGTGATGGACGTGGTTGCATTTGGTGGAAGCGCGCTTGGTACAATCCTTGCAATTCAGCAGGTAAATGACCACCTCCTCGTTATGTGGGAAGGCGTCTTTGTCATTTTGATTTCGGCTGAGTTCTTCCTGCCTATGCGTCTTTTGGGCAGTTATTTCCACATTGCCATGAACGGTATGGCAGCGTCGGACAAGATCTTTGACCTGCTTGATATGCCTGTTCGAGAGCAGGGTACCAAGACCGTTCCATCTTCCAGTGATGTCGCTTTTCGCAACGTTTCTTTCTCCTATGACGGCGAGAAACCCGTCTTGGTGAATGTTTCTTTTGGAATGCGCGCTAACTCTTTGAATGCCCTGGTAGGAGAGTCAGGCTGCGGAAAATCAACAATTGCAGCACTGTTGACCGGAAAACTCCGCTCGTATTCTGGCGATGTTCTGTTTGGAAATACCAGTTTGTCAGACATTTCTGACCAGAATTTGCTTCAAAACGTTACGTATATTGGTCATCAAGCACATCTCTTTATGGGAAGCGTTCGCTCTAACCTTGCCATGGGTAATCCAGAGGCAACTGAAGAACAGCTCTGGCACGCCCTTGAACAGGTCAATCTTGCTGAGTTCGTAAAGTCTTTGGGTGGACTTGACGCGCCAGTTGCCGAGAAGGGCTCCAACTTGTCTGGTGGTCAGCGTCAGAGATTAGCACTGGCCAGAGCCCTGCTTCACAATAGCCAGATGTACATCTTTGATGAAGCTACTTCAAATATTGATGTTGAGAGTGAAGACGTTATTATGCAGCAGGTTCACCAGCTTGCTCAGACAAAGATGGTGCTGGTAATTTCTCACCGCTTAGTAAACGTTAAAAATGCTGATCAGATTGTTGTTATGCAGCATGGTCGCGTTGTTGGAAGTGGAACGCACCAAGAGTTGCTTGCAACAAATGACGAGTACAAACGAATGACGCGGGCACAGACTGAGCTTGAGAATTATGTGAAAGGAGTTGAGGCGTAATGAAAACAGAAGTTAAGAACAGCGCCACAACTGCACGTACTTCTCGCCGTAGTGCGCTCACCATTATGTTGAGGCTGGTGGGGCTGGTTCGTCCGCTGGCTGGCTTTATGATACTTGCAATTTTGATGGGTGTGTTAGGCAATCTTGCCGCCACGTTCATTAGCATTTTTGGTGCCTATGCGCTGCTCAGCGCTATGGGCTTTGCTTCATCTTCCCCTATGGTGCTGCTCTTTGGCGGCATGCTTATATTTGCGCTGGTCCGCGGTTTGCTGCGCTACGCTGAGCAGGAATGCAATCACTTTATTGCGTTCAAACTGCTTGCACTTATTAGAGACCGCGTATTTACGGCGCTTAGAAAGCTTGCTCCAGCAAAGCTTGAGGTCAAGAATAAAGGCAACCTGATGAGCGTTATTACCTCTGACATTGAGCTGCTTGAGGTTTTCTACGCACATACTATCTCGCCTATTTGCATTGCGGTTGTGTTCTGCATTGTTATGGTGTGGTTTATTGCAAGTACTACCAACTGGATTTTAGGTGTTATTACACTTGTTTCTTACCTGGTGGTTGGCGTGGCAATTCCGCTTGCTATGTCTAAGCGCTCCGAGCAAGACTCTGCTGAGGCAAGAGATCTTGCTGGTAAACTCTCGACGGTTACCCTTGATAACCTGCGTGGTCTTGACGAGATTCTGCAGTACAATACGGGCGCTCAAATACTTGAGAGCTCCAGTAAGCTTGCTGATCAGTTAAGCGACAGACAACAGGCAGTTAAGAAAGCATTTGGTGTCAACGATGCGGTCACCTCAACGGTCATTCTTGCCGCAACACTAGTCATGTTCTTTAGTTCGTTCTACCTGGCCTATCACCAGCAGATTCTTATGAATGAAGCTTTCATTGTCACCATTGCATTGATGAGTTCGTTTGGGCCTGTTGTGGCTTTGGCAGCACTTGGTACAACCCTGACCAGTACGTTTGCTGCAGGCAACCGTGTTTTGGATATTTTGGACGAACAGCCCCTGGTTGAAGATGTAGTGGGTCAAAAAGACATCTCCTATGAGGGCGTGCGCGTTTCTAAGCTTTCATTTGCGTACGATGACGAGCAGATTCTAGACAACATTTCCGTGGATATTCCTACCGATAAGATCGTGGGAATTGTGGGAAAGAGCGGCTCAGGCAAGTCTACGTTACTTAAACTCTTGATGCGTTTCTGGCCAGCAACACCTGGAGCCATTGAGATTTCTGGAACTCCTTTGGAGCAGATTAATACCTCTAACCTGCGCGATCTTGAGAGCTACATGACACAGGATACGCATCTATATCACGATTCCATTAAGAACAATCTCCGCATTGCAAAGCTTGACGCAACGGATGAAGAGATTGTTGAGGCGTGCAAGAAGGCTTCAATTCACGAGTACATTTCCACGCTGCCCCAGGGCTACGACACGCCTGTTGCAGAGCTTGGCGACTCACTTTCTGGCGGAGAGCGCCAGCGCATTGGCCTTGCTCGCGCTTTCTTGCATGACGCGCCACTCATGCTGCTTGACGAGCCAACCAGTAACCTAGACAGCCTAAACGAGGCTATTATCTTGCGCTCACTTGATAAAGAAACTGAGCGCAAATCCGTGGTTCTTGTCTCTCATAGGGCTTCTACCATGGGAATTGCAGATGTTGTTTACACCGTTGATGGGGGACGAGTGAGCTGATGACACCTGAAGAAATTGCGCAGAAACGTCAAAAAGAAAAAGATCTCATTTCGCTCATGATTCGTTTTTATTGCGAGAAGTACCATCGCACCAACGCCCACGAACCTCTGTGCGACGAGTGCGCTGAGCTTGAGAAGTATGCGCATACGCGTGTGGACCGCTGTCCTCACATTGAGACAAAGACGTTTTGCTCAAAATGCAAATCGCATTGCTATAGCAAAGAGATGCGCGCTCGCGTTAAAGAGGTCATGAAATCCACAGGACCTCGACTGCTCCTACACCATCCAATTCTTGTAATCAAGCACGCGCTTCAGTAACGCAGTCCTAGTTGGCCTTGTACACCTTTGACATCTGCGATTTTCTCGCCATTTTATGGTCTTCTTGCCAAAAGTGAGAAGACCGCATTTTTTTGAATCTTTTTCATTTGAAACATAACTGTTAACTCTGAGAATTACGTATTTTTGTCGCGGCGCGCTAGGTTTACAGTGACCTCTCGCTTTACAGAAGGAGGCACTGCGTTGATTAAATCTAAGAAAGCGTCATTTATTTTTAAGCTATTTATTGCTGTGATTGGCACCTTTGTGCTGTGTGATTCTGCGGGCGTCTTCCGAATGAACTTCCGCGTTTCTTTCTTGTACTACTTCACCAACATCTCTAACGTGCTGCTTGTTGCCTATTTCTGGGGCGCGCTTTTCCAGGCTTACAAGCATCCCGAGACTGCTCAGAAGCCATGGATGCCAACGGTTAAGCACACACTTATGCTGGGCATTACCGTAACTGGCCTGGTAGCTTACTTCCTGCTTGACCACGGCGAGGTTTTTGTAAATGGCGTCTTTAAGTTCAACAATTTTATCCTGCACGATGTGACCCCAATCTGCGCCGTTTTGGACTGGCTGCTCTTTGACGAGAAACCTACTATGAGTTTTAAAGAGCCTCTGATCTGGCCTTTGTATCCGCTCACGTATTTTGCGTACATCATCGTTTTGGTTCTTGGCTTTGGCGTGCAGATTAAAGAGAAGTCTCGCTGGCCTTATGGATTTATGGACTTTGATAAGCTAGGAGTCCCAACAGTTGCTTTGACCATTGTGATCCTGATTGTTGTCTTTGTAGCCCTGGGATACCTCTACGTTATCATTGATAAAAAACTTGGCGAGAAGATCAAGAAGGCTGAAAACTAATCCGAGCAAGGTTAAAAGCCGGGATAACTGCAACGTTAAACCTAGTGTGTTGCGAAAAACCTCAATTAATTGCGCAGCGCCTGACGTTCGTGAACTGCCTCCCATTTCTTCGACACGAGAAATAGGAGGCAGTTCAAAACACACTTAAGTCAGATAATCTGTCAAAAAGACGTATACATGACGCTGAAAATACCTCAAACGTGCAGATTATCTTCATTTGATGTGTAAAATGCCCGCATCTGAGCAGAATATCTGATTTAAGTGTGTTCCGTAGATACTGAATTTATCGATAGTTAAATTTCTTATATAAGTCTATTCATGTTTAAGCATATTAGATGAAGTTTATGCATAGAAATGTATATCAAGCGGTGCAACCGCCTAGCTTCCTGGCTATTTTGATTAGGAACATGTCGATTCTTCAGCAGAACCTACCAAAGCTGCGCTATTTTGTGCGCCAGGCCTAAAAGCCGACGCTAACACGCTACAGAATCATAATCACCCGCATATGAACTGCCTCCCATTTCTTGGACACAAAAATGGGAGGCAGTTCACATTCGTCGGGCGCTTTTTTATGCCGTTTACGGAAGTACATTTGGAACGCGGCGTGTGTGCTGGTAAAATATTAAAAAGTTGATGAAGGAGGTACTATGTCACTGTATCGTCATCTACGTTCTAGTTTGGGTTCAGCCCAAAAAATCGCGCTTGCTGCCAGCACTTTTGTTATGACAATTGCGTTTCCCGTTATCGCAAAAGCTGATGTTATTTCTACGCCAAGAATCGGTAGATCATCTAGCTTCTTAGCCATGGCTGCAGTTTCTACTCTTGTGGCAGTAATTGGCTTCATTATGATCATAAGGCGTCGCAGGTAAAACCTTGTCCACAACACAGCAGATTCTTCCCAAAAAAGAAGTCACTACTTTTGCATTTGCGTTGTGCCATTTTGTAGTTGACTTTGCATGCGTATCTACCATGCTCTGCGCGGTAAGCCGAGTGTTGGGAGAGTCTGGCCAAGGTTCGATGGAAGTTGTTGCGTTAAGTATTTTACTGTATGACATAGTTGCCTTTACCCTGCAGCTCCCTATAGGCATTGTACTGGATCAGCTGGATAAGAACTCCTATGCCGCCTTACTTTCGTATGCTTTAGTGGGCGCTGGAGTTATTCTTTCTCTGGTCCCTATAGCCCTTCTCGAGTGGCCTGCGATTCTTTTGCTTGCGATTGGAAACGCGCTCTTTCATAGTGCAGGTGGACTGAGCGTCCTTAATATCTCGCAAAAACATGCAGGACCTTCGGGAATCTTTATTGCAACTGGTGCAATTGGAGTCTTTTTAGGCACACAAAGTGCTCAAATGGGAAGACTTCAGATTGCGTTTTCCCTGCTTGTCTTGCTGTTCTTATGCGCAAGCATTACCCGAGTGGTGCAAAAAGTTAATAAAAAGTATTGGAATATACATAACGTTCCCTTTGCCATTCCTGAGTTTTCTTCTCGCACTTTGCTTGCAATCTTCTTGCTCTGCTTTGTGGTTGCGCTCAGAAGCTACACCGGCATAGTCATGGCGTTTCCTTGGAAGAGCGAAATGCTCCTGTTGGCTTTGAGCATTCTTGGTGTATTTGCAGGTAAAGCCCTTGGCGGAATGGTTGCCGACCGTATTGGTTTTAGAACTACAGCTATTTTCTCGCTCATTGCCGCAGCTACTTTATTTGTTCCTTCATGGGAGATGCCTCTTATGGGCCTCCTAGCTGTGTTTTTCTTTAATTTTACAATGGCGATCACGCTGGCTTTTTTGGCTAATATTTTGCACGAAGCAAAGGGAACCGCATTTGGCTTGGCCAGCTTCTCTTTGGCGATAGGCGCTTTACCTGCGCTTTTGGGACTTCGCTTGGAGCATCCTTTGGTGCTTACTGTCATGAGTCTGATTTCGGCGCTTGCTTTGGGTGTAAGTCTGACTTTGGTCAAAGACACTGTGGCTACGGGACCATTTGGTCACGAGCGCATGCTCCAAGCAGCACAGGTTGCTGAGACTGCAGGGGAAGATGCTCTAACGGTAGGGCTATCCGAACCGGCCGAAGAACTCGCAACTGAAGATGGGCTTACAGGTGAAGTTAAACTCTCAGTTGAAGACTATCCTGCGGCTAAAGACAAACTTGACGCTGAAGGCAAACAAGCAGAAGGTAAATAGCATGGACGACCAAATATTTTTATTGCCGTATTTGATAACCATTATTCCGATGTTTGCGTTTTGTCTGATTCTGACTATTACTGTTGAGCTTATTGTCGCAAAATCGCTTGGCGTTAAAGACAATCACGCGCTGCTGATTGTTGTGGCTGCACAGGTGCTTACCAATCCAATCGCTGTTTTTATCACAAGTGTCCTTGTTAATGTGGTTGCTAACGACGCTCAATATTGGGCGTGCGTCATAGCGGTTGAGCTGGCCGTTATTGCTGTTGAAGGTCTCATTTACAAGGTAAAAAGAGTAAGCGACGCTCCATGGACACTTTCAATCTTGTCTAACCTTGCGTCGGTTTCTGTGGGTATTCTCGTTCAAACACTTATATAAAAATTTAGCGAGAAACCCTTTGAATAGGAGGGGTTTCTCGCCAAATCTGGGTGATTTATGAGATGAAGCCTTAATGAACCATTGTGATAAGAAGAGCTCCGACCATAAGACCAATGGATGTTCTGAGAGCCGCCGAGGCTTGCCTGTGCAAGAGCTTTTGCGCGCGGGTTGCGTGCGTGAGCTGGGCTTCTGAAGTGTTGAGTGTATGCATTGGTCCTCCTTTCTTAGTTCTTGTTTAGTATATGTCCAAAAGTAAGTCTAGGTAAACTCTTAAGTATAAAAATGATACAAAAAACCACGCCGAGGGTGAGTCCAATCATTCCTCCAGAAGAGGCGTCTAAGTAATAACTGCCTGTTATTCCAATTAAAACGCTGACCGTAGCAATGAGTGGAGAAATCCAGAGCATATGTCGCATCTGATTGGTAAGGAGCCTTGCGCAGGCACCCGGAACAATAAGCAGCGAGACTGACAAAATGACGCCAACTGCCTGGAGCGATATGACAATTGCGAGGGCTAGGGCAACAAGTAAGAATGAAGTGAGCGTTTTAGTGGAAAGGCCGATTGCCTGGACCTGTGTTGGATCAAATGAAAGCAAGGTCAGGTCCTTATTTTTAAGGATAAGCAGAATTGCAATTGGCAGACCGATGCAAAGAACTTGCAGCATATCGGGAGTGGTTACTCCTAAAAGATTGCCAAAGAGTATGTGCGATAAGTTGATTTGGCTTGGAACCTTTGATATGAGAACTGTTCCAAGTGCAAAAAACGTAGTAAATACGATACCGATAGCAGTATCAGGTCGCACAATTTGGCTCTTTTTGACTTGTCCGACCAACACCACGGTAATAAGGGCAAACACCAGTGCTCCCACTAGATAGGGAAGTCCCAGCAGGTGAGCGATGACTACGCCCGGAAGAATAGAGTGGGAGATGGCGTCGCCCATGAGCGACCATCCCATATGAGTGATCCAGCAGCTCAAAAGTCCGCAGACTATGGCGGTTGCAATTCCGGTGATGAGGGCTCGCTGCATGAACGCGTATTGGAGAATATCTACCTCAGGCATGGAGCACCTCCTCAATGTGGGTGTCTTCAGAAATTCCAAGATTCTGTAAGAGGGCGTCTCCAGAAAGAATTTCTTTTGAGGAACCCTGCGCGGTGATGGTTTTGTTGATGACCAGGCAAAGCGGGAATTTTTGCTGAGCTAGGTTGATATCGTGAATTGAAACAAGCAATGTTTTGCCTTCTTTACTGAGGTTATTGAGCTGTTCGGTGATGATGGCCTCAGAGCGAGCGTCTACTCCCGCAAACGGTTCGTCGAGAAATACCAGCTCAGCAGCTTGCGCTATTCCGCGTGCCACAAAAACACGCTTTCTTTGTCCGCCTGAGAGTTGGGCAAGTGGACGATCTGCAAGGTCGGCCAGGTTGACGCGTTCAAGCGCTTGGGCAACCAGCTCTTTGTCCTGAGCGGAAGGTATGCGCATCCAACCCTGATGGACGTATCTACCCTGCATAACAACGTTTTTTACGAGTAGCGGAAACGTTGCGTCAATTGCCTCCGTTTGAGGCACGTAAGCGACTTTTCCCTGCTTGCGAGCCTGTGAAAGAGGCTGCTGATTCCAGGCAACTGAACCCTCCCATGCGATAGTGTCCATCAGTGCTTTGAAGAGCGTAGATTTTCCGGCGCCATTGACGCCAACAAGTGCGCAAAGATCTCCTGTCGAAAGCGAGAAATTCACGTCATAAATGATGGGTTTCTCGCGGTCTTTTTTCTCGTACCAGGCGCAAAGTTGCGAAACACAAAGATTCATCGAACAATTACCTTCCCATAAGACCGGATACGATTGCGTCCGCGTCGTGTTGTAGCAGGTCAAGATAGGTGGGAACGGGGCCATCGGCTTCCGAGAGGGAGTCAACATACAAGATGTTTTTCTCGTCAGTTTTGAGGGTGGCGCCCGTTTCATCGGCAACCTGCTGCATTGCCTTGGGGCTAACCGTAGACTCGCAGAATACTGCAGGGATTTGCTGGGCTTTTACAGTTTCGACGACTTTGGCAATCTGCTGCGGAGTGCCTTCATCAGCGGCGTTAACGGCCCAGAGGTAGAGCTCCTTCATGTTGGTGTCGCGGCACAGGTATGAGAACGCTCCCTCGCAGGTCACAAGCGTGCGCTGGTTTTCCGGCAGGGCGCTGAGTTCCTCAATCAGGTGGGAGGAAATGTTGTCGAGCTCCTTTTTGTATGCGTCGCCGTTGGCTTCGAAGTCCTTGGCGTGGTCGGGGACAAGGTTGCTTAGCGCGCGGACGATATTCTCGACGTAGATCCTGCCATTTGCGGGCGACATCCACGCATGCGGATTGGCCTGACCCTGGTAGTCACCCTCGGCGATGGGGATGACGGTGATGCCCTCGCTAAGGTCAGCGCGCTGAGCGGGTGAGTCAGCAACAAAGCGCTCAAACCAGCGCTCAAGCCCCAGGCCGTTGTTGAGGATGAGCTGAGCTTTTTGCGCGCGCTTAAGATCGTCGGGCGTGGGCTCGTAGTCGTGAATCTCGGCGCCAGCCTTGGTGATGGACTCTACCTGGCAGAACTCGCCAGCAACGCGAGAAGCCATGTCTTGAATGACGGTGAAGGTAGTTAGAACCAGGGGAGTGTCAGGATTCTGATTCTGTGCGGAGCTTGAGCTGGCTGCAGAATCGCGTGGACTACATGCGGCGAGAAAAGCGATGGTGGTCGCAGAGCTTGCGCCGAGTAAGGTGAGTGCTGACCTGCGGGATAGGAGAGGGTTGCAGGTAGCGTGCGGGCACGAGTGAGGCACTGTATTCGGCTGCGGGCTTGCAGCTGCTGAGTTATGCGTGCAGCGATGTTTCATAGCGACTTCCTTCAAAGAGATGAGAGCAGGTAGCTACGGGACTGAAAGCAAGAAACTGATAGCGTGAGGCCAAGAGTTAGGAGTTTGGAGCTACGAGCCCAACGGGTTTCTCGCCATATTGTATTCCTAAAAGTTAGCTTTGTCTAACTTTTGAGATTTTTGAGGAAAGAAAAAGACTTTAGTTTGCAGACAAATGTCCAAAAGATTGAACGTGAAATTTAATGTGTCATTTATGTCACATTTTAAGCAAATTATTTTCTTTTAACGCATTGACCATAGGATTTGTGGTTAAAAAATATTTTTTGTATAGAAAATTATGTGAATATGGCTAGAATTTATTTGTTTTCCAATGGTTTGTGCTCATGAAAAAAGGAGAGAGAGCATGGCATTCGATTTTACAGGTAAGTTGGTTCTGGTTACAGGCGGAAGCGCTGGTATTGGCGCTGAGATTTCCAAGGGTATTGTTGCTGGAGGTGGACGCGTAATCGTTTGCTCTCGTCACGAGGACACTGGTCGCAAGTTTGTCGAGGAGCTTGGCGAGGGTAACTTCTTCTACACAATGGACATTGCAGACGCAGAGGGTGTCAAGAAGACCGTTGCTCAGATTCTTGAGGAGTGCGGCGACGTCAACGTTCTTATCAACTGTGCTGGTCGCATCAGCTCCGTTCCTTTTACCGAGGTTGACGACAAAGAGTGGAACAACACCATCAACACCAACCTCACTGGTACCTACAACGTAACTCACGCTCTCTGGCAGCACTTCATCGACCGTGGCGGCGCTCGTATTGTTAACGTTTCTTCCGTCGCAGGCAAGATTGGCGGCGGCCTCCTTGGTACCGTTGCTTATGCATCTTCCAAGGCTGGTATGAACGGCTTTACCAAGGCTATCGCTAAAGAGGGCGGCAAGTACGGCATTTCTTGTAACGCAGTTTGCCCATCTTTCACCATTACAGATATGACCACTGCGCTCTCCAATGATGAGGAGAAGTACAAGAAGGTCGTAGGCATCATTCCTCTTGGCCGTCCTGCACAGGCATCTGAGCCTGCACAGATGGTACTGTTCTTTGCTTCCGACGCTGCAAGCTTCGTCAACGGTGAGGTTGGCGACTGCGACGGCGGCATCGTAATGGACTAGGTGATTGTTGATGGCTACAAAAGAACCAATTTCTATTCAGCACCCATTTAAGGCACTGGGCCGTATCCCAGGTGCAAACATTCTGATTCCTCTGCTACTTGGTGTTTTTATGAACACATTTTTCCCAGAGGTATTCCCAACGCTCGGCAGCTTTACCGCAGCAATGACCGTTAAGGGTACTGCTGCTCTGGTTGGCGCTTTTATGCTGTGCGTTGGCGCAACTATTTCGTTCAAGAGTGCACCAAAGGCTGCACTTCGCGGCGCAATCATCATCATTTCTAAGGTTGTGTTCTGCGTTGCTCTTGGCCTTGCTGTTCTGTTCTTCCTGAACGACAACCTGCTCGGTCTTTCTTCTATGGTCATCCTTGCTGCTTGCTCTGGTGCAAACAACTCTATGTACGCAGGTCTGATGGCCGACTACGGTAACGAGTATGAGCAGGGTGCAGTTGCAATTACTACGCTGGTTGTTGGTCCTCCAGTTACCATGCTTGCTCTTGGTGCAACTGGCCAGTCGCCAATCAACTGGTCTTTGCTTGGCGCAGTTCTGCCAATTATTATTGGTATTCTGCTTGGCAACTTCTTCCCATCCATGAAGAAGATGCTCACAAGCGCTCTGCCAGCAATTATTGTCATGACCTTCTTTGCTATGGGAACCACTATGAAGTTTGATTCCCTCATCATGGCTGGTCCTGCAGGTATTCTGCTTGGCGTTATCTGCTCCGTTTGCGGTGGCTTTATCAACTACTTTGTTGATCGCGCAACTGGCGGAACTGGTATTGCTGGTGTTGCTATTTCTTCCTGCGCAGGTGCAAATGCACTTACACCTGCTGCTATGGCAGAGGCTAACCCAGCTCTGTATGGCGGAGCTGCTCTTGCAACAGCAAACGCACAGGTAGCAGCTGCAGTTATCGTTACTGCAATCCTGACTCCTTTGATCACTGGTTACGTTGCCGAGCACTTTGCTAAGAAAGACAACGCTTCCGAGGAAGTTGTTGAGGCTGCTTAATCGCTCTTAAAGTTTCAAGTGCAAAATCCCAGTACCTTCGGGTTCTGGGATTTTTTGTGCCGCGAAGCAGCACTGGTTCCGTACAAGAATTGCTCGAAGAATGGTGATGGGCGGCTGATGGGAGGGCAGTGGATACCTCTGATTCTTCGGAAAACGCTCGAATAAGTCTCCAAGTGGTAAAAAATCCGTTTAGTTGGGGTTTTCATTTTTCTGCATACAACGTTTGCCCAGATAAAAGTTTTTAGTGCGGTAAAAAATCGTCTTAACTGGGGATAAATCGGCTAATTTTCAATTTTCATCCCCAACTAAACGGGTTTTTTACCTTTTTAGGCACATAATTTAAAGCTCAAAAATTATGTATTCATAGAATTGAATATAATAATCTGATTATGCAAAAAGGGTCAGAACGGAACGTTCTGACCCTTTGCTTTGTGACTAAAAAGACTGCAGTTTGCTGTTTTGTAAACGACACCTACTTAATCAGGACATTTCCCTCATAGCTGTCATGAACGTCCTGAGGTGTTACGCCCATGTGCTTCTTATAAAGCCTGCTGAAGTAGAACGGATCATTGTAACCAACCGCCTCGGAGGTCTCGCGGACAGAAAGACCAGATTGAAGCAGCTGCTGAGCATGGTCAAGACGTTTTGCAATGATGAACGTCATTGGGCGAACGCCAAATGTTTGAACAAAATTGTTGGAGAAGCGCTGAGTGCTCATGCCACAGCGTTTAGCCAGACCAGGAATGGTAATTGGATCTGCAAAGTGAAGCTCAATGTACGTGCGAGCCTCGGCCATGCTCTCCTGGACTTTTTGGCTGTTGGTGAGCAGGAACATTGACTTAATGAGCTCGGTACCGTTGACAATTTGTGCGACACGGTTGTCCAGCGATGGGGTAGTGTTAAGTTTTTCCAGGTCAAGTGTCTTATCAAGAATACGATCGAATCCCTGAGGATCAAATGCGTATGCATTGAAGATTGGGCTGCTGGTATCTCCTTGAACGCCATCATAGTAGATATTTACATGGTCAAATGAGCGTCCATAGAGCGTGCGATACGTTACGGTCTGACCTGCAGGAGCGTGCACAACTGTGGTTCCTTCACAGATAAATTCTTTGCCGCCAATAGTAATCTCAGCTGATCCAAACACAGGAATAATGAAAACAGAATGAGCAAGCGAAAAAGTAACTTGGGAGTCAGCAATCTTCTGCT
>ERZ773028.269-NODE-269-length-44198-cov-6.963550_pt1 | contig 44198 bp, 26 predicted proteins | sample MGYA00511123_ERZ773028 | MGnify/ENA primary metagenome ERZ773028 (study PRJEB29015, sample SAMEA2738134) | human oral metagenome | biome: human oral; feature: human-associated habitat; material: saliva | place: China | collected 2206 ... | reverse complement strand
GACCAATACCAAGACCTGCGCCTACGGCTGCGATACCTGCACCGATAGCGGCGCCCAACTTTGCAGTTTCTGCTGCTAATAACAATGATGTCAACATAGTTTTTTGCTTTTAAATATTAATTGTTTTTATTTTCTTCTATTTCCAGGGCAGCAGGGAGAGGCTTTACGCCAAGCCTTGGCTACCTTTTTAGCCGGTTACCGGGGTGCTGAGAGAAAGAGCGATGGCAGGATTCTGATGAAGCTATCGAGACTAGCGGAACTATTGGAGCTGGCGATACTAGAGAGACTAGAAAAGCTAGCAGTCCTATAACGAGGCCGTCACGACTGGCATCTATAGCTTTCAAGCAGCCGGAAATGCCAGCCTAACCGCTATATTGCCGCCCCCCGCAGCGTCTTCCGGCAAACAACCGGCGGGCTGCTTATTTATCAGCCCGTACTTCATGTACACGTGCCAGAGAAATGAACACTGCGCTCAGCATTGTAAATACCAATGCCTGAATGAAGCTGACCAGAATTTCAAGCAGCATCATGAAGATGCTCATACCCACACTCACTACTGTCATTGAAGAGCTAAGCACAACACCCATTGTCGCCATGATGAAGATGATACACGTCAATGCAAGGGCAATGGCATGGCCTGCCATCATATTGGCAAAGAGACGGACCATCAAGGCGAACGGTTTTGTAAAGATACCGAAAATCTCGATAATCGGCATCAAAGGTACCGGCACTTTCAGCCACGCCGGTACATCCGGCCAGAAGATGTCCTTCCAGTAATGCTTCGTCCCAGAGATATTGGTTACCAGGAACGTACAGACAGCAAGGAAGAACGTAATGGTAATGTTACCCGTCAGGTTGCCGCCACCCGGCGGGAACGGTACGATCCCCATCACATTGGCGACGAAGATGAAGAAGAAACAGGTCAGCAGATAAGGGGCATACCGGTCAGCCTCCTTGCCCAGCGTCGGCCTGATTACCTCATCATATACATACATTACGAACATATGCATCAGTCCCGTGAAACCCTTCGGCGCCTTGTCCGTAACCTTATGCCGCCGGCACCACCGTGCAGGGATGAGTATGCACAGCAGCAGCAGGATGGCATCGATGAACAGGACACATACGGACTTCGTTATCGACAGGTCAAAGGGGCGCACTTCCGTCCCGTCCTTCTGCAGTTCGACGATTCTCCGCTCGTAGTTACCCTTTGTCGCAATGAACAGGTTCGGATTGTTCCTGCAAGGGCGGTAGCCGGCATGAGGGCCGGCTTCCAACGGTTCCTCGGCAAAATCCTCCGCCCAACCCGTGTACCAGCCCGTGGAGGTTTTCACGATGACCGGCAGATTGATGACGACCGGCTTGTCACCGATGTTGGTGACATGCCACTCATACGAGTCTTTGATGTGTCCCCACAATATGCCCTGCAGATCGACACCTCCGCCTTTGTTCTCGGATGCTGCCGCACCAGGCAGAAGCAGGAAGAGCATCACGGCCATGCAAAGCAAATGCTTGAGATATTTCATTCGTCAATTATTGTTTTATTGTTCTTTTCCACTTTTGAAAAATAGATGGTGTCGAAGGCCAGCAGTACGATGTAGAAGGCCATGAAGACAACGGCGAAACCCATCACCCTCGTGCGGTCCTTCACCGCAAAGGCATAGACCAGGACAACTAGGAACGCCAGCAGCATACGCAATGCCGAGGCGACAAGATAGAACTTTCCCAATATGCCCGGCGACTTTCCGGCTACCGCCTTCCAAGCCCCTCCATAGACGGAGACGGTGACGAGCGAGAACAGTGCGCTGATCGTCAGCATATAGGAATAAGAAGAGTGCATTGTCAGCTGCACCACAAGCATACCCGAAAGATAGAGCCCTGCAATGAGCCACAGGCTGATCTTCTGATACCTCTTATAAACCTTGTTACAGTCCATCCGCACCGCCGTCTGTCCCTTGTCCCTCAGATTTCCACACAAAGGCTCACCTCGTTCTTCTTCACCTCGACGAAACCGCCGACGATCCGAAGTTCTTTCTTTGTGCCTTTTACGCTGTAGACTACCTTGCCTTCAACCAGTGTCGAGATGATCGGTGCGTGGTCGTTGAGTATTTCAAACTGACCTACAGTCCCGGGGACCAGCACGCTGTCGACCTCGCCTGTAAAGACAACCCTCTCCGGGGAAACTATTCTAAGTGTCAACATAGACAATTCAATTACTTTTCTTTCCGTTCAAGGGGATGATTACTTGCTAGCCTCCAGAAGGTGCTTGGCTTTCTCCTTGGCATCTTCAATCGTACCGACATTCAGGAACGCCTGCTCCGGCAGATCGTCGACCTCACCGTCCAAGATGGCGTTGAAGCCCTTGATGGTCTCTTCGATAGGAACCATGACTCCCTTGACACCTGTGAACTGTTCGGCGACAGTAAACGGCTGGGAAAGGAAGCGTTGCACCCGGCGGGCACGGTTCACGACCAGCTTGTCCTCGTCCGAGAGTTCATCCATACCCAGAATGGCGATGATGTCCTGCAGTTCATTGTAATGCTGCAACAGCTGCTTTACTCGCTGCGCACAGTCATAGTGCTCCTTGCCGACAATCAGCGGGTCGAGGATACGCGACGTACTGCCCAGCGGGTCTACCGCCGGATAGATACCCAGCTCGGTAATCTTACGGCTCAGCTCGGTCGTTGCATCCAGATGGGTGAACGTGGTGGCCGGGGCCGGGTCGGTCAGGTCGTCAGCCGGCACATAGACAGCCTGTACAGAAGTGATCGAGCCGCGCTTTGTCGAGGTGATGCGTTCCTGCATGGCACCCATCTCACTGGCCAGCGTCGGCTGGTAACCTACAGCTGAAGGCATACGTCCCAGCAACGCCGAAACCTCTGAACCTGCCTGTGTGAAACGGAAGATGTTGTCGATGAAGAACATGATATCGGCCGGTTCGCCGTTCTTGCCGCCATGGTCACGGAACTCCTCGGCAACGGTCAGACCCGAAAGCGCCACTGAGGCACGTGCCCCCGGCGGCTCGTTCATCTGTCCATAGACAAGGGTAGCCTGCGACTTCTGTATTTCCTCCTGATCGACAAGCGAGAGATCCCACTTGCCTTCATCCATCGCCTTGCGGAACTTCTCGCCATAGCGGATGACGCCAGACTCCAGCATATCACGGATCAGGTCGTTTCCCTCACGGGTACGCTCACCCACACCGGCAAACACAGAGTAGCCGTTGTGGCCCTTGGCAATATTGTTGATCAGCTCCATGATGAGCACCGTCTTTCCCACGCCGGCACCACCGAAGAGGCCAATCTTGCCACCTTTCATGTAAGGTTCAAGCAGGTCGATGACCTTGATGCCTGTCTGGAGCATCTCCTTGTGCGTAGACAGTTCTTCGAACTTCGGTGCCTCACGGTGAATGGGGTAAGCCCCCTCCATCTTCAGAGGTTCCATACCGTCGATAGGCTGGCCGATGACGTTCATCATGCGTCCCTTGATCTGCTCTCCTGCGGGCATGACGATAGGGCTGCCTGTCGGTACGACCTCAAGACCGCGCTGCAGCCCTTCGGTATTGTCCATAGCCACACAGCGCACGGTATCCTCCCCGATGTGCTGCTGTACCTCGATGATCAAATCCTGCCCGTTCGGACGCTTTATGCGCAGGGCATCGTAAATCTTAGGCAGAACCTTTTCAGGATTCTCTCCCTTGGTATCAAAGAATACATCGATAACAGGACCGATAATCTGGGAGATATGCCCATTAATCTGTGACATAAATATCTTTATTGTTTTTTATTATTACTTTCTTCTACAAACGGACAGGTGCAGATCATGTACCGCAATCAGATGCTCAGCTCGTCGAGTACCTTGATGAGTTTCCTGTCGAAAGGCTTATCTGAACGGATCGCCTCTGACAGGGGCACGTAGACGACTTCATTGTTCCTCACGCCTACCATGATGTTGCGCTGTCCCTGCATGATGGCCTCGACGGCCCCCACTCCCGTACGGCTTGCCAGGATGCGGTCGCGTGCCGACGGACGTCCGCCCCTCTGCAAGTGCCCCAGGATGGAGACACGTACATCATAGTCGGGAAATTCCTTGCGCACACGGTCGGCATAATACATCGCCCCGCATTTGGGACTCTCTGACACGATGACGATACAGCTCCTCTTCGATTTACGGATGCCGCGTTCCATGAAACGTGCCAGCTGGTCCACATCCGTCGAATCCTCCGGGATAATGGCCGCCTCGGCTCCACTGGCAATGGCCGAGTTCTGGGCGAGAAATCCCGCATCACGTCCCATCACTTCGACAAAGAAGATGCGCTCGTGGCTCTGTGCAGTATCACGGATCCGGTCGACACACTCCACAATGGTGTTCATCGTCGTATCATAGCCGATAGTATTGTCCGTCCCATAAAGGTCGTTGTCGATGGTGCCGGGCAGGCCGATACAGCAGATGTCAAATTCCTGTGCGATTTTCATGGCACCTGTCAACGATCCGTTTCCACCAATGACAACCAGTGCATCAATGCCTGCGGCAACAAGGTTGTCATAGGCTTTCTTTCTGCCTTCTTCCGTGGCGAATTCCTTAGAGCGCGCCGTCTTCAGGATGGTTCCGCCCTGGCCGATAATCCCACTGACATTCTCGGTCGTAAAAGGACGTATATCGTTTGTAATCAGTCCGTCATAGCCGCGATAGACCGCCTTTATATCGAAACCGTTGTAGATACCCGCTCTTGTCACAGCACGGATGGCCGCATTCATACCCGGTGCATCACCACCAGAAGTCAAAATACCGATTGTCTTTATTTTAGCCATTTTGTTATTTTAGAATTCCCTTATCATGCGCAAAGATAACAAATAAAAAACATATAAGCAAAGTACAAAAGGAAAAAATGCGCACTGACATCGAAAAAGAATCTTCCACATACCGTGTCACATCGCTGCAATGCTCCGATTGTTCCCAAGTCTTGGGAACTGCAGTCCCAAGCACCGGGAATCCTGTCCCCAACCGTCTGGGAACAGGATTCCCAGACGGTTGGGGACAAGGGCCTGCAGCAGAGTCTGGCATACGGGGATGCGTCGACTTCCCCTGTCCGTATGCATCTTTTCCTTACGAGGAGCGAAATACCGGGAGAAAACGAAGGGCTGTGAAAAGTCCATATAGTAGCTAAAATAGGGACAGACGCCATCGTCTGTCCCTACGGTATGGATGTGTGACACACTTTCTTCGTTTACTATCTTTCATTCAGGAAAGCCCTTATACGCCCTCTTCCTCGGACATCTCCGCCTCTGTCTTCTGCTTCTCGGGGAGGGGCTGGTCGCCGGGGGTGTCAAGCTGGGTAGCCTTGGTGATGCGCAGATGGCTCATATTGTCGAGCGTCACGTCCATGGGCACATACTCGTCGCTGTTCGGGTCAGGTGATCCGACGCTGGCACCGAAATAGAGCGTCTTTCCCTCGGCACGGTCGAACATGAAGCCGACAAGTGCGCCGTCCCTGCCATACTGGCTGTCTGCACACTCCCTGAAGTCGTCTTTCGTGAATGTACGGTCGTAGAACAGTGAGCCGTCCTGCCGCAGTACCTGAAGCAGAATCTTGTTGTCGTAATACTCCCTGCCGTCCTCGTCGTGTACCATGGCGAGCGACTTGTCTGCAAAGCGGCGGATGCGTATCATAAACGTACCCCCCAGCCACTTCACTTTCTTTTCATACAGGAAGTCGGACAGACGCTGCGGACCACTCGGCACCTTGGGTTTCGGCACTATCTTCGTGATGATGTCGTTCGATTTCTTTTCCTCCTTGCAGGAACTTATCCCTATGAGCATCAGCCCCATGACCAGAAGCTGGAATATTCGTCTTGTCATAATCTGTGATTCTTGTTCACAAAAGTAAGCATTTTCCTTGAACCCTGCAAGAATGAGGAATGAAAAAGGAGCGTCCGCACCCTCCCCTGCCCGGAGCAGTCCATGAGAAGAGAAAACGTGGGTAGGGAAAGGAGACGAGATCCTACGACCGCCTTACAGGCACTCCTTTATCAGCTTTATCAGCTGCTCCTCCCCCAGCCCGGACCGCTCCGCCGCCATGCGGATGGTAGCTTTTTTGAGGATAATCCTGCCCAGAGGCGAATTCAGCATCTTGAAGGAGGGATAGCGTGCAGCAAGTTCCTTCCTGAGGTGAGGATAGATGTCAAAGAGATCTTTCAGACGGGTATCTGAATTGATTTCGAGGGAGCCGACAGAGGGGGCGGGCCGCCTTTCTTCCTTGCCGGCATCATCGGAATCGCCGTTGGACACAGGCATTTCCGTGGTTTTGTCTTTTCCCGCCCATGTCAAGAGGGTCTGCGACCCCTCCAGTTCACGGATATGCGTACAGTCCTGCATCATCTCCAATACACCGCGGAAACGTCCCTCTGCATCACGCACGGCAATATAGACGATGTAGATGAACATCCCGGGCTTGTTGATCCAGAACTCGGCCTTTTCCTGCTCTCCGCTGCGGAATTTCTCAACAATTTCCTTCACGATATGCACGCTCTTCCGTGGATGGCAGTTGACAACCTGCCGTCCGATAACGTTCTTCGACCTTGGGAAGATGCGATGGTCGGTGTCTGAATAGAACTTCACCAGTTCGTTCTCGTCCACGAACGAAATGTCTACAGGCAGATGCTTGTAGATGAGATTGATCTGTTCCAGTGTCAGTTTGCCCGTCGTCACATCCAGCTCCTGCTGCGGGCCGGCCGAATAGCCATACTTACTGAGCAGTGCCTGAAGGTCAGCGGCAAAGGCTGCGCCGGATGCCTGCGGCTGGGAGACAGGGGATGAGGTGTTCTCCACGCTGAAGAAGGCAAAACCGATTTCCTGATCTCCCGACTTCATGTCTTCAAACTCCTCGGGAGTGATGAGGGCAAGCGATGTGGGGTAAAGAATGGTCTCTTCCTTCTCCATCAGGTCGCGGACATGGGCCACAAGCACCGGCTGCGCAGCGATGAACCGCTCTTCCTCACCTTTCTCCAGCAGCTCTGCAGCCTCCCTGATTTCATCCCGGATGAGATCGTCGAAATTCCACATCGTCGTAGTAGGCCGGTCAAATCCCTTCTGTTCCAGCAGCGGGTAGAGCTGGTTCTGCTTGCGTTGGTAATGAACAGGGTAACGGCGTATCTGGTCATAGAGTTCCAGCCACTGGTTCTTGATCAGCGGATACTGCACGAGATCTTCCACGGCAAGCATCAGCCGGCGCATCTCATCGTTCTCCTTGTAGTAATGTGAAAGCGGATGGTCTGCCGGAAGTTCCGGGCGACTGTTGTCCATGAAGCCGTCCAGCAGTTCCATCACCTTCCGCATATCCACCCGGATGCACTCGTCGTCATCGCCGGCTTTCAGGTTCTGCTCCATATAGGCAATGTGATAGGGACGGATAGTACCCACTTTCGTCCGCATCACATCACGGGCCTCCTCAAGCGTAATCTGCCCGGTCTCATACTTCTCTTCTGTTTCCAACAAAGTCCGCATCTTCTCCATCTCTATCTTCGGGAGAAAGTCTTTCATCTTATTTGCCATAAATGCTACTGATTAATGTTTCTGCCGCAAAGGTAATGTTTCCCGCCGAACGCCAGGATAACAAATGTGCCTCCGGAAAGTTAAATAACGATAAATTCCACCTGCAAACCATGAAAGAGGACCTTCACTGCTGTCAAAGATGTGGCATTTCCTGTGTTGCAGACAGAATATGCAGTCTATCCTTTGCAAGAAAGGGGATTTATCCCTAACTTTGCAAACAGCAAACCACAATATGAAATATAAAAGGATAACAAGAAATGAAAAGTTTAAGACTACTGTTCCCTCGCAACCCGGAGGACACAAAGGCATCACTCATACTGCTGGCATCACGCCTCATCTTCGGACTCACATTCGCCAGCCACGGTCTTGACAAACTGGAGCATTTCGCCGAGACGGCAGCCCATTTCCCTGCACCGTTCGGCATGGACGGCGACATGGCGGTCGCATTGAGCATCTTCGGCGAACTTATCTGCGGGGTTGCATTCGCCATAGGCATCCTCACACGACTGACACTCCTGCCGATGATTTTCACCATGTTCGTGGCCTTCACCACCGTCCATGGCGGGTCGGTCAGTGGCGGCAAACTGGCTTTTCTCTATCTCGTTGTCTTCGTTCTCTCATGGTTCGCCGGTGCCGGTAAATATTCTGTCGACGGCTTCATTGCCGACAGACTGAAAAGCACAGACTGAAAACGGAACAGACGGCTTACCAGCATTCCAATTCCTCTGCTATCTCCGGCATCGTCTCACGTCGGAACACAGGGCTCTTCACACCCGAACGTTTTTGGCGGCGGTAGTCCTCAAGGAGACGGAAAGCATACTTGCCAAGGGTGAAAATCGCTACGAGGTTGCAGACGGTAATCAGTCCCATGAAAAGGTCGCCGAGACTCCATACAAGATCGAGGCTGGCAACCGCACCGAACATGACCATCACGCCGCCGGTAATCACGCGCAGGAAGATGATTGCCGAGGGACGATGTGTCAGGAAACGCACGTTGGCCTCGCCATAGTAGTAATTGCCGATAATGCTGCTGAAAGCGAAGAAGAAGATGGCTATGGCGACGAAGACAGGACCGGCACTGCCCACCTCGCTTTCCAGCGCACCCTGCGTGAGCAAGATTCCCGACTCGGAACTGTTGGTGTAGATACCGCTGATAATGATGATGAAGGCCGTGCAGCTGCATACGAGCAGCGTGTCAGTGAACACGCCAAGCGATTGGATAAGCCCCTGCTTCACGGGATGGGTGGTCGAGGCTGTGGCGGCAATGTTAGGAGCCGACCCCTCGCCAGCCTCATTGCTGAAGAGACCGCGCTTGATGCCGTTTATCATCGTGGCTCCCAGCCCTCCACCGGCAACAGGTCCGATACCAAAGGCGTTCTCTACGATTATACGGAAGACATGAGGAATGAGCTGGATGTTCATGGCGATGATGACAAGCGCAAGAATCACATACCCCACCGCCATCAGCGGGACGAGAACGCTGCTCACTTTTGCAATACGCTGAATGCCGCCGAAGACGATTGCCAGCGAGAGTACCGCAAGCACTACACCCATCCAGAAAGGGTCTACGGAAAAGGCTTTCTGCATGGCACCGCAGATGGTATTGCTCTGTACGGAGATATAAGCCATGCAGAAGGTCATGGTGATGAGTACGGCAAAGAGCTGCGCCATCCACCGGCAGTGCATGCCGTGCAGGATATAATAAGCAGGGCCGCCTATGAACGAGTCAGCATGACGACGCTTATAAAGCTGGGCAAGCGTCGATTCGACGAAAGCTGTCGCTGAACCCAGCAGAGCTATCACCCACATCCAGAAGACAGCCCCCGGACCGCCGATGGCGATGGCACTTGCCACACCGGCAAGGTTTCCTGTTCCTACACGTGAGGCTATTGAAACCGCAAAAGCCTGGAAAGACGAAACATGTTTCTCACCGTCACCATGCTTGCCGGTAGACTCGCCCAGAAGCCGTATCATCTCCCCTATCATGCGGAACTGTACGAAACGTGTTTTCCACGTAAACCACAAGGCACAGCCAATAAGTCCTGCAACAAGAATGCAGGACCACAGAAAATCATTGATTGACACGATGGAAGTATTCAACCATCCGTCAGCAGAAAAGAAATCCCTCATGGGTTAACATTATCCGATTGAGCCGCAAAAATACGAAAAACGATTGAGAATATTCCCGGTCGGCATAGAAAAAATTGTCTTTGAAATTGACTTTCACGATATTTTCACTAACTTTGCAGACTACTAACAACTGATAAACACATGGTACGAAAAAGAAAAAGCAAGTTCAGAGACGTATTCGAGTTTCTCATGATTGCACTGGCGATGGTCATCGGCAGCTTCGGCTGGTGCGCCTTCCTGCTGCCTCACCATATTACCATCGGAGGCATCGCCGGTATCGCATCCGTCATACAATGGGGCTTCGACATACCCGTACAGTACACCTACCTCATCATCAACGGTATTCTGCTTTTCGTTGCCCTGAAGATACTCGGATGGAAGTTCTGTGTCAGGACCATCTTTGCCGTCCTGGTGTTCGCCTCTTCCACATCAATCCTACGGGAAGTGTTTGCCGAGCATGCGCTCTTTGCCAACGAACCGTTCCTCGCCTGCGTGGTGGGCGGCGTACTATTAGGAATCGGAGTAAGCATCGCCTTGCAGTATAATGCCAGCTCGGGCGGGTCGGATGTCATCGCAGCAATGATCCACAAGTACCGCGACATCTCGCTCGGACGGGTCATCCTGGTCTGCGACCTCTGCATCATCACCTCGAGTTATCTGGTCCTGGAAAACTGGGAGAAGGTCATCTACGGCTATATCGTTCTCTTCGTCATGACTTATATGGTGGATTATCTCATCAGTGGAATGCGCGGGTCGGTACAGTTCTTCGTCATCTCGGAACACTGGGGAGAGATCGGCACGGCAATCAACAACGATGTAGACAGAGGCTGTACCCTGATCGAGGCACGCGGCTTCTATACAGGAAAGAAGGTGGGTATGCTCTTTATCATCGCCCGCCGTTCAGAGGCACACTCCATCTATCAGGTCATCGACGAGATCGACCCCAACGCCTTTGTTTCACAGGGAGTCGTAAACGGAGTCTACGGTATGGGATTTGACAGGATGAAGGTGCCGCACAAGAAGAGAACCGTCGAGGAAGCGGTCAAGGGAAAAGCATAACGAAAATATAAGGAGAAACAGGCAAGATGGATATTCAGGAACTAAAGAACAGACGCATCGCCGTACTGCTTTCGGGAGGTGTTGACAGTTCGGTCGTGGTGTATGAATTCGCACGGCTCGGTCTGCATCCCGACTGCTTTTATATAAGAATCGGTCCGGAAGAGAAGGAGGAATGGGACTGCAACTCGGAAGAGGACATGGAGATGGCGACCGCCGTGGCCCGCCGCTTCGGCTGCAGGCTGCAGGTCGTCGACTGCCATAAGGAATACTGGAATCAGGTGACACGCTACACGATGGAGAAGGTGAAGGCCGGCTTCACGCCCAACCCCGACGTAATGTGCAACCGGCTGATTAAGTTCGGTGCCTTCGACGAGAAGATGGGACACGACTACGACCTCATCGCCACAGGACACTACGCACAGACCGAATGGATTGACGGACGAAAATGGCTTACGACAAGCCCTGACCCTGTGAAGGACCAGACCGACTTTCTGGCACAGATCTATGACTGGCAGCTGAAGAAAGCTCTCTTCCCCATCGGACACTACGAGAAGGACGAAGTACGCAGGATTGCCGAATGCGAGCATCTCATCAATGCGCACCGCAAGGACTCACAGGGCATCTGCTTCCTGGGCAACATCGACTACAACGAGTATGTGCGCCGTTACCTGGGTGAACAGACCGGTGACATCATCGAACTCGAGACTGGGAAGAAGATCGGCGAACACCGGGGACTGTGGTTCCACACCATCGGACAGCGCAAGGGGCTCGGGCTCGGAGGCGGTCCCTGGTTCGTCGTACGGAAAGACGTAGACAAGAACATCCTTTATGTAAGCCATGGCTACGATCCCGAGACGGCCTACAAGAGCAACTTCCCGCTGCACGACTTCCATTTCCTTACAGAAGGCATCACGGAACTGCCGGAGAAAATTACCTTCAAGATCCGCCACACACCGGAGTACCATCCGGCAAGGGTCGAACAGCTGCCGGACGGAAAGTGCATCATCCATTCAGCCGGGCGCATCCACGGAGTAGCCCCCGGACAGTTCTGCGTCGTCTATGACGAGCACCACCACCGATGCTACGGATCAGGCGAAATCACGTTGTAGGCAGATCTTCCTTCACCTTTCCAGACAAAGCCACCGAATACACAGAACGGAGGGCTTCTCTGAAACGAGGATTTCGACCGGACATCACCTGCATTTCAACCAAGCCTCGGCTGACGTTCAATCAGGCCTTGGTCGAGCTTCAACCGGGCGTAAATTGAAGTCTTGTCAGGCACCGTTTTTACATCGGCGATAACCATCTGAAAATCAACGGGCCTGCGAAGAATATTACCGACAGACAGAAACAACATCCGAACCTCACTCCATCTCTTCCAAAGAAAGCGGCAGAGGGAATGAAAAATGCGGATTCACTGCTTGCCCATTTCTGATCTGCAAGCAGAGAACCTTCCTGAAAGAACAAAAAAAAAAGACCATTTCCATACTCAAAGACGAGTTCTGGAATGGTCTTTTCTTTTGGGATGGGTTTATACTGAAAATGCAAGTAGATAATGAATGGGGATTATCATTTACGCACACTGATTCTTTACTGTCTGTATGTTGAGGGTAAACACGAATGGTGTTGAGGGTGTACACCAATGGTGTCAAGGCTTACTACGGATCACGTTAAGCATTATAATCGAATAGAAGTTGTTCTTGAAAGTAAGCTTTCTGAATAAACATCATGATTCCCCGATAAAGAGGCTGCCGCAGAAGAATATACTTTAGGATTAAGACATAGTCTGGCTTTCATCCACGGCAGATGCGCTTGTGGTCAATCTGCTGTGAAATTATTTTCCTGTCACTGCCGTCACTCTGTAAACACATATAACATACTAATAAACAATGTGTTAGTGAAGAATGTTAAAAGTGACAGCAAATGAGAAATAAACTTTTGCAGTAAACAGTCGGTAATTCTGTCCTCATTGTCAGCATCCTGACCACTCTAAACTTTAGAAGATTTTTTATAAGTAGAATGAGACTGTCCTCCGAAAGATCTACTGTCCCTGTAAAATACCAAGAACGGTGTTTATATTTTGGAATATCCTCAACTGCCAGCATATTCACACCGCCTCATGCCTCCACCTGCCAAACAGCCGGAGCAGCTCTCCCGTCCAGAGGACAAACGAAGTAGAAACGATGATGGCAATCCAGTCTGACAGACTGATAGGTGTGACATTGAACATTCTTCCGCCCAATTGCACAATGACAATCTGACCGAAGAAGATGAGCAGGACGATGATGCCGAATCCTCTGCATCCCTTGAAGTGGAAGGCACTGCGCCCTGTAGCGAAGGCACGGGCATTGAACATATTCCAGAACTGCAGCATGACGAAGAACGTGAAGAAGAGGCTCAATTCGTAGCCGGTCAATTCACGCTGTCCCGCACGATGCCACATGAGGAGTCCGGCCATCGAGCGGACAGGCGCATACTCCAGCAGATAGAGCAGACCCAACAGCAGGACGAAGAAGAAACCACCCACGCCGATGATCTGCCGGGTCATGGACGGCGTGATGATAAACGCACGGCGGTCGCGTGGCTTGTCGTGCATGACGGCCTCCGACGGCGGAAGCGAGGCAAGTGCCATGGCGGCAAAGGTGTCCATGATGAGGTTGACCCACAGCATCTGGGCCACTGTAAGCGGGCTCTGTGTCCCGATCAGTGCGCCCGCCAGCACGATGAGGCAGGCTGCAACATTCACCGTCATCTGGAAGAGAATAAACCGCTGTATGTTCTGATAGAGCGAACGGCCCCACATCACCGCCCTGCCGATGGAACGGAAGGAGTTGTCGATGATGGTGATGTCAGACGCCTCCTTGGCAACGCTCGTACCGTCGCCCATCGACAAGCCGACGTGGGCAGCCTTCAGGGCCGGCGCATCATTCGTACCGTCGCCGGTGACAGCCACCACCTCGTTCTGTGCCTGCAGTGCCTCGACCAGCCGCCGTTTATCCATCGGACGCGCACGGGCGATAATCTTCAGACTGCGGACACGACGGGCGAGTTCGGCATCGCTGAGTGCTTCGAACTCCGGTCCGGTGATGACATTGCGGTCGCCGTCACGCTCGGTCCACAGTCCCACCTGCCGCCCGATTTCCTTGGCAGTACCCGGCGTATCACCCGTCACAATCTTCACGTCGATGCCCGCATCGAGGCATTCACGGACGGCTGCCGGCACCTCCTTGCGTACAGGGTCGGCAATCGCCACAATACCTTGGAAGACAAGTCCGTACGGCTTTTCTTTCAGCGAGTCGAGCAGCTTCACAATGGCTCCATCCTGTAAGCTGATACCCACATCGTCGGGCAGAATCATGCAGGCGAAGCCCAGTGTGCGCATTGCCTGGTTCTGCCACGTAAGCAGCTGTGCATTGATTTCGTTCCACGATCCGTTACCCATGACGGAGGTGCAGTAGTGACGGATGATGTCTGTTGCACCTTTTATATATAGGACGGTCTTGCCAGGCAACAGAGCCGACCGCACAAGCGTCCCCATACATTTGCGTTCAGTGGAGAAAGGGAGTTCGTCGATGACCTCTGCCTGCGCACGCAACCGACGGTAGTCGCATCCCTGGGCGTGCAGCCAGAGCAGGAGCGCACCCTCCGTAGGGTTTCCCAGAACCGTCGGATACAGCGGATCTGAGAAATCGAGAGATGCCGTCGAATTGACGGAGATCCCTTCTTCAGCCAAAGCCTGATGCTCGGCGGTACTACAATCTATCTCTATTTCACGCACCCGCATCTGGTTCTGCGTCAACGTTCCGGTTTTGTCGGTACAGATAACCGTCGTTGCCCCCATCGTTTCGCAGGCGTGCATCTTGCGCACAAGGTTGTTGGTCCTGAGCATACGGCGCATAGAATAAGCCAGCGAGAGCGTCACCGCCATAGGCAGCCCCTCGGGTACGGCTACGACGATGAGTGTCACACAGATCATGACAGAGTCGAGCAGATACTGCAGGAAATATATCCAATTGAAATCGCAGCTGAGGAAGAATACCACCAGACGTGCAATGAGGATGAGGACGGCAATGGCATAGCTTGCACGGGTGACGAGATGTCCGAGGCGTTCGAGCTGTTCGGTGAGCGGTGTCTTCACGCTGTTGTCAATATGGGATGCCACGAAAACCTTGCCGTTCTCGGTACTGTCGCCGACCTTCTCCACACGGAAGACACCGTGTCCCTCCATGACTTTCGTCCCACGGAGCACATAGTCCGTTGGGAAAGTGGCCTCCTTGTCGAAGTCGGCCTCGTGCGTGCTCTTGCGGCAGATAGGTTCGCCCGTAAGCGACGACTCGTCAACATGAAGGGCTGTCGCCTCAAGCAGTACGCCATCGGCCGGCACTTCCGCTCCCGTCTCCAACAGAACAATGTCGCCCACGACAACCTGTCGTTTCGGAATCTTCGTCGTATTGCCGTTACGGATTACCTCCACAGGTTCGTCATCATCTACCTGGTTGAGGATAGCGAACGCCTTGTTGGCTCTCTCCTCAAAGAAGAAAGCCATCCCTGTAGCAAGGAGAATGGCAATGAAAATGCCAGCAGGCTCGAAAAAGACTTCATCGCCTTCGTCCAGTCCGTAGTACTCATAGAAGGAGATGCCGATGGAAAGAAGTCCGGCGATGAGCAGGATAATAATCAACGGATCGCTGAACTTTCCCAGGAAACGCTTCCACAGCGGGGTCCGGGGTGCTGGCGTAAGGAGATTTTCACCATATTTCTGCCGACTGTCGGAAACCTCCCGGTCGGTAAGTCCTGAATATGTCTTTTCCTGATTCATAATGTCTTGTCAATGTGAGAAAACTGCAATAAGCGAGGGTGAGGGACGCAGCAGCCGGTGATGGGAAAGCCTGCCCCTGCCTGCAAGCACATTCCGCTCTTTGGAAAGGCCGGGAAAGCACCGGAGCAGGATTTCCTAAAGTGCGTTCTTCACCTCTATATAATTCTTGAACAGCCATGAGTGCCCTTCAGCAAGGAGCTTGACAATCTCGGCACACAGAAAAAGGCCGATGAAAACCGAAAGGATAAAAAGAATGCTGAAGCCGAAGAATATCCAGAGGTCACCATCAGCATACTTCTCCTGGAAACGGCGAAGCCGTGAGGACGACCTTGCAACGAACTCGCTGGTCGTCTCCGTGGCATTCTTCAATGTCTCGCCGGCCTGCAGAGAGGCATGAAGAGCACGTTGGGAAGCATCAAGCAACTTGGCACGCATTTCAGCGAGTTTCTCCTTTGAGGGGGCATTGATGAGATGGGTTGAGACCGTGGGAAGCGAGCCGGCTTTTTTTGCCCCGACGGGTGTGGATGCAGCTAAAGGAATGACAGACCGTGCGTGCGTCCGCAACGGCTCCGGCTCATCAAACCTGCATTTCAGCACATTACCACAATAAGGACAACGATATTTCATCGTCCCATACCTTTCAGTCTCAGCCACGAAGTCGCGACCGCACTGGTTGCATTTGACAGTATATCTCATGACGCGGCAAAATTATAAAAAATAGTTGAGACAAGTGCAGGAAATAAAGAAAAACCTCCTTTACCGAAATCTCTATCAGCCATGCTGCTCGCCCGGTCGGGAACACCCGCCTGTCTCCATCGTCATCCTTACAATCTCCGTATGCTCTTCTCTGCCAAGACAGCACCATAAATCCTCTGTCAGACAGCGACAGATGGGCGGGCAACATACAAAAGGTTATTCTTTCAAATCAATTGAACATCAGATGCACCCAGTATAACAGAACTACAGGACAGAGACTTTTCATGTGTCATGTACGAGTAACGTTTCAGCAGCAAGTAATCCTCTTAGAGGCTCTGCCGGAGATGCCGTCTCGTTTGCAAAGAATTCGTATAATTCACTCGCCTACGACTTATCAACACGCTTGTCAAAGGGCACTCCATTGTAGTCGGACTTTGTCCGGGAAATAAAAACGGAGCTGTCCAAATCATGCAAACAACAACAGCACTGCTCGCCGAACAGTTACTTCTTCTTGTAATTTGCTAAATACTGCTAATATTTTCCGGAAGTGTCTACAAATCGGCTAAACCATTGTCTCTTTATCAAATCAAGAATCTTATCAAAATCAATGAAGATGAAGAAACTTATCGTACTGCTCTTTACTTCCCTGCTCTCATTGAACGTATGTGCCAGGGATTGCGGTCCCAAATGGTTGGAAAAAGCCGTGTTCTATCAGATTTATCCTTCTTCCTACATGGATACTGATGGAAACGGCATCGGTGATCTTAGAGGAATTATCCTGCGGCTCGATTACATTCAATCGTTAGGGGTGAATGCCTTATGGCTGAATCCTATTTTTGAGTCGGGGTGGTTTGACGGAGGGTATGATATCATTGATTTCTATAAAGTTGACCCTCGTTTTGGTACGAACAGTGATGTTGTCACACTTGTCCGGGAGGCGCATAAGCGGGGAATCAAGGTCTGTCTTGATCTTGTAGCCGGGCATACGAGTGACAAGTGCGCATGGTTCAGGGAATCGATGGGGAAAGACCGCAACCTGCGTTACAGCGATTATTATATCTGGACCGACAGCATTTCTGACCAAGACAGAAAAGACATCGAACTGCGCAAGCAGGATCCTGATCCAACTTCCAGTACACGTGGTAAGTTCGTTGATGCGGATGCTCCCCGTGCAAGATACTACCTGAAGAATTATTTTGCCTGTCAGCCGGCATTGAACTACGGTTATGCCCATCCTGACCCGAACCATCCGTGGGAACAGAGCGTTGATGCCCCAGGACCGCAGGCGGTAAGGCGAGAGATGCGCAATATCATGGCATTCTGGATGGACAAAGGCATTGACGGCTTCCGCGTAGACATGGCACAGTCGCTGGTGAAAAATGACTATGACGGAAGCGAACTGAAGAAGTTGTGGACGGAGATGCGGCAGTGGAAAGACAGGTATTACCCGGAGTGTGTCCTCATCTCAGAGTGGTCGAGACCGACGGAAGCTATCCCTGATGGTTTCAATATCGACTTCATGATGCACTTCGGAATTCCAGGATACCCTTCTCTGTTCTTTGCAAAAGACACTCCATTCGGCGAGCGTCATTCTTACCCCTATTGCTACTTCGACAAGTCGGGCAAAGGCATAGTAAAGGAATTCATCGAGAACTTTTCCGAAGCTTATGCCAAGACACGCAGTCTGGGATACATTGCCCTGCCGACAGCCAATCATGATTTCCAGCGTATGAACATAGGGACGCGCAATACACCCGACCAGCTGAAAGTCGCATTTACATTCCTCCTGACCATGCCTTGCATACCTTTTATATATTATGGTGACGAAATCGGCATGATTTCCCAGCGTGATTTGCCGAGCAAGGAAGGAAGCAATGAACGCTCGGGGAATCGTACACCTATGCAATGGGCACCGGGTCCTACGGCTGGCTTCTCCACCTGTCGTCCGGAACAGCTTTATTTCCCCGTGGCAACAGATGGAGGAAGGATTACCGTGTCAGAAGAAGAGAAAGACAGACATTCGGTGCTGAACTTCGTGCGCTCACTGGTGACACTCCGACAGTCGTCAGCAGCTCTGGGCAACACGGGTGACTGGCGGCTTCTGAGCGATGTAGACAAGCCTTACCCACTGGTTTATCAGCGCAGTGCAGGTGATGAGACCTACATAATCGCCGTAAATCCAAGCAGTGGTTCCGTCCGTGTGAGCCTCCCAGCCATCTCTTTCTGTAAAAGAAGTACCGTTTCTCTCGTGGGAAAGGCTTCATGCAAGCCGGAGAAAGGCAGTCTGGACATAAGGATGGGCGGCGTTTCTGCAGCTGTCTTCAAGCTGAGAGACTGAACGGCAAAAAATGGCAAGCGACACTCAAGTACAGGTGTCTGTCTGTACGTTGAAAATAAAGATTGTTAATAGTGAATATGTAAATTAGATTTTAGTTATTTGGTTACATTCGGTTTTAGTTATTTGAAGTGATTTTATTGACTGTTTACAGACAAATATCATGAAACAAAGATTTTCAGGGTAACAGAGACAAAAGTGCCCAGTGTAGCAGTGATTGCTATCTGACATTTCTGTCTCAGTTTTCAGGATAAACAAGGAGAGTATGTTCCCCCTCGGCGGAATATACTCTTTTTTTGCCATCCGCTGAAGACGGATTGCAGCACCCAAGCTGTTACGCATAAACCTGTAAAGGGCTCCTGCGGACGACACCGGTTGGCTTCGGCAAGAATACTGCTACGGACGACATTGTCGATACCGAGATGAAGCAGCCTCTAAGCTCCCATCTTCATGCCGGCCTTCACTCCACAGATAAACATTTCAAAACCAATGAGTCGGGGCTCCATCACAGTCAGAGTTCGTACCTGTCACCATTTGTGTCTCAGCCCGTTACGATTGGTGACTGCCCTTGTATCAGATGATGTCTGCGGCTGACAGGAAACAACCTTGTCTGTCTCTTGCCATGCTTACTGTCATTACTTTTCGGAACTGCAGTTTCATCTTATTCCACACTAAACATCAGGTTGGCATAGTCCATGGGGCCGGAATACATCCCGCCACTTACCCTTCCTGTAACAGAGATTCTGGTTAAAGAAGTATAAATAATGGCATTTCCTTACACTTGCTGTCCACAAATACGACTCCATTTTGTCTTAATGATAAAAACGACAAAGTGCCTATGAAGAGTTCTGACTATGACAAGATAATCAGCAGTATGGATTTTTTCTGTCTGAAGGACAGGAAGTTCATAATGTGGCGTCTGCTCCGGACACAGGAGCTGGATGATTTCTGGGATGACTTTGTTGTCTGCCATCCAGAACTGAAGGCGGAGTTCGACGAGGCTGTCCGCATCAGTGACAGTCTACGGATAAACGATGCCCACTATGCCGGCACGGATGTCCTGCTGGAAAGAATACAGAAGACGCTTTCGGCGAAACAGCACAATGCCCGCATTCTGCGTATCTCGAGGATTGCAGCTGTGGCAGCTGTGTTCCTGTTGTTGTTCGTGCCGGCCCTGTACTTCGGTTATGTACATTACATGAAGCCATCCGCGGAACAGGCCTATACGATGTTGTCCAAAGACAGGGGAGTGAATACGGAAGAACTGTTACGGGAGATGCGGAAAAGCAAGGATGTGGAATTGCTGGTAGATGGGAAACGTCTCACTTTCAGACATCTCGGGGAACTGACCGTAACGGACGGAAAGGTTATCTTTGGTAAGTCAGGGTCCGTCAGCGGAAAGACCTGCCGCCTGTACGTGCCCGCAGGAAAGCGCATTGCCATCACGCTTGCTGACGGAACAAAACTGTGGATGAACTCACGTACGGAAGCAGAAGTCCCCACAAAGTTCGCAGGAAGTACGCGTGATGTGAATGTGGACGGAGAGGTTTTTGCTGATGTGACGAAAAATCCACAGCAGCCTTTCATCATTCATACAAGTCGTATGGATGTGACGGTGAAAGGTACCAGCTTTGATGTCACGGCATACAGCCGTGAGCGCGAAGCAGCTGTCGTGCTGGTACATGGCAAGGTGCAGGTTGATACCCGCAGAAACGGCAGCATGATGGTTTTACCCAGCGAGCGGGTCTCTCTTGCGAACGGACGGCTGTCCAAGCGGACAGTCGATGTTTCCGACTACGTAAGCTGGAAGGACAACTACCTGTCCTTCAATGATACGCCGGTAAGTGAAGTCCTGAAGAAAGTCAGCAGTTGCTATGACATTCGTTTTGCAGAAGTGGATTCCGGACTCAATGACAAGAAAGTCAGCGGCAAGCTCTACCTGTCGGATAATGTTGACGACATCCTTTCATCCATAGCCCTGCTGACATCGTCTGCCTACATACGAGAGAAGAATATGGTTAAACTTGTTAGAAAAGGAAGGAAACAATGCCTATGAAGTGACATCGGAACATGGAAAAGGTCAGGCTGTGGATGCGACACGCCTGACCAGAACAATCGAAAAACATTGAACAATCAATATCATTCAATTTTTATCTATTACAAATGCAAATGTATAAATCTAAATCTACTTTTCACAGCAACTCTTGCCGTTGTTATGGAAAAATAGCAAAAGTTACATTTTATTCTCTTTTGCTGTTGTTCTCATGTGTCCAGGATATTCCTGCACGGGAGCTGGGGACACAGAACCTGACGGTCACGCTGACAGTGAACAATACTACAGTCAGGAGCATCATTGACAGAATAGAACGGTCAGAAGGGTATGTATTCGTTTACAATAGCGACGTGAAGAACGAACTGAACAGGAAAGTCTCACTGCGTGTGGTCAATGAAGACATAGATGCAGTCCTTAACCGTCTTTTTTCCAATACAAACATCTCTTATAAGAGAATGGGCAAGCAGGTGACCTTGTTCCGGAAACAGAATGGAAATCCGCACGCTGTTGATGCCGTCATGGTACCTCAGCCCCAGCAGACTCCGGAGAAGTACAGCATCAGGGGGCGGATTGTTGACGAGAACAATGAGCCTGTCATCGGTGCGACCGTGAAAGTCAACGGAAAGAATACTGTCGGTACGGTGACTGACATGGACGGCAACTATATCCTGAACAATGTATCTCCACGTGATGTAATCACCATTTCCTATATTGGAATGAAGCCACAGTATGTCACAGTCGGCAGCAAGAATGTACTGAACATAATAATGAAGGCTGACGACAATACGCTGAATGATGTCGTCGTCGTGGGTTACGGAACCCAAAAGCGTGAATCCCTGACAGGTTCCATCTCCATGGTGTCATCCAAAGACCTGACAGTCACGCCGCAGGTGAGTGCTTCCAATATGCTGACAGGTCGTGTGCCGGGTCTGATCACGACACAGACCTATGGCATCCCGGGCAGCGACAATGCGACGCTGAGTATCCGCGGCTTCGGAAATGCTCTTTTCATCGTGGATGGAGTAGAGCGTGACGCACGTTACATCGATCCCAACACGATAGAGTCCATTTCCATCCTGAAGGATGCTTCCAGTGCCATCTACGGATCACGTGCCGGTAATGGCGTTGTCCTGATTACGACAAAGCGGGGCAATCAGAGCAAGCCGACCATTACAGCCGGAACTACGCTGACCCTGCAAAGTGTCACTGCCATGCCGAAGACCGTATCGGCTGGTCAGTATGCAGAATTGAAACGGGAAGAGTTCTACAATGCAAATGGAGAGCATACGGCACAGACACCGCCTTTTACAGAGGAGCAGGTACAGAAATACTATGACGGGACAGATCCTCAATATCCAAACACGAACTGGTATGACCAGATTATACGGAACTGGGCGCCTATGCTGCAGTACAATGCTTCTATTCGCGGCGGGAGTGACCGATTCTCTTATTACAGTTATTTTGGTTATACCAAGCAAGAAAGTATCTTCAAAACCAATTTCGGCAATTATCAGCGTTATGCCTTCCAGACCAATCTGGATGCAAAGGTAACGGACCGGATAAAGATCCAGCTGTCTGTTGCCGAAAACATTGATGACAGGAATTATCCATCGACAAATGTTTATTCCGGAACGGCAAGTCTATGGGGCTATTTCTGGCAGACGCTGCCCACTTATCCTGCAAGTTTCCCTAACCCTGAGTATCACTCTTATGCCGGTGGCGGCGGAACGGGTGGCGTGCATTTGGTAGCAGACAGGGATATTACTGGATATAGCCGTTCAAAGAACTACCTGACGAATATATCGGGAACATTGACCTATGACTTCAAGTATGTTCCGGGGCTTTCCTTCAAAGCTTTCATAAACTATGCCAAAGCTGATTATCCGACGAAGATCTTCCATAAGCCAGTCTCTTTTTATACGTATAATTACGAGAATGACAAGTATAACCTTCAAGGAACTTACTACAATAAGGCTTCACTCGATCAGACGCAAGGCTATTCCCAGGTCATAACTTCTCAATTCTCACTGAACTATGAGCAGCTGTTTGCCAAGCTGCATCGCATAAAGGCAATGGCCCTTTTCGAGAGTGTTGATACGAAAAGTGATGAATTGAGTGCTGGAAGAACGGACTTTCTTACTTCATCAATTGACCAGATGTTTATGGGAAGTACGATGACGGCACGTAACAATGGCAGTGCATCAGAGAACGGTCGTGCCAGCTATGTGGGACGTCTGAATTATTCTTATGCAGACAAGTACCTGCTGGAACTCATCCTCCGTGCTGATGCGTCAGCTCACTTTGCTCCGGGACACCGATGGGGCTGTTTCCCTGGTGTCATGGTCGGGTGGAGAATCGACCAGGAAAAATTCATGAAAGACATGAAGTTCGATGCCTTGAAACTTCGTCTGAGCTACGGACAGATGGGTAATGATGCCATAGGCGATTTCCAGTATCTTTCCGGCTACAAGCTCTATGAAATGACTTATTTGCTGGGTAACACCTCTACAAATGGCATTAAATCTACAGGACTTGCCAACCCAGACATGACATGGGAACGTATGCATATCTCCAATGCGGGTATTGATTTCTCCTATAATCACCGTATGATCTATGGGTCTTTTGAAATGTTTTACCGTAAACGTTCCGGCATCCTTGCACGACGCAATATATCCTTGCCGAATACATTCGGTGCAACACTTCCGTTGGAGAATCTGAACAGTCAGGATACAAGAGGATGGGAACTGGAGCTGGGTACAGCCGGACATTTCCATGACCTTTATTATGATGTCAAAGCTAACTTCTCTGGTTCCCGTTCTAAATGGATCCATTATGAGGAGCCTGATTATACCGATCCTGATCAGATACGTCTCTCGAAGAATTCCGGGAAATGGGTGGATAGAACTATAGGATATATTTCCAACGGACTGTTCACATCCCAAGAACAGATAGATAATCTTGCTTATTCTTATCCTGGTGGAAACGGCAGACTAAGACCTGGTGACCTCATCATTGTCGACAGGAACAATGATGGTACAATCGACTGGCGGGACCAAGCTGTTATCGGCAAGGGGACCGTTCCTCATTACATGATGGGACTTAATTTTAATCTCAGCTATAAGGGATTTGATTTGTCCATGTTGTTTCAAGGAGCTTTCGGATTCTATAAGAAATTAATCTTCTCCGGAGGAGAGAACTACTATTCCTTTGTCTATGATAAACGATGGACAAAAGACAACAATGATCCCAATGCTTTAATTCCAAGACTGAGCGGTGCTCCTACCAACAGTTACGTTACACAAAATAATTTTGTCAAGTCAGATTATGTCCGCTTAAAGACATTGACAATCGGATATACTGTTCCTGAGAGACTTCTTTCCAAATTAGGTTTACAGACATTGAGACTGAATGTATCAGCATACAATCTGTTAACGTTCAGTAAATTGAACAAATATAACTTTGACCCGGAGGCTCCTTCTGGTGAAACAGGACGGTCATATCCTCTGAATAAGACAATTTCATTCGGGTTGGATGTTTCATTCTAAAAGAAAAGAACATGAAGAGTTTGAAAAATATTCTGTTTATATCAGCTTCAGTACTTGTGCTCAGCTCCTGTACTGACAATCTTCTTGACAGGGAACCTTTGAATATAATTTCTGATTCTCAGGTCTATACGGACAAGACATTGGCTGATGCTAAATTGACGCAGGCATATACACAGATGTGTGTGATGATCAATGAGTGTCCCCGCCTCAACAACCCTAAAAACGGGTATTGGGAAACGACAAGTGACGACTGGAACGGCCCATTTATCATTAATGAGATTGCTGATGAAGGTGTCAGCAACTGGATAAAAGGACAGTCCAGCACTGTAAAAGGTTCTGGCATATCCAACTCTGGTGGAATTCTTGAATGGTGGGAGGACGCTTATGAGGTAAACCGCATTCTTAATGAATTCATGGAGAAAATGGAAAAATCTTCTTTTGCAGATGCATATAAGAAAGAACGCATTGCAGAAGCTCGTTTCCTACGCGCATTCAACTACTTCTATATGGTCAAGCGATACGGCGGTGTACCACTTGTCCTCAAGGCGCAGATGCCGACAGACCCTGAAAGCGAATTGTATGTATCTCGCAATACGGAAAAGGAAGTATATGATTTCATCTTGTCGGAGATGGATAAGATTGTTACAGACCTGCCGGCGCGGGCAAATACGGAACTTGGACGGCCAAGTCGTGGCACCGCCATGGCACTGAAGGCGAGGGCTGCCTTGTACGCCGGTAGTATTGCCCAGTTCGGTAAGGTTCAGTCGGGGGGGCTGTTAGGCATAGAATCTTCTTTAGCTAAGGACTATTACCAGCAGTGCTACGATGCCTGCAAACAGATAATGAACTGGGGCGAATACAGTCTCTATGATGGGGATGCAGACAAGACGCAGAACTTTAAGAACGTCTTCCTGAAAAAGAACAACAGCGAAGACATCATGGTCATTCAGCATGATGCCACACAGCGTACAACATCTGGCGGCAATGGATGGATCTGGGACTTTTTCCAGTGTCCACATCCACAAGCGTGGGGTGCCGGAAATCAGAATGCACCTTATCTGGAAATGGCAGAAGCATTTGAGCATATTGACGGAACTCCAGGCACACTGGACAAGACAACACTAGAAAACAGGCTTTGGTCAATGGATGAACTGTGGGCCAACAAGGATCCAAGGTTCTATGCAACGATATGGACGCAGGATACCAAGTGGCAGAACAGAAAGGTTGACTTCCATAACGGTCTGATACTTCCTGACGGAACCATCAAGGGGGACGGTGCTTATCAGGGCGTAGCAGCTGCTGGTGACCAGTATATTGACAATTATAGTTATGGGACGGGGTTTGGCGTGATGAAGTATCTGGATGAGATGCATGACAATACAGGTGAACGTGCTACTTCCAGTACGGACTATATTCTGTTCCGTTATGGAGAAGTATTGCTGAATTATGCTGAAGCTGCCTTTGAACTGGGCAAGACCGCAGATGCGCTGGATGCAATCAACAAAATCCGTTCCCGTGCCGGAATAGCAGCCTTAAGTACCATCAACCGTGAGCAGATCAGACATGAGCGTAAGGTGGAACTGGCTTTTGAGGGACACCGCTATTGGGATTTGAGAAGATGGAGGATTGCCAAGGATGTCATTCCTGTAAACCGTTCGGGATTACGCTATATCCTGGATTACAATACTCGTAAATATCAGGTAAAGGTCTTGGAAAATTATGATGGTGTCACGCCTCCTGTCTTTGAGAATCGGAATTACTATTTCCCAATTACGGCCAGTCGTATCTCTAATAATAAGAATCTCGTAGAAAACCCAGAGTATTAATTAAAAAGTATGTAAAATGAAAAAAGATAATAACCAAAAACTGTCAGTTTTGTGGAGTTTATTATGCCTGTTCTTTTTTGTTATACTGTTTAACAGCTGTTACAATAATGAAGATGATCCGGTATATGAGAACCTAAAAGAGCTTGTCGTATCCAATACAGCTGTCAACCTTGAATATGGTGACTCCACGACCGTGACAATATCTCAGGGAAATGGTGGATATGAGGCTGTTGCTGAAGACAACTCCATCGCAGAAGTCTCTGTTATTTCAACTACGGTCAAGATAAAGGCTTTGAAGTCCGGCTCTACCAATATCACCGTCAGGGATCAGAAAGGAAAGACACAGAATATTGTGGTAACCGTCGCAGCACCCGTCAATATAGAGACCAATGAGTTCATCACAGTATGGAAAACAGACAATGAGGGTACCTCTAATTCCACTTCTGTAACATTGCCTGTTTCAGGCAGCTATATTGTAAAGTGGGAAGAGGTCGGCAAGTCTTCACATAAGGGGCAGGAGGAATATTCCGATATTACTCCAGCGAATTATCCGACAATAGACTTCGGTTCTGTAGGAATGTATCGTGTAAGGATAACGGCAAAAGATGCGGAGAAGCCTTTCGGCTTTATCTTTGACACCTATTCTGCTCCGGCTCTGGACGGATTGAAACTTATCAGAGTAGAGCGTTGGGGCGTGAATAAATGGCCTTCTGCAGCAAGTATGTTCGCCCAGTGCCGTAATATGGATGTTACGGCAACGGATGTTCCCGACTTTTCGGCGTGTGACGGTAAAATGTATAATATGTTCTACCATTGTGAGAATCTGGTTGGCAATAACAGCTTTGCAGAATGGAATGTCAGCATGATGTGGCATATGAATGAACTTTTTGCATACTGCTATAAATTCAACCAGAATATCAATGCATGGAATACGAAAGGGGGCTATCTGATGTCAGCTATATTCAAAGGCTGTACAGTCTTTAATCAGCCACTTGACAACTGGAACTTGAAGAATGCCGCTAATCTGTCCGGTTTCTTTGAGAATGCCACCAGTTTCAATCAAGACATCAGTTCCTGGGAACTTCCTAATGCAGAGAACCTGTCGTATATGTTCAATCATGCAACAGCATTTAACCGAAGCCTGGGAAGCTGGACATTGGAGAAAGTAACCAATATGGAGGAGATGCTGACGAACTGCGGCATGAAGTCTAAGAATTATGATGCAACTTTGAAAGGCTGGGCAGAAAACGCCAAGACTCCGAACAATATGAAGTTGGGGGCAAATTCTCTGGTTTATTCTTCTGCTGGAAAAGACGCACATAAAATATTGACGGATACCAAAGGATGGACAATCACTGGTGACAGTTATAATGCATCTGGCAATTGAATTATCCGAATAACGTGAGTTCAGGGGGGCTTATCCTGAACTTACGTTAAACAGAAGTCTGATAGTTGTTGTATGAGTATGTGGAATTCCTATGCAACAACCGTCCGGACAGATATCTATTAAAGGAAACTTAAAACATGATTACAATGAAAAAGAATGATATGGTCTCACTATTTGCCTGCCTGATAATAATGACATCCTGTGGAGGAAGCGATACGACCTCTGGACCAGATGGCAGAGGACTTACCCCAGGCAATGGAGTGATAGAACTAAAGGACAATCAGAAGGGACTTTCAAACCCAGGTATGGGATGGAATCAAATGTACTACACATTCGATGATGTGCCCGTTCTTACCGGAAACGACAAAGCGGATAACCTGAATTGGATTCCTTGTGATATACTCTCTTTCAGGGTCAGTTGGGCTAAGATGGAACCTAAAGAAGGACAGTATAACTGGAAAGTCATTGATAATGCTGCCAACTATTGGCTTTCAGAGGGGAAACGGCTGGCATTTAAGTTCTATACAAACTTTTTATGGGATAATCCAGACAGGCAGGCAACTCCATTGTGGTTGAAAGATGCCGGTGCCAAAGGACATTATCTTGATGGGAACAATAATCCAAGTGATGATTCCTGGATGGCAGATTATGGGGACCCCATCTTGCTGGAAAAGCTGGAAAATTTTTACAAGGCAGTTGCAGCACATTACAGTGCTGATAAAATTGAGTTTATAGAACTTGGCTCCATTGGACGGGTCGGTGAAGGAAACAGCTATCAAATTGGGGTGGAACCAACCGAGACAGAACTGAAAGCACATATCAATCTTCTACGAAAGTGCTTCCCGAAAACACAGTTGTTCATAAATGATGATCATGGAGAAGCAGCTTGCCTCTATGCAAAGACTCTTGGGTATGGCGTTGACGACCATAGCATAGGCGTAGATGCCTCTGTTAATCCTCCAGGAAGGGCATATAACAAATCTATCATTGACAAGTTCCATGACGGGAAGTCTATTATCGGTCTTGAAGATGACACATGGCTTCTTCCCGACGGCTGGTATTTGAAACAGATGACTGACGCTCATGCAAATTATTGTCGTATCCATACTTCCCCATCAAATCTGAGGAAAGCGGACGTACGCAAGATTGTTAATCAGATGAATTTGAAAATGGGATACAGGATTCAATTCCCGAAGATTTCTGTTCCGACTTTTATCCAGAGGGGACAATCACTGAAGATAAGCTATTCCGTGAGGAATGCTGGAGTAGGATACTGTCAGGTTACCTGTTATCCGCATTTCCTGTTAAAAGATTCCAATGGAAAAGAGGTCACCTCTGTTACTGATCTGGGGTTTGACCATCAGGACTTAATGTCAGGAAGTGACAATGCTACCTTGAATAGAAATGTATCTTTGACTATTCCAGCAAATGCAGTTACAGGAAACTACACCTTATACATATCTATGGTAGACGAGGCAGGAAAGCCATGGATTAAATTACCATATGATGGTGATGATGGCAATAAACAGTATAAACTTACTCAGGTAAACATCAAGTAATCTAATATACGGCAACTCCCTCTCGGTTTCCCTGTCTACCCAGCATTCTGTTTTAGATGCTGGGAGGGGACTGTTGCCTAAAAAATATAAAAAGAATGAAAAAGACGATTGGCATCGCTCTTCTTTGCTGTCTCTGCTCCATGTCCTCCATAGCGGCAGATTACACCCTTGCCTCACCTGATGGCAAAGTCAGGAGTGTTATTTCTGTAGCTCAGAAGACAGAAGTCGGGATTATGTATGGAGGAGTTAGTTATCTGCGTATTCCATGTGTGGCTATGGAAACATCCCAGGAAGTATTGGGAGAAAATGTAAAAGTAAGAAATACAGTCAGACACTCTGTCCGTCGTACAGTGTCTCCTTTATACGGAATAAACGCCAGCATTCCAGAATCTTATAATGAATTGCAGCTGGACTGTAAAGGCAACTACTCCATAGTGTTCAGGGCTTACAATGAAGGAATTGCATGGAGATTTGTAATACGAAAGGGAAAGCATCTGATTGTGAAAGATGAAAAGATAGACTATCAATTCAAAGATAATTATACAGCTTATTTCCATCCGCTGCTTTCAGAGTCTGATTACAGAATACAGAAGGTGTCTGACAGTGGACAGAAGTACAATTATTCAAGCATGCCAGTGCTGGTGAAGACCGATGACGGGGTAAACATTCTGTTGCATGAATCTGGAGTAATGGACTATCCGTGTATGAGCCTGAAGTCGGACTCTTCGCAACCTAACACGCTGACGACTGGCCATGCCCGTTTCCCTAAAGTGGCCGAACCTGGGGGATACAACAACTTCAACCTGGTAGTGAAGCATACGGAAGACTATATTGCCTGTACATCAGGCAACAGGGCCTTTCCGTGGAGGATAGTGGCTTTTGCAGCCAAGGACAAGGATATTCTGAATAACCAGCTGGTCTATCTGCTCGCTCCAGAGACAAGACTGGCGGACACGCAATGGATAAAGCCAGGAAAGGTCGCCTGGGACTGGTGGAACGGACTGAACATTTCAGGCGTTGACTTCCGTTCAGGTTTTAACACTGCAACCTACAAATATTATATTGACTTCGCTGCCAGAAATGGTATTGAATATGTGAATCTTGATGAAGGATGGGGAGATCAGTTCGATTTGCTGAAAGTACGTGACAGTATCAATATGCAGGAACTGGCAGATTATGCCAGAAGCCGTGGTGTAGGATTGTTCCTATGGTGCGTATGGCATACGCTGGACCGACAGATGCCACAGGCTCTGGCACAGTTTGAGAAATGGGGAATAGCCGGGCTGAAAGTCGATTTTCTTGACCGTGACGACCAGCTGGTCGTCGACTTTGAGGAACGTCTGCTGAAGGAAGCAGCCAAACATAAGCTGCTTGTCAACTTTCATGGAGCCTATCATCCGAACGGTATGGAGCGGGCTTATCCGAACTGTATCAATGTAGAGGGAGTGAAGGGACTGGAATGGGACAAAATTGCAGACACTGACGGCGCGACGCCACAGACAGCCGTAACAATCCCGTTTATCAGAATGTTTGCCGGACCGATGGACTACACGCCCGGAGCAATGGCAAACTACAATCAGAAGGAATGGCGCATCATCAAGGAACGGCCTATGAGCCAAGGAACACGCTGCCAGCAGCTGGCAATGTACGTCGTGTATTATGCGCCGCTGCAGATGCTTGCCGATTCACCAACGGCCTATATGAAGGAACCGCAGTTCACGAAGTTTCTGGCGAACATCCCTACCGTGTGGGACAAGACATTACCGCTGGACAGCAAGGTGGGAGAATACGTGAATGTTGCCCGGAAGAAAGGCAACACATGGTATGTTGCGGGCATGACGAACTGGACGCCACGTGACCAGCACATCAGATTTGACTTTCTTGACAAGGGACGTGAGTATGTTGCAGAGATTGTCAGTGACGGTGTCAACGCCGACAAAGTAGGCAGTGACTATGTCATGGAAAAAAAAGATGTTCACGCAGGTGACGAGCTAAATCTGCGGATGATGCCGGGTGGAGGATACACCGTCAGGATGACACCTAAGGATGAAAAGCATGATATTGTTGTCTTCGGTGACTCGCGTGTACAGATGGCAGGTGACTGGAATCTCAGAATGAACCGTACTGATGTCACGAATGCAGGTTTCGGCGGTTTCACCACCTCACACTTCATCTGGCTTGTCGATCCGTACGTAATCCAAAGGCATCCACGTCTGTGTTTCCTTGAAGGAGGCTGCAATGATATTGGTGCAGGAATACCGCTGGAGAGAGTCAAGCAGAATTTCCGTTCACTGGTTGACAGCCTGATGGCGCATGGCATTGAGGTCGTACTTAATACAGTAACCTATCCGACAGAGCAAGACCCGAAAGAGCAGGATTTCAAAACGGAGATGATGGACAGTGTGAATACTTTCCTCTTCGGTCTGGCCCGGGAGAAAGGACTTCCTTGCATTGACCTTAACCCTTTGCTTACAGAAGGAAAGCGGTTAAAGAAGGAATACGCATTGGACAACGTGCATTATACCCCTGCTGCCTATGCCATCTGGGTACGTGAAATGGAGAAGATACTGAAAGCAAAGGGCATCTGATGTATAGTTTGTTGAGAGAAATATTGATTTAATAAAAAAATATGAAAACTAAGATTGCAAGCCTTGCAATGCTGTTACTCCTGCTACCCGTGGCAGGAGTCCGGGCACAAGACAAGATAAAGACATGGGACGAGCTGGACAGACGGCCGATACCGAAGTGGTGGACAGATGCCAAATTCGGCATATTCATCCACTGGGGTGTCTATTCCGTTCCAGCATACGCCCCTGTGAAAGAAGTGAAAGGAGTATATGAAAAGTATGCCGAACACTATGAAGCGCGGCTGAAATCGGGTAACAAGCTATTCACTGATTTCCATAACCGTACGTATGGAAAGAACTTCAAGTATGCCGATTTCGCACCGATGTTCAGGGCGGAGCATTTCCATGCGGACGACTGGGCGAAGCTTTTCCGTAAAGCAGGGGCACGTTATGTTGTTCTGACATCTAAGCATCATGACGGTTTCTGTCTCTGGAACAGCCGATACTCGCCTCATTGGAACAGTGTCGTCATGGGACCACACATGGATATCATGGATTCCATTTCCCGTGCCGTGACCTGTCAGGGAATGCACTTCGGTTTCTATTATTCCTTGCTGGAGTGGTCGCACCCGCTGTATGACAAGAAAACGATCGGCCGATGGGTTGATGAACATATGCTTCCGCAGTTGCAGGAACTGGTCGTAAAATACAAACCTGACGTTATCTACGCTGATGGAGAATGGGATTATGACAGTGAGACCCTCAAGAGCCGTAAGTTCCTTTCATGGCTGTATGATGAATCTCCCGTGAGGAACTCCGTCGTAGTCAATGACCGCTGGAGCTATGAAACGCGTAGCAAGCATGGAGATTACTATACGACAGAGTACAACCTCGTCCATCAGAAGGAGGGCATTGGTGACAAGGCTTCTCATCCCTGGGAAGAAAGCCGTGGCATGGGGACTTCCTATGGCTACAACCGCTTTGAACGTGCGGAGGATTATCTGTCGTCCAAGGATCTGATCCGCCTGCTTGTCCGGACGGTTGCCAATGGAGGAAATCTTCTGCTGGACGTAGGGCCAGAGGCAAACGGTTTAATCCCCGTCGTCATGCAGGAACGGTTGCTGGATATGGGAAAATGGCTGGAGGTCAATGGGGAAGCAATCTACTCTTCACGACCATGCAGGAGTCTGACGGTAAGGAACAACAACGTTTACCTCACCCAGGCACATGGCAATCTGTATGTGATCGGCATGGAATGTCCTGATGGACCTGTGGTTATAGACGGTATCTCAAAGGCCGGACGTGCCAGCCTTCTGGGAGAGACAAAGGGGAGGATTGCAGCTACTTTAAGAAAAGGAAGACTGACTGTCAATATTCCTCCTCTCAGTATCTTCCACCTGCCTTCACCTTTAGCATGGGTTGTAAAGATCGAGGGTGTGTACTGATAGACATGAGGCTGGTTCTGTCTGATCCAGCCTCTCATAGGAGTATGGGATATAATCAATAAATACAAAGGATATATGAAACGTTTATATTGTCTGCTGTTTATGCTGTTGGTTCTGGCTCGTATAAATGCTGGGACTCCGGTTAAGATATTGGCTATAGGCAACAGCTTCTCTGAAGATGCCGTGGAACAGAACCTGCATGAATTGGCTGCGGCAGCAGGGATAGAAACCGTCATCGGGAATATGCACATTCCAGGTTGTCCGTTGGAATTACATGCCAAGAACATGAGGACTGATGCCCGGGCTTATCGTTACCGGAAGATAGATGCTTTCGGGAAAATGGCTCAGGTCGACAGTATGTCATTAAGCAAGGCACTGGCTGATGAAGACTGGGACTACATCAGTCTACAGCAGGCCAGCCAGTTGTCAGGGCTCTATGACTCTTACCAGCCTTACCTTCACGCTCTGATAGCTTATATCAGAGCGCACGTTCCAACCAAGGCAAAGATTGTTTTTCATCAGACTTGGGCGTATGCCCAGAATTCGACACGAGCGGGATATGAGAACTATGGTAAGAATCAGATGAAAATGTATCGGGCAATCGTAAGAGCCTCTGGGCAGGCTATGCGCACAGAGCCTATTGCGCTGCTGATTCCTTCGGGAACAGCCATCCAGAATGCACGTATGTCGTCCTATGGAGACACAATGAACAGGGATGGATTTCATCTTGATTTGCTCTATGGAAGGTATACCGCCGCCTGCACTTGGTTTGCTGTACTGTTCCGCAGAAAAGTTGAAGGAAATCCGTATGCACCGAAAGGCATGACACCGCAGCAGGTGCAGATTTCACAATGGGCGGCAGATGCAGCTGCAAGGCATCCCTATGAGGTGACGGAAATAAAACTTTAACATGGTCATAAAATGAAAAACAGAACTATTATAATCCTGACTGCCCTGATGTTGGATTGCGGCTACGTAGCAGCACAGAATGTGGACAGACAATCGCCGGGTCAAGATGTGAAAGATTATATTCAGCAGTCGTGGAAGAAAACACTACGATACAATCCCAAAGACTCGGCTGATCATATAGGTCTTCCGAAGCCCTATACTGTACCTTGTATTTCCGGGCATTTCCAGGAGATGTATTACTGGGACACCTACTTCACAAATGTAGGACTGCTTCTGGATGGACACATTGAATGGGCTATTGACAATACCGAAAACCTGGCTTCTTTAGTGGAGCGTTTTGGAAAGGTGTTCAATGGCAGCCGATATATGTACAGGTACAATTCTCAGCCACCTTATCTTTGCATGATGGTAGCGGACATATATGCCAGGACAGGTGACAAGGAATGGCTCGGGAGAATGTTCGGGACACTGGAAAAAGAATACAGATTCTGGATGACGCATAGAATGACACCCTGCGGACTGAACCGTTATTCCAACGATGTCATTGACAAGCAGAAGGACCGGGGTATGGCACAGTATGCCAAGTCCCGGACGAAGTGTAACATTGCACTGGACAGCCTCTCGGAAAGAGAAGTAACAACCTTTGCTTCCCATGCACGTGCAGAGTGTGAGTCGGGATGGGATTTCACGCCACGTTTTGAAAACAGGTGTGAGGATTTCTGTCCTGTGGACCTGAATGCCAATCTTTACTATTACGAGCAATCCCTTGCCCGCTTCTGCCGTATACTCGGCATGCCGCTCAAGGCAGGGAAATGGGAGAAAGCTGCAAGAAGACGTAAGCGTCTGATACAGGAATATATGTACAATGCGAAAGACTGTCTTTATCATGATTACGATTATGTCAACAGGCGGCTCTCACCAGTCAGGTCTGCTGCTGTCTTCAGTCTGCTGTTCTCCAGAGTGTTGTCTGCGGGCAATGCCAGATCCGTGGCCAGGCACGCATTGAAAGTACTGGAATTCCCTTATGGGATAGCAGCAACAGAAAAGAATGATTATCATGGCACCTATCAGTGGGCTTACCCCAACGGTTGGGCTCCGCTGCAATATATTGCCATCAAGGGATTGGAGAACTATGGCATGACAACTGAAGCCTATCGGTTAGCACACACCTATGTAGACGGGCAGAATCGTATTTTCGCACAGACCCATAATCTTTGGGAAAAATACAATGTGGTAGAAGGCAGTACACGTGTAACCAGCGAAGGAGAATATAATATGCCCCCGATGATGGGATGGACGGCCGGAGTCTATCTGTATGCATTACAATATGTAAAGCGTCACAAACACAGATAAGTTCTCTGTCAGTATATAAAATCGTTGCTGTCCGATTAAAATTAAATAGCATGATTTCCCATACGGAATCTACTTTGAACAGAGAATTCTGTATTGTTTGCAGCAACCCCCTCATCAAATAAACTTTGTCATCTTTTCAACTGCAAAACAACATCATATTGTCAAGGTGTCGAGTGTTTACACGACTGGTGTTTGCCGACAACACCACACGTGGCAGGCAGCAGCACGCAGGCTGAAAGCAGGAAGCCCCCCTCAAGGAGTTAATGACTAACCTATACAGGGGATAGTATGCCGGACAGTTATAATATAAAATGAGCATAGACAAATGTCGGGGACATTATTTTACCGAACGGAAAGTCTATGCTCGATTCATGAAAATCTGAAAAAGAAAAAGGAGTGTCAACGGATTGCCTAACTTACGGCTCTCCTCTCGTAGACACATGATGGCGCGATATACAAGTTTTCTTACAGATCCGGGACTGATATCTAACAATTCTGCTATTTCCTCGTAACTCAAGTTCTGCATATATCTCAAGTAGATGGCCTCACGTTGCCGATCAGTAAGTGTATTCAGCAAATCTTCTACTATCTCCTTGATGTCCGATTTCTCTTCTTCATCTATAATCGTATCCAGAACGGTGACTTCTGTAGTGAAAGGCAACCGGTTTATATCGGTCTCGGATAGTTTCGAGTGCTTCCGCCACACATTCAACATGTTATTTCTGAAAGCCCGGAAGAGGTAAGACGGAAGACTACACACATCCGTCAGTTCCTTCCTTTTAAGATACAAGGTACAGAATACGTCATGTATGGCATCTTCACACAAATTCATATCGAACCCCAGACTCTGTCCATAAGCCAACAAATCGTTTACACATAGAGAATAAATAGAGGAAAAGATGTCTTTACTGTCTTCCTCTGTTTCGCTGTTCTGAAAGATTTGCCAATAGGCATTCAGCCTTTTATGTCTTTCTTGATTGGTCATGATTTGCTGTTCCATTCAAAAATGAAAGATGACATAACTCGGACTAACATAAAATCCTCTTATTGCTTGAAATAACATATTTCGGTAATGCAAATTTAGTCATTTTTTTGAGATTATAAGCTAAAAGAGGCCTAAAAATTAAGTAACAGGCCCAAATAAAGCAGAATCAAAAGGAGGGATGTCCACACACTGAATCCTTAAAGAATTATAAAATATAATATAAAGTTACGCTATTGTAAAAGTAAAGCTCTACTTTTGCACTCCAGAAAAGTTACGGTGTGCATCCTCCATGCACGGTGACTGATAAAGGAAAGATGCTCGAGCGGTTGAAGAGGCACGCCTGGAAAGCGTGTAAACGCCTAAAGCGTTTCGGGGGTTCGAATCCCCCTCTTTCCGCTGTTTCAGGTAGTTACACGTCTTTATTTAATCCTATTATTTGTTTTTATAATTCAAAGTATTGCACAAAAATGCACTATTTTGCACATTTCTGCTGCATAACACCTGCAAATAGCCTGCAAATAGGGGCATACGTTTCATCTCTGTCATCAACAGACACATGAGCCGTATGCCCCTATAAAATTGCTATGGATGCCAGCTCAAGTCTGGACATCGGATTCCCTACGAACTAAGTGGAGGGGGAGCGAAACATAACGTCAGAAGGAACTCCCTCATGCAAGGGATGATTACCTGACAACGCATTTCCTTCCATTGACTACGTAGACACCCTTGGCGAGACCATTGAGACTGGTGACACCCTTGGCAACACAGACACCGTCAAGTGTATAGACATCGAAAGCGGCAACACTGTTGACAGGACCGGAGATGCCATTCGTCGAATCCTTGACGGTGAGCTTCGCCGGGAAGTAGGAGAAGACGTAGTTGGCAGCAACCCCTCCGCTGACTTCAATGGTGTACTCTCCGGGAACATCGAAGGAGGTTACCACCTTCCCTTCATGGTCCTTGACGGTGAAGACAGGAGCTTCGGTCAGTTCTACGGTCGTTTCATTGTTCTGCAACCCATCCACCGTGTAATCGAAGACAGGCTTCTGCTTTATCTCGACAGTCACGTCTTTCGCCCTGAGGTTGGCCGTAGCCTTCTGGACAAACAGATAGCCGTTGACAAACTCTACCTGCTCCTCCTTGATGGTTCCACGCGAGACACTGATGACATACTTGCCTACCGGCGATGCAGGTGTGGCCTCGCAGGTCAGCACAGGCAAGCCCTCTACATAGTCGCCTCTCATCTGCCAGCCGAGCTTCGGGTTCTCGCTGCCATAAGTCCTGGTGGTATTGCGCACCTTGATCGTAGTACCGAACTCAACGATATTGAAGTCTTTCCACTGACCGCTGCGCTTGTAGAGTGTCTTCGTCCCGGAAGGGACCTGCAGCTTGATGGACTCTCTGTTAAGGTCGGAAAAGACGCTGCGTCCCAATGCCGGCACGCTCTTGGCATAGATCCGGATTACTGCAAGGCTGTTGGCACCGGCGAAAGCCTCGTCACCGATGGACGCAACCGTAGCCGGCAGCGTGACCTTCGTCAGGTTGCCGCATCCGGCAAATCCATAGTTATGAATCTTGGTGATACCTTTCCCGACAGCGAAGTCGTCCGAATTATAAGGCATCACAGAGATGATTTCTGTCATGTCCTTTGTCAGCAGCATCTTTCCGTCGAAGACATAATCACAGTCGTCACCGGTCGGTATGGACACCGACTCGAGCCGCGGCATACCTCCCAGTGCACCGTCGGCAATGGCTGTCGTCGTCTTGGGAAGGACAAGTCTGTGCAGCCGTCGGCAGCCATAAAACGCCTTTTCGGGTATTTCATGTTTCTTGCCTGCAAGTTTCTGAATACCGCCGGTAAGGTAAGGCTCACCTCCCTCGACCAGCTCAGCATCGCCGAGATCGAGTTCCGTCAGCGAACTACGAAGCATCTTTCCGTCCATACTGCATCCTGCAATCTGCCGGATGGTACGCAGGTCCGTCGAGTTGATCGGTCCGTTCACCTTCAGCTTGGAGATTCTTTCATAAAGAGAGTCTTCGACGAGCGACGCCAGCTTGCCAGGTTCACTGACATTGACCGTATCTTCGACCAGCTCGCCTCGTATGCCCTCAAAGCCGATGATCATATCCTGCCCTTCCGAGAACTTAAAGGAACCGGGGTTCAGGAGACTGATGTCATAAAATCCATCGGAAGAACCTTCCCATCCCCAGTTGATCCACACCTTGCCGGTGGCATCATATCCGCAAAGTACAAAAGCATGACCGCCGTTACCGCGATCCACGCCCGTATAGAAGATGGCACGGCGTTCGTTCAGTTCGTTGAAGATGATGTCCATCCATCTTTCCTCTTTGTAACTGCTGCGCCGAAGCATCTGCGTTGTCTCGGGATAGCCCAGGTTGCGTTTGAGTCCTTCACAGGCATTCTCCGTGTAAGTACCCGATCCGTCGGTAGCATACATCATGTCGGCAGCCACGCCGCAGTCGAGCATCAGCTTTGCCACAGCGTTGCCCTGTGCCGTGGTGTACTTTCCTTTATAGCTGTCGATCATGTTTCCCCAGTCATAGACACTCTCATCATAGTTGACGGTCACTTTCTTCATGCTTCCGTCCGCCTGCTTGACATTCACAGAGTGTGTACCCGTACCACTCTGCGGATAACCGTTGTAGTACATGATCTGTGCCATGGCGGTAGCGACACATCCGGTCACGGCTCTTCCCGTACCGCCATACCCCTGCCAGCTACCGGTACCGGAAGAGGTTGCCTGGGGGCAGAGGTCATTGTAAGGTTTCTCCTGTCCCCAACGCGACGTGACAAGGGCGGGAACCTGAGCGGCATACTTGTTCTTGTCAGGAACCACCACCTTGCACGGCACGCCGCTCTTCACAATGCCGTTGATAGCCTCTTCGGCAGCAGCGAGATACCATTTGAAGCCCTCGTTCTTCGTATTCTTGTCGAACGTGCTGTTCGAATAGGCAATGACAGCTGGTACGAGGTCGTCGTTGCCCACAATGACGAAACCGCCCTTCTTATAACCCATGACGGTGTATGCACTGTTTTTCAGCAGCGGTTTGAGGTCGTCCTTGTGTGCACGGGTCATCCGCAGTGTCGGCGACTGACTGAACACCTGCTCCGCTGCCGCCTTGATGGCAGCCTTTGTCCTTGGTGCTGCCGAAACCGACAGTACCATGCCCAGTACGAGCAGCAGGCTTATGGATAATCGTTTTCTATAGTTCATCATAATAATATGGTTGTGGTCGTGTCCGGCTTTCCGGCAGGGGAACTCCTTCCCGGAAGCTGATTTACAGCAGAGACGGCACGATTCGGTTTGTTGATATAAAAACGCATAGACGGAGTCAGAGCCCTGCAGAATGGGTCCTGACTCCGTTTGTAGTCAATTCTCTAATAAGAATCGGTGCTTATTCATCACTTGATAACGGTCTTCTGGCCATTGATGATATAGACGCCCTTTGCCAACGAACGCAGGCTCTTGGCACCCTTCATTATCTGCTTGCCGTCGATGGTGTAGACATCGTAAACCGTCTCGCCGTCAGCATTGATGCGCTGGATGGCTGTTGCCACACTGATTTCCGCAGGTGCAGACTCTGAACCGTCGGCATAGACAGCCGTCACACAGTACTTGTGCTCCTTGTTGTCCGGTGCCTTGAGGTCGTCGCTGACAAGTTTGCTGGTGCTTCCGATCAACTCACCGTCACGATAGATGTTGTAGGAAACTGGTCCTGAACCAGCCTCGAACTTGGCATCATCAATCATGAAGATGAAAGCCTTGTCCTTGCTTGTGATATGATGGATGGCAAAGTACTTGGTCCCCTCGGGTACATCAACACTTATTTCCGTCCATTGAGCAGCATCCTGTACGTGCGTGTCGCCAATCTTCACGAAGCTGTCAGGATCACTACCGCTTGTTGAAGACAGTACGTCGAAGCTCTCTGCTCCGCTGCCGTCCGTAGCCTTGAGATTGTTGACCCAGAAGCTGACGGTCTGCGCCTTGCCAGAAAGCTGCGGACTGATGAGCCAGTTGTTGGCATCAACGAAATTCTTGCCGGACTCATCAACCTGATATATTGCTACAGCAGCCCTGGTGCCGGAGTGCGGATCAAGTCCCTGTCCTGACTTGAACAGGTCAGACGGCTGCCAGTTGAGGAATGCGAACTCCTCGCCCTGATGCTGATACTGTGTGCCTTGGGTGAGACTTCCTGCACGTCCATGGTCGTTGTCAACCGTTGTCCAGTCGCCGAAGCTGGTACCCCATGCCTCATAACTCTCGAAGTCGTCTGTAACACTGGTTATTGTCGTTGCCGGTGCATCCCAAGCCAACTTCACAGCAGTAGCTGAACCGCTCTTCTCTCCACGGAGGTTCTGCGGGGCCTTGACATCAGGTGTTTCAAGGCTGACATCAGCGGTCGCCTCATTGTTGTCTGGTTCGAGGTCGCCGTCCAAGGTAACCGTCGCCTTCACGCTGAGCTTGTCTGAAGCGTCCAGACTGGTCGTCTTGTAATCAACAGAGAGTACGTTGTTCTGCATGAAAGAAAGACTCTTTCCGAGGGTTTCCTCCTTGACAACCTTATCGTTGACCGTAAGGGCAACCTTGGCTTTCTCAACCTTGTCGAGACCGAGGTTGGTCACCTTCACACTGAACTTGGCTGTCTGTCCTTTCTTGAGGCTCTCGGGTGCGGTCAGTTCCACACCTGCATCCTTCTGATACGGGTCGGCAATGTTGATGTTGTCGACATATACGGCATCGTCAGAAACCTCATCGGCAGTACCGACAACACGCAGCAGGACGTAATCCTCATTGGCCAGTTCGGCAGGGATATTCACAATGTGATTCTTCCACTTGCCATCGTTGACAGCTCCCGTATTGGTCCATACAGCTTCCGTCACTTCTCCGTTCTTCTTCTGGAAACGCATTTCCACCTTCGCCTTGGGTGCTCCATCGCCACGATAGTCGAAGATGAGTCTCGGGTTCGCTGCACCACGCAGGCTTGTCTTACCCATGACAATGGTCGATACACCCGGCCGTGACGGACGGAAAATCAACGAACCGTTGTCGTCGTCGGACGAAACATCGTTGGTGAGAGCCCATGCAGTATTAGTGCCGGAACGTTCAAGACCGACGAATTTGTCCTCAACGGTGCCATCCTTGAAACTGTTGTGGAATGGCAGCGTATAAGGCGTACCGACAATGAGTGCGCCGGCTGCCCATGCACTCGTACCTGCTACGTTCACGGCATTGACAGCCCAGTGCTGGTACTTCTGCTTGCCTTCGTTGGTATTCAGGCCGTTGACGGTATATCCGGTCGATCCTTTGACATCAGCGATCTTGTCGCCCAACTTGCCGTCATCCGTAACGCTATGGATATTATAGGTCACCTCTGCCGGGAGAATGATGCCCTTGTGTACACCTGTCGGAACATCCCAGTCGAGCTTGACAGTCGTTGTCTGGTCGGTTGTCTTGATCTTGCCCAACGCCGGGACATCCTGCCCTACATAAACATTGACAGATGCCTTCAAGCCGAAGTCGTGAGCATTGTAAGCGATAACCGTATAGGTATTGTTACCGTTTACGGCGGCATCGTCGACAATCTGCAGTGCCGAACCAGGTGCCGGAGTCGCGATGGTCTTCACGACACGCTCACCGCTGCTGACAACAATCTTCGTGAGGTCAGAGAGAGCAGAACCGTCAATGGCCTTAGTCGGTGCATTAAACTTCAGCGTAGCCTTCAGCGCAGCCGTCGGATCGGCAGTTGCTGTCAGATTGTCCACCATGGCCGGTGCCTTCGCATCAGCAGCAACTTCCACAGAGAGGGAGTCGAGGACGATTCTGAATCTGTCAGGATCAGAAATGGCATGGAAACCAATGTAGTAGTTCCCGTCCGCAGCCGGTTCTATCCGCTTGGTAAATTCCTGATACTTGGAACTTGTAAGATCCGTTGACGGGAGTATCTCATTTGCCATTGCGGCAACCGTATTGGCATTACCCCACTTCACCTCCAGACGTTCTGGGAAATTGCCCAGTCCGGCAGCAGCCTTGAACGATACATTATAGGCCTTGCCCTGCTTCATCTGAATCGGTGGTGAAATCAGCCAGTCATCAGCAGCGTTCTTCTTGTTGTAACGATATACGCAAGAACCACCCTTGGAACTGTTCCAGCCCCATGTGCTCTTGTCCTTATTCACGTCGAGAACCGTGTAGAGCTTGAAGCTTGCGGCAGTCGGGAAATCATCGAAGAACGGCACTTCGAGTGCATTACCGAAGATCTTTCCATTGCTTGTCGCAATTGCACTCCGCTTCGACCCGTTGATGGCCTGTACGGAATAGGAATAAGCCGACAGCTTACCCTTCGGGACTACCTCGCTGAAAGAAGTTGCAGAGATACCCCCGGCCACCTTCGTACTTTCTTCACCTACGTTACGGAAGACATCATAGGTGAGAGGGCCCATGTATCCGTTGTGAAGACCTTCCGTCGGAGCTTCCCAGGTCACGGTTGCCTTACCTGTTGTTTCGTCAAGGCCCATTGTCAGATCTTTTACGACATCGGGCACATCATAACCGACATAGGTCGTCAGTTTGACACGAGGACCCTTACCGGCATCATTGCTGCAGAAGACGATGAAATTAACGACTCCTTCGCTGACCGTCACATTGGCCTCAACCTTCTTTCCAGCTTCAGCCGCTCCGTTCGCCACTTCTTTACCGTTGGCGAACACCTTGTACGAGACGTTACCGGTCAGGCTGCTGCCGTCGTACTTCTTGTCAGGAGCCTTGAACGAAACCTTGCCGCTGAGCGCACCGTTGACGAAGTCGGCCTTGAGGTCGCTGGCTGCTGCCGGTGCTCCGTTGGCTGTCGCCACTGCCGGGAAGTTGAGTGCCACGAGCATCGCCGGCTCCGTATAGCCGCCGACCGGTGTCACGTGTCCGTCGCCCAAGTCGACCGTATAGAGCTGAAACTTTCCGTCCTTGTCGGTCGAAGCCCAGAAGAACTCGTTGGTCCGTACGTCGAACTCGCCGCTCTGGGTGTAGTACTGTCCCTTGGCATCGGCAATCTCTATACCGGTAGAGCCCTTCTTCGTTTCAGCACCTGTCGAACGGTCAATCTGGTAGAAGTCACCTTCCTTGCTGACACCATAGGCGAAACCGTCATTGGCAATACCCAGTGCCACATAGGTGTGCTGGGCAGGAGCGATGGTGGTACGCGTCAAGGTGGTGTAGTCTATGACACCCCACTCAAAATTCTTCAGGTCGGCGGTGTAGAATTCTCCGAACACCTCTCCCGTCGTCGGGTCAGTAGCCGTTTCGGTAGCGATCAGACTGTAGTCTCTGACGCTCTTGGGCTGTTCTTCCAACTGCCAGGTCTCTGTGTCGAATGCATAATGCGAGAGCAGGAGAATACCATAAGGAGCATAACTCGTATCGAGGTATATGCCGTGAAGCACTCCGTCTATCATTCCGCTTCCACCATTGAAATAGCCTTTCTTGTAGTCGGAGAGCAGTTCGAAATTGAGGTTTGCCACCGGGTGGAACGAATACATGCCCATGAAACTGTTGGTGAGGAGATTTCCCCACATGGTCAGGTCAGGATTGACCGTCACCAGGTTCTTCAGATCCGCAGGGCGGATGGCAATCGTCGGACTGCTGAACGGCGATTTGACGTCTCGTGGCAGCGTCTTCGCCAGCAGTGTCGGGAAAGCCTTCAGCGGATCAACCTTCTGTTGAGCCGTCTTCTGTCCAGGCAAAATTCTGGAAGGAATAAGAGGCACTTGGTTTTCTGGCATCACTTGCGCGGATGCAGGCAGCATTGTCATTGTCGCGGCAAAAGCTGCAATTAGTTTGGTAAATCTTTTACTCATATCTGACGGGTTTAATTAATAAAAAAGTTTTTAAACCTATGAAAGATTTCGATTACAAATATATTAATTTTTCCTCAATACCTCCAAATAATATTACGATTTATTTCTAAAT
>ERZ773028.267-NODE-267-length-44285-cov-7.109089_pt1 | contig 44285 bp, 35 predicted proteins | sample MGYA00511123_ERZ773028 | MGnify/ENA primary metagenome ERZ773028 (study PRJEB29015, sample SAMEA2738134) | human oral metagenome | biome: human oral; feature: human-associated habitat; material: saliva | place: China | collected 2206 ... | reverse complement strand
TTTATTTAAGCGTGGGTGAACTTTACATATTTATTTGGTTTGCATAATGCGTATTTTCCAACGAATACTACCTCAAACCGAACTCGCTTATTCTCTCTGCCACGATTGAGGGCAAGCGAGTAGAAACGATAGAGGTCAATTTGGATACGCTCCAAGTGGTGCAAAGTCGTGGAGTATGTAACAAGAATACTAAATACCACGAGCAGATAGTAACCCTTGTGAATGCCAACCGCAGGCTAATCAGTCAGCGGATAAAGGCAACGGCATAGTATGGATCATTAAATTATCAGAGATATGAAGACAGAGATTGAAAACATCATCTATAACTGGACGGACGAAATACCGCACATCCTCATTAGGGTCATCAATGCGATAACTCTATCCGACAACAAAGAGGAGTTAAGGTCGGCTATCAACAAAATAGCCAAAGAAACAGAACTTGATAAGTTCTTTGCATACGGCTATGGCGCACATCACTTTTGGCTCACACACCGCAAGGTATCCAATGGAGAGCCAAAGAAATACAGACTATTAAAGGTGGAGTTGTGAAAGAAGTATTAAGAGCCACGCAAGTTTGATTTGCGTGGCTTCTTTTCTTTGTCTTTGAACCGAGCAGGCGACCAAAGAAAAGAAGCAAAAGAAAGTCGCAAAGAAAGGATACTCCTTAAGTTGGTCATTCTCAAATTATGGGAGGTAAAACAGCGCAAACTCCACCTGTCTCCGTTTCACCAACCCTTGCAGGACTTTCCCCTCATATCGGCAGAAAGACACATAGTCCCGATAGAAGTTCCTATCTCCAGCCTCTATTTTTCGCAGTAGTCGGCTTTTAGGATGTTTGCCATAACCAAGCAAACGCCCGACACCTACATTATAGGATAGCAAGGTCAGCAACAAGGCATCTTTCCCATACCCTTTGAAGTATTCAAATCGCTTCATCAAATCGGCACGGAGCAAAGAGTCTGCCTGCCGTTCCGTCATATTGGCAGTAAAGTTCTCCCCTGGCAGTAACCTATGCCCATATCCAACGTATGGATAGTGCTTCCAACCGTGCAGTCCCTCAAAGTATTTCACGCAGACGACCGCCCTCTCAAAAGGAGGCAAGTCTGCCAACTGCACCTCGAGCTGGGCAAGGAGTGGCTGGCAGACTATACACAACATACAAAGTCCTATCAAACGCTTAGCCATCCACATTGTTTGTTCCATATAAGGCAGGTGCAGAGGATTTCTCCTTCTCCTCCTTTTCATTATTGAAGCTGAAGGTCAGTTGCTGCATCCTACCGTGATTATCCTCTACATACACATCAATTGTCTGGCGATCGGTGGAGAGTGACGTGTAGTACAAACGAAACAAATCTTTGTTGAGCGGATAGCGGTCGTTGGGCTTGAAGGTCATACCATTATCCATTCTCAGCGTTCCCTTGCCATCAGGCTGGAAATATCGGATGGTGTAACGAGTGTCGGCAAAGTCTCCTCCTCGCTTGAGGGTACAACGTATCTCTGCCGTCTGCCCTTTTACGATGTCCTTTTGAACGGGCATCGCTTCAAGCGTGAACTCATAAGACTGCTGCACATCCAACTCCCGAGTACAAGCAGATAGACAAAACACGGCGAGGGAGAGTACCCCCATTACCCAAATTGTATTCAGTATTCTTTTCTTCATTGTTCTTGTTGCTTAAAGATTAAACCTAAATCCTGCCGAGAGAGCAGGACGAAAACGATGCACGTCGGAGCCGAAAAGCAATCGCCCTTGTGCTTTGAGGACAAGGAGCAGGTTATCCGTAAGGAACACTTCCACCGAGCTATGCACGGCTCCTCCATAGACAAAGTGTGAGCGGTCGAGGAGCGTAGCCCCATCGGGCAAGAGTTTCTTGTCCTCATTCAGCTCCTCATAGCCACCCAAGGCGGATATGCCACCATAGAGAAACACGTTCTTGTCGTTGTCGGAGAGTATCGGGTGCATATAGCCCACCTGTAACAGAGCATCTTTGAGTTTTACCGCATACTCCCTATACGGCATATTCTGCTGTTCATACTCTGCCAAGGCAAAAGCATAGTTCTCACGTTTCAGATAACGAGTGAGTGATACCCCCACTCCGAAGTTATCCTTGGCGAAAAGTTTCTCTCCCTTGATAAGGGGAACGCTACCCACAACTTCAATCCCTTTTTGCTTCGGGATTAGACGCTGTGCGTGCGATGGCACGGCAAAAGCCATAGCCATCGCGACACAGATTGTAAATAACAGAAACTTCTTCATTACCATTTGAGTTTAAGGTTATCAATCTTCTTGGCGAGCAGTAAATCTTCCTGCTCAACGTAAAAGGTCAGCGTGCGTCCACCGTTTCGCTCATAGAGCGTTACTTCCAGTTGCTTGTCCTCTGAGAGGGCAAACTGCTCCAGCACGAATACGGAATGTTCGCTATCCTTACCTCTTACCTGCATTACCTGATGATAGGCACGCAAGGGCTGCAGCACCTGCTCTTGAATGGCGGTCCGTTTCGCCACTTTCTTGTCCACCACCTTGAATGTGATGAAATCGACCGAATACGGCATATTTGTGCTGTTTCCCATACGGGTGTGGAAGTAGAGCAAGCCGTTATGAGCATACAAGCTACGGAGCAGGAACTTCATACCGAACTGCTGCGTCCCGATGTGCTTGATGGTACGTTTGTCGTTCTGATAGATGGTCTGCATCATCAGCTTGACCAATACGGGCGACTCGTTACCAAGTTCCTTAAAGTAGATGTCGGCACGGTTGCTTGGCAATCGTCCCTCAGTGGGCGAAAGGAAATCCTTCATCTCGACGTTGAGCTTCTCCGGCTCGGAAGCATACTTCACGTTGAAAGCATAGAAGGAGCCGTCCTCACAAATTACGCTCATATTGGTCTCCGTCTCAAAGTCCTGCACGGCTGCTTTTACACGCAATACATTCTCTGCATCCTCCGCCTTGCCTGCAATCAAGTTGTTGCTACCCAAGTCCACATAACGAATGGGGGCAGGAAAAATAAGATGTACGGTCTTCTCAAAGGCGACCTCCAAGCCGTATGGCAGGACGACACGCCCGTTGGGTATGGCACGGCTCATGCCTTGAAAGAGTTCGCCCGAAGAGAGTGGACGATTTGGGATGAGAGAAACATTGTTGTCAGTTTCCTGAGCAAAGGCTGCTCCCGTTGCAGAAGCAAGGAGCATCACAGATAAAATCCATTTTTTCATTGTTGCTATTGATTTGATTGTTTTACGATTTACTTTGTCTGAACCAAGAAAAGGCGATAGCCCCCTTTGAGCGTTACCTTAATGGTACGCAGTTTCTTTTGGAGCAACTGACTTGCTCCCTGCATCACACCACGGGCTGCCTCGGAGATAATCTGATCCTTGGCAGAAGAGGCGAAGGTGAACGAAGTCCCCATCGAGCCACCGATGTTGGCTCCCATTTCTTTAAGAGCGGAGACATTCTCGGAGCCGGGTATATAGATACCCTCCTGCCCGTCCGTGTCGTATGCCGAGAGCTTGACAGCTATGATATGGCCGTCCACCTCAATGCTCTTAATAAGCAGGTGCATACGGTTGCCCTCTATCTTGGCTTGTGCGATGAGTTTACTCTGGCGAGGAATACGTAAATCCTTGATTCTTGCCGTTTCCATCAATCGCAGAGCCACATAGTCGCCCTCTTGGAGAGTGGTCGTTCTGTCCACCACCACTTTGAGAGTGTTGCGTATTGAAGATGATGTAGCAGTCGTGAGCGAATGGAAGCCCAAGTTACGGGGCTTCGTGCCGTACTCTTGGATAAACTCCTTATCTGTCATCGGCTGTTCGAGGGAGGAAACCACCTGCTTACGCTCTGCCAAGACCTCCATTGAGAGGGCAGAGGAAGCGAGGGACGCTGTTCCGGACTTATCCTCCGTTGTTGGACGCTCCTGAGCGGGCGTGAAAACGTTTGGTGGCATACCACTTGTGGTAGCCGTAGGCAGATATTTCGCAGCCATTTGGTAACTCTTTTCCATTAGGGCAAGTTGTTTCCGCTCCTCGTCCTCTTCCTTGTAGCTCTGCTCGGACAATTCCTTTTTGAGGTTATCAATCTCTTGGCGCAGGGCTTCACGCTCCTCCTCGTGAGGGTCGGGAGCGTAAAAGGAGTTCAAGAGGCGTGTGTTCTCCTCGTAGCGTTGCATCGAGTTCTCAATCTTGGCTGTTGTGGCAGCCGCTTGTGCACGTTCCGCATCAGAAGGCTCGGTATTCTCCGCAAAGTAGTCCGAGAGCCTACCCAACTCCTCGCGGGCTTGCTCCTCCTGCTGCATCTTGTCCCCCAGTTCATAGGCTTTGAGCTTGTTGCCCGTCAGTTGCTCGGTTGTTGCCTGCGGAATGCTGTCGTTCAAGCCCTGCTCGGCAGCAGTCTTATCCTTGCCCGAAGGGGCGAAGATAAACCACATTGAAAGGGCAAAGAGCAGTCCGAGACCTCCGAAGACCAAGCCCTTTTTGAGTTGTTCTTTCTGTTTATTTTCCATTGTTTTTACATACTAATTGGTGAATATTTTCTGTGATACGATGAAGGCTGTCCGTTCGTATGGGGCTGTCCACCACTTCACTCGTGGGGAAGGGCAGCGCTTTCTCCCTTTGGGGAAGAAAGAACTGCGCAATCATCCAGATGGAGCAGACCAAATAGACAAGACTTAACCCGTAGATGATGAACTTGCGCTGCTTGGTCGTGAGCCTGTCGCACCGATGGCGAAGCCACAGGTGCAGCTTCAGATAGTAGCGAGCGAGCAAATAGTTTCTTTTCCTTGCCATTGTCTTATCGTTTATAGGTTTGAATATCCCTGTTCTCACGCACAAGGAAGTGCTCCATTAAGAACCCTTGTGGGTTATTGTCCGAGCGGACGGAGTTTTGTAGTGTGCAGGTTGTGATGAGACTTCGCTCCGTGATGTTGCTTTGTCTGACGATGAACATTCTTGCATAGGTCGTCACCTCGTAGGGATGACGGTCAAAGTTGCAGTGTATGGAGTCTATCTCCACACGCTGATTGACATTGCCCGAAATGGCTCGATTGTAATAGCCCTTCTCTGCCAAGTCCTTGTAGTAATTAAAAGCCGATTTGTCGCAGAGCAGAAAGGCACGCTCCATATTCTTTTCGATGGCATCCTTGTCGGGGGCGATGGTGAAGAAGAGTTCATGAAAGCGACGGACGTGTTCCCTTGCCTCCACGGGACGGTTTCTGCTTGCATCCTGACTGAGGGCAAGCATAAGCGACTTGCCTTGATCCAGCACATAGATTTTCTCTCTTTGCTCTTTGGCAAAACTGTAGGAGGCATAGACGGCATAGCCACTGACTGCCACGCATACTACGGCAAAGGCAATGGCATAGAGCCGTATTTGCTTGAATGAGGTTTCGATATTTCTAAGTGATTTGAATTCCATTTATTTGCTGTTTTGATGATTATTTTCCTTTGATAAGCATTCCCTTGAGTCGTCCTCCTACATTGCCGACCACAGCACCTGCTCCACCTGCGAGAGCTTTGCTGCCTGTGTATGCACCCTGTGCGCCACGCTGTGCCGTTTGATTGACATTGCGACCATAGGAGCCGATACCACCGCCTGCTTCGATAATCCAACCCGCAACAGTTGGTACGCAGAAGTAGCCTACGATACCGATGAGGAAGAAGACGATGTAGTACCACGATCCCATGTCGGGGAGGTAGTTAGGATCACTAAGGGCGGCAATATCCTTCTGCACCATCAAGACCTGTATCTTGGTGAGCAGAGCCGTGAGGATACTGCTGACGGGCAACCACAGGTAGACCGAGATATAGCGAGAGAACCAAGCTGTAAGAGATCCCGATAAGCCGTCCCATACGGAAATGCCGAAGACTACCGGACCGAGGATGCTCAGCACAATCAGAATAAAGGTACGGAGCGTGTCAATGATCAGTCCTGCCGCATGAAAGAGCAACTCCATCAGGTCGTGGATGAGTTTCATGAACCACTGCTTAGTTTGGTAGGCAGCACGCTCGGCATACATCCCTGCTATCGTTACCGCATCCTCCGGACCAATGATACCCATCTCCTCTATCTTTTGGTCGAACTTCTCGTTGGAAACCAAGTAAGCCGTTTCGGGATTTCTGAGATAGGCTTCCTCCTGCAATTTATCTCTCTTGGCAGTCAGATCCGCCAAGTTGTTTTCCTGCTTGTGTACCATCCGTTCCGTACCCTGCACCACAGGTGAGAGGACGGTATTCATCGTACCCAAGACCACAGAGGGGAAAAACATAATGCAGAAGCCCAGTACGAAAGGACGAAGCAGTGGAAACACATCTATCGCTTCGGCACGGGCGATGGAAGCCCATACCCTAAGAGCGATGTAAAACAACGCTCCGAGTCCCGCTACCCCCTTGGCAATCCCTGTCATCTCCCCACATAGTGGCATCATCTCCTCGTAGGTGGAGCGGAGTAAATCGTGTAAACTGGCAAAATCCATAATACAACAGATTTACCAATAACGACTTTCCATATTGCCGTAAAGAGCCTTGACAGAGGCAAGGTCGTTTTTCTCCCTTGCCCGCACATAGCTCACGGAGATATTCTTACGAGTATAATAAGATACCAGCGAGCGGTATTCTCGGAGCGTGGTGTAGATACGGTCAATCGCCTGCATACGCTCGTGGTCGTTCATGGAGAGAACACCCGATTTGGCAACGGACTTCAATTCCTTCAGACTCTCACCACTCTCCTGTAACAACTTGGCATACCCCGAAGCCATCGCAGCGAGTTCGGAGGGACGGAAATTCTTGTCCGAGAGCATACGCTTGTAGGAGGTCACGTAAATCTCCGAGATGTCGCCCACCATGAGGATACACTCCTTGACCTTGTAGGCATCGCCGATAAGGTTGTTCACCTTCTTCAAGGCGTCGTAATACTTTTTGGTGTCGTTGTAGAGTTTCTCCACCTCCTTGAATCCGTCCAAGGTATTCTTGACTGTCTTTGAGGCGGTGGCGATTTCCTTGACCGTATTGGCAATGTTGCCCGCAAAGTTGCCCGGGTCTGTCACTACCCATTGAGCATGGGCTTTGGGAACGAAAAGGCTCAATCCGAAGAGAGCCATGAATAAAAACTTCTTCATTATTGCTATGTTTTGATTGTTTGCATTATTTCTTTCTGTTGTCTCTTTTCTCTTGTGCCAACCGGCGGATAGCCGTCTCGATGTCGCCACCGAGCAATTCTGCACGCTGCATGACTTCCAGCTTTTCGGTTTCCTCCGTGGTGTAGGTGAGGTATTCCTCTATACTTACTTCCGTGGCATAGACCGCACTCTGCATACCACCCAAGCCTATCCACACTTCTTTATAGAGTCGATTCGGGTCGTTGTTCTGGTTGATGGAGAGTATTTGGCTTTTTTCTTTTTCCGAAAGACCAAGCATCGCTTGTATGCCGTCGAACTTGGTCATATACTTTCGTTGGTCAAGCAGTATCTTGCAGTCGGAGTTATTGATGATACTTTCCTTGACAATGGGCGACTGGATGATGTCGTCCACCTCTTGCGTCACTACAATGGCTTCCCCGAAATACTTTCTCACCGTCTTGTAGAGATACTTGATATAGTCAGCCATGTTAGCCGAAGCAATGGCTTTCCACGCTTCCTCAATCAGTATCATTTTGCGGACACCCTTTAAGCGGCGCATCTTGTTGATGAAGGCTTCCATGATAATAATCGTCACCACAGGGAAAAGGTCTTTGTTGTCCTTCACTTGATCAATCTCGAAAACGATGAAGCGTTTACTGAGCAAGTCGATGTTCTTGTCCGAGTTCAGCAGGAAATCGTAACGTCCCCCTTGGTAGTATTGCTTGAGGGTTGTCAGGAGATTATTGATATTGAAGTCCGAGAGTGTTACCTTGATGTCCCGTTTCTCCATATCCTTGCGATAGACATCCCGCAGGTATTCATAGAAGGTATTGAAACAGGGCGTAACACTGTGGTCTGCACATATCAGCTCGATGTACGAGTTCACGGCAGAACCGAGTTCGCCCGCCTCGGTTTTGGTGATATGCTCATCTGCACTCTTCCAGAGCGTAAGCAACAGCGTGCATATACTTTCCCTCTTTTCCACATCGAAGAAATAGTCGTCGGTGTAGAAGGGATTAAAGGAAATCGGGCTTTCATTGGTATAGGTAAAATACACCCCATCTTCGCCCTTGGTCTTGCGGTGGATAAGTTCGCACAGTCCCTGATACGAGTTTCCTGTATCAACCAAGAGGACATGCGCCCCCTGCTCGTAATACTGGCGTACCATGTGGTTGGTGAAGAAAGATTTTCCGCTTCCCGAAGGACCGAGGATAAACTTATTACGGTTGGTAATCACACCTTTCCTCATCGGCAGGTCAGAAATATCCAAATGGATGGGCTTGCCCGAAAGACGGTCAGCCATCTTGATACCGAAGGGAGAGAGCGAGTCCTTGTAGTTGGTCTCTGCCGTAAAGAAACAGAGGGCAGGCTCAATGAAAGTATAAAAGCTCTCCTCGGCAGGGAAATCGGCAGCATTGCCGGGTATGCCTGCCCAGTAGAGCGTTGCCGCATCGATGGTGTTGTGGCGTGGTCGGCACTCCATCAAGGCAAGGGCTGACCCCACATCATTCTTGATTTGCCGCAGTTCCTCTTTGTCACTACTCCATGCCAGCACGTTGAAATGGGCACGGATGGAGGTCAGTCCCTGCGAGTGGGCGATGTTGAGATACTCCTGTATCCACTCCTCGTTAATCTGGTTGCTACGGCTATATCGTGCCAGCGAGTGCATGTTTCTTGCCTGCTTCTCGAAGCGTTCCAAGTTGGCATCGCTGTCCTCAATGAAAAGGTATTGGTTGTAGATATGATTGCAAGACAACATCAGACCCACGGGAGCGGCAAAGGAGAGACGGCAGTCGCTTCTGTCTGTCGATAGTCGCTCATAACGGCTGTCGGTGCAGACTGTTGTCGGTAAGTCATCGGTATCGGAGAGTGTGTGCAGACACAAAAGGTTGTCGCCCACACGCACGAGGTCGGTACCCAAGCGGATGTCTTCCAATGAGGCGTGTCCCTCTTCCGAGAGGGAGAAGTAACAATCTAACAGACCACTCCTTTCCTTTGTGCCAACCAATTCTTCCTCCGTCATGCGGATAATATGAAGTTGGTCGGTATCGTTGATGATACGCTCGAACTGATCCACGGCTTCCAAGAATTTCATCACTTCGTTCTTGTTGGCAATCTCCTTAGGCAATAGATGCCCTCGACAAAGTGCGGAGAAATTGCTCTGTTGTGCCAATCGCTGCTTGTTTGTCTTGGTCAGGAAGAGATAAACCGAATGGTGCAGGTAGGGACGTTCGTTGAAGTGCCATTCTGATGCACGAGCAAGGAAACTCAACTCTCCATTGGAGAGCTTTCCTTGATACTCTTCTTTGATGAACCAGTCCTGTTTGTGGACGATGCAGTAATCGGGTAGCACCTTGATAGCCTTGTTCCAAGCGGAGTGCATGGCTTCATACTCTGCGGAAGTGACGGTGAAAAGTTCAGGCAACGCCACACGGAAAGCCACCGTGACATCGGCATCCTTGCTTACGATACATCCCTGCTCTACGGAGAGCAGCGGAAACTTCGATTCCAAGGTTGTTATCTTGCTTACATTTCTCATTTCTTCTTTCTTTTGAGGTTACGGATAAGGTGATAGGTCGTGCGACGGTTCACAAGGTAGCGTGGGTGCATACGCACCGCTCCCTTTTTCATCAGTCCATACTGCCCATACTTACGGTTCATGGCGAACGTTTGCCACACGATGATGGTGGCACCCACTACGCCTATGACCAAACAAGCTATTTGGCTGACGAGGCAGAGATAGAGCACGACTACGAGGATGAAGACTGCCAGCAACCCTCCCGCAAATAGGAAGAGATACTGCGCCTTCAGCCCTTTGAACTCCACCGTTCGACCTATACCTTTATTGATTTCCCACTCTGCCATTGTTACAAGAAGAAGGAACGAAGAATCGTGGCTGCCACAATCAGGAAGATACAGGCACCAAACCAAGAGGCTGCTGTCTTGCTCGTGTCTGGATCTCCTGAACTGAACTTGTTATACACCTTGATACCTCCAATCAGCCCCACCACGGCTCCGATCGCATAAATCAATTTGGTCCCCGGGTCAAAGTAACTTGTGACCATCTTCGTGGCTTCATTGATACCTGCCATACCGTTTCCCTGTGCGTATCCTGCGGTAGTGGCGAGGACAAGAAGCATCATCATCGCGATTTTCTTTCTGTTCATTGTACTATTGCTTTATTGAGTTGTTAATAAATAATTGCGTTTTATCGGAGTCGGCAAGGGTGGCTTCAGGGGTGTATGATTGTTTTACTTATTTTCCACCCTTTCGATACTCTGCATTCGTTGTCTTAGAGATAATAGGAAAGCGGTCTTTCCTCCATATCTTCGTTGTTGTCTTTATTGTTGTCTTTACCGCTTTCTTCGGTGGAAGCGGGTATCGTATCCTCCGCCTGTTCCGCTTCTTCTGCCTTGCGTATGGCGGCGAGAAGTTTCTGATGATCCGGTTCTTGCTGGAGTGCCACCTTCTTCATATACGCCATCAGGTCAGTACCCCGTATGGATTGGAGCGTTTCGTGGACTTCGGCTTCGTCCTCATCATCTAAAGCATCGTCTTTTCTACTCCATCGGCTGACCCTTGCCAAGTCACGGGAGAGAATGGCGGTAGGTGTCGTTTCGGGCATAGCCTCGTCTGCGATTTGCAGTTCCTCTCGGACAATGGAGTCTTCATCCGTCTCGTCCATCGTGTAGGCAACTTGCATCTCATTCTCACCCTCCTCCATATTGCTTTCCTCTTCTTCCGAAACCTCCGTATCTTCGGCTGCTTGTAGCTCTGTTTGAGCGTTTTGCACCGCAAAAGTATTGGGATTTTCAATCGCTTTTTCAGATGAGGAAACAGCGGGAACTCGAGGGATGGAAGAGGAAATGAACGCCTTGCTTCGCCCTACCAAAATATGGGAGTCATCTTCCTTTTTCGGCTCTTTTTCAGGTAATGGAACAGTTGCACCTCCCTCTTTCTTTTTCCCACCTTTCTTGCGGAACGGGAAGCACTGAAAACAGAAGTACACGATTCCCAAGAGCATCCAGACCACACCTAAAAACAGGAGGATATTCAGTAATATCTTTTCCATCATAAGTTGAGTGTTTGATTGCGTTTATACTGTGCCGCTGTCTTGTTCAGCAGGGCTTGATGTTCTTTCAGATGTTCAAGAAGAATGTTCTCGATGTAGGAGGTGATGGTGGTCTTGGCACGGACATCTCGAAGAACATCTTTGAGGAGTTGCAATATCTCACTGTTGATGGTAAATCCGGATTTGCCATTACGGTCTGACAAGCGGACAAAGTAGCGTTCTTGGTACTCCTCAAAAGATAGCCCGACCGGCATACCTTCCTCCTTGTTCCCCTTGGCTCTTGACTTTCTTGCAGGTCGCTCCTCTGCTGCTTTTTCTTCCACAGATGATTCTTTGAGCGGTTGGACATGACTTTCCTCTTCTTCCGGATCATCGACCTGCATCCGCTCCAATTCCCGCTCGTAGTCTGTGGGCTGGTCATAGAAAGGAGACTCTTCGGGTGTGCGTACCTGTACACCGTAGTTACCCATCTCCTTGAGTTTCTTTTTCAGGATTTTCTGCCGTTCTTCAGTAATGGAACTCATAGGCTGTCGGGGTTAATCTGACATTTATCCATCACTTCCTGTACCCAAAGGTCAATACCTGTAGGTTGGCGCAAGGCAAGTGCAGGAGGGAGATAGGAACTGCGGAAGACGCCTTTCACTCCTCCTTGCCCCAATTCTCTGGCGAACCTCACCGAATGATAGATACGGGCATCAAAGAGGTTGATTTCCTCATCCTTCGCATATTGTGTGTAATAATCCATAACGACGGTGCTCGCACTACGATTGATTTTGTTCCACAGCAGAAACAAATCCTTGATGCGGGCATCGCTGAGACTGATTCCCAAGTCCCTTATCGCCTTGGCATAGGCAAAGCTGGAGACCAAGGATTGGGGATCTGCCTCGATGGGCGTGATGATATAGTCCACTTCAATGGAGAGTTCGAGCAAATCCGCCGTCTCTGCATGACCGGGGAAATCGAAGATGACAAGGCTTCTCTTCGTATTGTGCGAACTCAGGTATTCCTCTACATCTTGAATCGCCTCTTTCGGGGTGGAACGGATGATGGGATAGGCAGGTTTGCCAAATTTGCTGAAGAACTGCCCCATCTGTGCCGTAAGCTCTTCACTCCCCTCGATGATTCTTCGCTCCCTTTGTCGCAGTTTGAAGAACGACTCTTGCGTACCGTCACAATCCACGACCAAAAGGGATACTTCCTTCTCATAATAGAGAACGGATGCGAGCACTTCGGCAAGGCTACTCTTGCCCACGCCCCCCTTTTGGGAGGCAAAACCCAGAAAGATGGGCTGTTTTTTTGTCTCTTGTTTCATTGTCATTTGCACATTGCGTTATAAACTTTGTTTTACGAGGTCAATCAGTCAGTCTTGACCGATTGATTGGCTGACTCTCCGAGCTACTGTCCAACCGACTTTTTGACCAGCCGACTTACTTACTTTTTGAGTGATGGACTCTCTTACTTTCTGTCCGTCTAACCAACCTTCCGATTTACTCTTTTACCGACTTATTTCAGTCGTGAAATGGGTCGGTCAGTCAGCCGTTTCTGACCTAAATCCGTTGCAAATTAAGTCAGTAAATCAGTCGGTCACAAGCCTTAAGGAAGTGCAGGGAAAAGGAGGGGAAAAGAAGGAATGTCGCTTATAGTGAGCGAATTACATTCCTGCCGTAACTTTGCAGGCAGATAGAAAACATGGAGGTAATCTCCCCGAAGCGGACACCCTGAAAGGTGGATGCTTCAATCGCATCAACTCTTGATATGGGCAAGGTGTGTCTTTGTAACACAAACCGCAGTTTGTACCACAAAGACCCTTGCCCCGAAGGGGAGAGAATTACTCCAAAGTCGTAATTAAAAGAAGAAACAACAGATGAATAAACAGACAGAAAAGAATAATGGGCAAAAAGCCTCAGAAAAGCCTCGATGGGATAACTGGCATGTACGCCTGCCCAACCCCAAAGACCAGCAACGGGCGATTGATTTATTCCATAAATCAGGTGCGGAAACCAAGTCGGACTTCGTGCGTGGTCGCATTCTTGGAGAGCATTTCAAGGTGATTACGGTGGATAAATCTGCCGTGGAATACTATCGGAAACTCTCCGAATTGATTGCTCAAATCCATAAAATAGGCGTGCTGTATAACCAGACCGTGCGTGCCATCAACAGCTATCATAGCGTGAAAACTGCACAGATTCTGCTTGAAAAGTTGGAGAAATTGTCTGCTCAAATTATCACGTTACAGCAGAGAGCCATCCAACTGACTGAACAATTTGATAACAGATAAGCGAATATGATTGCCAAGATTTCAGCTACAGAAAATCTCGGAGGGGCGTTGGGCTACAACTTCAAAAAGGTGGAGCATAACGAGGCTTCCGTCCTATGCATAAATGACTTGAGGGAAGCCTTTGACGGTACTTACCGAATGGATAAAGTGCTTAGCGATATGCAGAAGGCTATCCCGGAGAAATGCCGAACAAAAAAGACGGTGCTCCATTGCTCGCTCAATCCACACCCGGACGAGAAACTCTCCGATGAACTTCTTGCGCAGATTGCCAAGGAGTATATGGAGGCACTCGGCTATGGAAAGCAACCCTACATCGTATTCAAGCATAACGACATCGCCCGTGAGCATATACATATCGTATCGCTTCGGGTAGATAGTAATAGAAGAAAGATCAATGACAAGTTCGAGGGCAAAAGAAGTAAGCTGATTACTGATGCCTTGGAGCGGAAATACAATCTAATCCCAAGTTCAAAGGTTGATGAAAAGGCGGTAACCGAAACGCCCAAGGTAGATACCACGAAAGGAAACATCAAGGAGCAAGTGGCAAGCGTTGTCCGCATGGTTCTGAAGCATTACCGCTTCTGCTCTTTGGGCGAACTCAATGCCATTCTCTCCCGATACCATCTTACAGTAGAAGAGGTGAAGACGGAGTTTCGGGGAAAGAAGTATGACGGACTGGTCTATGTCCCAACTGATGATAAGGGAGACAAGGAAAGCACACCTATCAACGCCTCGGACATCGGTCGTGGTGTGGGCTATACCGCCGTACAGAATAGGATACAGACATCCAAGCAAGGCATCAAACCGCTGATACCAGCCGTAAGGGAGAAAGTCCTGCACGTAATGCGTACTTCCCCTCAAACAGAGGAAACTCTGCGACAGCGATTGGAGGAACAAGGCTTGCGAACGGTTATCCGAAAGAATGAGAGCGGGCGCATCTATGGTATCACATTCATTGATGATAAAGAGGGCGTTGCCCTCAATGGCTCACGATTGGGCAAGGGATATGCCGCCAATGCGTTCAATACCTACTTCGCCAATCCTAATCACAATCCCTTCTTGGACGAAACGCTGTATGGCAATCCGTCCCTCCGTTCCGAACAATCCAACGTTGCCTTGCCGATGCAGCCGAACACAGAGGAAAGCGACAATATCGTCGATGAACTCATAGAGGAACTTGTTGGCGAACCTTTCGCCCCAACGGGTAATGATGATTGGAAGGAGGCGGCTTGGCAACGCAAGCTCCGAAAAGTAAGTAAGGTCAAACTAAGACGAAATAAACGCTAAACGAATAGTATTCAAACAACGATTAAACAATACGATTATGGCACAGGAAGATGATTTAAGGGCATTGGGCAAGATTATGGATTTCATGCGAGGGATTTCCGTGATATTCCTACTTGCCAACTGTTATTGGTTCTGTTACGAGGCATTCCAGCAGTGGCATTTTACGTTAGGCATCATCAACAAAATACTGATGAATTTTGAGCGGACTACGGGATTGTTCTCGTCCATTCTTTGGACGAAACTCTTTTGCGTGGTGTTTCTCGCTCTTTCTTGTTTGGGAACAAAAGGGGTGAAGGAAGAGAAAATCACGTGGCCAAAGATTTGGACGGTGCTTCTTTTAGGCTTTGTATTCTTTTTCCTCAACTGGTGGGTGCTGGCTCTTCCGATATGTAAAGTGGGTGTTGCTTCACTTTATATCTTTACGCTCTCCGTGGGCTATATCTGTCTCTTGATGGGTGGCGTATGGATGAGCCGACTGCTCAAAAACAACCTGATGGACGATGTTTTCAATACAGAGAACGAGAGTTTTATGCAGGAAACAAGGCTGATGCAGAATGAGTACTCCGTCAATTTGCCTACACGGTTCTACTACAAAAAGAAGTGGAACAAGGGTTGGATCAATGTGGTCAATCCCTTTCGTGCCTCGATGGTGCTGGGTACACCGGGGTCAGGTAAGTCGTATGCCATCGTAAACAGCTATATCAAGCAACAGATAGAGAAAGGCTTTGCGATGTATATCTACGATTACAAGTTCCCCGACCTTTCAGAGATTGCCTACAATCACCTGCTCCATCATTTGGACGCTTACGGAGTAAAGCCCCAATTCTATGTTATCAACTTTGACGACCCTCGCAAGTCGCATCGTTGCAACCCCATCAATCCTGACTTTATGACGGATATATCGGATGCATACGAGAGTGCCTATACCATTATGCTCAACCTTAACCGTTCGTGGATACAGAAGCAAGGGGACTTCTTCGTAGAATCACCGATTATCTTGCTCGCCGCTATCATTTGGTTCCTCAAAATCTATGAGAAGGGGAAGTATTGCACCTTCCCTCATGCCATTGAGTTCCTCAACCGACCCTACGCACAGATATTCCCGATACTCACTTCCTACGATGAACTTGCCAACTACCTTTCTCCTTTTATGGATGCTTGGGAGGGAGGAGCGCAAGATCAGCTTCAGGGACAGATAGCCAGTGCCAAGATACCGCTTTCCCGTATGATAAGTCCGGCTCTTTATTGGGTGATGACGGGTGATGACTTTTCACTCGACATCAATAACCCGAATGAGCCGAAAGTCCTTGTTGTGGGGAACAACCCCGACCGTCAGAATATCTACTCGGCGGCACTCGGACTCTACAATAGCCGTATCGTAAAACTTATTAACAAGAAGAAGCAACTCAAATCTTCGGTGATTATCGACGAGTTGCCGACCATCTACTTTCGTGGTCTCGATAACCTCATTGCTACTGCACGAAGTAATAAGGTGGCGGTTTGTTTGGGTTTTCAGGATTTTAGCCAATTAACAAGGGATTATGGAGACAAGGAAAGTAAGGTAATTCAAAACACAGTAGGCAACGTGTTCAGTGGGCAGGTCGTGGGCGAAACAGCCAAGACACTCTCAGAACGTTTCGGCAAGGTGCTTCAGCAACGGCAGTCGATGACCATAAACCGAAACGACAAGTCCACCTCCATTTCCACACAGATGGATAGCCTTATCCCGGCAAGCAAGATTTCCAACCTCACGCAAGGTATGTTCGTGGGGGCAGTGTCTGACAATTTCGACGAACGCATCGACCAGAAGATTTTCCACGCAGAGATTGTAGTGGACAGTGCCAAAGTATCAGCAGAGATGAAAGCCTACCAACCCATACCCTTGATAGCGGACTTTACAAATGAAGATGGCTCCGACAATCTCAAAGAGACCATCGAAGCCAACTATAAGCGGGTCAAGAAAGAGGTGTTAAGTCTTGTAGATACGGAAATTGAGCGGATTAAGGCAGACCCTAAGCTTTGTCATTTGATCAAGGAGTAGTATTCTGATTCTCAAAGTAACTACGAAAACTAGGATTATTGCAACACTCCAAAATTAAGATTGATCTCCAGTAATTGAAACCGAAAACAGATTGTTCTTGCATCGCTCGAGATCTCTGCATTTCCCAAAACTGCAACGGTGTAACCTTCGCATCCTTAGAGGCAATGTAATCTCGATGAATTTCGCTAATAACATTATCGGATCTCTCTGCAAATCTTTCACACAAGTCAAGTCCTTTGTAGTGGCTTTCTATTCGGTTGAATAAAATGGATTCTATACCTGCTGATTTTTGGAGATAGAACCTAAACCTAGGTATACCATCAGCCATTGTGATGTCTACAAATAGATACTGAACAGGAGGTAGATCGTCTATATAGAGATTTAGAAAAATGGGTTGTACGCCATTCAACCAGCGATCAAGTTTCTTTTGGTTACATATAGAACAGCATTGCATCAAATTAAGAGGATTAGCAGAAAACTCAGGAAACAAACTTTTAGGCATATAGTGATCCAATTGGCTACAATCCGTGAGTGTACAATTCGGACATAGCATATCACGTCTATTGTCTATTGTCGTTGTTAGTGAATAGAATAAATCCGAGAAAACTTTCCTCCTAAACTGATACAGCCCTATCAAGGCTTCTTGCGTTTGTTGCGTTGTGACGAATGGCTGCAGAGAGGATAGCGATTTTTCCTTAAACTGATCATTGTATTCCGTATAACAATCTTCAATCTCTTTCTCTACTGATTGAAGGATTGTCTTTTCTTGCGATGCCTTTTTTCTACTCACCGCCTTTTTATGAAACTCAAATGCATCGTTTGGATAGTGCTGTATTTTTCTCATGTATGCGGGTATAGAGATTTTATAAAGATTTGCAAGCCTATTGGTAAACTGTTGACATCAGTTCCTATAGCTTGATAGATAGCCTCCTCTGTGGCAAAATTGTTTTTGACAAGTCTAAGGATTGCTTCTCGGTAATATTTGGGAATGTCTTTATTTCCAAATATCTCATCAACGAGTGCCGATATATTAGCCCCCAAGGTTTCTTGTTGTACTTTTCGAATCAAAGACCTATCTTCAAATCGCTCCATTACACGCACTTGTCTGGATTTAATCTCTCGTATTACAAGAGGAGAGTGTGTGGCAACAATTGCATATGATTGGAACTCTTCCAGTAGTTTATATAGTGCAGAGATAAGAGTTGTTATTGCATTCGGATGCAAGTGTGTTTCTGGCTCATCAAATAGTAATAAAGTGTCAAATCGAAGAGTCGAAACAACGCTTGTGAGGAGGTATAATAAGGTAGATTCTCCAGAGCTAAGTTTTTGTCTAACTTCTTTAACCACACCGGTATTTAGTAGATACTTTCCATCAGATTTTTGAAAAAGAGTTTCAACGATAGTTTCAGGTAGGATTTCCTCTAAGATATTTCTTAAGCTCTTCGCCCTCCCTTTTGCATTGACCAGTTTACAAGATGCTTGTAACTTAGAATCAATTTCATCATTAGTTATAATTCTTCTATTCGCTCCATCTTTGATGGTAAGACCTATATACTCATAATTAAACTCATTCGACTTATCTGGATAGTGACAATGGTCATATAGACTGGTTGAGACGCTTATGACCTTGCTAAATAGCGGTAACTGAGGTTCAAAGTTTTCTTGTTTTTTCTGGGATAAATCGATTGGAAAGCGAGACATCATCTGGGTTTTTCCAACACCATTTTTCCCTACAATAGCCAATAGACGACTTGGGAGGAGAGAATGACAGTCAAATTCCACATCGAGTAGAGTCTCACTCTCAGAAAATGGAGGCTGAAAATGATACACAAAGCTTTCTTTGTTTGTTATCTTAATCCCTTCTATTAGATACTTGGCTTCTCTCAAAAGACGTTCAGCCTCATTGTCTCTAAGTAAGCTTCTTCCAAAAGAAAAATCTTTTTCAAAATCATCTTCAATGAACGGAAATACAGCACAATCTCTCAAAGCCCAGAGGATACTCCGATATTGATCAGGGAAAGCCTGCTTAATATTCTCGTAATATTTTTGGTCTTGTCCCAAGGAGCAAAACTCGTTAGATAAGGATACAAACTCAGCCTCTAAATGTTCTGTTGTAGTTACCTTAGGAGAGTCCTGATCTATCGAACGCACGATGATTTTAACGGCTCCTATCAAGAGGCGTTGTTGTTCAGAACTTTGATAGAAAAATAACCTAAACAAAGACTTTACTCCAAAGTCATCCCAATTATCTGCCGCTAGCACGAAAGCTGGATATTGACTTGGGGGCTCATGCGAACCTTGTTTATTGGAGTTCCTATCAACAAAAAAGGGGATGGTATTTTCAGGAATACTACTATCAACTTCTACATTGCTTTTTACCTCATATATAGTAACTCCTTGTTGATTTTTAGCAACAAGCCTTTGTTTATGAGGAATCAAGTAACTGTTAATGAGTTCTACGAGACTTAATATTAGGCTCTCATTATCCTGAAACTCAGTGGATGGGATCCATTCTATCAGCCGTTGAAACTTCTCTGCATCATTATATAAGCCTAAGACTTCCGAGAACATATAATGTTCGTCCCAATCAGTATTATTTATATAATGCTGTTGAATATCTCCCCTCATTGTTTGGTATCGAGGATCTGTGGAAGGCATCAAGTCTATATCCCATATCTTGGCCATAAAGTCCAAGATACGGGATGTTTGCTTGATAGTATCAAAGCCACCTTTGTCTATTAGGGCTTGAAACAAACTTCTTTGTTGAACAGGAGGTAGTGCTATCATATTCATCAATCTTGCATCACCTTGTTGTAGAGCGTTTCGTAATTCTTCACCACGCCAAACTTGATTTGACTATCAGATATAGAGGCAAAGTGCCGACTGGCGCACTCTATCTTAGCATACTCAACAGCTCGGAGCTGAGTGATGTCTTCAGAACCCTTCGTCTCTGCCACGAAGTAAATGTGCTTCACTTCGCCTTCTCGAAACACGATAGCCCAGTCCGGATTGTACTTGCCTACGGGTGTATTGATGTAGAAGCCACGAGGAAGTTTGGTATAGACCTCGACAGCCTCTTGCTGCTCCAACTGCTCTGCAAAGCTTTTCTCGATTCCTTGACTGTCCACGACAACAAGGTCATAGAGCGACTTCTCACTCTGTATGGCGTCGATGCCTATACGTCCACGGAGTTCTTGTTCGGAGAAGATGTTGGCTTCGTGGCGTTTCTCCAGCTTATGGTACGTGATATGCTCTATCACCGCAATAGCCTTTTGCTCATTGATGATATTGCCTGCACGGATGATAAACTCTTCGGGATTCTTGCGATACATTCCGAAAGTTTCTGCCTTGATACCTGCCAATATGGAGGCAATGGTACTACGTTTGAGTCCCGTACGTTGTACAAGCTCTCCAACGAGGTCATATCGTACACCACTCGCCACGGCTTCGTTTACCTTGACATTTCGTGTAGTGCCTACTTGCATGGCACGCCCAGCTTCAAGTTCCTCCTTTGAGCTTATGCTTGCCAATGTACCGGCTGTGATGGCAATGTGTATTTCTGTAACATGAAGCGACTCATTCAGACCGGCGATGGCTTTCTGAATTAACCCCTCGGTCTCAAAGTCCACCTCATAATAAGTCTTGCTATTGATGCGTTGCCACAGGGCTTGAAACTCCTTCTTGGCAAAGCGCTCGGCTTGAAACTTAGCGGTTTCTTTTCCACGTCCATTATCCACTTTGAGTACCTCCGGATTGAATACCTTATCCAGTTCCTTGATGATGGCGTCTTGTTCTCCTTGCCATTCGTCAAGCGTTAGCGTACCCGCCTTTTTGTCTTCAAAGTATTTCTCCGTGAGCTTCTGTTTCTTGACATAGCCTGCCGAGATGAGTTCCTCCATGATGGTTGCCGCCTGCGATGCACTCAGGGTTTGCTTCTCTCCATTGGCTTTGACAATGGTCTTACCCGTAAACAACTCTGCCGTCACCAGTATAGCTCGAGAAGTGATGCTCTCGGCAAGTTCTTTTTGTAGTGCTTCGGAGAAATCCTTGTAACTCTCACTGGCTACAACGGTCAGGATATTCGTGTCATACACGCCATCACCCAAGAGGTCGCTATCTTGACGCTCACCTTGTTGATTGACGCACAGGCGCATCCCGCGCCCCACCTCTTGGCGCTTCTTTACCTCACTGTCACTCTGCTTGAGGGCACAGATTTGGAAAACATTGGGGTTATCCCAACCCTCCTTGAGTGCGGAGTGAGAGAAGATAAAGCGAGTGGGTTCGGCAAATGAAAGCAATCGTTCCTTATCGCGCATAATCAGTTGATAAGCATCGGGATCGTTGGCTGTCGTCTCGCCCCGCTTTACTTTCGAGTCTATCATCTTTCCCTTTTTATCCTGAGAGAAGTAGCCTGCATGCGTACTTTCAGGGCTTATTCTGTTGAGGTATTGTCTGTACTCTTCATCCATAAAGAGGTCTTGCGTCTCATTAAGGACAGAGAGATACTCCTCCTCAAAGATTTCTGCCCATCGTCCCTTGCGCGTTTCGCCACCGGCTTCGTAGATGCGATACTTCTCTACCGCATCAATGAAGAATAGGCTCAGCACCTTGATACCTTGCTTGTAGAGTTGCCGTTCACGCTCGAAATGCTTCTGTATCGTGGTGCGAATCTGTATGCGACGAACGGCATCCTCCGTAATAGCCCCCACGGCTTGCCCCTCGTAAATTTCTTGTCCGCTGCTGAGGCGAATACAGCCCTTGACACCATCAATGCGCTCTACGATATAGCCATCGCGGTAAGCTTCGAGTTCTCCACTCTCTGCGTAGAGGTCAAAGCCCTCATCTACCAAACGTGTGGTAGTGCGTAGCCCTACTTTAGTGGTGGCATCGAAGCTGATACGGGCGCGTGGCGCTTCGCCTTTCTTCTTCGATAGGACAATCGCATCGAGGTAGAGATATCCATTGGTGGCTGTTGTGCCCACCTGCTCCACACCCATCACCTCAATCTTTTTGACAAGGTGTTTGTTGAAGGCATCAATCGCATCAAGCCGATAGACTTGATTGTAGATATCGTCCTTGCGGTGCGTAGCGCTATAAAGAAGCGAAAACAGAGGATTGAATTGTCGGAGTCCCTGACGGGTCTTGTTATTCTTATCCGCACCAAGTACACTTTGCGGTTCGTCAATGATAAGGATGGGGCGTGTCTCCCCAATCACATCTATAGGGCGACGCCAAGCAAAATCCTCCAACTTCATAGTGATACGTCGGGCATCTGCCCCCGTGGCGTTGAAGGCTTGCGTATTGATGACCATGACGTGTATCTTGGAGTCAGAGGCAAACTGATCAATCGCTGTAAGGTGGGCACTGTCATAGACAAAGTGTTGCATACGCTCGCCATACTCCTCGGCAAAATGGTCGGCCATGGTCTCGAGGCTCTTGATGACCCCCTCGCGGATAGCCACACTGGGCACAACGATGATAAACTTTGTCCAACCGTAGTGCTTGTATAGCTCGTACATCGTCTTGATGTAAGTATAAGTTTTTCCCGTACCCGTCTCCATCTCGATGCTGAGTGCCAGCGTGCCACTGGCATCACGAAGCACTCTGTCAATAGGTTGCAAGTCTTGACTGATTTGTACTTCACGGATATTTTGGGTCAGTGCCTTATCATCGAGAACAATGTCGTGGTTGCGAAAACCCTGTGTCTCCATAGCCAGAACTCCCTTACCCACATCCATACGATAAGCAAAGGCATCTTGTAGGGGTTGTCCTCGAAACACTTCCACGACCGCTCGCGCTGCGTCTCGCTGGAAGCCTTGATGTTTGAATTGTAGTTTCATTTTTACCGCCCCTTTTATTAAATCACATGAATACGTTTGTAGGCTTCATCGTCGCTCCAGCCACAGAGCTGCTTGAACTGCTCGTAGACGTTGAGCTTGTCGGCATCCGTAGCAAAGCACGACTCTCGGAAGATGACGCGCAGCGGTTTCATCGAGGCAATATGGCGAATAGCCTCAAGGTTGATCGCCTCATCGAAGCAAGCCACCAGTGCCCCTTCGTTCACGATGTGCAGGTGCTTACCTGCTACCTCCTCACGGCGAAGTGGGTAGCTCAGCTCCACGCCCCAATCTACCATACACCCGAAGAGCAGGTCAAGTTCGGTACGGTCAAGCTTTACACTATCTACTTGTGCGAAGAGATTCATTTGGTTTAATTGGGTTGGTTCGAAGTATACCTCCTCCATATTGGACGAGTCCACGCGAAGTACCCTAAATCCAGTATCTATCTTCTTATCCTTGTTTTTAGGGTCTTCCTTTATTTGCTTGCCAGCTCTGCGAATGCGCTCCTTGCCGATTTCGCAAATCGTCTTATAGCCTGCCTTGCGGGCTTCGCTACCCTCAGGAGTCTCCTCGGGCAACTGCACCATGATATACTTACGCTTACCGCCGTCTTCAGCGTTCAACTGCATTACGGCATGGGCAGTAGTAGCAGAACCGGAGAAGAAGTCGAGGATGAGGGAGTCATTAGAGGAACCTAGTTCCATTACTCGCTTAATGGTGTATGGGGATTTAGGATAATCAAAGTACGCTGCACCAAAAAGTTCTTTCACAGCCTCTGTTCCTCTTTCATTAACAAATTCTTTTTCATCCCAGACACTACGTTGCATTTTAGTTGACTTTCGATACTTCTGAACTATCATATACCCTCCATTTTGATTAACCTTACCAAATATCTCTTTATTCAATGCAGAACGAGCTTTTTCTTCCTTTCCCCAGCGCCATACGGTCTGAATACCTTGAGACTTTGCAGGATAAACTTCAACAAATCCGACTTTAGGTTCTAAAGAGATTTCCATCAACCCATTGTTGTCTGTATTTTTGGGGTTTACGTAGAAAGGATAGCATAGATTGGGGCGATTCTTGTCATTGAATTTGACATTCCTATTCCGTAACTCCATGAGGTTAAATCCGCCTTCATTGTCCGTAAATTGGAATTGTTTATCCTTCTCTTCAATTAGGTTAAACGCGGCATTCTCACTTTTACCGTAGACAAGGAGATAATCATGTTGTAGTGCAACTCCCCCATAATCTCTACCTCCTCTGTTATTCATTACAATAGACAAGCTTTTGAAGTTGATTGCCCCAAAGACCTCATCGCAGATCTTGCGGAGGTGGTGCACCTCATTGTCGTCAATCGAAATAAAGATTATGCCATCATTGGCGAGGAGCGTACGCGCCACAAGGAGACGGCTATACATCATAGAGCACCAGTCGGAGTGATAGCGTTGGTGCGTCTTGGGGTTAGAACGCAGGCGGTTGCCCTCGTCATCGAGGTTACCCATCGCTTCGTCCATTTCTTCGCCACTCATCGCAAAGTCGTCTTGATAAACGAAGTCGTTGCCCGTGTTGTAAGGCGGGTCGATATAAATCATCTTGACCTTACCGAGGTAGGCACGTTGTAGTAGCTTGAGCACTTCGAGGTTATCACCTTCGATATAGAGGTTCTCCGTATTGTCCCAGTCCACACTATCCTCTACGATGGGGCGCAGGGTTTGGCGTGTAGGTTCGGCTGCCGCACGCTTGGCCGCCTGCTTGCCTACCCAGTGAAAGCCAAAGCGGTCTTCGTCGGCATCGGCGATGGCATCGCCCAGCAGTTCGCGAAGTACATCAAAGTCCACTTTGTGCGTCAGCTCACCATCCGCCCCACGCACCTCTGTGAAGGCGGAGGGGGCTATTTGTCTCAGTGTCTCAAGCGTAAACTCGCTATGCGATGCCGAGGTAAATGCTTGTTTCTTTATATTCATATCTTGTCTTTATTTCTAATTTCTAACATCTAAATTCTAACTTCAACCTTTTCCTCAACTCATTCACTTGGCTTCGGAGCTGCATCTGCTTACCCAGCGACTTTTCCTTATCCATTTTTCGCTCCAACTGTTCAATTTCCTTGAGTAGTCGTTCCTGCTCCTGTTTCTTTTGAATCCGCTCACCCAGTGTTTGCTCATTGTTGAGTGAAATGTTTCCTATGGTTGCCACCAACTGCTCCCATACACCATCGAAGTTGAGTCCACTAAGGGGGATGCAAATCTCATCTTTCGCACGCCAACTACCCGTATGCAGACCTTCGTGAATGATGGCAAGTTGAGCCTGATGCTCATAGCACAACACAAAAAGCATGCGTTGAGGAATGAGGCGAGCCAAGAGTTTGATACTGTCTGCATGATAATCCTTTGTCTTGAGACTTACAGAGAGTACATAGACTTCTTTCACTTCTTTGCCGACGGCTATGGCTGGGAGCGTATCTTGTGCCAAGCGAGCGATGATGTCTATACGGGCTATATCCACATCTATACGCTGCCGCTGAGCCGCAGTCAGCGCAAACTTCTCAAAGATCGCCTTCTTCGGTATCTGCTTGCTCAATAGGGTGTTGTTGGGTAGTGCGTACATAAGTGACCGTTTTATCTTACAATAAAAAAGCAAATGAGTTCAAAGTCATCCAATCCTTTAATCTCTTTAGAGAACAAATCGCCAGAAGCCCCTTCCAAGAAACTGAGTACATCGCTCTGCTCTTTTACGGTAATAATACTTTGAATGGACTCTCCCAATAGTCGTGAGTAGGTGTCCATACGACGTCCATCGCCTGTTTCCCGATTGAAGTCTTTGCACAAGTCTGCATAAGGCGAAGATTGTCCGCGACACGCTTGTCTGAGCCGATCTAACATTTTCTTGGGCTGAAAATGATTGACCACGACTTCTCCATCCATAGAGATATAGACCATGTAGAAGGGGTGTAATTGATTCTTGCGGTCTATGTTTACGCCTGAATTTCGATTCTTGAGAATGTAGATTACCCCGGGAGGCAAAGACTCTGTACCACGAACTACCGTATGCAACCCGAAGCGAGCCTCTTCTAAACTACCATGCTTCTTGACATAGTCCAGCAAGTCAAGGCGAAATTCGTTAAGACCAAGATCAAGGATAGAGATGCCTGTGTTCATCTCCTCGAGATCGACAACTTCCGTTTGCAGACGTTCAAGTTGTTTACGGCGATATTCCAAGTCGCCTTTCTCCTCGTTGGAGAGCAGGTTGTCGTCGCCAGTTGAGGTCATCACCGATACCTTCATTCGGTTTTCAACACGTGCTTTGAGATTGATGTATTCATCCAGTTGTATATCCGGCCAATAATTGACCATCTGAATACAAGAGTTGTGCGATCCGATGCGGTCTATACGACCAAAACGTTGTATGATGCGTACAGGATTCCAATGGATGTCGTAGTTGATGAGATAATCGCAATCTTGCAAGTTTTGTCCTTCGGAGATGCAGTCGGTGGCAATGAGAATATCTATCTCTCCTTGTACTTCCGGAAGAATCGTATGCTTATCCTTTGATACGGGAGAGAATAAGGTCAGGGCTGTGTTGAAAGTCATCTTCTGTCGTCCCGGCAATTTAAGCGTACTTCGAGCATCGATGCCTCCCGTAATCAAAACACTATGTAAACTGTGCCGCTTAAGTAATGTCTCAGCCAAAGAGTTGTACAAATACTCAGCCGTGTCGGAGAAAGCCGTGAAGACGATTACTTTTTTGTTGTCCGAGTTGATTGGAGTAGCCACTTTGTGCTCAATGTCGGAGAATAAACTCTGTAATTTGGCGTCATATTGTGGCGTGATGCAAGCAGTCTTATCTAGTAAGAATTGCAAGGTCGCCAAATCGGTAGCAAGATAATTCTTCCACCCCAAATAGTCCATATCTCGTAGGTCAATGGTCGTCTTGCCTCCTCCAATCAGTAATTCATCATTGAGGTCGTCGATATCGAAGCCTTCGTCCCAATTGTATTCACCCACAGCAATAGCTTCGCCTCGCTCCACTTGATCGACCTTTTCTAAGGTTGCCGTAAGCAATGCGACAAGACGTTGTAGAGTAAGTCTAAAGGAGTGGACAGAACTCTCCAAACGCTTCAGCATATTGATACACATCAGGCGACGGATACCCAACTCTCGTCCGGATCGTGACAAACCACTGATATTGCCTTCATCATCTATGCTCTGGTACTTATCCATTCTGCTTTTTAGGATGAAGTCCGAAGGAGTATATATGGCCAAATTCAAATCTGACAGATGAGAATAAATCGTATTGTAGGAAATTAGTTGGGTATCGAGAGAGAGTTGAGGCCGACGCGACAATACAGGCAAACGCTCCGGGAAAGAACCTATTTCTGCTGTGTCATAATACTGCTCAATATGTCTGCGAGAACGAGCGATGGTTACGCTGTCTAACACTTCAAAGAAATCGAAACTAAGTGCATCAAGCAAAGCTTCGGTTGTGCGGGCTACCTCAGGCAACTTGCTCCAACGATTGTATTCGACCTGTGCCTGACGGAAAATATCATCAATAGAGCTCTCTGTGTTAAGCAGTTGGTCAAAAGCTTCCACATCACCTTCATAGGCAAGCTCCAATTGGTTCTTGAGGTCATTGAACCGATTGTTTACCGGCGTGGCAGAAAGCATCAAGACTTTGGTTTTAACTCCATCACGAATCACATCGTCAAGCAGGCGAAGGTAGCGGTTCTTTCGTGGATTGAGATCATCTTCGTCAGTTGATATTTTCCCTCCATTTCTGAAATTATGGCTCTCATCAATTACCACAAGGTCATAATTTCCCCAGTTGATTTTCTCAAGGTCTATACCATTGCTCAAACCTTGACTTCTGCCCAAATCTGTATGGTAGAGTACATCATAACGTAAACGGTCGGTAGCCAAAGGGTTATTCTTGTAGTTGCTACGGTAGGTAATCCAGTTGTCATAGAGCTTTTTAGGACAAAGAACCAATACCGACTTGTTACGCAATTCATAATACTTAATGACGCTAATAGCCGTAAACGTTTTACCTAAGCCCACACTATCTGCCAAGATACAGCCATTGTATTTCTCTAATTTATTGATAATTCCGAGAGAGGCATCTTGCTGAAATTTGTAGAGCTTTTTCCATACCGCAGTTTCTTTGAACCCCGTGGCCTCATTGGGTAGCACATCCTCTGAAATATCGTCTAAGAACTCACGGAAGATATTGAAGAGTGTGATAAAATAGAGTAGTTCGGGCGGATTCTCCTTGTACACACTCGAAATACTTTCCACTACTTCGTTGGTGACATCTTGCAAACGCTCCTTATCGTTCCAGAGTTGTTCGAACAGTTGTGTATAGTGCTGACTAAAGGGAGATTCTGCTTTTTGTATCATTGTATAGGCGTTGTCACCACGCTCCACACCCAAATCTACTGTGGTAAATCCGGTCAGAGGCATATAGGAAGTACTGTCCACGACTCCAAAGCCCATCATATTTTCTTTAGTCTTATTTGACTTGAACTTGACCTTTCGGCGTATCCATTCTGCGCACTCACGAGCAATTGCTTTTTGAGTCAATTCGTTGCGAAGAAGAATTTCAAATTCACTTCCTGTGAGACTACGCTCCCTATTTAGACGTGGAATATAGAATTCTCGCTGTTCTTTGTTTGTTTTGTCAGCGATGAAGGTCGGAGATGTAAAAATAAAACGTAACTCTTCGATATGTTCAAGTTCTTTTCGAAGCTCTTGATAGGCATAAATAGAAAAGCAGGAAGCCGCAATAGACATTCGACTACCTGTGGTAAGCGTAGAACGTAAATCCTCCGCAAAGGTTTTGTGTATATTATCAATCAGCTCCATAAGCATTATTTTGTCGGAACCAATAAATCTCTAACATCAATATCTAATATCTTAGCTATTTCAATGAGATTTTCTAAAGAAGGCTGCACCTTATTGGAACACCACTTAGAAACAGTATTTTCGGATTTCTCTAATCGCTCGGCAAGCCATTTACTTGTCAATTGTTTCTCTGCCAACACAGCTTTTATTCTATTTATTATCGCCATACGATGATTTTTACAATGAAAACTACTATTATATGGATGCAAAGGTACTCCTTTTAGAGCAGATAAACGAAGAAAAACAGAGAAGAATATGCTTTGACTTATAAAATTATGCTTCCTGCCTCTTCCCTCGATTTCCTGTGTCTTCCCTGATAGGACTAAACGATAATTTACGCTTATATATTTGCTGTTCGATAGCGATTTATTCATCTTAAACACAAAGAATTATGGAATCGAACAGCAATGACAACTATGTATTGGTCTTGGAAGACCGCACAGAAGTGAAGAACGAACAGGAGGCAGGTAAGCTCTCCGTTGTTTCCGGGATTGACGAGAAGGGCAATCTCAAAACCACCGAAGCCGAAGCGACAAATCAGGCTTCGTTCTTGAAGTTCAACAGTAAGGACGGACTGCTGAAGAACTTCATGGACAACTTTCTCAAACAGTTCAACGACCCGACCCGCTTCGGGCTGTACAAGGTCTTGTCTAACAACGTGGATCAAGGCGTGGACAACCTTCGCACTATGCTCCAAAGCCGTGAGAAGCCCGAGAGCAAGCAACAACTGGCAGAAATGGGCGTACCCTTTGAGGACTATCTGCCCCGACAGAAGAACGCCACCGCCATCGACCCCGAAGAGGTGGATTGGAAGATGCTCGACAGCCTCGGACTGTCCCGTGAGCGATTGGAACAGAGCGGAGAACTGGAGAAACTGCTCAACTGGCAGAAGAGTAACCTCGTGACGATTGCCGTACCCGTTGGTGACACCACCATCTACACCGAAGCCCGTCTTGCTTTTCGCACGGACGAGAATGGTAACATCGGCTTGGCAGTCCACTCCATGCGCAAAGAGCCACAACTGGACTATCCCTATATGGGCTACAAGTTCTCGCCCGAAGAGAAGGAACAACTCCTCACTATGGGTAATCTGGGCAAGACCATCGAGGTAACACCCAAGAACGGCGAACCTTTCTCTGCATACGTCTCCATTGACCCGCAGACCAATGAGATTATCGCCTTGCGTGCCGACCGAGTGAACATCCCCAAGGAGATCAAGGGCGTAACGCTCTCCGATGCCCAGTACAAAGACCTTGTAGAAGGCAAAGCCGTGAAGGTGGAAGGTATGACCTCCAAGAGAGGCAAGTCCTTTGATGCCACGCTTCAGGTCAATGCCGAGAAGAAAGGCATTGAGTTCATCTTTGACAATAGTCGCGGATTCAAAGAACGACAGCAGCAAACCCAACAACAGGGCGCACCCCATAAGCTCTGCGGTCTGGAGCTTTCCGAAAAGCAGCGTGAAGCCTTGGACAGTGGCCGCACGCTCTATTTGAAGAACATGGTCGATAAGGAGGGCAAGTCCTTCAATGCCTACGTCCGTATGGACAAGGAGCAGAATCGCCCCCGTTTCTATAAATGGAACCCGGACAAGAGTCAGAAGAATGGCAAGGTAGAAGCCGTGGCAGAAGAACACAAGACACAGGTAGCCGTGAATAACCACGGAAAGACCAACGAAGCCACCAAGCACGTGCAAGAGCCGCTGAAGACGGGACAGACACAGCCCACGGCTGCCCAGCAACAGAAGCAGGACGAGAACAAGCAGAAGAAGTCCCGTGGACGTAAGATGTAACCTTTAATCCCTTTACCGATTATGACAACTTGTATTATCGCCGAGAAACCCTCGGTAGCCCGAGATATTGCCCGCATTGTCGGAGCAAACAACAAGCAGGACGGATACTTGGAAGGTAACGGCTATATCGTTACTTGGGCAATGGGACACCTCATTACCCTTGCCATGCCCGAAGAATACGGCTTCACTGCCTACAAAGCCGAAGACCTGCCCATCCGTCCCCTTCCGTTCCAACTCATCGTTCGACAAATCCGCAAAGACAAGGAGTATATATCAGACCCTGCAGCACTCAAACAACTCAAAGTGATACGTTCCTGCTTTGACAGGGCAGACCGTATCATTGTCGCCACCGATGCTGGACGTGAGGGAGAACTCATCTTCAGGTATATCTATTCCTATCTGAACTGTCGAAAGCCCTTTGAGCGTCTTTGGATAAATTCACTCACGGACAAAGCCATCCGTGAGGGACTTTCCAATCTCAAACCGGGAAGCAGTTACGATAACCTCTATCACTCCGCCAAGGCAAGAAGCGAAGCCGATTGGCTGGTGGGCATCAATGCAAGCCGTGCCTTGTCCATTGCACGCAGGGGTGGTTATTCTTTGGGGCGTGTACAAACCCCGACCCTTGCCATGGCCTGCCGTCGGTACATAGAGAACCGTGATTTTGCTTCCGTCCCCTATTGGAAACTATCCGCCATTACGGAGCAAGAGGGCATATCGTTGAAAGCCGTGGGAAATACGGCATTCGACCATGAAGCCACGGCACAGACTGCTCTCGCTACGCTTCGTCGTCAGAGCCGACTTACGGTAAAATCGGTCGCAAGAAAGGTGGGCGGCACACCGCCACCACTCTTGTACGACCTTACTGCCTTGCAGAAGGAAGCCAACAGATGTCACGGCTTTTCTGCCGATAAAACCCTCTCCATTGCCCAGAGTCTTTACGAGAAGAAAATCACGACCTATCCCCGCACAGGCAGCAGGTACATCAGCGAAGATGTCTTTGAGGAAATACCCGCCCTGCTAAGCAAGATAGGAGAAACACTCCCGACTCCACTCAATCGCCATTCGGTGGACAATGCCAAGGTAACCGACCACCATGCCATCATCCCCACAGGTGAAATACCTTCCGATTTATCCACAGACGAAGCAACCATATATAATATGGTAGTAACCCGCTTTGTCGAAGCCTTTTCTCCCGACTCCGAGGAAGAGCGTATGCAGGTGGAACTGACAGGCGGCACCAATACCTTCACGTGGAAGGCTTGCCGTCCCATCTCCTTAGGCTGGAAAGCGGTGCAGAATGAAACGAAAGAGGGCAAGTCAGAAGATGAAGAGCAAGACCTTGCGATGCTTCCAGATTTGAAGGAGGGTGAAGAGTTACCGCTACTCTCCTCTGAAATCACCGAGCATAAGACCAAACCAAAGCCACTTTATACGGAAGCATCCTTGTTGTCTGCGATGGAGCATGCAGGCAAGGAGGTGGAAGAAGCAGACAAGAGCAAGGCGATGGCAGAGTGCGGTATCGGCACACCTGCCACAAGAGCCAACATCATCGAAACACTGATACTCCGTGATTATATCCGCAGGGAAAAGAAGTCCATCGTTCCCACGGACAAGGGCTTGTCGGTCTATGAGATCGTCAAGGATAAGAAGATTGCCAATGCGGAGATGACGGGAGCGTGGGAACTGACGCTTGCAGCCATAGAAGCAGGACAGATGCAGGCAGAGAAATTCACGCAGGGCATCAATGCCTATGTCGGAACTATCTGTGAGGAACTGCTCGCGCTTACCAGTGTGCAGAAATCCTATCCGACCTTTTGCTGTCCCAAATGCGGTGGCGAGAGCGTGGGTATCTATGCCAAGATAGCCAAGTGCAGGAACGAGGGGTGCGATTTCCACATCTTTCGTGAGGTGTGTGGCACGTTCCTCTCTGAAGACAATATCCGGGATTTGATTTTTACGAAACGAACCCCCATCCTCAAAGGCTTGACCAGTAAGGCTGGAAAGAAATTCAATGCCCGATTGGTCTTGCAGGAAGATGGTACCACCACCTTTGAGTTTGAACAGAAAAAGAAGAAACAGGGAAGTTGAAAGCGACATCCCTTTAACCGACCGTCTCTATTATGGCATACAATAAGAAAGAAGTGTTGCAAGCCAATACGGAAGCCATCCGTGTGGTCTTGCGATTGGAAAAGGAGCGCAGGGAAGCCACCGAAGCGGAAAAAGCCCTATTGCGTGGTTATCAAGGCTTCGGTGGTCTGAAGTGTGTATTGAACCGCACGGACAATCCTGACGACATCCGCTATTGGAGCGCGTCGGAACAACATCTGTTTGAGCCTACCCAACGGCTCAAGCAGATGATTTACCGTGAAGCCGTCGATGCCAATACCGCTAAGCGGTATTGGGAGAGCATCAAGGCGAGTGTGCTGACCTCTTTCTATACCGACACTCGTATTGTGTCTTCCATTGCAGACGCACTCTCTGTGTCAGGGGTGCATATTAGGCGATGTTTGGATCCATCGGCAGGTATGGGAGCGTTTGCTGAAACCTTTGCGGGGAGGTGCGGTGCTGTCGATGCCATGGAAAAGGATCTCCTTACGGCACGCATCTCTCAAGCCCTGCATCCATACGGGCAAGGGAACATCATCGTACAGAACCAGCCCTTTGAAGCCATTGCTCCATTGGAAGATAAAGACAAGTACGACCTTGTAACCAGCAACATCCCCTTTGGGGACTTCATGGTCTATGACCGTGAGTACAGTAAGGGAAAGGATATTCTCAAACGGGAAAGCACACTAACCATCCACAACTATTTCTTCGTGAAAGGCTTGGACTGCACCAAAGAAGGAGGTCTTTTGGCTTTCATTACCTCGCAGGGCATATTGGACAGCCCGAAGAACGAAGCCATACGCCGTTATCTGATGCAGAACTCTCGCCTAATCTCCGCTATCCGCCTGCCATCGGGTATGTTCAGCGAGAATGCAGGAACGGAGGTCGGCAGTGACCTCATAGTCCTGCAAAAGCAGTCGGGAAAGGAAATCAGAGAGGGTATCGAGCAGCAGTTTGTTCAAACCACCGCCGTTCCTAAAGGCGATGGCTTTTCCATTGCCTTTAACCATAACTCGCTCTTTGAGGGGGAATGGAACGAGATTTCCCATAGAACCATTGCAACGGAACGCACGATGGGTACAGACCCATACGGCAAGCCTGCATGGGAATACAAGTTTACGGAAGGCATCGAAGAAATGGCAGAGAGTCTTCGGATTCAACTATCGCAAGATGTAGGAAGACACTTTGACCGAAAACTCTACGAGACGGGCATACCGATGACGAAAGAGGAGCGGCAGGCGGAAGCGGAGAAGCAACTACGCAAATTGGGCCTAACGGTTAATTTGCCAGAGGAGGATCCAAAAGCGGACAAAGAGACAGATAATGCTTATAACCTGATGCCTGACAGTATCCGAAAGCAGCTTCCCAAACTCTACGCGACAGAAAATCAACTTATCGGCGATAAGACTGCATACGCCCGTTATTTTTTTCCGATGGGAGCATACACGGCTTATCTCTTGGAGTATGACCCGAAGACCCGTATCGGTTTCGGTGCCGTGACGATGGGTTATGGGTGGGAACTCGGTTATATCTCCTTGGACGAAATGGAGGAAGTCAAAATACATGGCTTGGGCATTGAACGAGATCTGTACTTCTCTCCCACCAAGCTGCATGAGATAGCCGAATTGGAAGAGATAGTCCAAGGACTATATACTAAAGAGGTAGTTGCAGAAGTTCCCGAAGTTACGGTTGTGGAAACTCCTCAAATAGTAGTTCAAGAGAAAGAGGCTTTGGAAAAATCTCTTTCGGACGTACCTCCTACTAAAGAGGAAATAGTCGTGTCGGAAAAGCCCAAGCAGGAACAAACACCTTCCTTTTCTGAGTCTGCTCCCGAAGGTGTACCGACACTGACACTTCATCGCCAATACAAGGAGGAAGAGCCTGTAATACGTACCGATTTAGAAGCCCCTCGCAAGATGAACGGACAGATGGTCTTCTTCGACGATGACCATCATCCCGTGCCCGTAATGGATGCAAGAGCGGATAACAGCCCAACCAAACCCCTTCTGTTTGCTCCCGAAGAGTACAATCTCTGGAATCAGGAAGTAACCAGAGTCAATCAGGAGATAAAAGAACAGGAGGAGCGCCCGAAGAAAACCACTCAAGAAGTTCTTCCACAAACTGCTCCAACGGCTTCATCCAACAAAGTTTCCGGTGGGAAACGCACGCAAGGAAACAAGAAGAAGGCTGAAACGAGGTATTATCAAACCACTCTTTTTGATATGATGGAAGAGGTGGAGCAGAGAGCGCCACAGCCCATACAACAGGTCAAGAAAGAGTTTGATGCTTCACCACGTCCCTTTCTCTCCTCGCCAACCTCACATCTGAGGGATGGCTCTATTGTCTTTCAAAATGGACAGATAGGTTTTCTTTCTGATTTGAAACGGCAGGCGACCTTCAATCCGATGGATTTGCCACACGCCCAACTCTCACGCCTGAAAGCCTACATCGAGATCCGTGAAAGCTACCATCGTCTGTATGACTATGAGGCAGGCAATCATATGGAAGACAGCGAGGAGCGTAAGAAACTCAACCGCCTTTACGACGATTATGTCGGTCGCTGGGGTTATTTCAACCAAAAAGCGAACACCGATGTCATCAAGATGGATGCCACAGGATTGGAGATGCTTTTCTTGGAACGCTCCGAGAATGGCAAGTACATCAAGGCGGACATCTTTGACCACCCGACGGCATTTGCTTCCACCGAACTGACCGTTGCAGCAGACCCGATGGAGGCACTCGGAGCATCGCTCAACAAATATGGAACAGTGGAACTTGACTATATGAGTTCCCTGCTTCCCGACATGGAAGAAAGCGACATCATTTCGGCTTTGGAAGGACGCATTTACTACAATCCCGAAGAAGATGCCTATGAAGTTTCGGATAAGTTCATATCGGGCAATGTCATTGAAAAGGAAGAGCGAATAGCATCTTGGCTTTTAGATCACCCCGGACACGAAGAAGCCAAGCAAAGTCTCGCTGCTCTAATGGCAGCTCGTCCGACTCCCATCCCCTTTGCCGACCTTGACTTCAACTTGGGGGAACGCTGGATTCCTTCCAAGGTCTATGGGGAGTTTGCTTCAGAATTCTTCGGAGCGGAGATTGGGATTACTTATCATGCCAATATGGATGAGTATTCCATTGTCTGTGACCGCAAGAATGCCAATATATGGCACAAGTATGCGGTACGGGGTGAGTTCCGTCGATACGATGGTATCAACCTGCTGAAGCACGCCTTGCACAATACCATTCCCGACATCAACAAGAGCAAGGAGGTAAGGGATTCCGTAACAGGAGAGAGCAAGACGATTAAGGTGCGGGACGGGCACGCCATACAGATGGCGAATGCGAAGATTGAAGAGATACGGCAGGGCTTTGTCGATTGGCTTGGACGCACGCCCGATACTTTCAAACAGCAACTCTCGGATAGGTATAATCGCCTGTTCAACTGTTTTGTGCGACCGAACTTCGACGGCACGTACCAGTCATTCCCCGACCTTGACCTGAAACGACTGGGCATTCCTGACCTATACAAGAGTCAAAAAGATGCCGTTTGGATGCTGAAGACCAATGGGGGTGGTATCTGCGACCACGAGGTGGGTGCGGGCAAGACGCTTATCATGTGTACGGCAGCATACGAGATGAAACGGTTAGGCTTAGCCAACAAGCCGATGATTATCGGACTGAAGGCAAACGTCTTTGACATTGCCGATACCTTTCGCAAGGCTTATCCTAATGCCAAGATACTCTATCCGGGTAAAGATGATTTTACCAAACAGAACAGACAACGCATCTTCAATGACATCAAAAATAACGACTGGGACTGCATCATCCTCACGCACGAACAGTTCGGAATGATACCGCAAGCCTTGGAGATACAAGAGGCTATCTTGCAGAAAGAGATGGACTCCGTAGAGGAAAACCTCGAAGTGCTCCGTCAGCAGGGGGCAGACATTTCCCGTGCCATGCTCAAAGGGCTGGAGAAACGCAAACAGACGCTGGAAGCCAAACTTTTGGATATTCAAGACAGTATCGCAGATCGCAAGGACGATGTGGTGGACTTCAAGATGATGGGAATCGACCACCTCTTTGTGGATGAGTCGCACCAATTCAAGAACCTGATGTTCAACACACGCCATGATAGAGTTTCGGGATTAGGTAATCCCGATGGCTCACAGCGTGCCCTCAATATGCTCTTTGCCATCCGCTCCATTCAGGAGCGGTCGGGCAAGGATTTGGGAGCGACATTCCTTTCGGGAACCACCATCAGCAACTCTTTGACAGAGTTGTATCTCCTTTTCAAATACCTACGCCCACAGGCATTGGAAAAGCAAGGTATCAACAGCTTCGATGCATGGGCAGCCGTTTTTGCGAAAAAGTCCACCGATTATGAGTTCTCCATTACGAATGATATCATTCAAAAGGAACGCTTCAGGACGTTTATTAAAGTGCCCGAACTGGCTTCTTTCTATGCGGAGATTTGCGATTTCCGCACAGCAAAGGACATCGGCATCGACCGTCCCGAAAAGAACGAGATACTGCACAACATTCCGCCCACGCCCGAACAGGAGGTTTTTATCGGCAAACTGATGGAGTTTGCGAAGTCCGGAGATGCCACGCTCTTGGGGCGAGAACCTCTTAGCGAGAAGGAAGAAAAAGCGAAGATGCTTATCGCAACAGACTACGCGAGGAAGATGAGCTTAGATTTACGAATGATTGATTTGGAGGGATACTCGGATCATATCGACAACAAAGCGAGCCACTGTGCCAAGATGCTCAACGACTATTACCGGAAGTTCGATGCACAGAAGGGAACACAGTTTGTTTTCTCTGATTTAGGGACTTATAAGCCCGGAGGAGAATTCAATGTCTATTCGGAGATCAAACGTAAGTTGGTAGAAGACTATCACATCCCATCGCATGAAGTACGCTTTATCCAAGAGTGCAAGAACGAGAAAGCCAAGAAAGCAATGGTGGACGCCATGAACCGTGGCGACATCCGCATCATCTTCGGTTCTACCTCGATGTTGGGAACGGGTGTCAATGCCCAGCAACGTGCCGTGGCTATCCATCATTTGGATACACCTTGGCGTCCTTCGGATTTGGAGCAACGCAACGGGCGTGCCGTGCGTAAGGGCAATATGATTGCCAAGGAGTTTGCGGATAACAAGGTCGATGTGATTATCTATGCCGTAGAACGCTCTCTGGATAGTTATAAGTTCAATTTGCTTCACAACAAGCAGTTGTTCATCAATCAGCTCAAGACAAACACATTGGGTAGCCGTACCATCGACGAGGGTTCAATGGACGAGGATAGCGGTATGAACTTCTCTGAATATGTAGCAGTACTTTCTGGCAACACCGACTTACTGGATAAAGCCAAACTGGATAAAAAGATAGCCACCTTAGAGTCTGAGCGAAAGAACTTCCTCCGTGAGCGGGACACCGCAACAGGCAAGTTGGCGGAGATTGATAGTTCCGTGTCTTTCCATTCAGATAAGATTAAGGAGGCTAAGGCGGATTTGGAGTGCTTTGAAAAGCGTGTGGAGCGTGATACAGAGGGACTTCCAATCAATAAACTCACAATTAAGGGTGTAGAAGGAAGTACAGACATCAAGGTTATTGCTGCTCGCTTGCAGGAAATCGAGGAGAAAGCACGCACCAAGGGTGAGTACAACAAAGTCGGTGAGATTTACGGCTTTTCCGTCATGGTTAAGACAGAAAGCACCTCAAAAGACTTGTTTGATTGCTCGGTGAACCGTTTCTTTGTTAAGGGACAGGAAAGTATCTACTATACCTATAATAACGGGAAGTTGGCTTCTGATCCCAAACTTGCTTGCCAGAACTTTATCAATGCTCTGGAGCGTATTCCAAAGGTGATTGAATCACACGAGAAAGAAATGGAAAAGGTTTCTGCAAACAAGGAGGTCTATACGACCATTGCGAGTGGGTCATGGAAGAAAGAGGACGAGCTTCGCTCTCTCAAAGGGCAGGCAGCCGAACTGGATAGAAAGATTGCACTCACGCTCGCACCACTGGAGGAAGAGAAAGAAATGGAAGAGGAAAAGCAGGTGCAAGAATATGGTATTTCGGGAAAAGAGCCAACACAAGAAACAAGATACTCTGCCGAACCGATTTCACATAAACAAGCTGAAAAGACTCCTCCATCAGAGCAAGTTACTCAAACCTCACAAGACAACCGAGGAGTAATGAACCGGGTGGTTATATCGAAACCCAAATGGAGATAGGATAGATGTTGGTGATTATCGGCAACAAATTACTTTTATAGCCGATAATCACCGATCTTATTATAGCATTTCTTACAAAATGTTAGGGTTCTTATGAATACTAGTGGACTCAAAAAATAAAACTAAGTATTTAGGTGCTTCTAAATATATTTTGCAATTCAGACATCGCATCCAATAACTCTTCAAACGAAGGCTTCTTACCATAGATCATTGACTCCTTCATCGCTTCGTAATCAGCTTCCCATATACCAAGAATATCTTTTCTTGGAAGTAGTTGCATACGCTTACGCACATCGGGGGTGTAGTCCATATCTTTCACGCTGGTATAGATCTCTCGATGATGCCGAATAGATTCCCAAAGTTTATCATCTTTAATAGCTTCCTTGGCAAAGTCCTTATTCATCATCATGTATAAATCATAAAGATGTCGACTCTTACGTTCGGCTATTACCCCCTGATTAGGAACAGAGAATAATTCATGAAGTAAAAAAGCCTTCTCTAGAAATGTCTTTGCAGGAATAGAAGTATGAACAGAGCTATCTATTAAAGGAACAATGGGTAGGTTTTCTCCTATGATACTTCTAACTCGTATCGACTCTGTCGGTTCAAGCAACGAACGTGCACTTATTTCTAATACAATATCTGGGCGGAGATAGGAAAGCCCCTCGTTAAATACAGACTTATAGTGAATGTAGATTTGACGTGGCTCCGGATAGGTATTATCACCTTCACCATTGGGTTGAACATCAACTGTAATGAAAGAATGCAAATTCTGATGTTTCAGATTTTCACAAATCATTGATGTTAATTGTTCAAGAACGAAAAGAGAAGATGCTTTGCGTAACTTCTTTATTTGCTTCTTTGTGAGATCTCCCGCTTGTGCGCCAAGATACATAGGATCAATAGCGAGGTCTATGTCTTCTGAAAAACGTTCGATGAGTTTCCAACCTTTACTTAGACTTGTACCACCTTTGAAAACAAGGTGATTTGCAATTGGCAGGGCAAAGACTGTTTGTAGGATTGCAGTTACCCAAAAGTCTTTCTCAATAACTTGGGATGGCAAGCCAACCTTGTTTGCAATAGACTCAAAAACATTTTTGCGTTGTGAGTCTGATAATTCGATAAATTTATTCATACAAGCTGATTATTAATTCCCTTATTTTGGAAGTCATCAGTTTGAGGTCTGCAATCTGCAGACGTGGACTTTCATTTAACTTTGTCTTGATGATAGATATTTGTTCTTCGGTTAGGTTCTCCACTTTCCAGTCTTTCAGAGCGGTTGTTAGAAGAAGAGCTAACTGACTACGGATTGCGAAATATCTGGGAGACGAATGTTTGAATTTAATACTTTTCCCCTCCCCAACGTTTATGGTACGTGATATTCCATTGGTCAAGTAAACGACATTCATTGGGATCTGCTGAGTCAAACCTAATTGATATTGAGCATAAAGCCCTGTTGGTACAATTTTGGCACCATCTCTTTTAGCCATTGCTTCTGCAATGTCTTCAAGGGATGGTGGTATAGGCCCGAGTCCATAGATTTTTTCAATCTTAGGATAACAATAAATGCCACGTGCAACCCGAAGCATAAGACCTTTTTCTGCCAAACGCTCCAATGCTTTATTGACTGCATTCCGATTGCCATAGGAAATGAAGTCACTCACAAAAAATACAGAGCCACGTCCGCATTTCTTAGACTTTGCAAGTATTTTATCTTCAACTGTTTCAGCCATAATTACGCTTGTTTTTTGTCGCGAAACAATATCTTGTTTGCGACTACAAAGGTACGGCTTATTTTTCAAATCCAAAAAGAAAACATGAAAATTGGACTTCTGGGCATATAGATCTTAATCAATGTGAGGTTATCCTATTGTGTAAACGCTTATTTTTACCACATAAAATAGCCTGAGCAGAAAGAAGACCAATTACCATTCATCTCGTTTTCGCAGCATATCATCGATCTCTTCACGCAGAAACAACAAGCGTCCATTGGCTTTGAGATAGGGAATCTTCCCTGCCCAAACCCAGTTGTAAATGGTCTTCTGCTCCACTTTTAGGATTTTAGAAACATCTATGATGTCCAAGTATTCCGGTTTCAAAGGAGGTCGGACTGAGGTGTTTATGACTTGTTCCTGTAAAACAAGCATTTGATCAAGTTTTTCTTCTACACACATCAGACGCTCAAACAAACGTTTCTGCCAGATGTCCTCGGGATTGTAATCTAAGTATGGCATAGTTCCCCTTTTTTATAGTTGCCACTTTCATCTTGTGACAAAATACATTGCTCTCGCATATAGGCGATGTACTTCTTTGCCGTGCGATCCTTGATTTCCATTTCTCGCATCAAAATCCCACAAAGTTCTTGATACGAAAGTTTGATTCTCGTTCGAAATGCTTCCTTGACAACGGCAATCAATTCATCGGTCTTTCGCTTCTCTTTGTCCTCTTTCGACTTTTCACCACAATAGACATGCATATCTGCCTCCTTGTCCCAGCCAAACAGCATCATGGGAACATCAAGAGGACTGCCATCTCGTACTTTCAAAGCCTTCACCACAGAGTATTCCGGATTGTCGTCTTTTTCAATAGAGAGAATACCTGCGGCTTTGCGCTGTAATTCCGAGCCAATATGCCCTCTCAGTTTAATGCCGTTGGGAACGTAGTGCAGTACACAGATGATACAAGTGTTATAGATTCCAGCCAAGCGATAAAGTTCGTCCACGATAGCAATACTCTCTGTTTCATCGTTGGCAGAGCGGATTAAATCGGCTATACCGTCAATTACAACGAGATGAATACCTCCATGCTTATGATGGAACAGATCCATACTCTCGCGGATAAGTTTCAGACGGTCTTTGCGAGAAAGTGAAGCCAGATAGAGAGAATGAAAAAACTCTGGTGTAGTGGTCAAAGAAGCGCGCCGTAAAGTCTTACCCAAGTTCTTGTGCAATTGAGCCTCAGACTGTTCCGTATCATAATGTAGGACTGCCAAACTATTGAAGTTGGCGGCAATTTCCAATCCTAATGTTTTCTCTGCCGGCATTCTATCTGTTCCCAATGTTCCGGATAGAATAGCTGATACATAATTGCTTTTTCCTGTACCTTCCCCTCCTGTAATACAAAACAGATTGTCTTGTGTGCCAAGAGGAACACCATTTACGGCAACTACAGCTTGGGACACATCAGGAGGATTATCATAGTTGATTTCACAAGAACGCAGCAGCATCATAGTTTGTGTGTACATCCCTGATAGCATATCAGCACACAATGCTCTTAAATCATCTTCCGTCCGCCCCAAAGCAAAGAAGTCTGAAATGTCTTTTTCGCTTTTAATACCTTGAAGTGGCAATGTCAGACGTAATACGTTATATAGTGCCAATATCTCCGTTTGGCGTTCTGCTTCCTGCATCCCTGTTTCATCCGTATCATAAAGCAGGATAATGTGCCGAAAGCGGAGTTGCAGACTCTTGATAATACTTTCCGGGATAGAGGCTGTTTCACTGTTGAAACAAATAGCATTAAAGTGATGTGCTGAGAGGGATAAAACATCTTTCTCGCCACCCGTGATAAACAGCATATCTCCCTTATTCGGAAGTTGCTCAAAGCCAAATACGTAATCTTCCAACTTCTCTCCTCCATAGAGAAAGCGCAGTTGGCTATGTGGACGATATATTTTGACGAACTTCCCCATGACATAGCAAAATATTGGCTCTTGCAAACTTGACATGATAGAGTACGGTTTTCCTTGATTGGAAACAGAGTCGTAGCGAGTAAGGGATTTTACTCGAAAGCGTTGCAATGTCTTCGCTGTTATTCCATATCGTTCCCAAAAAGCGAGTTCTTCATCCTTGAAAGGTTGCTCATAGAGTTTGAACCATTTTCTGTTTTCCGAGCGTTTCGTTTCAGGAGCTTTTTGGGGAGTTGTGCGTACAATTTTAGAGTGAGGCTTGTACTCCTGATTCTTCTTCTCATTGTTTGGGATAGATATACAGAGATTTAGATCTTGGATGATGGTAACCAAGACTCTCATAAAGTCCGTTCGCACATCAAGCCCCAGCATCATAGCAGCAAACCAAAAACAATCACCGGAAAAAGCCTCATTTCCAAAGTCTTTCATTCGATAACTCTGGGTCTTGGCATCAAGGTAGATATTGCAAGACGCATGCTTGTCATTATACAAAGGATTGCGGAAATTGCGTTTCGGAACAAACTCAATCGGCATATAGAAGTAGAAAACTTCCAATCCTCTATTGGTGCGAGCTAAAATTTCTTCTTTAAGATTCATAGTTCTTCGAATAAGGTTTGACAATCATCACCCATATAACCTTTCAGGACTCCATCCTTATAAGCGTTAAGGCGTTGCAGGGCCTCCAAACGACGAAACCCTTTGAACGTAGCACGACCCGTTTTAACTGCGAGGTATAACCCCTTAAAAGGATAAACCACATGATTACTGGAGATGTATCGATAAGGAATCGAATTTGCATCTCGCCATCTGGCAAGTGAGGCTTTTGATATTCCAAGTAACCGAAGAACATCAGCCGAGTTTAATTCTATCCTGTCTTCCAATACAGAATAATCCCGCTTTAATTCGATGATAAAGCCGGCTATTTCTTTAACCTCTTGGCGAAGAGCTTTAAGCTCATCAAGCAGGGTTGTTGTATTACTCGTTTCCATACTCTTCCAGCAGCTTTTGGCAAAATTCAATCATAGAAGTCAGGAATTTCGCCATATTAGGAGCACCACAAGGTTCTGCCATATTCTCCAAGAAACACTCGAAATATATAGCCAAGTGTGAATTTTCCATTTGGCAGAGTTTGCGAAGTATTAAAGTCAAATCTTTCTCCTCAATGGTATGAAACCTATGGCTCAAATGCACTTTGGGTGTTACGAGAGAATCTATCAGGCCACACGGTAGATGGATAATAAGTGTGTCTTTGCCGAAGGCAGTGGCGCATTTCTGATAGGTGCTGATTCTGAGATCTTTTCCCAGCTTGCAACTTTTTACGAAGTTGGAATACTCAATGCCTCCAATGTCAGCTGCTCTCTTTACGTTATCACAGGAAGAAAGTAGCATATCGAGGGTAGGACGCATAATAAACAACTGTCCTTTTTCTGTTGGATTGCGGGATGTCTTCTTTGCCATATACTTTAACTCTGAGAGTTTTTGACTGCAAAGTTCCTATGAGAGAGCACTTTTTTCTGAATATCATAATACCATTGTTTGGTATTGTTATACCATTTCCGAGCTTTTTAGCTATTTATGATGATAAACACAGAGAATACGTCAGTGCACGGTGCAAGTCCCTATATATAAGGGCTTGCACCGTGCACTGAAAATTGTAGCCAAGAAATTTATAAAACCTTTTCCGCCAAAAACTTGGTAAAGGTTCACTTTTTTACTACCTTTGTACCCAAGAAATACAAGTGTGTGTTTCCGATAGCAGTATCTATGAGTATCCTCTAAATACTCTCTTGTGGCTACAATTTGGCTACAGAAAAAGACGAAGAGCTATAAATAGTTATGATACAAGGAGTTAAGAGGTAGGTTCACAAACCTCTCTCTCCGCTAATAGGCTTCAAAAGGACTTCACAAGGGTTGTCAATTTAGCCTTCAA
>ERZ773028.266-NODE-266-length-44317-cov-11.549862_pt1 | contig 44317 bp, 41 predicted proteins | sample MGYA00511123_ERZ773028 | MGnify/ENA primary metagenome ERZ773028 (study PRJEB29015, sample SAMEA2738134) | human oral metagenome | biome: human oral; feature: human-associated habitat; material: saliva | place: China | collected 2206 ... | reverse complement strand
CCATAATGTGTTTAGTGCCATCCATAACGATCCCAACCAGAAAAAGGAAAGAAAACAAGCAAAGAAATTTTGCCGTAAATCCCAAAAAGCTTCAAGACTTGGTGTTGTTGGTTTTTCTAACTCTAAAACCAAGATGGTCATAATAATTGCTAGAACAGCATCTGTCAATACAATTAATCTGTCTTTCTTCATCGGATTGCATCCCCTTTCTTTTTTGTAACATTCTATCTTATCGCATAATATTGGATATTCTTTCATAATCCGACTACAAACAAAAATAAACCAAAAAGTATGTCCCTATTATACTATATTTAACTCTAGAAGTATTCATCCATCTAATTAATAAATATATCATATTTCACAATAAGTGAATACTATCAAAGATTCATCCCCTTTCACTTCATCATGTAGTGTTGCTTAGATTTATCAAAAACAACCAAATTTGTATTAATTTCAAGTATCACCTAGTTACAAAAATTTGGGGTGAACAGAAAAAGCATCCCGTATTTTTGATACGAAATGCTTTCAATAAGTTTAAATAAGTTTTAACGTTTACTAAATTGTGATGCTTTACGAGCTTTTTTCAAGCCTGGTTTGGAAAGTATGAGTTTCAGTTGGACTAAAAACAACGTCCTATCAAGGCTTTTCAGAATGATATCTACTGATTAATTTCATAAAATATGAATCAATATTTTTTAAATGGGGGAATATACTACCCTCTTTTATACAATCACTTCCATTATCCCTTCAATCAGCTCCGTAAAACTTTTTGCCACATAGATAATCTCATCAGGGTCATGAATGTAGCAAATAATCTGCCCTTCTTGCCCCTCCTGGTCTGGATCAAAATCGAGCATGAGATAACAAGAATCGCAATATTCCGCAAAAGGAAGCCATTTTTTATTAAAAAGATAGGGTTTAACTCTACTATCACGCATCTCTTCAACATCTTCGCTCGAAAAATAGTCGGGAAATTCCGTTAACAGGGCATCCCTATTTTGAAAATATCTTTTCCCAGCTTCTATTTCCTGCAAACTCATCAGAGAAAAAGCCATTTCTCTTTGATCAATCACACAGGGTAAGACTGCTAAGAATTTACTGCCGTTTTTGTAGCGATAGACTTCCTTAAGTTCATCGGGGAGAGAAATTTCAAGTCTCTTCTCAAACTCCTGAATTTCCTCCTCAGATGCACCAGAAATTTCCTGATAATCTTCCAGGTATCCTTCCTCTACAGGATCATCCAAACCCCAGTCTTCAAAAGCTTCACAAATATAAGTTGCTATTTTCTTAACTTGGTCAACTATACACATAAGAACCTCCTTTTTTGATTTCTCTCACCCATCAAATGTTTCATCTCAAAATATGTTCAAAATATTGATAGAATTCCAATTTATTAAATTAGAATACCACAAGAAATACATTAAATACTTATCACTTACTTAAGTTATATCATAATTTATGTCCAAATTCTAACTTTTAATTACCTAACTTGTAAAATTAAGCTAGACAGAAAAAGCATCCCGTATTTTTGATACGAAATGCTTTTAATAAATGTAAATAAGTTTTAATGTTTACTAAATTGTGACGCTTTACGAGCTTTTTTCACGCCTAGTTTTGGGTAACAAAAATCAAATATCTGTAAAAGCCTATTAAATTAAGCATTCAAACTTCATTTTCGTTGGAAAGAAACACTGATAACCTAATCATACAAACAATGGATTATCATTAGATTACCAAAAATTCGTTTTCGGAGCTTATGTTATTGAAAAACAACATTACTAACAACCTCTACCTTCATAATTTATCAATAAATGTACACAATTCTCAACCTCAGTAATCAACTGCTCTTGTGTGTTGAAATCATCGAGAGCAGTATAAATCTCTCTTATACGATCTGAAAAGTTTATATTTTTTGCTCTTTCACGTATTTCAGAAATACTTAGCTCAACTCCTTTTTTATCGTATTCAAACCAAATGGGTAAGGTTAATCTTGACATTTTTAATAAATGTTCTAGTTTTTCTTTTTTCGAATTGTGCACGATATTTAATAAGAAAACATTATAATTTATGTATGTAGTTAGGCTAGAAAAAAATGGGAAAATATTGAAAGAATAGGAAGTCATAAAAATATCCATAGCTTGACTGAAATATCCATAGATAATAAATCGGAAAAGTTCTGTATCATTCATATCTTGTGGGACTATATCTGAGTACTCAATTCGATATTGTTTCAAACGTTCTTTTATCGCTTGTGTAGGATCATCATAATCAAAGAGTAATATCTGCGATAAGTATTCATGTACGACCACAGCATCTATATTCTCGTACTTGTGTAAATTATTAAAATCAATGCCTTCTATAAAGAAATTTTCAATAAACGGTCTGATATCAACTTTTTCTTTGTTGATAGTTGAACTAGAAAATCTTAGTGGTAATACGTAAAAATTTGGAATCTTTTTTTCTAACAAAACTATCAAATCATCTATTGACTCTACAATTCTTTCTTTTAATTTTTTGAAGTAACTTTCCATTTGATGTACTGTATTTCCTTTTTCCATTACTTCTAAATAGGATAGTATTGGATCGTCAAATATTTGATAATTCCCTAATGCAAAGAGGATGTTCTTATCTGAGTTATCTAAATTAAATTTAGAAACTGCTGTATAAAAATATGTGTTCGAATTATTAAAGAGATATTGGCTACACATCTCTAATAATTTTTGTTTTCTAAACCAAAAATTTCTAATTTTGTCTAAATGATAAGCTACATTCTCTATGTCCAAGTCCCCTCTAACTCTCTTCAGTAACTCTAAATATTCATTTTGTGATTGTCTTAGTCTATCTAGCATAAACTATCACCTTCTATTTGCTCACTGGGAATAGGAAACACTTCTTTAATGACTGATAGATGCTTTGTTAAAACCATCACCAGATCATGACTAACATCAGGTAATTTTTGAATATCGTCTACATCGGGAATACCGTGGAATTGGTGTCCAGCAGATGTGCATTTCAAAATTGAGCTTTCTCTAATCGCTCCCCAAAGTCCATGTTCAAATTGAGAATCATAATCATAGTGATATTTATATAAATCATCTTCCTCAACTTGTTTAAACTTTTGTCTTATATTCCCATTTCCGAAATATCTAGTATCCATATCTATAAATTCTTTATTTTGAAATTCAGATATTAGTAAATTTAGATATTCAAAATTAATATGAGAGTTTGTTAATTCAGGCTGATTTTCTATATAGCGTTCTGAAATTAGTTTATATCCACCAATACCATAATATTGATATTCTTCCCAAATATTTTTGTGTTTTTCTTCTTCAGCAATTAAATATTTTGTCATCACATAGTTTTCAATGCACGATCTTACTATGGAACGACCTGAAATCGTATATTGCAAATCATGATTCATTAATTCTAGTAACCGCTTATAAGAATAAGTTAGGATACTAGTTAGAACATAGAGTTTATCGTTAAAAGGCTCTATACTTTGAAGCATATCTCTGTAATATTTTAATGTCGAAGATACTGTATCTTTTATCTTATTCAAATCTATAGTATTACTTCTATCCATAACAATTGAATATACCTCACAATCAGTTATCTGACTAATATTATTCCAAAATGTTTTACTATAATAATAATTCATATCTTCGGACATTGATAAAGCTACCTCCATTGAGCGAATCTGAGGACGAATAATTCTCATTTCTGGATCCGATATATCTAAGTAAGGGTACTTACTTAATCCGTCTACCATGTGTAACTGCGATTCTACAAATTTAATTTTTCCCTGCAGCATCTTGTAATACAGTAAAAAATATCTTACATCCGTTGATAATTGACTATATTGGTCAGATACTTCATTTAGTACTTTAACAAGTATATCTAGTCTTTGATTAAAAGAGTGACTCTTGCTGTAAAAATTTTTACTCAAAACCTCTTCGCTATCAGGCAAAACTATTGAAAGCGGAGAAAATATTGATAAGTCGAAAGCAGAACTTAATGATTCAACAAAAATTTTCTTCTCATCAATATCTAAATTAAGTATTAAACTCATTGCCGGTAAAGGCAAGATTTTTTCTAAATCTAATGCTTTTGATAAATTAGTCAGAGCTAACATTATTCTTTCCATTTGCTCTATTCGATTTCCATATTGCAGAGCTAATCCAATCCAAAGATATTCTGGACCTTTTGAATGAGCCCAGTCAGATTCTTTTCCTAATGGAGTTACTAATTGACTGAACTTTGTTCTAAAGACTCCTTTTTTAAAGTCATGGTCACTTAGTTTACTAAACATAAGATACCTCTCAGTACAATACTACCTGTATTCCCACTATTGTGCTATACCTCAAACATAAAAGACATTCATTTCTAATGTTATTCGACCAGGTAGTGTAAAATAAGTTGTGTAAACACAAAAAGGAATAAATCCGTTATAGTAGAGTTGCGAAACATTACTAGAAAGAGATTTACTTCTATAACAAAGTTTACCACAGAATTTCTTAACTTCCTAGTCAAAAAACGAGATATCGATGAATCTTTTCGTTCTTCTCTTGAAACAGCTATGAGCGACCTGCTTAAAGCAGAATTATCAGCCCTTTTAGGGTATGAACCTTACGATAAAGTAGGCTATAATTCTGGTAATAGTCGTAATGGAACCTATTCACGGAAATTCAAGTCTCAAATATTTGGGGTGAACAGAAAAAGCATCCCGTATTTTTGATACGAAATGCTTTCAATAAGTTTAAATAAGTTTTAACGTTTACTAAATTGTGATGCTTTACGAGCTTTTTTCAAGCCTGGTTTGATACATTTTTATTTAAATAAGTTTCACCATTCCTTTAAAATCAACGTTTTCCTATGTTTTTTGAAAATGAATCTTCATCTAATTTGAATAAATTTCAGTTAAATGGTGTAAATTTTACCTGATAACCGTAATAATAACTTCTCTTAAATTATACTATCAAAAGTGACTATTAACACTACAATAATATTTAAATTCAGAAAATGAAATTGACATCGTTTCTTCTTTATGATATATTTGCGATATTAAAGAAAATGAATATTATTTTTAAAAAAATCAAAAATAATTGTTTAACTTTGAAGAAACTTGATAAAACAATTTTATTATTCCAAGAAGCAGATATGATTGTTAATAAGGTTGTTTTAGATAAAGATAATATGAGATTTTCTGTAGTTGAAAATATTTTGGTGATTTTAAAAGTAAAAGATCTTAAAAATATCACTGTAAATGATAATTGAGTGAAATTAACAAAGGAATAAATTATGGAACTAAACAAAAATATCATGCTTGCGATTATTATCGGTGAGTTACTAATCATATTTTTGTGGGCACTTATCGCTAATCTAACAACACCAAAAATAGAAATCATCGAAAACGTGAAATATGTTCAAAAATTACCTAAAGAATTTTACAAAATAGACCTTACCGACAATGTTATCATCGGTAAATATTATAATTCTGGCAACTACTATTTGGTCGTTTACAACAAATCCAAAAACAAAGGTGAAGATCGTATGGTGGAATACGATATCTGGAGTACAAAAGAAATTGGCTCACAATTTTAGAAAAAGAGGGACATTATGAAGGCATTGCAAGCATTAATTTATTCAACAATCGGTTTTATGTTCTTTGTTATGGTGAGCGTCAATTTTATTGGTATTTTGATGCCCACCCCACCTACAGAAATAAGAACCGTTCAAAAGATAGATGAAACCATTTATTATTTCACACCGAGAAATGATATCGTCACAAGCAAATTTTATAATGACGAGGGATATTTCTTGGTAGTTTACAATGAAGATTCAAAGGATTTTGACATCAAAGAAGTTGAAGAAGAAGATTGGGAACAACAAGAAATCAATCAATATGAAATATAGCGAATTTAAAGAGGCTGGGTAGAAAGCGCATAGTGTCAGGCAGTGAAAAAACTTGATACTATGCGTTTTATTTTGGAGATATTTACTTCATTTATCTTGAATTTTAGTTTTTGCTCACCCTCGATTTTTTATTAGTTGAATAATTAAGATGAGGAAAAAGAAATGCTCAAATCAGATTTGATAAACATTATAACTAAGATAGACAAAGATGATATAAATTAACGTTTTGTTTGACAGGCGACTTCTTTTTTTATTAGATAACTAATTGTAAGTAAAAAAAGAAGTGGGTATTTTTTGGTAAATTTCAAAAATAAAACCTTGATTTGACGCCATTTCTTTCCTGTCCTTCCAGCAGGCGTAGGAGTGACCCCCTTTTGTTGAGGGCTTGTCCCTCTTTAAATGATGATGATAATACAAGTAGAACACTGCTAAAAGTGATCTACTTTTTTTAAAACTTCCTCACAGATAGAAGTTTTTGCCAAAGTCAATTTTGGTAAGATTGTTTTTTATTGAAAAATAAAGTACATTTTTGATTTGTATTTGACAAAAAAATTTTTTAGTTATTCAATAAAATAGCTTCCGTCAAAATTCCTTTGTACATACTTTTTTCCGAAAAATAACTCTTTTTCGGAAAGTCATAGTTTTTAATATTCTTTATATAAGCTAGTATATTCATTAAAATTTGTCCAAAAAAAGTAGAGAAAAAGGTAGAGTTTGGATTGAAATACAGTGCAATATATCGCATTTGGAAAAAAGAAAAAACGCTTAAAATAAGCGTTTTTCTTCTGTATTGATTCGTATTGAATGCTTACTTCACTTCTGTAAAAATTAACTTCTAAACCTACAAAGATTATTCTGACAGGCTTTATAACGGTCTAATAAAAAAAAGTAGAGAAAAAGGTAGAGTTTGAAATAATATTTTAAATTTATAAGCTAAAATTAAGAAATGTTGCTTACCTCAACCTCATGATTAAACATTACAATATTTCTTAAGATCTGACTGTATAACGATTTTTCAACACTCATCAAAAATGCTCTAAGTCATGTATTCATTATTATGAGATAATGTTTTCTTACTTCCTAATCATTCTGAATAATAGAGTAATCGGGATATTTTTCGAGATACATTTTGATCAAATCATATACAAAAGTAAGCGGTGAAAGAGTATTCAGTTCAAATTCAAATTCTGCACTTACAATTTCATCTTCAATAAGTTCTTTTGTAGAAGTATATATCTTAGGTATCTCCTTTTTAAAATCGACAACTAATAGCGCAGCTCTATTATACTTATGAAGATTTTTGTCATCAATGTCCCCATCTCCTTTATTAAGTTCAAAAAAGAAGCGAATATACTTTTCAATATCAATTTTGTTACTTTTAAAAGATACTTTATTATTTTTCATTTCCTCAGATGAGTACTCGTAAACAGGTATTAAATATAACTCCCCTATAATCATACTTGGGAATTGATAATGAAGATTATAAGATTCTGCTATCATTCTCTCAAATAAAGTATCTATGTTTTTTTCAACACTACTCATTTGGCTTCTAATGTTGGTAACTAGTATTTTATCTTCATTTTCAATTCCATACTCAGTCTTTAAGCCTAGGTTTTTAAGTGGCCCCCAACTAATTTCTTTTGGTTCAAACTTATCCTCATCGAATTTTGGAATAACACATACATCCTGATCCTTTTGTTTAAAGTAACCCGCAACCTTTCTTTCTGGTTTATTTTGATCTAACGGTGGGAAAATACGGTCCTCCGGAACTCCATAATCTTGAAATTCTTGTTTCACAAAATCATGTAGATGATAAATTAAAGTTTGAGATCTGATTAGCGATTCTTTCGCCTTTAAACCATTTTCAAATTTACTCCCATCTTTTGGACCTTCCACAAGGACATCTGTTGCATATTTAGTGTACTTTAATTCTGTGATAGCTTTTTCTAATATGAATTTCATTTTACATAAATATGCTTGAAGCGTTTTTTTGCTTCTTTCTATATCTAGCTCTAATTCCATCATCAGTTTTCCTCTTCCAATAAATTATTAATATCAAATCTAGTCGAATATATACTCAAAAGATCTTCAACAAAACCATTAAAACTTAAAGTAGAATAATCTATTCCAAAATCCTTAGATATTATTCCTGCATCTATCAATTCTTGATTATTATTAAAAAGTTTAGGCTGTTCTTGTTTAAAGTCGACAATTAGTAACGCACAACGCTCATATTTGTAAATCCCTTCACTATCATTAATACTTCTTTGGTTGATGGACGCAAAAAAGCTTATATATTTTTCAATGTCTGTTTGATTAGTTTTAAAAGCAACATTATGCTTTTCTACTTCTCCATCATTATATTCAAAGACAGGAATCAAATAAACCTCACCTAAAACCATCTCAGGATATCTCATATGGAGATTTAAAGACTCTGCAAAAGTTCTTTCAAATAATGTATCAGCATTTTTAGCCAAACTGCTCATTTGACTACGAACATTTATTACAAGTGTATTCGTAGAATACTCCATTCCGTATTTATCTTCTTTATTCTGAAATGCCATTGGTCCCCAATCAATAGTAGAGCTTTTTTTCTCTATATTCCCAGGTACAACACATACATCTTGATCTTTTTGCTTTAAAAAACCTGCCAACTTAATCTCAGGCTTTGTTTCCCCAAAACGAGGGAATATCTTGTTAGGGTCAACTCTATTTTGAATCAATTCATGCTTAACAGCATCATGAATAAGATTTATTAAATATGATGAACGTATCATAGATGTTTTCCCCTTAGAGCCCCCCTCTTTAATCGATTGCTCAATTGCTCTTTTAAATTCTAATAATTGCTGTTCAATAAAAGTCATGCTTACTTCCTCTTTTTTCTAATTTCATGTCTATTCTATCACACTCTATATATTTTTTAAATATTGTATTTTCTACTAAAATAATCTATACTGTATCTCAGAGGAAATAAATATTAAACTGTAATCTATAAACTACTTCAAAAGATAAATAAAGGAGAATTATGAACTTAAATCAATTACAAAAGGATTACTTAAATAGTCTTTTGCAATTCAAAAATATTAAAATAGAACAAATCAAAAATTCACTCATAAAACAATATATTGAGCCAGTATACAGTAGTTCAAGCTTATTTACAACTGATTTTGATATTTACCAGATCTGTCAAATATTTACCCCTAATTTTAATGATAATGAACGGAAAAAAGCTGGAATAACCTTCACTCCGATTAATCTAGTCGAATTTATGTATCACGACGTGTTAGACTATTCAGGAGAAAAATTACTAACATCTAAAATAGCTGACTTAGCAGTCGGTAATGGTGCATTTTTTGTCGCACTCATTTTATATTTAAAAAAGAAAGGCACTAATTTTTCTGTCGTTAAATTTATAGAAAATAATCTTTTTGGATACGATATAAAAGAAGAGAACATAGAAGCTATTAAATTAGTTTTATCACTTTTAGCTATTTATTATGACGAAGATGTAGAAAGAATTACTTTCAACATCTATAATAAAGATGCTATTGATTTCTATTTAGAAAATAGAGATGAGCCTATTTTCGATATTATCGTTGGAAATCCACCTTATGTTAAGCAACAAAATATTGATAAAGAATATAGGATAAAATTAGAAAGAAATTTTTCAACGATATCTTCTAACTACAATTTATATTATGCATTTATTGAGATGGCAACTAACCTTATAGGTAAAGAAGGTAAAGTTCTTCTCTTGGTTCCAAATTATCTTTTAAAAATAAAGTCTGCTATTCAGCTTAGAAGATACTTATTGGCTCAAAATCTAATTGAAAAAATTATAGATTTTAAATACTTTAAACTCTTTGATAATATAGACACATATTCAATGATTTTGCAGCTCAGCAAAAATAGTAATGATTTTATATTTAAAACAGCAAACAACTGTTCTTTGTTAGATTTAGAAAAGTCTGCTTGGCAGAAAATGAATCTATCAGAAGTTGAAAATGTCGATTCCATCAATCTAACAAACGAAATAGAAAAAAAACTAATTAATCATGTTATTTTTCAACCTCATATGATGGATATATCTACTGGTATTGCCACACAAAAAGATAAACTATACTTAATTGATGAGATAGTGGAATTAAATAAGGAAACGAAATTTTTCAAAATAATTGACAATATTAAGTATGAAATTGAACCAAAATTAATTAAAAAAATAATTAAAGGGTCAGGTGCATCAAAATCTTCTCAGACAAAAGAACAATATATCATTTTCCCATATGAAACTGATGAATCTGATAATGTTAATCTGATCCCTCCTTACATTATGGAAAAAGAATTTCCACTTACCTATCATTACTTTAAAACAAATAAGGAATACTTTTTTGAAAGAAGTTGTAATCTCAGCGATTCTGATTGGTATAAATATGGGAGAACTCAAGCACTCACCAAAGACAACCCTAAAATAATATTTCCAACCAACTCGAATAGGCCACAATTTAAATATTTTAGCGAAAAAGCATTATTCTATAATGGCTATGCAATCTTTGGAATTAAGAACAGTACTATTTCAGAAAAAGAAATGATAGCAATTTCAATAATTTTAAATTCAGACCTCGTTAACATTTTTATAAACTTGACTAGCTATTTTATTGGTGGTGGATATCTCAGTTATCAAAAAAAATATATAGAAAAATTTAGATTACCATATCTAACAGAAGAGAATATTAATAAATTATTCCAATTATCCGATTCTCTGGATAAAGACGCTCTAAATAGATATGTATTCGAACTGTATCACTTAGATTATAGTGATTATGCTGATTATTTAAAAATATCTGATTGACGTATTAAATTGTTTTCACAAAAATATAATATCTCCTATATTTTCAGGAATCATCAAATATCATCCTTCATTAAATAAAGAAAAATCTCTAGGTTATGTATCTAGAGATTTTTTCAATTTATTTGCCTTATATTATTGATCTTTTTTGTACATTTTAGCGTATATTTTTATCAATTGAGGATTTTATCGCAAAGTTATTTCATTCTTTGTTATGATATAGCTATGAAAAATATTAAAGAAAACAATATCCGAAAGACCTTATGGCATATTAAACGGCATTGCAAAAATATAGAGAATAATCATGAAAGTGAAGACAGTAAAACTGAGTTATTCCACTTAAAATCTAGCATTGAAATACTAAGTCGAATTTTAAACAATGAAAAACCCTACCCAAATTTGGATAGGGATGAAGTATTTTAGAGAAATATATCTTAAAATTCTCTCAAAATTAACTTTAGAGAGATCATCCATAAACCTCGAAGCATTTTCACTTTTTCATGGTATCTTTTAGATCTTTCCACCTATTCAGTTTTATCCAATTACCTTCTGGAAGTTGATGTAATGCTTGATTTTTATTTTGATATTCTTCTATAACTTTATATTCCTCATATGCTAATCTTTGCATATCTCTGTAGTAATTATCAAACTTATATGGTACTTCTTTTATCACTTTAATTTTAACTTGTTTTTTATCTTTTAAGATATCTTTTATAAGATTTTCTACAATCTTCATTGTTATTTCTTTATCAGTTTTGGACCAGATAAAATTATGAAAATGGCCACCCGCATCAAAGAAACGACTTCTTATATCTGCAGCTCTCCCAATATAATAGCAATGTTCATCTTGATTATTTTCATCACAGGAAAAAATCCCATAAACTCCTCTAATATTATCTCGGATTATCCCATCGTCTATTAAAATCCCTTCAGGTAATTTTTCTAGTTTTTGTTTTATACTTAACCGCGCTTTCTTTCGAAAAACACTGTTAGCCTCCCTTTTACCCATACTTTCCTCCTCCTTTCTAAATATTTATGTGTCTATAAAGATATGCTTTCTAGATGACTAATTAATAAATTCTAAGTATATCTTTAATTTAGCTAATAATGTAGAAAATTTCTATACCTCCTCTGTATCCTCGGAACCACACCATCGACATTTTTTGAAGTTATCTGTTTCATCAACATCATAACTATAGTATCCAAGACATTCATTACAGTAACGATCCACTTCCATATAATCCTCCGTCTATACTTTAAAATTTACACTTAACTAATATCATTTATCGAATAAATAACATCTTTACGTTCAACAACAATATTACATGCTACTCCCTCCTTCTTCAGTTTATCCAATAACTTTTGATTTGGATTTATAGCTGTAGGATGGCCAGTCATTTGAAGCATCGTAAAGTCACCTGTCGTATCCCCATAAGAATAAGAATTATCTAAATCAAAAGGCAGTCTCTCTAGAATTTTCTTTTTAGAATCAGCATCCCACATAGGTATTACTTCACCACTATACTTGTTGCCATCATTTAAGTATTGAGATGCAAACCATAAATCAGCACCTAATTTTTCCGCCATTTTTTCAACTAGAAAATCCGGGGAGCCAGAAATAAAGATAATCTTATGTCCCTGTTCTTTGTGCCATTTAATACGATCGCGTGTAAAACGATATAACTTTTTACTTTCTTTTTCAATCACCTTATTAGCTACAAACTCAACATCTAGAATATTCTTATTAGAGATATATTTTGTATACAACTTCGATGCTGTATACAGATAATCATCGTAGTCTAATTCTCGATTTTGCCAAGCATTTTTATGAGGTTTTAATTCCATCTCTACTGATATTGGAAAAACATCATAAGCAATACACTTCTCCATATGATGAAGAAGAAGTGAATCTCTAAAAATAGTCCCATCAATATCAAAAATTGCTGCAATTTTTTGACTCATTTATTCTCCTAACTCTCTAGTCATTATCTAATTTTTCTTATTTGACTACGATTCTAAATTCTCTTTCAATAATTGAAAATCTACAAATTCTCCCAATCGACAATAATCACAATCATCCTTACCACAACCACCAGTAAAATCAGCTACATTCACTTTATCCCAAAATTCTTGAATCTGAGTTCGAACTAAATCCATATCCTCTTTTGTAACATTTACAGTATGGATGGAGTAGCCTTCTCTTGCATCATCGTCATCTAGGAAAATATATTGCGTTTCAATTCGTTTACCAGTAGTATCTATTTCAGAAGAATTTTCTAATAAAATATTATAGAAGACTGCTTGATGCCAATAATCACGTCCAACTGCGAGTTCTTCAACACCTCTCTGAGCAGAACCCGTCTTATAATCTACTACTCGAATAAGATCATTGTCAAATTCTAACTTATCTATAATCCCATTAATTGAGTTCTTATCTCCTAATTTGACACGAAGTTCTTTCTCTAAGCAGACATACTTCCCTTTTAAACTGTCAGGAATATAATGTTCAAAAAGATTGGTTAGTAAGCGATGCCCATATTCTTTTAATTCTTCAACGGACATTGTATTTACGATTTCCTCTTGATGTGAGTGCAATGAATTATCGTAGTATTCAATTGCTTCATCTAATTGTAAATCTTCTTTATAGATTTGTTCCATAGTCTCGTGAATTGCAGTTCCAAACACAGGACCAGTTGGAGCATGCTTAACTGTTAATTTTGCAGCCTTTTCTTTTGTTCCTGCAGATAATCCAGCTGGTTGAGATAGCTGTAAAACATCATCAAAATAAACACTCTTCGGACAACTTAAGAAACGATTCAATTTGCTAACACTTAAACTCTTATAGTTATCTCGTGCTTGTTGATAAGTTGCAACCTCTAAGGCTTCGGTATTATCAAATTTAGGTGCTCTATTATCGAATACTTGGAGGCAGTAGTCGCAAGGGTAATTATCTCTGTCCTTTTTCAATAGTCCACACCCACAATTAAAATTACCTTGTTTAATTTTCATAATAGACTCTTTAATCTGATCAAGTACTATATCAACTTCCTTTTGAGTGATTCGTATATCTTCAGTTTCAGAAAAACCGTCTTCACTAGTTGAATCCTCAACGAAAACATATTTAACTAGTATCTCTTTGTTAGAAATATCGATACCTGCGATACCTGCATTTGTAACTAGGATATAGTAGAATACAGCTTGGCGCCAGTAGTCACCACCGAGAGGTTCCTTTTCACTCGGTGGTACTAGTTTATCTTTAGCATTTCCTGCTTTTCCTGTTTTGTAGTCAATTAATCGTATAATACCTTCTTCACACTCAATTTTATCAATTTTTCCGTTTATCTCAACATCAGATACGGCCGTTAAATCAACTGTTGTGTCCAATAAATCGCCTAGCTTGATTCCTTTGATATGCTGCTCAACTGCAATTACACCATCTTTGAGATATCCAGATTTCTTGTAGAGATTTTTAATAATCTTTTTCCCTCTAGCATAGTTATCTTTCTTTATTCTATCTGAAGACAATTGATAAGATTTTTCTTTAAAGATTTTCTTAAATAATTCTAAAGCTTCTTCTTGAGAAAGAACTGTTTTTGATGTTAGTTCTGAACTTTGTGAACCATCTACAGACTTATATATTTTTTCTAAGACTTCATGAATAATGCTACCGAATACCATAGCTTCGTTTGTTTCAGATGGTAATTTTAATCCCTTATTGAAATAAAAGCTCAAAGGACATTTAAGGAAGGCATTCAATGTACTAACACTTAAACTTAATTCACCTAAAATTTCACTCAGAACATCATTAGAAAATTTTGGTACAACTACTTTTTCTACAGATTGACAATCTTCAAAAGATTCTGTTACTTCTACCGAATCAATAAAATTCTCAAATTCACTAATAAAGTGGGTTTTATCGAAATCCTCAGAATAGGAGAGATGGAGAACCTTCTTTGCCCGAGTCATTGCAACATAAAATAGGCGACGATTCTCCTCTTCTTTCAGTTGAGATTCATTCTCATCTTTTTCATTTAAGCTTGGTGGATAAGAGAATCTACCCGAATTATTTTCACCTCCTGGCCAATTTGTATTCTTTTGTTTTCCATCATTACATTTCATCACAAATACATGTTCAAACTCTAGACCTTTAGAACCATGAGCTGTCATTAATTGAACACAGTTACTTGGAGAAGCCGAGATATCTTTAATGGGTAGACTAATCTTCATTTCTTGTAAAGACGATAAGTGATTCAAAAATCCTTTTACAGTTAATTTAGGGTGGAGGAGACATTCCGTTAACATTAACTCGTAAAGTGTATTTAAAGTAGAAACCAAGTGATATTTTTCTTTTGATTTCATGATATAGCCATCAATCCCTAAAGATTTTAAGAGTTCGCTAAGGATATACATAGGTGATAAGTATTTTTCCGATTTACTAATCTTTTTACGAATCGATTCTAATTTCTTATCAATTTCTGCTATTGAGGGAATAGAAATTTTTTCATCATTCTTGAGATTCCGTATTTTTGCGATTTCTGAGACTTCTACCTCAAAGAAATCAAAATATAAAATTTTTCGAAGTTCTCTAACATTTCTTGATGATTGGCAAATATATTTTAAAATAGCTAGTATTTTTTTGAAGAAGGAATCTTTAAATAAATCCTTCTCTTCTTTTTTCATTTGAACGAAAATACCATTATCACGAAGAATCTTCGCAAACTTTTCTCCATAGGAATTTCTTCCATAGATGACTCCAATTTCCTTAGGAGACACACCTGAATGAATCAACTCTTTAATCTCGTTCAACACACCAAACATCTCAGCTTCTGCATTTGGGTAAGATTTCAAGATTGGCAATTGATAATCATAATCTTTGTTAGCGCCAGCTGCAACAAGAATCTTCTCTTCTCTTGGGTTATGACTGATTAGTTGTCTAGAAGCATCAATGATAGCCTGGGAAGAACGATAATTCTCTTCAAGGATTATTTTCGTCGGTTGATACTTCTTACCAAATTTTTGAATATTATCCGCACTTACTCCTTGAAAACGATAAATACTTTGATCATCGTCTCCAACAACAAAAATATTTGGATTATCTTTCCCTTCTACTAATAATTTTACGAGTTCATACTGAACAACTGAAGTATCCTGAAACTCATCAACAAATAAATATTTTATGGTATCTGAGACACTCCTTTGGAAATCCTCATCTTCCTTCAACTTTTGAATTGTCCATAGAATCATATCATCAAAATCGAAATAATTATGCTCCAGGATTTTTCCACTGTATTTTTCTACAATGGATACACCATCAAGTAATCGTTGATACTTTTTTTCCCCCTTGCATTCTTCAATTTTCTTTTCAATATCAGCTTTATTCAATCCTTGACGTTTCATCATTGAAAATAGTTCTAATAATTGATCCTTAGAAGAATAACGATCTCCACGGTTTTTATATAATGAGCTATTTTCCGTTATATACTTATCCATAATTTCTTTAAGTAATTCATACTGCACAGCTGTCGAAATTACTTTTGGTTGTCTTCCAAACAAATCTGGATTTTCCAAAATTAACTCACTACAAAAAGAGTGAATAGTCGATACTCTAACTTTACGCCCTTCTTCACCGATTAATCCTTCAAGACGGTCCAACATTTCAGAGGCACCCGCATCTGTATACGTTAAACAGACAATCTCTTCTGGATGTGCCTGACGATTAGTCAAGATATTTGCTACACGACGAGAAAGAATCTGAGTTTTACCTGTGCCAGGACCAGCAATAACCATCACCGGTCCTTCCAAAGTATCAACTGCTTTTTTTTGTTGTGTATTTAATTTTTCATATTCTTCTAAATATTTTTTCTTAAAATCTGCTACATTCATAATATACTCCTTCAAAATCTCTCATATTACATTATTATAGCACGTATATATAAAATGTTCTAAATATCCACTAATGATAAACGACTAAACCCCATAGATTCATCTTTTAATTCTTGATAACTTCAAAAATCATCTCTTTTCCATCAGTATCCACCATAATTTTATCTCCCTTATTAAGGCTATTATTGATAATCAACTCTGACAGTGGAGTTTCAATCAGTTTAGTAATGCCTCTACGAATTGGCCTAGCACCATTCTCAGGATCGTAGGTTCTTTTAGCAAGTAATTCTACTGCTTTTTCTGTAAAGTCAAGTTCATATCCACACTCTTTAATCATCTCTACTTCTTTTTTGAGTAACAATCTTGTAATTTGAAGAATTGCTTCTTCAGTAAAAGGTCTAAAGGTCACAATTTCATCTATACGATTTAAAAGTTCTGGACGGAAAAAATTATGGACTGCTTCCATCGTCTGTTCCCGAATGGTTTGTTCAGAAATTCCATTCGTTTGAACCATTGTAAATCCAACTCGTTTATCCTTTTTAATCGCATTTAAACCTAGGTTAGAGGTTAAAATAATAATCGTATTTGTAAAATCAACTTTTTTTCCCATACCATCTGTTAGGATACCATCATCAAAAACTTGTAACATCAAGTCATAGATTCTTGGATGGGCCTTTTCAATTTCATCAAATAACACAACTGATTTTGGATTACTTTTAACAGCATTTGTTAAAAGTCCACCTCTACCAAATCCAGCATAACCAGGGGGAGCGCCTATTAATTTTGAGACTTCATGCTCTTGTTGGTATTCTGACATATCAATACGAACAAGACCCTCTTTAGATCCTGTTAATTCTTTCGATAACACTTTAGCTGTCTCTGTTTTCCCGACACCACTTGTACCAAGAAATAAGAATACTCCAATTGGTCGTTTAGGATTCCTAAATCCTGTTTTTGAACGGATAACAGCTTCAGCTATAGAATTTGTAGCATCTGTCTGGCCAATGACTTTTTCAGCTAAAATGTTTTTCAAATTGGAAAGGCGAAGAATTTCTTGATTATCCGCCTCTTTACCAACTCTCATATCTTCAGCTTTAACCTTGATACTAGCTTTTCGCTCCACAGCTTTTTTAATATCATCTTTTGTGATTTTAAGATCATAGCAAACAGGGGTTAGGTTATTACGAATTCCTTGAAATTCACTTTGTTTAAGTTCAAGCTTTCTTCGAATCTTTTCTACAGCAATTTCGTTGTATTCAATAGCTTGGGCTGCTTTTAATTCTTTCTTTAATTCATCGACTTCCTTTTGATAGTCTCTAGTTAGAACAACATCTTGCTTTGCCTGGATTCGGACTAAAGCTCCAGCATTATCGATGATTGTAAAGGCAGAATCTGGAAGTTTTTCTTCCTTAAGATACTTTTTAGCCAACCTCACTGCCAACTCAATTGTGCCATCCTCAAAATTTGCATGATGAAAATTTTCATATGCTGGTGCTATAGTCTCAACAATTTTAACAGCATCTTCGATGCTTGGTTCCTCTACAATGACTTTTTCAAAACGCCGTACAAAAGCAGTATCACCTGAAACATATGCATTCCATTCCATCGGAGTTGTCGCTCCAATAATTCGGAAATCCCCGCGTGCCATTAAAGGTTTGAACAAATCTGTTAGATGTTTTGCTCTCCCTAGCATATGAATTTCATCAACGAACAAGACAACATCTTTTTCACGTTTCATCTCTTCTATAAATCTATTAATTCCTTCGCTCAAAAATCCTCCAATTGTCGCATTTAAGTCGTTTAAACTAAACTGCAGAATCTTTTTTCCCTTAAGAGATCGACTTTCATCTTTAGCGATGCGCATAGCAATTCCATCAACAATTGCAGATTTTCCAACACCTCCATCACCGAGTAAAACAACATTGTTCTTATCTCTGCGTGTGAGGGCGATTTCCACTTCTTGAATCTCATCTTCACGTCCAACAACCTCCATCAGCTCCCCATTTCGAGCCTTTAGAGTTATATCAGTAGCTACATCATTTAATAGAGAATAATCGGGATTTGATAATTTAGAAGAAATTTGTGCTGCTCTTTTTTCTTGTGTAACTCTTTCCTTCTCAGCTTTCCCATCATATAGCTCCCTAAATCGAAATCTAGCGTTAGTAAATAAATCCGATAAATCATCCTCTTTAAAACTAGTATTCCCGGTTAGTAAGTACTGTTTAAAAATTAATTGGTTAGCATTTGTATCTCTCTCCTCAGAAATGCCACGTAATATCCAATACGAATCAATAACACCATCCGGAGAATTTTGTATACGCATCTCCTCAGCGAAGTCAAAAATAGATTTCACATACTCAGACATTGGAAAGGTTTCACATTCTGATAAATAATATACCGACGCGACCTCATTAATTACTTCCACTGGTGAAGAGGTAATTATATTTTTCATCTTCTTTTTCTTTGAAATATCACTCAGCTCCTGTACAACTTCCATTTCATCTAGTTTTCTCTCGTCTACAGTAATTGCGTTAGTAAATTCTTTTAGTAGTTTACTCTTTGTTAACGAATAATATCCTAGTGCATACCCTATTCCTGTATCACTAACTTCTAAAATGGAAAATAAGAGATCTTGGCTCTCAAGTACTTTATATTCCTTTTGAACAATACGATCCTTTAAATTTTCTATGGCAGTTTTTAGTTGGCGACTAACTTTATAAGCCATTATCTTTCTTTCAGCCATCATCTTCCTCCTACAATAATTCCTTTAAAAACTCTTTAGCGTCATTATCTAAATAAAGAACATGTGAGTACTCCTTCTCTTCAAATGTCCAAGCAAGATATTTCCCTCTTACCATTTCTTTTAAGTCGTCTAATGACATAGATAGAGTTTCTGCAGAAAAATAATCATCATGAAATGAATCTACTTCACTTTCATTATTTAACCATTGAAAATCTGTTTCAAAATATGCGAGATCATTTTTCATAATATTACCTCTTTCATTATTGATAACTCTATTATAAACAAAAGAGTGGACAACATTTGTCCACTCTTATTATTTCTCATAATTTTTTAAAGTTTTTTCTAATGATTCTTTAATCTCTTCGATTAGACTGTGAGGAGATAAAATGATTATTTCTTCGACTTGTCCTAAAATCCACCTCTTAAGTCCTGGTGTATCTTGGGTTTCAATTTGGATAATCATATTTCCTTTTTCTTCTGAAAGAATTTCATGGTTTGGGAATTGATCCAAAACAATTTCTGGAATCCCTGTGTACCGTAATCTTACTTTAATATTTCTTCCCTCGAAAGCGTCCACCTTTTGATTTCTTACATCCCCATCACGATACTTCCTCCCATATGAAATCTCTGGTTTCTTTGCATGTGATTCACTAAGGCTCTCAATTCTATCAACACGAAACGTGGTATATTTCTCATGCTTCAAATGGTAGGCAACCAGATAAAAATAGTGGGCATCGTAATAGAGAGAGGCAGGAAAAATGATATGACTTTTGACATCTCTTAGCGGAGCTTTATATTCTATTTCGATCATTTGTTCTCTGCGAATAGCTTCCGATAAAACCCAAATTATGTCAATTCTGTCCTTATCATTGGTCAATGACTTATAATTTAAACGCTCGCTGCTAATAATTGCCTCTACTTCTTTTTTTTCTTCAATTGAGAGTAAAGCTAGAAGACCTTGAAGCAACGAATTTAATTCTGATTTATTTAGTGCACGATTCTCCAAAAGGATTTTTGAGATTACTAAAATATCTTTTTTATTAAAGGTTGTTTTACCAATCAAACGGTAGGTATTATCAGAAGTATCGAATATTATTTCTAAACCTAAGTTAGGATTTTCTTCAAGTAATCTCTTTAGAAAACCTATATCCCGTTGAATCGATTTAGGATCAACTCCAAATTCCTCTTTTAATTGAGCTTTTGATAATCTCTTCCCTGCATGTAACCGAAGAAAGATTGTTAAAATTCGTTCCTTTCCTTGCGTCTTTGCCATTTGATTCTCCATTAGTCTTCTATCTCTTGTTCAGTATCACTTTTAGTTATTAAGTCAGAAATTTCCGTAAAAGCTGTTTTCTTCATACATTTATATATCATTTGCCAATTATCAAAATCTGAAACTGAGATAACATTTCCTTCTGTTATCCCTCCACCTGCACTAGCAGGCTGGCAATAAAAGAAATGATCTTCAAGATCTTTCAACTTATCGGCTACTCCAACTTCCTCAAATAATTCTTTAAACAATTTCTTCCAAGCACCATCGTATTTTCGAAAAACAAAAACTGGTTTGTTTGATTTGTTTGGTTTATTTAGATATCGGTAAATTCTTCTCAATACAATATAGGCACCTAATCTAGACAAATCTGAATTGAGAAGGATTGTTTCTCCAATACCATTTTTACCTAAATCAGGCTCGGCACATGAAAAAGGATAAATTTCTAAATTACATATTTTTTGGGCTATCTCACGAGCTTTTTTACATTCTTCATTATTTTCAACTCTTGATTCACCCTTAAATTTACTCAAGTCTTTTCCATCTATTCCCAATAATTGAGCATAGTATTGGGCTACATAATAATATTTTTCAGACAGAACTGGTTTGTTACTTTTGCTATTTTTATTAAGTATATACTCTATTTCAAAAAAATCATCATCTTCATTGTGAAACATATTATCTAATTCATGCAACAAGTTACTTTTGCCACTATAAATTATATTAGTAATTTCTTTATCATCAAATTCCTCCAATTGATATCGTTCTTTTATTATATCTTTGATATCAGGTAAATCATCTTTTGAATATTCTTCTAAAATACTTTTTATATTTTTCGTTGACTTTTTACTGCTGTCATCTTTATTTAATAATTTATAGGTTTTTCCAAAATATCCCTCTAAATCAGTACTCTCTATACCTTTATCGATATCACTATCTTTATAATCACCTAAATAACCTCTAGGATTTTCCATACAGTGAAAAACCACTGCATTGTCAATATCACCATGAAAATGAGTCGGAATTTGGTAACGCATATTTAAATGTTGATTCTCATCTTCTAATTTTTTCCACTCAGGATTTTTCCTTTTAAAACTTTCCCATTTCTCATCTTCTTTTAAAATATTCAGCCAAGAAAAATCATTTGTAGAATCAGGATGATCAATGTTATAAAATTTTTGAATTAATTTTTTACCTTCTTTATTCTGCCAAGGGTTAAATTCTTTTAGAAACTTATTTTGTTTGTACTTAACAAACTTAAAATGAGTTTCTAAAATACTTTTTAAATCACTTCTTTGTTCATCCGTTAATCCTTCTCTATTTCTTTTTTTTATAGATTTTAAATAATCCATTAACACTTCCTCTAAAGTTTTATCTTTTGCCATAAATCTTTCCTCACTTAATTTGCTAATAATTTTTTTGTAACTTCATTATAACACTAGTTATAGACAAAATATGTCCACTATACTAATATTGTCTAAATTTTTTTATTCATCTTTTTTCTTTAAAAAAACTTTCCGAAAAACAACTATTTTTCGGAAAGTTTCTTTTCATTTAATATTTTTTTGAAGTTATGATACAAAGAGATAACTTTAGAATAAGTTAATTGGTGAAAAACACCTACTTACCTGTATAAAAACACGATAACTATTTAAGTAGATGTCTTTGGCACTTCGTTACTATTTTTTGTATGATATTTCAATCCAAGATAGTTCTCTAATATATTAGTTTTTTCAAATAATTTCATCAGCAGACAGCTAAATTGATATCTTTATTTATTATTATTTATAAAATTTTTTTATTGTTTTATACGTATCATATTTTAAATACGATAAAGGCTCATTTCTAAATTTTTTATTATCTAAATACATGACTTCGCCAAAAATCATTCTGTCAAACTGTTGTTCAGAGAGTAGATAACGATAGCTATCATCTATTTTCTCTAATAGTCTTTTACGGTAATCTCTACAATACTTTTTCTCTTCATTAAACAAACGTTTTACATCTTCTGAATGAATTTCATATGCTTCATTTAATTTCAAAGTCTCTACATCAGGGGCTGTCTTCTGTACACTAATATTACCAGTAGGAAATTCAACTTTAAACTTCAGTTTTCTTTCAATTGCATTTTCTGGATCGAATGGACAACATGTCATATTATTAGAAGTTTTTTTAGTATGATTACAAACTGTGCAACTTGGTACTAAATTATATAGTGATAGTGCAAAATATGGCACCTCACTTCGACTATAAAAATGGTCAAACTGACGGCCCGACTCTCGTTCTCCCCTATTATTTATGAAGTTTCGATTACAATATGGACAAACTGTTAGTTTTAAAGCTTTAGATAATTCGATATTATTTTTCTTCTCTTTTCCTACTCTTTCTCCTGTAAAATGTTTATCATACTTTTCTTTGAATTCAATTATACTATTTTTATCTTTTTCTAGTCTTAAAATAATATTGGAATAAATATTATCCATATATTTTTTTATATTTTTATCATCTATCTTAGCCAAGTGTTCATTACGCATTACCTTAAAAGACTCAATCTTATTTTCAATTCCTTCAATACCAAATGGTTTTTTGAAATTATTATAGATAGATTTTAATCGTGTAAAATCCATAGTTAATAACTCTTCAAAATCTGATACTTCTTTCACACGACTTGTGTCTAGATCATTATTTATCAGTTGAACTATATCTCTTTTCAACTGTTTATCAACTTTTCTTCCCATATATTTGGTATACTCTAAAATCTCTTTATACGGATAAGTTCCAATATAAATCATTCCAATTCCCTTTCTTCCAATTCCATCAATTGAATTCTAAGTTTTTCAATCTCATTTTGTCTTTCATCTGGTTCAAAGTTAATTTCATGAAAAAGATACAAAAAGTAGTTCCGCAGTATTTCTTCTCCTATTGAGTCAATTAAACTGTGTAAAATTTCTTTAAATTCAGAGATATTATTTATGTCTTCTGTATTTGATACCCCTAAAATATCTCTTAACTCATTACAATTCTCCTCAGTTAGTTCAAATTGTCTTTTCTTGCTTAATTCATTTAAGAAGTCTGAAATATCTGCTAATTTATCGCTAACAAATTTTCCTTGAACATCATCCAAAAAAAACGAGTTATCAAACAATGTATAAATATTTTGTCCGAAAGTTTTCTCTTGTAATTCTCCATCTCCAAGATAAATAATATCTTGATTTAATATATCTGAAAGAATTATCGGTGAATGGGTGGTAATAATTACCTGAAGTTCCTGATCATCAGAACACAAAATTTCAGATATTAGAGGTAATACATCACTAACCCAAAGACGCTGCCATTCCGGATGTAAGCCCAGATCGACCTCATCTATTAGCAATAACTTATTAGGTATATTACCATAATTTTTCTTACCAGAATATAGCCTACCTAATAAGTTCAAAATAGACATTTCACCAGAGCTCAGTCCATCCCAAGAAAATGACAAAACACCAAACACCTCGTAAACAAGATTACAATTTTCTATGTTTGTTTCAGGGTAGAAAAATTCAATAACACCGTTGATAGTATCCAGATCATCTAAAGAAGACAATTTAAATTTTCTACCTGATTTAAGAAAATCATTTGAAGTATCAGTAATAAGAGAATATACCTCAAAGAATTTTTGTACCTGACTAGTAAATGTAGAAGATGTTATCTCATTAAGAAATTCATAAAATTTTTCAGTTACTGTAAAATTTGTAGAGTTAATTTCATTAACCAACACCTTAATTGGATCATCATTGAATTTTTCGTTCAATTGACTCAAGCTATCAGAATTTAATAATTCATCAAACAAAATAGAAATAAATTTTTTCCTCAACACGCTCTTATGTTTATCAGATATTTTCAATAAATCCTCAGCATATCCAGACAGATAACTATTGAGATATTTATCTTTTAGACTGTATATTGCTTCTCCTTCATCAGAAAGACAGACTCTAATCTTTTTATTACTAAAGTCAATTAACTCCGAAATTTTTTCTATGTTTTTTGCAACTACAGCTATCTGATTTATTACATCATAGCGATTTAATTCACTTAAGCTCATTTTTTGTAATAAATAAGAAGTTGATACATCATTGCCAATTACATTTTTCCCAATAGGACCATATTCAATTGCAGATGAATACTTAATAATTGCAAAGTTATCATTGATATATCTAACACTCTTTCTATCTATGTCAACATCTGGTCTCGCAGTCTGTGACTTTTCAATTCCAAATTTTATTGTATCATCATTAAATAAAAGGTCTACTCCTGCTCTATTTTGAAGTATACTATTCAAAAATCTAGTCTTTCCTATACCATTTTTACCTATAATACAAGTTAACGAATTGACTTTATCATAATATTTAAACCTAAATCCTTCGTTTACTATTGAGAATAACTTCTTTTGTTTCTTAAAATAAATTTCACTTAATTTCATGTTACACAATCTTCCTAATACATTCAAAATGACTTTTTATCATATATAGTTCTAAATTATTTAATAAATTTTCAATGCCAATATCAAGATACATTGCTCCCTGAAAGTTTCCACTTACATTTTCTTTATTGATTATATTTCTAAAACCATAATTTTCATTATAAAGTTTTTCTATATGAGGTATAGTTCCACGCGAGGGAGCAAACTGATTTAATCGAATTAATTTTTCAAAACTTTTGTTAGCTGAGTTATTCGGATCTGGAATAAAGACCTTATATACTTCCTTAAAGAGTATTTTAAAAGGCCATCCTTTTCTTCCTTTCCACACAAAGTCCAGTTCTGTAGATGAAAAACATAAAAAAACTTCCCCAAAGTAGACAGCGGCATTCTTATTAGTTATGAAAATTAAGTCTCCCTTCTGAGGTCGTCTCTTTGTAAACTTACCATCTCTATCACTATATCCCCAAACTGAATACGAATCATTATGATCATCAAAAATTTCTTGATAATATTGATTTGTATTTCCAATAGCTCTAAGAATATCTTCCTTATTGATCTTGTTTTCAATTGTATTTAAAATAACTGTAGTTAGGCCAGTACCTCCGGCCATAACTATGCCCTTGTTTTCCATAACTCCCCTTCCCAAGTATTAAATTAGATATCATCAATTTCAAAATCATTATAATTTCCAATATAAAATTTTTGTTTCATTAAAACAATTTAAACACAAAGAAGTTTATGTAATAAATTTATTACTATTTAAAAATCTTATAGAAAATCAAGCGCTAATTTAAGGCTCATAATTGTCAATTGATGCGTACTCTCTATAAAAATAACATAAATATCTTTTGCAAGCAAATTTAATCATACCTGCTTCCCTAGAAATTTTCTATTGCAATTTATATCCTAGATAAGTTTCTATGAAATAAATAGAGATGGGCTGTTCTAACAACATAGAAACTTCACTTTATGCTCAAATTGAAATATTTACATTTTGAAAAGAGATCAAGTTTAGACTTGACCTCTTTTCTTTTTATTTATACTTCAGCTTCACTTCTTGCATCCAACTTGGAAGAACTTTATTCAATTCCATGTTGAGTTTCAGTTTACTTCCTGCAAATTGATTTGTTGCTTTAGTTGCATCGAGTGTTTTAACGATATCTTCACGGAATGGAATTTCATCTGGTTTCTTCAAGTCATAAGCTTTTAGCGATTTAGCAAGTAGTAGACTATCCAGTCCCCATTCTTTCGCAAATTCTTCGACAAGATTCATTTGTCTGTGTGTCTGCCATACATTAAAGGCTGTGTCAAAGTCTGTATCTGCTGATAAATGCCCTGGACGTAATTCTTCATCAATAAAGATTTTAAGAGACTCGGCAAGATCGTTTTCACCTAAATTACTGAGTTCTTGTATTTGTTCCAATATCAAGACTAGGTTATTATCATTGATAACTAGCACTCCATCCTTACTTGATGTCTGCTTATCAATTAGTGTAAAGATACTTTGAGCATCAATAACCTGTGTCCCTTGAATTTTTGTATTCCCAACAATATTATCAATTAAAAATCCAGGCGGTTTAGGTTCTTTAGGAAATAGATTTTTATAAGCACCTACATACTGTAACCATGTATGCTCTGTCATCCCAAACGCTTCATCGTCCCAAGAAAACTCATAATATTGTTTTACTTTACCTAACTGAGTTGCTGCATCAATGAATGCTTTTTTAAAGAGTGCCTTTTTCTCTTTATCATCTTTAATAAAAGCCCAATTTGTAGGATCTTCTAACTCCCCTTTTTTACGTCTTTCAAATAATCATTTTGCTAAAAAGTTCATTATTTGAAATCGCAACCATTGGCTATGTAACAAGCCAAACTCCAAATATATTATCTATAAAATTATATCATAAAATTAGAGTTTTTGTATGTTGTGGTTACAAAGAGAAGAGTTTAAATATCTAAAAAATCTTATTGAGTAATTATCTAGCATTTTTATTTCGAACCAAAAATAATGGTCTCTCCCGTCTTTCGTTTTTTCTTTATTTAAAACAAAAAAATTTTTTTGATTAATTGCCATAGTTCTTAATATATCATTAATTAAAAAAATTAAAGGAATATTCATCGAAGAATATTTTTGAAAGTCCTCTTCAAATCTAAAATACTCGTCTGAGAAATAGTCCATCTGCAGTTTATTTTCATAATGTTCTTTTCTATATGTTTTCATTTTGTTTGATTGACTAATTTTTTTCCTTTCATTGCATTAATAGTAATTGTAATTCTGCTTTTTGTCTCGCTTCTTGATCTGAGATTTTTGTACTATCCCACGCATATGCTACTGATTTTCCTTTGTTATAAATCAACCAAATTTTTAAATTATCAATACTTTCTCTTAATTCTTTCCAATTATTCTGGTCGATTAACTCTGGCAGTTCCTGACTTGAAACAAATCCCTGTTCAAAAATACGATTTTGGGTCTGAACCTTTAGAGAAGCACTATATTGATTGAACTCATCAATCAATTGTTGTTTTATTTCATGAAACAAACTACGTATTGAAGAATTTTTCATCTCCAGGTAGTCATTAACAGCATGTTTAATTTTAACTTCCCCATTCGGAAAATACACTCGTAACAAATCTATCAAACGAAAGTACAGAGCTTGTTTTGAAACCTCCAAACTTTCTTGTACTTCCTGAAAACTATCGCAACTGTAATAGATTTTAGATAATAAGACAATATCTGGCATTAACACTAACGCAGAAAAAATATTTGCCTCACGTTCTAGTAAATTTTCTTGATTTTCGACAGATTCTGTAAAACATGTACCGTTATGGTTTAGAACAAAATGGCCTAATTCATGACATAGGGTGAAATTCTGCTTAACTTTAGGGTTATCCTTCTCATAAGAAAAACTAATCCCGTACTCATCCATTATGGTTAAACCTTCAATCTTGTGATTTGTAAAATGATGACTAATCACTTGAATTTTATTCATATTTACACAATGATAAAAAAATAAATTGAAATGATATTTTAGTAGAGGAATATTATTATCTTTCATGTACTGATATAATCGTTGTTTTGTTATGCTACTTATTCTTAAATACAATTCATCCAACGAACATTACCTCCTTTGAGTCTCAATGTATTAAACTAAACCAAATTGGTTGAATAAATTATACAAAAAAAGTGGACGGCTGTCCACTGAATAACTTTTAAATTAAATTATTTTAAAGTGTAGAAAAAATAAGTTTATTTTTTTGGTTTCCCTCCTATTTTACTTCCGAGCACAGCACTTAACGGTACAATTGCTGCTGCTATATATTTTCTAGTATTCTTATAAGTTCTTTCATGTTCACCACAAAACAGAGCCTGCGGGGTATAAACCTCCTTATCACAATTTAAGAACTTACAAATTTTAATTTTTTTAGATTCCATCTTTCTTTTCCTCTATTAATAACTCCTCTGAATTATCAAGAAGTCTATCAACATTACTAGTTATACTCTGAGTTAATTTTTCAAATGAGCTTGTGTTCCCCTTTGAGAAATTATCAATCTTCCATGCTAAACTTTTTCCATCATATTTTGGCTCTAATAAAGTTTGTTCCATAAATCCTTGGTAATTACTTAATACAGCGATCACTGAATCTTGTTCTTCTAACAACGTATAAGCTATGACATTCAATTGCAATGTTGATGATAAATAACTAAATGATTGCTGAAGTAAATTACTAATCCTATCTGCATCTTTTGGTTTGAGCTTAGAATTCGTAAAATCAGTACTGTCAGTATAAATCGATAACATCAATTTTGAAATAGTAGTATTATTTTCTTTTATTGCTGAAACTAATAAATCTCTTTTCAATAGCTCATTTTTTGTAGCCAAAGCCTCTATAATTAATTGTCTTGAACTAAAAAATCCAGAGAATCTATCATTGTATTGACCTTGTTCGACTCTGATGACTAACTCATTCAACGATTCAATTTGTTCAGAAATAGAAGCTAGCTGACCTTGAATTGCAGAAAGTTCTGGGAGATTCCCAAGTTCTTGAACAGCTCTTTCTTCTAGTGTTACACTACTTTTAATCTTTCCAGACGCCGTTTCTTTAATAACCGCATAAGTTTCACCCGTCTTTCTCCGAATCCCATAGCTCCACTCACCTGTTTTTAATTTTTCTTTTGCTACTTCTGATAATTTTGCAACATATTCCACATCATTTTTATCTTCAATGAGTTTTTTTAATAACTCGATTTCAGAAACATGATCAAATAAGTAATTTTTGATTTTATCAGCAATCACTAAGGAAGCTTCTTTTTGCAACGGTAGTAAGGAGTATGATTGAAAGTCATAATTATATAATTCCTTTTTTCTGACGTCAATTTCAAAATCCTCAATCTTAGGTAGTTCAATTTCAAAATTTTCCATATTACAGTTCCTTTATTAATCAGTATCTTTCACAAACGCCTTTTTCCGCTCTTCCATAAACTCAATCAACTCTTTTTTGAAAACTTTCTTCTCATCATCTGTAAGTCCCGTTGAATTCATACGGAATAGTAATTCTATGTTATCTAAATCATCATCTTTATTTTCTGAATTGCCAACTAAGTAATCTACTGACACATTTAAAATCTGTGCAATTTTAACTAGATTTTCTTGTGTTGGTTTCTTTACTCCACGTTCCCATGCAGCGTATGCCTGTTGAGAAATATCAAGCTTTTCAGCAATTTGAGCTTGTGTTAGTTTTACTCGTTTCCTTAGTGTTTTCAAGCGTTCTGCGAATTCCATATGTGACCTCAAAAAATTTTTAAAAATTTTAGCAGAAAATCGTTGACATTTACAACTGTTGGTTGTATAATGTAATCAACAACTAATAGTTGTATAGTGATTGAAAATAATAACCTTATCTTCAAGGCTAAATTACGATCTTTGAAAATTTAATAAAAAGTGCGTCTGACAACCAGAAGACTAATCATCAGAACTACACATAAACTTCGTACCTTTATTGTAAATGTTTTGGAAAGAAAAGTCAAGCTTCTTTATGGTTGAAGTGAAGATATAAAACATTTTTGTGGGCTTCCACGCATTTCGGACTTTCGCACTTTTCCGAATAGTAAAGTGAACTGGCTTCGCCAAAGGGCGTAAGAGAATCCCTTGGGTATGATGAGGACTACCTGAAGAGATTGGCTGGGAAAGCGATGGTAATTGACGCAAAGCACCTTGCTAAACGTTGCCACCGTGGAAAGAGGAATCTTTCCAACCAAATAACTTTTCTTTACTGCTGTCTATCCTTATTAGATAGACTAACTCTCAAGCTACTAAGTCTTCCCAATTTCTTGGTAGCTTTTTACTTTAACAATAAAGGAGAAAACTATGACAAACTTTTTTCGCATCACAATGTAAAAGACTCTACAATAATTATATCTTCACTGATAGAATGTTTCGTTCATCTGAGAAATTACAAGCTCAACTTTATTCTCAAACTCTCAGTGATTTAAATACAATAGCTAAAAAATCAATAGTTAATGGATTTCCTCAAAGTGAAGTACAATTTTATACTAGAATGTTTAAACGTAAACTTTCTATTCATTATTACTTAAGAGTAAAGCGATTAGCTTAGCTCTTTTTATTTTACAATCAGAAAGGAAAATACTTATGATCCCAGAAACACTAAAAATGAAACCAGAATTTATCGGCCCAGCTTACTATGAAAAATTGGGGAATGCCCCACGTTTTATCTTTGGAAAAGAAGGCAAATATCAACGTCATATTCTAAACAGTGAAACACATGGTTCCTTCCATGTTATCACACCTGCTTCTATCACAGTATTCCCAGAAGATGCTCTTGTAGAAGTTGTTAATCCCATCTTCCTATCAGATACTTCTCTGAATGGCAATTCTGTTGCACCTGCACTTAATGTTTTTGCTGAAAAACTAGTATTGAAAAAATAATTACATAAAGGAGAAAATTAAATGGCTAAAATTGGATTAAACTACGGAGAAAAACTACAAATTGCTGATAAAACTTACCGCGTCATAACTGATGGTTTAGACGTCCCGGCAGTCCTTGGAAAATTGACTTTCAGGGGTATTGTAGGACCTGATATTATCTTTGAAGAGGATCGTTCACAAAGAAACCCTGATGGTTCATTTGCCCAAATTAATACTGGAGAAGTCCGTGGTATTGTTGTTGCGATTCATTCTTCTGTACAACATCAGACACTCTTCTTTACTATTGCAGATATGTCCGAATCTGAAATTGAAGAACTTGGCCTAAAATATCGTGAAGAAATTGAACTAGAAGTTATTGTCATTACGCATACTCACGTAAATAGAAATGATATCTTCAAATTATTTGCTTCTAAAATTAAGAAGAAGACAGGAGGTACACCATCCAAGGAAAATAAATCTGTAGAACATAAAAAGCAAGACTAGGAGGTAAGACATTATGAGACTCTTTACCTATCGAGGACAAAGAGTTCGAATCATTCACCGAAAAATTAAAGGAATCACTTGGTTAATTCTGTGGTTTCCTTTTTTATTTGCCATTAGCCTTTATACTTACATTCACCTAGAAGAATTAAAAATCAATCCCCTGCCACAAGCTTATTTTATAGGCGCTGTATTCTTTAGTTCTTCTATTCTTGCGTGGTTCATTAATCACCTTTGTTACGAGAAGCTGCTCTTCTTTCAAAAAATGAATAGTTTACGTATTTTATCTCGTTTTTTATTGGAGAATAATCTCTACCTATCCAAAAAAATTAAACGAGAAAATAAGATTAGTGAAAAGATTGAACTTCCCCAAGTATATCTAAAACAATCACCTTATAAAATTGAAATTAGCTTCATCTTAGAAGGGAATAAATTTCAAGATCGTTTCTTAAACCTTGGCTCTACCCTTGAAGTAATGTTTAATGGGGATTTTCGAAATAAGACTTTCGATAAACGCTTTATCAAATATGAAATTGCCATCAATCGTATTGATAGTCGTATTTCTATTGATAATGTAATAGTCAAAGGTTCGAAACTACAACTCATGAAAGATGTAACTTGGGACTTTATTGAAGAGCCTCATCTTCTCATTGGCGGTGGAACCGGTGGAGGTAAAACTGTTGTCCTCATGATTATCATCTATGCACTCGCTAAAATTGGATTTATTGATATTTGTGATCCCAAAAACTCTGACTTAGCTGGTTTAAAAAAGATATCAGTCTTTCATAACCGAGTCTACACTAGTAAAGAGGATATCATTAACTGTTTTAAAGAAAATGTAGAGTTTATGGAAAAACGCTATAAACTGATGTCTTCATCCCATAAGTTTCAAGCTGGTAAGAACTTTACGCACTATGATATGAAACCAAAGTTCATTCTAGTAGACGAATGGGCAGCTCTCATGGCAAAAATAGACCGTGATTATAGTCAACAAGGTGAACTCATGGAATATCTTTCTCAACTCGTCCTAGAAGGCCGCCAAGCTGGCGTATTCATCATTTTTGCAATGCAACGGCCTGATGGTGAATTTATCAAAACAGCTCTTAGAGACAACTTTATGAAGCGTCTCTCCGTCGGTCATTTAGAATCAACAGGATATGACATGATGTTTGGAGATGCTAATAAAACCAAAGAGTTCAAAAAGCTGGATGAGATCAATGGAGTCAAGGTCAAAGGACGAGGCTATATTGCAAATAATGGTGAGTTGGCTGGTGAGTTTTTCTCTCCTTATGTACCGCTTGATCAAGGCTTTTCCTTCTACGATGCCTACTCTAAAATTCCTATTATGGAGTTTGAAGGAGAAGAATTCTCTGTCTTTAAAGAATTCACATCACAAACTCAAACTGAAAAAGGGACTCAGGAGTCTGATATGGTACTTAAAACTGCTAGACGTACCCTTAAAGATTTTTCTGATGAGCAAAATTTAAAAATGACAACACTACGAAAAATAATCTATCTATTAGAGGAAGAAGGAATGACCTTTGAACGTTCCGACTCTGCTATTTTAGTAGAACCTTTCCAAGAAAAACTCCTGCTTGAAATACTCACACAATTTGATGAGGACGGACGCAAATCTTATCCAAAAGCTGTTGAAGCGATTATTAATCATCATGGGCTAGGACAAGGGCAAGGGCAAGCCTGACCACAGGTCAGGCGCAGACCGTAGACCGACGTTCCTAGTCCATGATGAAACTTCAACCCCCGGTTTCTAACAGGGGGGTTACATTTGGCAAAAATGCCTCTTCCACCCCTCTTCATTCCTTATAGGAGTTGAGTTTACAGATTTCAAGAAGTGTGTAACTTTCGTCAAAAAAGTGTGTCACTCTAAAAAAAGGAGGTATACTCATGAATGGATAAAATCAGCCCATTCAATCTTAAAAAATTTCGTCAAGAAACTGGGATGAGTCAAAAACAATTTGCAGAAGCTATTGATCTTCCAACTAGAACCTACCGTTCTTATGAATCTGGAGAAAGAGGTTTAACTCTCGAAAAGTTCCGAAATCTCAAAGAGAAATTAGGATTTCATAAAGAATATGAAGAAAATAGCCTGCGTGCTAGAATTGACTATGTAAGAATTTCATTCCCATCCCTACGAGATCTAGAAAGCTTTTGTAAAAACTTTCTCTATTGTCATCTCACTGAATTCACAGAACAAGAAACACGGCTCATGAATTACACCCATCTCTGGCAACGAGGAAATATTTGGATCTTTGATTTCTTTGATAAAATCGAAACAAAGGACTTTCAAGCTTGTCTTCAATTATCTGGTCAAGGTTGCCGTGAGATGGAAGTTCTTTTAGAACATAAAGGAGTAACCTGGCAGACATTCTTTCAAAATCTACTTTATGCTTATGAGGATTGCCGTATTAAACGATTAGATATCGCTCTAGATGAGCTCTACAAGGGGTTCGGGAGAGAGCATGAACAAATACATCTCCCTGAGTTAATAGAACGTTTATACGCAAAAGAAATCATCCTAAAGTCACTTAAAAAATGGAATGTGACTGGTGGCGGTTCTTTTACAAATAATGAAGACATGGAAGCAAATCACGGACTATCTATTTATTTTGGTTCCCGTCAAAGCCAACTCTACTTCAACTTCTATGAAAAGCGCTACGAAATTGCTCAACAAGAAAACATCTCCTTGGAAGAATCCTTGGAGATTTTTGGCATCTGGAATCGTTATGAAATTCGCTTTTCCGACCAAAAAGCACAGGGTACAATTGAGGAATATGTCAACGGAGTGGATCTTGGAGAAATTGCCCGTGGTGTCGTTAATAAAGAAATTCAAGTCTATAATGGCACTAATCAATTCGGAGCTTATAAACCAGACGAAAAATGGCAAAAACTTTTTGGAGGCGTCGAACCTTTAAAACTATCAACAAGTCCACAACCTTACAGTTTTGAGCGCACCATTCGCTGGCTAACTCATCAGGTATCGAACTCCTTAGCGCTCGTGAATGAAGCTGATAAAATCATGCAGACAGAGTACATGAAAATGATACAAAACAGCGGAGAAATTACAGATCGAGGGAATGCAATGCTAAATCTTATTAAAGCAAATAAACAATACAAAACATAGAAAGGAATTATACATGGAATATAAAGTAGAATTAAGCTCACTTGAAGGCTTTAAAGCATGGGCTGGTGCCCTAAATACATTAAACACCGTTCGAGAGCGAGGAGGAATGGATGACTTAACCACTATCTGTGAAGAAATTTTCTGCGGAGACATCCCAACCGAAGTACAAATTAATGACTGGCTCTGGTTTGACTCTGACTTTATCTACCAAGCATTAGGTTATGAAGACCTATTAGACAACTAATGTTTAAGAAAATATATAGAGAAGATTTTTTTCTATTACCTGATCAAGAATTTTGGACATTCTATATCCTTTTACGAAAAGGAAAAGATTATTACTATGAATGTGCTGCAAAATCTAGAGAAGAATCTCCTAACTCAAAAGGATTTTATACATACGACCATGCACTATTCACAATAGATGGTGAGCTAATTAATTTCAACTTAAACATGCGCCCTTCTCTCATAACCTATATCCAAAAAACCATTAAGGTCAATCAAGAAACATTTAGAAAGGAAATAATTATGGCTACAAAAACACAATTTGAAAAGAAGGTCTGTCAACTTTCCTATGAATTTGGGGAATTACTCAAGAAAAAGGACCACAACCAGGCTTGGACAAAAGCTGGTGAGTTAAATGCTCTCCTCAAAAAAGAAGAAGTTAAGGAACTAAAACAAGATCTAGTAAAGCAGCTACAAAATGAATTGCGAGGCTACTACTTCATCAACGGGGAGATTGAAAAAGCCAATAAACGGCTTTATGCAAAAGGTTCAAAATTTATTGAATTAGCTAATATTTAAAAGGAGTGTCTATGAATAAATCAAAGAACTACCTACTAAAAATTAGAGATTATCTCTCAAATTTTGAAAAGAAAGAGAAGAAAGGGAAACCACCAAAATTAAAAATTGTAAATAAAAAGACTGTAAACATAGCGATGATCGGAGGAATTTTTTTCCTCCTTTTTATTGGACTAATGGGTTCTTTCCGAGCTATTACTCTTTCAAATCAAGTCACTTCTTTACAAGAAAGTATTAAAAACATAGACATCTCTTCGAATCAAGCTAAAATAGAGCCCGTTCAATACAACTATCAACTCCAATACTATCTGAATGACTATGTTTATGCTTATTTTACTCTTTCTCAAGATACCAATAAGCAACAAGAGCAAGTTAAGCGATTAGAAAACTTCTACAACTTTGTTCCTGATATCAAATCACAAGGTCAAATTCGAAACCCAAGTGAACTTGTCTCATCTCAATTACTGACAGTAGAAGATAATATTGCCAAGTATAAGATTAAATACAAAGAAAAGATTAATAATGAGAATCCCAAAGAATACCAGACAGGTTTCAACATACCTTTTGGAAGAAAAGATGGGAAATTCTTTATTTCTGGACTACCTTGGTTCTCTTCTCTAACATCTTATCAAGCTGGACAGTTTAACGAAGAAGAAAAACTAAAATTATCTGCGACAGATCAATTCTCTGACTCAGAACATAAGAAGGTAGAGAAATTTCTTACGATTTTCTTTACAAATTATACTAGCAATCAAGATAATTTAAATTTAATTGCTCCAGATATTACTGTCATATCTAATACAAAATTTAAAACTATCGACTATATCTATCTTAAAAATGAAGGAGAATCCCTCATTGCTTATGTGCAAGCTACTTTTGAAGTTGGAGGAAGTACTCATTCAGAAAACTTTACTTTTACCCTCACAGAAAAAGAACAGACATACTATGTCAAAAAATTAGAACACACCATTCCATTAAATTATGCAAACGATAAAGAATAGGAGAAACATATGAATACTGGAAATCTACGAACATTTCTTCAAGGTGATGCCGTCTGGATCTTAGGAGCTATTGCCGTTCTATTAGCCATCAAAGCCTGGCGTAATAGTTCTTGGATTCAACTTCTTTCCGTGCTAGGATTTTATGCCGTCATCGTCTCCCTTACCAAAGGACAAGATATCTTGAAAGCTTTTGGTTGGTTCCTTAGACTTTTCGGAATTGAAACAGGTCTTTAATCATGAATGAAGAAAAACTATACGACTACAGCAAGGGGCTCAACGCCCCTTATTGGATTCAAGAAATAAAAACGAAGCAAGGTACGCGAATTTGGTATTTCGCAACACCAATGCAGTTATCTTTTTTTATTGTCTTCATCTTCATTTTTGTGATGATGTTGCTTTTTGGAGGATTTATTTTGATTCCAATCGCACAATTCACACACTCTATTTCACTACTACTCTATTGGTACATTCCTTATAAACTAGCTAAGTTTTATACCGAATATGAACCTCACGGTAAGAAAATGCATGTCTTTATTGGAGACTATTTCATTTATCTTTTTGATTTTAAATTAAACAAAAAAGCAATCTACCACGAAGATCGAATAAGCCCAGTAGATGAAATAGTTTTTGAAAAAACAAATTTATAGAAAAGGAGGATTTATGAGTATTATCTTAACTTACCCAATTAAAGCAACCAACAAAAATTTAGCTCTCAAAGGCGATCAATCTGTTGTTGCTTACTATCGCGTTCCTAATACTCCCATCACCATTACGGATGAATATAAAAAAGAGAAACACAAGATAACAGTTTCTCAAATCATGAAGAAATTAAAGAAAAATAAGCACTTTGAAATTTCATTAATCCCAAAAGATTACCTCTTAGAAGAGAAATTGCGAGACTTTTCTGAAGCTTTAGCGGATGATAGCCGGAAACTTGGAGAAGAACTTCTTCTCTATACCGTTGATAGACTAACTGATGAGATGGAAATCCCCTATCAGTACGATTGGGTTGTGGGAATCAAGTTACGTAAACAAAACAATGGGGCAACCCTAAAAGAATTAGCTCTTGAGAACTTCACTGAATTCTCTGAGAAAATTGCTAATGGATTTGGATATGAATTCAAATCAAATTTGACTTGGTATGAAGATTATAAAAGCGATGAAGAAACTGTCTTTCAAGCTTTATCTACTCTTCGTGCTATACGTCTCACCGATGAAGAATTATTCTATTATCAGCGCATGCAATACCTTCGCTATATCCCTCACTATAAGAAAGAAGTTCTTGCTAATCGTTCTCAATTCAATATTACAGACACTCTAATCAAAGTCCTTAAAGGTGGTTTTCTCAAGCTCGAAAGTCCTTATGGTTCGTCCTTTGTTACTATACTTCCAATTGGGAAATATCCTGTGCAATTCAATGGTTTTCATTTAGGAGAGTTTGTCCAACGATTGAATTTCCCTGTAGAACTACGAATAAAGGCAGAATTCATTGATTCCAACAAAATAAAAGGGAAGATGGGCCGCTCTAACACTCGCTTTAGAAACATCATGGAAGAGGCAGAAAACACCGATACTGTCCAACAAGACGAAATTATTATGGGCTCCATTTCCCTAAAGGATCTCATGAAAAAGGTGGGTAACAAGGAAGAAATCATTGAATACGGAGCTTACCTTGTTGTATCAGCCTCAAGTGTAAACCAACTCCGTCAAAGAAGACAAGTTATTCTAAATTACTTCGATGATATGGGTGTTGAAATTAGCGAAGCTTCACAGGATGCCCCTTATCTCTTTCAAGCACTTCTTTATGGAGAATCTCTTCAGAAAAAAACACGGACATGGACACACATGGTCACATGCAGAGGTTTCTCTGAACTTATGCCCTTTACAAGTACTTCCTCAGGAAATCGTATTGGATGGTATATAGGTCGTGTCGATAACTGGATTGGACGCTGGGATAACATCGAAAAGGCGATTGATTCTTCAAAGAATATCGTCCTCTATAATGCCACTGTCGGAAATAAAGAAGATATCGCTGGTAAGATCACTAAAAACCCACATATCATCATTACAGGGGCAACAGGACAAGGAAAATCTTTCCTGGCTCAGATTATCTTTTTGAGTGTTGCTCTACAAAATGTCAAAACACTCTATATCGATCCAAAACGTGAACTTAGAAATCATTATCATGAAGTGATTAATTCTCCTCATTTTTCCGAACTATACCCGGAACGAAAAAAACAGATCGAAAACTTCAATTTTGTGACTCTCGACAGTTCTCTCCCTTCTAATCATGGAGTGTTAGACCCAATTATAGTCCTTGAGAAAGAACAATCCGTAGAAGTTTCTAAAAATATGCTAGAGTTTCTTTTACAAGCTGTTGATGATGTCTCAATGGATCAGAAGACAGCAATCACAGAAGCAATCAATGCAATCGTCGAACGTAGAGCAGCAGGTGAAAAAGTAGGATTCAAACACGTTTTAGAATCTCTAAGAAACTCCTCATCTTCTGAAATTGCTTCGGTTGGAAGGTATCTAACATCAATAGTGACTAATTCTATTTTAGAATTAGCTTTTTCTGACGGAACAACTCAAGGCCTTGACTATGAATCACGAGTTACTATTTTAGAGGTCAACAATCTCAAACTCCCTAAAGATGACTCCACAAAAATATCCGACCATGAGCGTAATTCCATAGCTCTCATGTTTGCGCTTGGTGCTTTCTGTACTCACTTTGGAGAACGAAATGAAAATGAAGATACAATTGAATTCTTCGACGAAGCTTGGATTCTAATGAAATCTGCAGAAGGAAAAGCCGTTATTAAAAATATGCGCCGTATTGGACGCTCTAAAAATAATACTTTAGCACTGATTACACAATCTGTTCATGATGCAGAAAACGATGACGATACAACCGGTTTCGGTACAATCTTTGCATTCTATGAAAAATCAGAGCGAGAGGATATTCTAAAACATGTAAATCTCGAAATTACTGAAAACAATCTGGAGTGGATTGATAATATGATTTCTGGTCAATGTCTTTATTATGATGTCTACGGAAATCTTAATATGATTTCCATTCACAATCTATTTGAAGATATCGATATGCTTTTGAAACCAATGAAAGCAACTGTATCTTCAAGTCTCGAAAATAAATACGCTAGTTAGGAGGTGAATCTATGCAAGAGGCTTTTGACAAGCTCAAGGGAGTGGATATCTTCTCTCTTAAATCCTACATGGAACCAACAGGCTATGCTTCTTTTAATGGCGCTTGGGTTCTCATCAATGAACTTTTTGTCAATCTCTTCTTTTTCATCCTCAATGCTGTTGTTGGTTTTTTCTCTTTGTTCATCCGAATCCTTGAAAGTATCGACCTTTACAGCTCATATAAAACTTATGTTTTTAACGGTGCAAAGAGTCTATGGAATGGTTTTACTGGTTCAACAAAAGGGAATGTCACTGATCAATCATTAGTTGCATTACTTCTTTTGATACTTGGTTTTTATCTCTTCTACCAGTACTTCTTTTCTAAAGGATCGTTTGCTAAAACTCTTCTTCATGTTTGTCTAGTCATTCTACTAGGATTTGGTTACTTTGGGACAATTGCTGGAACTTCCGGCGGACTTTATCTTCTTGATACCATCAATAATGTCTCGAAAGATGTCAAACAAAAAATTGTGAGTATCAAGGTGGACTATGCAAAAGACAAATCTGTAAAAGTCGGTGAATCTATGGCCGATAGTTATATAGCTGAAACTTCATATAAAGCCTATCTTTTTGTAAATACTGGCCAAGAGAACGGAAAATACAAAAACAGTCAAAATGGAAAAGAAGAAGATTTTGATGATAGCAAGGTGCTCGGAACTAGTGATAGTAAAGGAAATTTCACTGCTGTTAAAACAAAAGAACGTTCTCAATATCTGGACGAATTAGGGAATGGTGCTAATGAGGATGGTGAAAAGAATCGTTGGGTATCTGCAATGCCAGATTTTATCTTTATACGCACATTCTATGTCATCTTTAAAGTATTAGAAGCATTCGTCCTAGCACTACCAATCATTGTTATTCAATTACTAAATATCATCGCACAAATTCTAGTGCTAACAATGATTCTCATATTCCCAATCGTTCTTCTTATTTCTTTTATTCCACGAATGCAAGATCTGATTTTTGGAGTTCTTAAAGTTATGTTGGGTGGTTTAGCCTTTCCAGTAGTCTCTAGTTTACTAATCTTGTTAATTTTCTACATTGAAAAAATTGTAGAAAATATGATTATCACTAGTTTTGATACTATTTTAAAGAATCTGCCTTCATTACTTCTACTAGGTCTAGTCTTTAAATTATTAGTTTCAGTAGTCGCAAAAGGTGTCATCTACTTCCTAATCTGGAAATACAAAGCAGAATTAATTCAATTTATCCTTGGTTCTAAAGCTAGAATGGTAACATCTGATATTGGTAATAAAGTCGAGAATGGTGTCACTAAAACAAAAGAAATTACGTCTCAGATTCCAACTCAAAGCTTGAAAACAGCTCAACACCTTGGAAACTTTACTCTAGCTGGTGCAGGGTTTGCTAGTGGAATGGTAATGAATAGCAAGAGCCACTTCCAAAATATTGGCTCCTATTTTACACAAAAAGATTCAAATCCATCTATAGAGAATCCGCAGCCTGAAACAGCTGAAAATCCAATTACACCGAACCCTTCTGAAACAACTGAACCTCAAATAGAAATCATTCATAAAAATATTCGAAATCCTGTGGTTCATTCCAGTATCCAACAAGCAGCAACTCCTACACAGAATGATGAATTTCAAACTCTGAAGGAAGAAAGAATTTCACCTTTCAAGCAGCATCGGATCAATAATATTGAACAGCAATTAGAAAAATATAAAGATCCTCAATCAATGTATAAAGCACAAGGTTCAAATGCTTTCACTCGTGCTTATCGTAAAACAATGACACCAGATAATAAATTGAAAGCAAATATCGAACGACGAAATCGATTGACTCAACGACTAAATCAACTGAGAGGAGAATTAAATGAACATTAAAATACGATCAAGAACTGCCTTCCCAAAAATACTTGAAGAAATACTTTACCAAGGTTATAGAGAAGGAAAACGATCTGTCGATTTCCTTCTTTTATTTCCCGTTTTAGAGGAAGAACAAGAACAAATTATTGAACAAGTTAAATCTCATTCTGTAGTTTTGGATGCTAAGTGGAGATTCGGAACTGTCTTATTTACGGCTTATATTAAACACTAAATTAGAAAGGAGATCCTATGAAAAAACTAAAATGGTATCTATTGTCTCACCTCATTCCATTATTTATTCCAGTCTTTGTAATTATAATCTTCATGGGAGTCATTGGGGGAAGTGCAAATAGCTCTTCCAAAACATCAAAAGATTTCAAATATGCTGAACACTGGTCAGATGGAGACCCATATACACATAATCTCCTTGTTCATCGTTATGGTATCAAGGCTGAACAATTAGACGGCTTTTTAGATACATTAGGAATCTCCTTTGACCGAAACCGTATTAATGGGAGAAAACTTTTAGAATGGGAAGCTAAGTCTAACCTAGATGTTCGTGGAATTGTAGCAATTGCATTAAATGAAAGTTCACTAGGAACGGCTGGTGTGGCACGAAATCCAGGCGCTAATATGTTTGGCTTTGGTGCATTTGACTCCAATCCAGACAACGCGAAGAATTTCAATGATGATAAAGCAGTTGTTAGTCTAACTAAGCAAACAATTATTGGAAATAAAAACGAAACCTTTAAAATACAGGATGATAAAGCTCTCAAGTATGCGAATGGAACTCTTAATAGTTCTATAGATGGTGGAGTATATTTTACAGACACTAGCGGTTCCGGAAAACGGAGAGCAGAAACCATGCAAAAACTCGATCAGTATATAGATGAACACGGAGGAACTCCAACAGCTCCAAAGGAAACAAATGATACTGGTTCTAGAATCACTTCAAGCGAAATTCCATCAGGATATAGCATCACACAAACTATTGATACGACTAATTATATAGCTAGTACCTATCCCTGGGGACAATGTACTTGGTTTGTTTTTAACAGAGCAAAGCAACTTGGAATTACATTTGACCCGTACATGGGGAATGGTAATCAATGGATGGAGAAATCTGGGTATTCAACCACGAAAACACCTACGGAACACTCCGCACTATCATTCTCATCAAGTCAAGCTGGGGCAGATCCAGTATACGGGCACGTAGCATTTGTAGAGCAAGTTAAATCCGATGGTTCTATACTTATATCCGAATCGAATTATAAAGGGCTCGGAATAGTCAGCTATCGCATATTCGATGCAGAAACAGCTAAACAATTTACATATGTCTTAGGACATTAGAAAGGAGAAAATATGTTAGTACAATTACCTGACGAACAGACACAAGAAATTCAACAAATGATTGCAACTCTCTTGAAAAATGAAATCCATCACTTTAAAGAAGATATCGGGGCAGACAGTCCTTTTCTTAATAAAAAGCAAACTTGTAATTATCTGGGTGTATCTAATAATACTTTAGATATCTGGATTGCTATGGGACTCCCTTATATTAAAATTGGAAAATCAATTCGTTTTAACAAAGAAAGTATCAATCAGTGGATGACTCGATTAGAGATAAGCGCATAAGGAGGCAAAAATGGGCATTTCAAAAACAAAAAATGGATCCTATAGGCTTAGGGTATATATACCCGACGACGTCCAAGGAAAGCTGGGGATTGGAAAACGATTTGAAAAAAGATTCAAAACTCGCAGAGAAGCAAAGGAAGCAGAAATAAAGTTAGCGGTTGACATTGAAAATGCACGTTTAGGAAAGTCTTCTACTTTATCTCAAAGGAAAGGAGATATTCTATTCAAAGACTTTTATAAAGATATTTGGCTAGAACCTTATAAAGCAGGGCAAGCCACTGCTACCATTAAACCACCTACAGCAGTAACCATCTTTCAAACAGAAAATCTCTTTCGTTTGCAGATTCTTCCCGTTCTAGGTAATTATGCTATTGATCATCTCAATGAAAACAAACAACTAGTTTTGTCACTTCTTACCCCATTATCAAATTCTTATGCCAACTTTAAATCTATTAGAGGGTACGTCAATTCTGTCTTGGACTGGGCAGAAGAGCTTGAATATATTCAAGTCAATAAGGTAAAAAAGACAATCAGTAGAATTAAAGCTAATAAAAAACTAGCACTCAAAGAAAGTAAAAAGTTTGAAGACTTAACATTAAATGAGGAGGAACTTAAACAATGGCTACAAGCATTTGATGAAGATCTAAAAAATGATCGAATGGAATTAAAAGATTATGCTTTGTTCTATACGACATTCTTTTTATCAGATAGAAAATCAGAAACCTATGCTCTCCAATGGAAACATATCAATTTTGAAAAAAATGAAATTCTCATTGAACAAGCATTAGACAAATTCGGGAATCTGAAATCAACCAAAGGAAATAAAAAAACTCTATTTAAAGCACCTAAAGAACTAATGAATATCCTGACCGTTTGGAAAATAGAACAAAAAAAGCAACTAAAGCTGTTTGGAATCAAACAGAATGAAAAGCAATTCGTTTTTACATATAACAATAGAAAAAACGGTATTAACGTTCCACTTCATATTGATTATCTTAATCATCGAATGAATACTATTCGAAGAAGACATCCGGAACTTCCTCCAGCATCTCCTCACAAATTAAGACACACTGGAGCAACTTTGGCAAGACGAGCTGGAACATCATTAAATGCTATTTCAGAAGCACTTACTCATAGTGACATCCAAATAACGAAGACTTATGTCAATA
>ERZ773028.264-NODE-264-length-44415-cov-19.674459_pt1 | contig 44415 bp, 33 predicted proteins | sample MGYA00511123_ERZ773028 | MGnify/ENA primary metagenome ERZ773028 (study PRJEB29015, sample SAMEA2738134) | human oral metagenome | biome: human oral; feature: human-associated habitat; material: saliva | place: China | collected 2206 ... | reverse complement strand
AAAAGGGAGCCTAAAGGCTACCTCAGAACGTAGACAAACGTCATTTTTGGCGTTTTATCTATGATGAAAAAACTAAAGAATACATTCTCATGCTGGAACACATTTGGGAATTCGTAATGTATGTTGAACCCGACGAGTCATATACCGAAGACAAAAATACTGCCGAAGGGGACGATAGCGGCGCTTACATTCTCAAATATTCAGATGGATTTTGGACTGTCGTTGGCTCGCTTTCTTAAGAGCAACTGAAGGAAAAAGGGCTACTGAAATAACCCCATAACCATCGAGAAGCCACATGTGTTTCGAGAAGCCACCATTATTGTGGCTTTTCGAAACACATGTGGCTTCTCGGCGCATAGGTATCAGCGCATAGGTAACGGCGCATGGCGTCTTCCGTAAAATGGTTGTATGGCTAAGAAAACTAAAGGTAAGAAGAGCGGCGCAGCAACCGCCGCCGTAGCACTGCTGACCGAGACGAACACCCCCTTCCAGATGCGCGAATACGAGCACGTTGAGGGCGTCACCTCCTTCGGTGAAGAGGCCGCGAAGAACCTCGGCGCCTCCGAGGAGCAGGTGTTCAAGACCCTGCTGATTGTGCACGAGAAGGATTTCGCGGTCGCGATCGTGCCGGTCTCTGGCAAGCTGAACATTAAGGCTGCCGCGGCGGCCCTGGGTTGGAAGAGCGCCTCCATGTGCGACCCGAAGGTCGCTGAGCGCCGCACCGGCTACGTAGTGGGCGGTATTTCTCCGCTGGGCCAGAAGACCCCCTCCCCCACCCTGCTGGATGAGTCTGCGCAGCTTTTTGACACGATCATGGTTTCTGGCGGTAAGCGCGGCCTGGACGTTGAGCTCACCCCGGACGACCTGCTGAAGCTCACCAACGGCAAGTACGCTGACATCCGTGCTTAGTCCGCGCGTAGCGGGAATAATCCGCCCGGCCGCGGCGTTACATATGCCGTAAGAGCCTGGGCATGAGAGCAAACTGAAGGAGTCATGATGGGCAATTCGCTACCCGGCGTGGGTGCTATCGCCAAGAACTGGCGTGAGGTGCTCAAGCCTGAAGAGTACGCTGTTCTGCGTGAGGGCGGCACCGAGCGCGCGTTCACGGGCGAGTACTGGAACACCCACACGGAGGGTGTGTATTCTTGCCGTGCCTGCGGTACGGAGCTGTTCCGTTCCGATCAGAAGTTCGATTCGCATTGTGGTTGGCCGTCGTTTTTCGCGCCGCTGGCTGAGGACCGTGTGCGCTACCTGGAGGACACGACGTTCGGTATGCGCCGTATGGAGGTGCGTTGCGCCGCCTGCGATTCGCACCTGGGTCACGTGTTTGAGGGTGAGGGCTACCCGACTCCCACGGATTTGCGGTATTGCATTAATTCGGTGTGTCTGACGCTAACCCCGGCTACTAAGGCCCCGGCTAGTGAAGCCGCGGGTGATAAAGCACAGCCTGGTGATGCCCCGGCTGACGAGGCGTAAGCCGCCGAATAAAACCCCGGCAAGCCCCTCGCGGGCACGCCGGTAAACCCCTTATTGTGAGTCTCTCTAAATTCGAGGCTTTAAGCTCGGGCGGGTAGAATGGCGTAGTGCCTTCGCGGGCACGCCACCCCGCCCGTGCTCGTGTTTGCTCGGGCGTGCGCCTACCCGGGCATTTGGCCCATCGTATGGGCGCGTCGAACCAGGCAGAGGAAAAGGATTGAGTGCATGAGTACCGCAGCTGAACAGAATGCCGCAGGCACCCCTCAGCTGACCCTTAACGGTATCGAAGTTCCGGACGTTGTTCCTCTGGAGGCCCCTTCCGCACCGATTCCGACCCTTATCAACACGGAAAGCGGGTTGCGTCGTGCCGCTGAGCAGTTGGCGGCGGCGTCCGGCCCGGTGGCTGTTGATACGGAGCGTGCCCAGGGCATCCGCTACGGTTCGCGTGCTTTTTTGGTGCAGCTTAAGCGTGAAGATCAGCTGTACCTGATTGACCCTGAGGCGTTTAAGGATTTGTGCATTATTAACGATGCTCTGGCGGATGCTGAGTGGGTTATTCACGCTGCGATTCAGGACTTCCCGAGCCTGGACATGCTCGGTATGCGCCCGAACCGCCTGTTTGATACGGAGCTTGGTGCGCGTCTTGCCGGTCTGGAGCGCGTGAACCTGGGTGCGACCGTTGAGGAGCTGCTCGGCTATAAGCTGGCGAAGAAGCACTCGAAGGAAGACTGGTCGCGCCGCCCCCTGCCGGAGTCCTGGCTGAACTATGCGCTGCTGGACGTTGACGTGCTCATTGATTTGCGTGACGCGTTGGAGGAGCTACTCCGCCAGCAGGGTAAGCTGCAGTACGCCCTGGAGGAGTTTGAGTACCTGTGCAAGACCCCGGTGAAGGATCCGACGGATCAGCCGGAGCGTTGGCGTAAGACGAAGGGCCGCACGATGTTGCGTTCGGTCAAGCAGCTGACGGCGCTGCGTAACCTGTGGCTTGAGCGTGACTCGCTGGCGCGTAAGAAGGACGTTGATGCGAAGCGTCTGCTGCCCGATTCTGCGATTGTGGAGGCGGCACGCACCATGCCGCGTAACGTGCCCGCTATCATGTCGATTCCCGGTTTTCAGACGCGCGGTCTGCGTCGTGAGGGCCCGCGTTGGGTGCGTGCTATTGCTGCGGCGGCACGCGGCGAGAACGCTGTACCGTTCACTTTGCCGTCGACTGCCCCGCCGCCGTTGAAGGCCTGGGAGTCCAAGCGCCCCGAGAACTTGGCGCTGTTCACCGAGGTTCGTCAGGCAATTGATGAGCTCTCTGAGGAGCTGAATATTCCGGCGCAGAACCTGATCACGACCGATTATGTTCGCCGCCTCTGCTGGGAGCCGCCGGCGCGTTTCGACGAGCAGACCCTGCGGGATGCGCTTGCCGAGTACGGTGCACGCCCGTGGCAGACTGGTCTGGTTGCCCCGGTGATTGCGCCGATTTTTGCCCGCCACCTGGGGTAGCTTTCTCTAACGTTGAATAGATGTGTGTGCCGGTTGGGTGCGTTGCTGATGCGACCGCCCGACCGGCATTTTGTGTGCCTCGGAAGTTTATCCCGGGAATTTGTCTCGGGTTTTTGTCTCGGGGAGTTTGCATGAGGTGCAAACGCGAACCAAGCTTAGCCTGCTCTCATTCGATTTTTGTTCCAAACCGGCATAGGGTGGAGAGAGTACACGAAAGGAACCACCATGCCCGCACCCAACGGATGCTGCCGCTCTCAGAAGGCATGCGCCTCCCCTGCTACCGACTCCAATGCCGTCGACACCGCAGTCGATACCGCAGCAGCTACCGCAGAGGCTGATTCTTCTGCTCGCGTCTTCTCCCGCCGCGCAACCCTCATCACCGGCGCCGTCGCGTCCGGTGCGCTGCTCGCCTCCTGCGCTGAAGGTGACTCCAACGTTACCGCGCCCGAAGGCACCGTTGAGGTGGGTTCCGCTTCCGCAGTGGGCGTGGGCAAGGCGGCACGTCTGACCCACGGCTCCACGACCGTTATTGTGTCCCAGCCGTCTTCGGGCGAGTATAAGGCGTTCAGCACCGTCTGCACCCACCAGGGCTGCCAGGTGCAGGTGCAGGATTCCAACCGCATCGTGTGCCCCTGCCACGGCTCCGAGTTCGCTGTATCTGACGGCTCAGTCGTGCACGGCCCCGCGGAGTCGCCCCTTGCCAGCTACCCGGTGCAGGAGAAGGGCGGCAAGCTTTTCGTCAGCGGCACCGGCAACTCCTAAACCGGCAGTTCAGAATACGTGTAAGAAAGCCCCACCCATCACAATCGATGGGCGGGGCTTTGTGCTGTCTTATGGTACCCGCTACTGATGCTTACTATTGCGGCGCGCTACTGAGAGAAGCTTAGGCGGCACATTTCAGGTACGACCGCTTAGCGGGTGTGTCGCGGCTTCTGACCCTCTTCACGAGCGAACGGAACCTTATCGCCAGCCAGTTGCGCACGCAGGTCCGCGATAATGGTTTCGGCGGTCAGGCCGACCTCCTCCAGGATCTGCTCGCGAGAAGCATGCGGAATGAACTCCGCCGGAAGACCCAGCTCGCTCAGCGCGGTATCCACGCCAGCCGCACGCATTTCCTGGCGGATGCGCGAACCCACACCACCGGAACGCACGCCGTCCTCAATGGTCACCACGATGCGGTGATCACGAGCCAGCTCAACGACCGAAGACGGCACCGGCATTACCCAGCGCGGGTCGACCACGGTGGACTGGATGCCCTCGGCGGCAAGCACCTTGGAGGCTTCCAGAGCCACGCGAGCCATAGCGCCCACGGCAACGAACAGCACGTCACGCTGACCGGTCTCCGGGTGGGGTTCACCGGTGCGTGCCAGCACATCCACGCCGTCGCTGCGGCGCTCCAGGGCGGGAATGTCCTCGCCCACGGAGCCCTTCGGGTAGCGAATCACGGTCGGTGCATCGTTAATAGCTACAGCCTCACGCAGCTCTTCGCGCAGGGTCGCGCCATCACGCGGAGCCGCCAGGTGCAGACCCGGAATGAACTGTAGCATCGCCAAATCCCACATGCCGTGGTGGCTTGCGCCGTCCGGGCCGGTAATGCCGGAGCGGTCCAGCACCACGGTCACGCCCGCCTTGTGCAGGGCAACGTCCATGAGCAGCTGGTCAAAGCCGCGGTTCAGGAAGGTTGCGTAGAGGGCAACCACCGGGTGCATGCCGCCGTACGCCAGGCCGGCGCTCATCGCCACGGCGTGCTGCTCAGCGATACCTACGTCAATAACGCGCTCGGGGTGGCGCTTCTGGAATTCGCGCAGACCCACGGGAATGAGCATCGCGCCGGTAATACCAACGACGTTCTCCTGCTCATCCGCAATATCTGCAATTTCGCGGCCAAAGACGCCGGTCCACGACTCGGAGGTGCTGGTCGAAACATCCTCACCGGTCAGCGGGTCAATCTGGCCCACCGCGTGGAACTGATCGTCCTCATTCGCGCGGGCGGGCGCGTAGCCGTGGCCCTTCTCGGTAATGGCGTGCACAATCACCGGGCCGGCGTAGTTCTTCGCCGCGGTCAGTGCGTTCTCCACAGCCTGCTGGTCGTGGCCGTCAATCGGGCCCACGTACTTCATGCCCAGGTCTTCAAAAATGCCCTTGGGTACGACGACGTCCTTAATGCCCGCCTTCATGCCGTGCAGGCCACGGTACACCATCTGACCGACCGGGCCGCCACGCTGCAGACCGATGCGCACCGCATCCAGAGCGTTGTCGTAGCGGTGATCGAGGCGCACGCGATCCACCTGCTGCTGCACACCGTGCTTGAGCTCAGAGAGCTGGTTCGCGAAACCGCCAATGGTCGGCGCGTAGGAACGGCCGTTATCGTTGACCACAATCACGACCTTGCGGGTGCGGTCGGCAGCAATATTGTTCACAGCCTCCCACGCCATGCCGCCGGTCAGCGCGCCGTCACCAATGAGGACCACGGTGTAGCGGTCATCTTCACCGTTGAGCTTGTGCGCGCGAGAAATACCGTCAGCCCACGAAATCGAGCTGGAGGCGTGCGAAGACGCAATAATGTCGTGCTCAGACTCGCCACGATCCGGGTAACCCGACAGGCCACCCTTCTGACGCAGAGTCTTAAACGCGTGACGACCAGTCACCAGCTTATGCACATAGGACTGGTGGCCGGTGTCGAAAAGAATGTTGTCCTTGGGAGATTCGAAGACACGGTGAATGCCGAGGGTCAGCTCCACAACGCCCAGGTTCGGACCCAGGTGACCGCCGGTCGCCGACACGTTCGTCACGATGAACTGGCGGATTTCCTTAGAGAGCTCCTCCAGCTGCTCGTAGCTGAGGTTCTGCAGGTCCGCCGGGGACTGAATACCCGGGAGCAACTTGGCAGTGGCACCATTGCCAATGCTGTAGTCGGCGGTGGGTGCGCCACCGGCGGCGCTATTCGGGGTCTCCTCCTGCGGCAATGCGTTTTCAGCGGACATACACCCACACTCCTCAAGGTCGGGGCACGGCTCATTCCGTGCGTTGGTTCTTCAATGATTCTACCGTTTACGGTGCCAAAAAGCAGATTTATGCGCCCGCAGAGCAAGACGCACCGGGTTGAACGAAAACGGCCTGAAATAACCCCTAGTGGGCAGGCTGGTGAGCAGCCCAACCCGCCCAACACGGCGATTATTTGCTTCTTTGTTACGGGGCTACTAGCCTCGCGCTACTCTCCGCGCTACTTGGTGCGGCGGCGGCGCGGACGAGGCTTCGCCGGGGCACGCTCAAAAAGCGCCACTGACTCCACGTGATGCGTATTCGGGTACATATCAAACGCCCGAAGCTGCACCATGTCCCAACCCAGCTCACGCAAAATACCGGTGTCACGACCCAGGGATGCCGGGTCGCACGCCACGTACAGAATGCGCTTGGGGTCCAGCGCATCCAGGCGTTCCAGGGTGGTTCGGTTCGCACCTTCACGGGACGGGTCAAGGACCACCGCATCAATGGCGGGGATTTCACCAAACTCAAGGGCGGTCTTTAAGTCCACCAGGTGGCGTGCCACATCACCGCGAATCACCTCAATGCGGGTGTCCGCAGAGTTCTCGGTGCGGGAGCAACCATCCGGCGCGAAGTTCGAACGCGCGTCCTTATGGGTCACCGGGGAACCTTCAATGCTGACGACGGTACCGGTTGCGCCCACGGCGTCCGCGAGCGCGGCGGTGAACAGGCCCGCGCCGGCGTACAGGTCGAGGGCGCATTCGCCTTCCTGCGGGCGGAGCATGGTGAGCATGGTTCCGACCATGGTGGAGGGGGCGGCGCGGTGAATCTGCCAGAAGCCGCCGGCAGATACCTGGTAGCTGAATCGGCGGGAGCCGAAGGTAACTTCTTCGGTGACGGAGCGCAGGCCCGCGCCGAGTAGCTGGTCGCCTTCGGGTACGCGGCGGTAGGGGGTGTGGGAGGAGCCGGGGCGGCGGCGCTTGGGCTTGCCGTTGGAGGTGGACTGCGGGGTGAAGAAGAGGGAGATTTTGCGCTTGGCGAGCAATCCCCAGGCGTCGGCCGCCTGCTGTTCGATGTCCTTGGCTACCTCTTCGATGGAGAAGCGCGGATCAACGATGAACTGCAGTAGGACCCTGCCGCGGGAGGAGACGGTTGCCTCGACTTCGCGTACGCCGCGCAGGTTCAGTTTCTCAAGCTCTAGGTTGCGCAGTTCGGTTGCGGCGAGGGGAAAATCTACGACCGGTACGGGCTGGGAGGCGCGGTAGGGGTGCATACCGACGCGCCAGGTGACGGCGGGGCTCTTCTTGCCGACGCTGTTCTTCTGGTCGGTGTTCTTCTCGTTGCCGGGCTCGTTGCGGACCTTGGTCACGTTGTAGCGCACGCGGGTACGCCAGGACAGGCCCTCGTTGTTATCGCGCAGGGGTAGCTCTTCAACGATGAGGTTGGTCAGCAGAGGCGATTCGAGGGGCAGGCCGCCCAAGCGGTTGATCTGGGTGCGGACAATATCGGTCTTGTAGCGTCGCTGCTCAGCCAGGCTGATGTGGCCGTATTCCATGCCGCCGAGCAGTTCGGGTACGCCGGTTGCTGCGGCGCGTTCCTCTTCGGTGGCGAGCGCATCCGCCTGAATCCAGGGGTGGGGGCGGCGTGCCAGGGAGGGTACAGGTACGGAGATTACGTCTGCGAAGTAGAAGCGGCGCTTGGGGCCGATTGCGGTGATGCGTACTTCTGCCTGTTCGCCGACGATGCCGTGACGCACGAAGATGACGCCCTGTTCGGTGCGCGCTACGAAGGCGCCGCCGTGTGCGGGTGCCTCACAGGTGACGGTGAGGGTCTGCCCGACGCTGTATCCGTCTACGTTGTTGGAGGCGGCAGGCGTGGTAGCAGGGTGAGTCACAGCATTGTCTCCTAAAGAATCACTTAATGTGAACTATTTTACACCGGTTTGTACCTTTACTCCGATTCCGACGCCCCGCAGGGGGCACCAAATAGGTTGCAAAGGGCAAAGTCCAGGCGCTATGCGGGGTGCTCAAGCAAAGTTACGGGGCAATTGACCGGGCTCGGCGCTGGGCAATCATACTGGGCACCAGGCAAATATTTCTGGGCGCTGGGCAATCATGCTGAGCGCTGGGCGATTATTACGGCTGGCGCTTCTTCTCGCGCGCCACAGCGTCCGCCTCGTGCAGGCGACCGCGGTACACCGCGTGGCGGTTGCTCTGAATCAGCTCGCGGCCACCACCGGCTGAACGAGTAATCTTCGGGGCGACTGCAGCCGCAGAGCCATCGATATCAGCCTCTGCGGTCGGATCATTGGTAGCCGAGTCCTTACCCTGCAGACGCTGGTCAAAGATCTCGTCATACACTTCGTCCTCGTGCATCGCCCAGGGCACGGTCGCCGTCATGACGCCAGGCTCGTGCAGAAGCGCCTGCTTGAGGCGGCGCACCGTGCGGCGGTGCAGAATACGCTGCCACCAATGCTTCACCACAAACTCCGGCAGGTACACCACCAAAATATCGCGCGGCGACTTCTTGCGGCGGCGGCGAATATACGAGACGACTGCCTCCACCGTGTCACGGTACGGCGAATCAATGACCGACAGCGGCACCGGAATACCCAGGGCGTACCAGCGTTTCTTCACAACGTCCAGGGCGGCGCGGTCATTGTTGACCGTTAGCGCCTCAATCGTGGAGGGGCGGCCGGCGCGCGCATACGAGAGGGCACGAACCGCCGGGCGGCGCACACGCTCCACGTACACGATAGCGTGCACACGCGAAGGCAGGGCCGCCACATCCGCGACGGATTCGGCGTTCAGGGGGATGTCCAGGGCGGCATCCACCGCATCGTAGTGGCGGCGAGTCACAACCATACCTCCAACCATCAGGGCAATCATTCCAAGGGAGAGCCACGCACCGGCGGCGAACTTCGTCACCACGATGGTGACCAGCACCGCGGTGGTCACGACCACACCCACCGTAGAGACCGCAATATCGCGTAGCAGGGCGCGGCGCGGCATCTGTGCCAGGGTAATACGCAGCAGGCGCATGCGGTAGCGTACCACCGCCAGCTGCACCAGCATCATGGACAGGCACATGCCCACAATGTACAGCTGAATCAGCGAGTACACGTCCGAACCGAAAATGCAGGTGAGGAAAATTGAGAATGCCGACAGTGCCAGCACACCGTTCGCGTACAGGCCGCGTGAATCCACGCTGCGGAAGAATACCGGCAGGTACTGGTAATCAGCCAGCGACGAGGCAATCACCGGGAAGCCCGTAAACGCCGTCAGCGAGGCAATAATCAGCACGCCCACCGTCGCAAACACCAGCAGCTGCGCGAAGAACGGCGCACCCTGATAAATCGCCAACGCCACCTGGTACAGCGCCGGCTTCTGGTGGAAATACTCCCCCGGCGTGTGCCCGTCAATGAACAAGAAAAGGGTCGTATCGTGCACCATGTGCACGCGGGTTGCCGCCGCAAAACCGAGCAGGCTCACCAGCAGGACCGAGGTGATCAGGCCCATCAGCATCATGGTGACCGCCGCGTTGTATTTCTTCGGGCGGCGGAAATACTTCACCGAATTAGAAATCGTCGAAACACCCGAGAACGCCACCAAGCCAGCAGAGAACGAACGCGCCAGAAGCAGCACCAGCGCCAGGCCCTCCAGCGAATGGGTCTCCAGCTCGGGGGCAATCACGTAGGTCGCTGATTCAGCCAGCGGCAGAGTACCCGTGGCGGCACGAACCCAACCCACGATGAGAGTGACCCCCAACAGCGCCAAGAAAACGTACAGCGGCCAGTACGCAATCTTTCCCAGCAGCTGCACGCCACGCAATGCAAACAGCGTCAGGGCAACAATGAGCAGCACCGCAATGAGGGTGCGCCAATCCTGAATCTGCGGGTACAGCGCCACCAAAAACGAGGACGCCGAAGACATCGAAACCGCCACCGTGAGCATGTAGTCCATCAGCGAGGATGCACCCATCACGATCGAGGGCAACGCACCCAGTTTGCGGTGCACCAGCTGAATATCGCCCTCGGAAGCAATCTGGTTGATATTGTACCGGTACGTGCCAATCACCAGCAGACCGACCATCGCCACACCCAAACCAATCCAGGGTGAAAAAGCGAGCGCAGAGGCACCAGCAGCGGCAAGGGTCAGGATCATCTGGTCGGCTGCGTAGGCAACCGAAGAGATGCCGTCGGCACCGAAAAGAGGCAGGGCGTAGCGCTTCGGCAGCGCGACTGCCGAAAGATTTCGCGTGCTGACCGGCTGACCGGTCAGGGCGATGCGCATTCTATCCCAACGATTCCTCACGCTGTTAAGGCTATAGGTCGCGGCTTCAAAGCTCAATTTTATTCAGCCGAATAGTGGGCATTGCGAGCGGAATATCACGGAGCCTCAGCGTGGAGGCTCACCCGCCTATTACACTGGTAGAGGTAGGCGGTAACGCCTTATCACCGTAAAACATCAACACTCGGAGGGATGTATGCCTCACTTCGTCATTATGGGTGCCGGACGCGTGGGCGTCATGCTGGCGCGCACTCTGGAAGCTTCAGGGCATACGGTCGCCGTCATTGACCAGGACGAACGTGCTTTCCAGCCGCTGCGTAAGGGCTTTGAGGGTCGCCTGGTGACCGGTGTCGGTTTTGATGAGGACACCCTCAAGCGTGCCGGCATTACCGAGGCGTACGCTTTTGCCGCCGTCTCTTCGGGCGATAACTCGAATATTATTGCCGCCCGTGTGGCACGCGAAATGTTCAAGGTGAAGAACGTTGTGGCGCGTGTGTACGACCCGAACCGTGCCGAGTTCTTCCAACGCATGGGTATTCCCACTGTGGCATCGGTGCGCTGGTCCACTGACCAGGTGCTGCGCCGCCTGTTGCCCGAGCAGGCGCTCAAGGGTGATTTCCGTGAACCCTCAGGCCGCCTCATGCTCACCGAAATTCCGCTCGACGACGGCTGGGCGGGTCACGCCCTGACCAGTATCGAACGTGCCGCCGGGGTGCGCATCGCCTACATCACCCGCTTTGGTGAGGGCATGCTCCCCCGCCCCGATTCCGCCTACCAGCAGGGCGATAGTGTGCACGTCATGATGCGCACCGACGACGTTGCGGACGTAACCCGTATTCTCTCCCGCCCGCCGCGCGTTGAAGACGAAGAAGCAGAAGCTGAGGGGGACTACGCCCCCGCCTCGGGCCACCGCAAGCATCCGTACGCCCCGAAGAAAGTTGCCGAGCAGAAGCACAACGACGGCCCCGTCATCGAGCATGAATTCCACCTCGGTGACACTCCCCCGGAGCTGCCCGACCCCCTCGAACTCATCGGCCGCCATCGTGACCACTCGAAAGGTGAGAAGTAAGTGAAGGTCCTCATTGTTGGTGCCGGTTCCGTGGGTGCCTCCATCGCTAAAGAACTCATGATGAACGGCCACGACGTGACCATCATCGATTCCAAACCGGAAGCTAAGAAGCGTGCCGATCTGCCCGGTGTGCGCTGGCATATTGGTGACGCCTGCGAACTGTCCGTACTGCGCCAGGTGCACCCGAACAAGGCGGACGTGGTCGTTGCCGCAACCGGTGACGACAAGGCAAACCTGATGGTGTCTCTGCTGGTGCGCAGTGAGTTTGGTGTGCCGCGTACCGTGGCGCGCGTGAACAACCCGCGTAATGAGTGGCTCTTTGACGACTCCTGGGGCGTGGACGTTGCTGTGTCCACCCCGCGTCTGATGACCGCCCTCGTCGAGGAAGCCGTGGAAGTCGGCGACGTGGTGCGCCTGCTGACCCTGCAGGCTGGCGGCGCGACCCTCGCCGAGTACACCGTGCCGGATGACCACCCCGTCATCGGTTACCGCGTGGACCACGTGCAGTGGCCCGTCGATACGGTGCTCACCGCGATCCTGCGTGACGGCGCGCCGATCCCGCCCAGTGCCGACGTGGCGATTGAGGGCGGCGACGAGCTGTTCTTCATCACGACCATTGCCGGTGAGGACCAGATCCGCGCACTGTTCGCATAAGCGTTTATGCGCAAACTTTTGCATAGCGTTTATACGCAAGTTTTTGAGGAGGCGAAAGCCCCGGTCACGGGTACCGGGGCTTTCGCGTACTTCTATGAAGTTCTTCTACGTATGAAGTTGTGGAGTTAGCGGCTTTCTGAACCGTCAACTTCGGCAGCTTCGGAAGCTTCGGCAGTTTCGTCAGCCTCGGGGTCCTCGCTGACCAGCGCCTCCTCGGGAGCCGACACACGCCACGCCAGCCACACGCCCAAAGCGTACAGCGGCAGACCCATAATCAGGCGGGTCGCGCCCAGCGCTTCCACATTATCCGCAAAATACAGGGGCACCTGCACGGCAAGGCGCAGCATCATCAGCACGGTAATAATCCAGGTCGCCAGCATGTACTGGCGCAGGCGCACCGGGTTCTGGCGCCAGCTCAGCGCCTCACCGCGAATGACCGCAAAAATCAGGCCCATCAGCGGCCAACGCACCAGCATCGACAGCAGATACGCCAGGATGTACACGCCGTTCGTCCAGAAGCCCACCACAAAGTAGTCGCTCGCATTACCGGTACGGTACGCGGCAAACGCACAAATCGCCACGCCCACCAGACCGGTCAGCGCACTCACCAGCTTAGAGCCCTGCACCAGACGAATCAGCGTGAACACGCCCGCCGCAGCCAACGCCGCAATTAGGGACAGGTTCAGTTCCTTCGTCACGGTGAACAGCACCAAGAACGCCACAGCTGGCAGGGAGGATTCCACCAGGCCGCGCCAGCCGCCGATAGCGTGCAGAATATCCACATCACCATTGGCGGTGCGGCGCATATTCGCACCCATGGAGGCGCTCAGGCTCTGCGCCAACTGATTCTCCTCCCGCGCCGGGTCAGCAGCCGGGCTAGTTGCGGGGTTAGCGTTCGGATCGGGCTGGGTCGAAGACTGCTCAGCGCTCATGTTTTCCCTTCTCAACAAAGAATTGCGGCACGATCTCATAGCGCGGGTTATAAATCACCGGCTGATGCGCCCTCACAGACACCACCCCGGAACAGCGCAACAACGCACCGGCAAGCACACCGGGCACCATCCGCTGCCCCTGCCACTTCAGTAGCACCCTATCCCCCGGGTTGAACGGCGCATACGGCGGGAAAGACACCTCGTGAGGCTCCTGCACCGCCACGGTCGCCAAAGACGCCGTGTTCAAATGGTGCTGCTTCTCGGGGTCCTCGGATTCCTCCTCGAAATCCTCACCGGGCGGCTCCACAATCGGCATACCAATCAGCGCCAGCGGACTCGACCACTGCAGGGGCTTCGACTTAGCCACCACCAGCTCGGCACGGTACATCGGCTTATCCTGCAGGGCAGGCAACCACACCTGCTCCACGCGTCCGGCAAGGCGTACGCGAAAGCGCTCGGGGTACCCGGGAGCAAGAATCTGCTCCTCAGGAACCGCGAGCGCACTCGGGTAGTTCGAAAACTCGGGCATTAGCCAATCTCGGTAATCTCAGGGCCGCGGCGAGGCATCGGGCGCAGCTTGCTGTGCTCGTTCTCGGTTTCTTCCTCCACGGCGGGCTCTTCCTCAGCCGCAACCAGGTCGGCGGGCAGAGTCATGGGTAGCAGTTCACGCGGCGGGCGGGGGTCGTCGCCACGGTCCACCACGACGGTGCGGAATACTTCCTCCACGGAGGCGGCAGCCTTATCGTCACCGAGCACAGCCGCACCGGAGATGACGCCGCGCAGGAACCAGCGGGGGCCGTCCACACCCACGAAACGGGCGATGCGCTCGCCGGGCTGACCGTCCGGGGTGACGGCGGGCAGGCGGGTCAGCATCTCGGCACCGAATACGCCGGCGTAGATTTCGACGATGCCGCCCTGGGAGGCGACGGACTCGGTCAGGTCGTGACGGATGTCATCCCAAATGCCGGTGGTGCGCGGTGCGGCGAATGCCTGCACCTGCAAGGTTGCGCCGTCGCGGGTGATGGTTGCGGCGATTACCGCGCCGGTTGCGTCGTCAGTTTCGAGGCGCAGGTTCATGCCGTCGAGCAGCTTGATGCGCAGCGCACCCAGGTCGACGTAGTCTTCGAGGTCTTCGGCGGTGACTTCTTCAATGTCGTGCGGGCCGTTGACGCGGTCGTACTTGATGACCTCGGGAGAGTTCTCCTCTTCCTTCAGCTCCTCAACCTCGACGTTGGTCTCCTCAATCTCTTCGGCGACAGCCTTGTCGATGGCGGCCTTTTCAGCCTCCTCGGCGTGCTTCTTCTTACCAAATCCGAACATGGTATTCCTACTTTCACCGCACGCAGGGTGCGGGGGTTTCTTCTCTTCTCTCGTGCGGAAATCGCGGTGAGAGCAGACTAGTGGATTCCGCTGGAGCCGAAGCCGCTGGAGCCGCGTTCGGTCTGATCCAGTTCGTCCACCACGGTAAAGGTTGCGTGCTCGTACTTCTGAATGATCAGCTGGGCAATGCGGTCGCCGCGCTGCACGTGGAAGGACTTGGTCTTGTCAGTGTTGAGCAGGGTGACCATCAGCTCACCGCGGTAGCCGGAATCAACGGTGCCGGGTGCGTTCACAATGGTGATACCGTTCTTGGTTGCCAGGCCGGAGCGCGGGTGCACCAGACCAACGTAACCTTCAGGCAGGGCAATTGCCACGCCGGTGGGGACGAGGGCGCGTTCGCCCGGCTCCAGTTCGAAGTCGATGCGGGAGCGCAGGTCAGCGCCGGCGTCACCGGGTTTTGCGTAGGCGGGTGCGGGCAGCTCGGGATCGAGCAGCTTAATGTGGACGTTTACGGGGGTCATCATGGTCAATACTCTAACCTTTCGCGGGTGTCTGTGCCATCACCTCGCGCTGTGTTGAGGCTCTACTGCGGGGTGTTTTCGTTGCGTGTTCGCGTTCAGCGCGTGCGGCGGTGTGCCGTGTTGGGTGCGACGCGGCGCTGTTCTTGCGTGCGCGGCTTTCACATACTCAACGGGGCGGGTGCACTCGGCACTCGCCCCGTCATGAGGTGTATGTCGGGTGGGTGTTAGCCCTTCCCTAAAGTTTTAGCCCTCGCACTCGATGCAGTAGGACAGGCCGCCCTCTTCGCGTGCAATCTGCGAGCGGTGGCGCACCAGGAAGCAGGATGCGCAGGTGAACTCGTCGTCCTGAGCGGGCAGAACAACAACGTTCAGCTCCTCGTTGGAGAGGTCAGCACCGGGCAGCTCGAAGCTTTCTGCTGCGCTGTTTTCGTCTTCGTCCACCGCACCGGACTGCATCTCGGAACGGCGGGCGTTCAGCTCCTCGTAGGACTCTTCGTTCTGCTCTTCGTCCTGCTTGCGAGGTGCATCGTAATCAGTTGCCAAACTTTCACGCTCCGTTGGTTCTGTGGCTGTGTGTTGGACTAGGCCACGCTGGTTTAATGAGTGCTCTAGGTGCCGCTGGTGTGTATTTAACCCCGACGGCATGCCAGGTATTGTTCACCATTGGCACCCTATTTGTCTAATCCTGGGTAGGCTTTGGACTGTTTAGGCGTCACATTCTAGCTTTTTCGGTGCGAAAAGTACATCTTTTTTTGGTGAAAATCCCGCCTCCGCTACTGATTTACCGCGCTTTCACGGTACCCTGGTAGGTAGTTTGCGTTCCGTGCAACACATTCACGAACGCGTCCGGTTCACCTATGGAGGTTCTCATGCTTGAACTGCGTCTGATTGGCGTTCACGATGACGGCGAAAATCTGGTGCTTGAGTCTGCTGACGGCACCCGCTTTTTGCTGCCGATTGACGCGAACCTGCGCACGAGCATCACCAAGGCTCGCCGTATTCAGCCCGCCCGCGGTCTGGGCGCTAAGGGCACCTACGGTCCGCGCGATATTCAGACCCGTTTCCGTCAGGGTGCCTCCGTTGAGGAAATCGCTGAAGAGTCCGGTTGGGAGCCGGAGCGCGTGCGCCGCTACGAGTGGCCGATCGTTGCTGAGCGTGCCCACATTATTCGTGCCGCTCAGAGCGTGAAGATTGGTCGCCGCAGCTCCGCTTCGGGTACCGCACAGATTCCAGTGACCCTGAGCGCCCGCATTGAGGAAGTCTCCGAGCGTTACGGTTTTGAGGAGGCAACCCAGGACTGGACCACCCGCCAGCAGGAGAACGGCCAGTGGCGCGTTGAGGTTGATATTGCGCTGAAGGATTCGGTGCGTCAGAACCTGCCCGCGCAGGTCGTCTTCCCCGCACGTTGGGTGTACAACCCGGCGAACCAGGGCCTGTACGCTTCGAATGAGGCGGCGTACTTCCTGATGGGCAATAGTGAGGATGCTGTTGCCGCCGCCGCGAAGAAGGCTCCCGTGGAGGTTCCTCCCGCCCGCCTGCCGAAGGCACCCGAGCCCGCACCGGCACCCCTTACTTCCTCTGAGAGCGCTGATGAGCGTAAGCTCAAGGAGCTTCTGGAGCGCGCCCGCTCGGTGCGCCCGGCGCAGGTTGAGGAGCCCGAGGTGTTCGTGCACCGCGAGTCCGCTCAGCCCGCTGAGCCCGCTGAGCCCGCTGAGCCTGTAGCACCGGCTGCGCCCGCTGCCCAGGTAGCGCCTGCGGCACCTGTTGCACCGGCAGCACCCGAGCCCACCGCAGAAACCACTGTAGAAACCACCGACCCGCTGGCTGTGGATTCGGAAGCACCCGTTGATTCCGTTCCGGTTGAGTCCTTCGCCCTGCCGGCACCCATCGAGGACGCACCCGCAGCTGAGGCGCCCGCAGATGCAGCTCAGGCGCCCGCAGCTGAAGCAGAGACTGAGCCCGTCTCCGAAGAGAAGCCCAAGCCTTCCTCCTCGAAGAAGCAGCGCGTGAGCGTTCCGGCATGGGATGACATCATCTTCGGTAGCCGCAAGTAAGCGAGCACCCTCGCACCGCCTGATCAAGGGCATCTAGATGAGGGCTTTAGTCAAGGGCTTTAGTCAAGGGCTTTAGTCAAGGGCCTCTAGACATACGAAAACCGCTGGTTATTCACCCGAATAACCAGCGGTTTTCGTTTATCCTCCAGCGTTTTAGAAAGTCTTGAGCATACGCAACGGCACCAGACGCTCAGCGTCCGTCAGCGAACCGTGCTGACCAACCATGTGCAGGGCACGCTCCTGATAGTGGCGCATATCGTACAGCGCCCAATCGTCGCGAGCGCACACCATCAGGTCGCCAATGCGGCCGCGCGCCGCATCCGTGATGACCGGGCCGAAGTAGCCGGCGCGCATCAGCTCGCGAGAGTCAATCACCCAGGCGCGCTCGCCCCAGTACTGCGCCCAACGCTGAGCGGTGGCGGTACGTGCCGCCTCCGAGGTGTCTTCCAGGTACAGGTGCACGGCGCGCGGTTCACCGGCGGTCATTGCGATATTGCGGGTCAGCTCCTCCACGCCAGAGTAGTCGATGCGCTGGTGCTCGGGCACGTTCACCATGCCGTGATCGGCGGTGACGAAGAGTGCCGCCCACGCAGGGGCGCGCTCCGCCAGACGCTTGAGCGCCGAGTTCAGTTCCTCCAACTGCTGTAGCCATTCGTCGCTGCCCACGCCGTAGCGGTGGCCCGCCGCGTCAATCTCGCCCCAGTACAGGTACACGGTGGTCGGGGTGCGGCTGGAGAGCGCCTCCAGGGCGTAGGTGACGCGGGCGTTATAGCCGACGGCGTCCACGAAGTCGCCGCCGCGCAGCGCCGCCTCCGTCAGGCCGGTACCGCGGTACTTACCCAGCGAAATGGTGAGCACACGGCGGTTCGTATGGTGGCGTTCCAGCACGGTCGGCAGCGGCTGCCAGGCGTGCGGGTCCACCGACTGATCCCAGCCGGATAGGTGGTTCATGACCGAGCCCGCTCCCCCATCACCTGCCGGGTTGCGCACCTCGTAGCCGGCAATGCCGTGCGCGCCGGGTGCCGTGCCGGTGCCCAGCGAGGTCAGGGAGGCGGCGGTCGTGGTGGGGAACGCGGCGTCCAGCGGGCCCAGGTTCAGGGTCTTGCGCAGAGCGGGCGCGTAGCCGCCGTAGCTATTGAGCAGCTGCTCGCCCAGGCCGTCCACCATGACCACGCAGGCGTGACGGAAAGACGCCGGATCAACATCCTGCTCCGCGAGGCGACCGGCAAGGTTCAGCGGGTCGGCAACAGAGTTGAACGCCGGGTCGGAATCCAGGGCGTGCGCGGGGCGCGCCAAGCTTCGCTGAGCCACCAGAGAGGAGGCGGACTCCAGCACATCGGCGATGCTATTGCTGCCGTAGGCGGGCGCGGGAGGCAACGGCTCGCCCAGAACATCGTGCAGGGTGGTCTGTACCGTCATAAGGTCCTCTCAGGGGTGTGGCGGGTGTGTGAAAGTACGGGGCACCACGCGGGATTTATACTGTGCGGGCTGTTATTGTGCGGCGAGCGCTACCACCGGTGCTTATCGGTGGTGATTATCGGCGGGTTGCGTACATGCGGGCACGGTGCAGCGCACGCGCAAAATGCTGCGCACGCTGAACCGACTCCGGGCCGTCAGCGGTCGCAGAAACACGCACTGCAATGTCCTCACGGCGCGCATCGCCGGTGAAGCCGTGGTCGGCGTTGCACTGCGGATCCTGACAGCCGGCAGGAGCCAGCTCCATGTGTAGCGAACCGGTCCAGGCAATCTGGAAGGAAATCTCAGTCGGGGCGGTGCTACCGGCGTTGTACGCCTGCGGCTGGCTGAAACCGTAGCTGATGGTGACCGCGTTCAGGGCGCTCAGGTGCACCGCCTCCACGCTCACATGTGCCACGGTGCCCTGCGCGTCACCCTCAAGGTGCTGGTCGTCCAGGTGCGCAAAGATGACGTGCTCACCGCAGAGCACCATCACGGTGATGTGGCGGTGAAAATCATCGCGGGAGAAGTGGGTTTCATGCTGTACGAAGTGCGCGTCCGGGTTCATGCCCGCTAGCGCGTCATCCACCACTTCCAGCACGAGGTCGGGGTAGAAACCGGCATGCTTAATGTCTGCGACCAGTTGCTCGCGTTCGGGGGTGGTGGCGTACATCGTACCTCTTTCGTGCGGTGCCCTCATGAGGCGACGTCGGTCGGCGCACACGATGAAGGCGGTTAGGTATTACTACCCTCTACCTTAGAGGGTTCCAGCCGGGCTGTGCTACTTGACCACGCTAATACAGGCTCATATGACGGCGTGCGCTCCCCCGGTACGCTTCGGTTACTGCCCCGCAACCATCTTGGCGCACCCCACAGATGACGCCGACCAACCAGCCCGTCTCATCCGCTACCACCCGCTAAAATAGGAGGAGCGAAAACACACCGACACGAGGAGATATATGGCTCGCCGATCCAAATCCGCCGTCAGCGACTACCCGGTGGATGTGGTAGAGAATATCGTCGACATCGACGTATCTGCCGAGATGGAATCCAGCTTCCTGGAATACTCCTACTCGGTGATTTATTCGCGCGCCCTCCCCGACGCCCGCGACGGCCTCAAGCCCGTGCAGCGCCGCATCCTCTACATGATGCAACAGATGGGCCTGCGCCCCGATAAGGGCCACGTCAAGAGCGCCCGCGTGACCGGCGAGGTCATGGGTAAGCTCCACCCGCACGGCGACGCCGCCATCTACGACGCGATGGTGCGCCTCGCCCAGCCCTTCGCGCTGCGCCTGCCCCTCGTTGACGGTCACGGTAACTTCGGCTCCCTCGACGACGGCCCGGCAGCCGCCCGATACACCGAAGCACGCATGGCGCCCGCCGCGCAGGCACTCACCGCGGACCTCGAAGAAGACGTGGTTGACTTCGTACCGAACTACGACAACCAGTTCATGCAGCCCTCCGTGCTGCCCGCAGCGTTCCCGAACCTGCTCGTCAACGGCACCACCGGCATCGCGGTCGGCATGGCGACCAACATGGCGCCGCACAACCTGCGCGAGGTCATCGCCGGTACCCGCCACCTCATCGCCCACCCCGAGGCGACCCTCAAAGACATCATGAAGTTCATCCCCGGCCCCGACCTGCCCACCGGCGGCACCATCGTGGGCCTGGGAGGCATCCGTGACGCCTACGAAACCGGCCGCGGCACTTTCAAGACCCGCGCGAAGGTCTCCATCGAGCAGGTCAGCCCCCGCAAGCAGGGCATTGTCGTCACCGAACTGCCGTACATGGTAGGCCCCGAAAAGGTCATCGAAAAGATCAAGGACGGCGTCAACTCCAAGAAGCTCACCGGTATCTCCGACGTGGTCGACCTGACCGACCGCACCAACGGTCTGCGCCTCGTCATCGAAATCAAGAACGGTTTCAACCCGGAGGCGGTGCTCGCCGCCCTCTACAAGCACACTCCGCTTGAGGATTCCTTCGGTATCAACAACGTGGCGCTCGTGGACGGTCAGCCGCAGACCCTCGGCCTGCTCGACCTGATGCGCGTGTACATTGACCACCGTCTGAACGTGGTCCGCCGCCGCACCGAATTCCGCCTGGGCAAGCGCACCGACCGCCTGCACCTGGTGGAGGGCCTGCTCGTGGCGATCCTCGACATTGACGAGGTCATCCAGATCATCCGTGAGTCTGACGAGACCGCTCAGGCACGCGAAAAGCTGAAGGTCGTCTTCGACCTGACCGACACCCAGGCGAACCACATTCTGGAGCTACGCCTGCGCCAGCTCACCAAGTACTCCCGCCTGGAGTTGGAAGCAGAACGCGACACCCTGCAGCAGGAAATCGCGGAACTGCAGCGTATCCTCGGCTCCGATGCGGCGCTGCGCGAACTGGTCTCCAACGAGCTCGCCGAGGTCGCCGAACGCTACGGCACCGACCGCCGCACCCAGCTCAAAACCAAGGACGAGATGCAGGTCGCCATTGAGGCAGTCACCGCGCAGTCCAAGGCGAAGAAGAGCCTGGGCCTCGCCCTCGAAATCGCGGACGAGCCCTGCTGGGTGCTGCTCTCGGCCTCCGGCATGATGGGACGCACCCCCGGCAAGCCCATCCGCGAGGCACTCGTGGATCCCGGCAAGCGTTTCAAGCACGACGTGTTCACCTCGATTGTGCCGACCACCGCGCGCGGCGAGATCGGTGCCGTGACCTCCGCAGGACGCATGGTGCGCCTGTCCGTCATGGACATTGCGGTGCTGGACGAGAACGGCGGCACCCCCTCCATGGCGTCGGCGGTGAAGGCCGCTGAGCTGGTTCAGCTCGCCAAGGGTGAGAAGCTGGTCGCCCTCGTACCGCTGAACACGGTGCTAGCGCTGGCAACCGCGGGCGGCGTGATCAAGCGCCTGAACCCGGATTACCCGCTGAACCAGACCGAGTGGGACATCATGAAGCTCAAGGACGGCGACGAAATCGTAGCCGCCGCCCCCTGCCCCACCGACGATGCGGTGCTCACCTTCGTCACCCGCGACGCGAAGCTGCTGACCTTCGACGCGGCAAAGGTCCGCCCGCAGGGACGTACCGGCGGCGGTATCGCAGGCATCAAGCTTGCCGACGGCGACCGCCTCATCACCCTGGGTGTGACCGCGCCCGGCGACGCGGCGGAGGTCGTGACCGTCACCAACGGCAAGGACGGTCTGGCGAGCGCCAAGGTCACCGCCCTGAGCGAGTACCCGCAGAAGGGCCGCGCGACCGGCGGTGTGCGTGCGCACCGTTTCCTCACCGGTGAGAGCCAGCTGGCTCTGGCGTGGGTTGGCGTGGGCCCGGCGAAGGCGGCGTCCTCCGGCGGTGTGGCTCGTTCCCTGCCGACCGAGCACGGTGCCCGTGACGGTTCCGGTGTGATGCTCACTCAGAGCATCGGCATTGTGGGCCCGAACTATGCGGCTGTTTCTGCCGCGATGGCGGTTAGCCCGGAGGGTGAAAAGCTCTTCTAGGCGCGCCGTTCACGGCCTTTCGACCTCAGGTTGTTTACAAAGCCTGGGGGAACCCGCGCAGATATAACGCGCAGAGCAATATGCCCAGAAAATTTTGCACAAAGAAATGCCCCGGTACTTTCACGAAGTACCGGGGCATTTCTCGCAATTTCTTGCGTTCAATCTCGCCCGGGGTGGTCGGCAGCTGCGTTTAGAGGCGAACCACCTCATCGCAGCGGGCAATATCCTCAGGACGGTGCGACACCAGAACCGTAGCCACAGAGCTGGAGCGGGTCGCCGCATCCAAGTCAGCCATCAGCGCGCGGGCAGACTCAGCGTCCAGGTGCGCGGTCGGCTCATCCAGCAGCAGCACCGGCGAGTTCACCAGCAGGGCACGAGCCACCGCCAGACGCTGACGCTGACCACCCGACAGGAAGGAACCGCCAGCCCCCACCGGGGTGCGCAGGCCCTGAGGCAGAGCGTCAAACCACTCGCCCAGACCCACACGGCGCAGAACCTCAATCAGCTCTTCCTCGCTCGGGCGATCCGAACGGTCACGAGCCAGCATCAGGTTACCCTCAAGGGTCGACTCGAAAATGTGAGCCGCCTGCGGGCACCACGCCGCGTAGCCGCGCAGCTGCTCACCCTCCAGGACCTCACCGGAAGCCAGCACACGGCCGGACTCTAGCGGCAAGAAGCCTAGAACGGTTGCAAGCACCGTAGACTTACCGGAACCGGAGGGGCCGGTCACCGCAGTCCAGGAGCCCGCACGGGCGTTCATGTTCAGATCGGTGAAGACCGGGTGATCCATACCGGGCCAGCGGGCGGCAGCGTCCTGCAGACTCAGGGCGGGATCAGTCTCAGCGACCTTCACGCCAAGCTCCTGCGGGGTACCGCAGCTGACCAGGGTGGGTTCGCCGGGCTTCGGCGGGCGCACAGCCTTAGACTCCGCCTTAGCGCCAGCCTTAGAATCAGTTGCAGATTCGGGGCGATCAAAGCGGTGAGCACGCTGACGGTCAGCCTCCAGCAGCTCCTCCATCTCGGCCTCCGCGCGGGCACGCAGACGCTCAACACGACGCGGCAGAACGTGGGTGTCCACCTCAGCCTCGGTCGGCACGGAACGCTTCAGGGTCGAGACGGCAACAATACCCTCCAGGGATACGTCACGCACGCTCGGGGCAATCGTCGCGAGCAGGCGGCTGAACGCGGGCCAGGAGCGGACCGCCTCAACATGGCCCAGGGAGCTTTCCAGCATGCCGGTGCACAGCAGCACCACAATCGCCGCTTCGGGGGCACGCACAGTGCCGTCAACAGCCAGCGGGTACGCAATGACTGCGCTCGCCAGAGCCGCACCGAACCAGCTCAGAGTCACGAGGGTGCGGCCCACGCCCTGAGCGGTCGAGCCCTTCTGCAGCGCGGACAGGTTCTCGGCGTCCAAGGCGCCGTTAGCCTTCTCAGCGGTGGTTGCCACGCCGTTAGCGCGCAAATCCTCAGCCGCCGAGAGCATGCCGGTACCCAGGCGCAGCATCTGCGCGGTGGAGCGGCGAGCCAGCGCCTCCGCACGGGCATCGGCGCGAAGCACAATCCACGGAGCCACAAAAGTGCTGACCAGCACGGCAAGCAGGACCGGAATCAGAGCCTGCGGCAGGATGCACGCGGTCGTAATCAGCGCTGCGGTCATAACCAGCAGGTGCGCAGCCGGCGGAATAATAACGCGCGGCACGCCGTCACGCAGCTCATCAATACCGCCCACGAGGCGTTCGAGCAGTGCGTCACCACGCAGCAGGGCACGCACGCTGCTCACGCTCTGCCATGCGCCAACCCAGGCGCGCAGACGCAGAATATTTGCGGCAGCAAGAACCTTCGAGTGGGTCATCAGACGCTCAGCGTAGCGGGCGCAGGCACGACCCAGGCCGAAGAAACGCACGCCCACAATGGCGACCATCAGGTACATCATTGCCGGGCCTTCGGCGGCGCGAACAATCAGCCAGCCGGACAGCGCGGTCAGCGCCGCAGCCATCAGGGAAGTAATCGCAGCCATGATTACCGGACCGGTTGCGGCGCGAACACCAATACCGGTCAGTTCCTTCAGGGTGCGCAGGCTTGCGAACAGGCCGGCAGGCGCGGCTTCCTTGACCTCGGCAGCTGCGGAGGCGCCCGCCGGGGCGGTGCTTTCAGCCTCGTACTCTTCCCTGTCCTTGAGCAGGTGCGCGGGGGCTTGCGCGGGAACCGCAACGCGGGCGGTGTTCGCCTCGGCGGTCCAGGTGTAGCCCTGGGCGGTCTGCACGGCACGAACGAGGGTATCGCAGCCAGCGGCGAGCTCCTGCTCGTGGGTCACGATCAGCACGGTTGCGCCAAGTTCCGCCAGGCGGTGCAGGGCGCGGGTCACCAGGTATGCCGAGTAGGCGTCCAGGTGCGCGGTCGGCTCATCCACCAGGACGGTCAGCACGGTCTGCTCACCGCCGGCACGGTAGATAGCCTCGGCACGAGCCAGGGTACGTGCCACGGCGAGGCGGCGCGCCTGACCAGCACTGAGGGCACCGGGTTCAAGGGCGGTCAGCTTCTCCATGCCCAGCTGAGCCAGCGGGCCAACCAGCAGCGCAGACTCGGCATCGGTGATGGACAGCTTCTTGGAGTCCATCGCTTCACCGAGCAGAGCGGCTGCACGCTCACGCTCCGCCTCGGTAGCGCTGAGTGCGTAGAGCGCCATTTCGGTCTGCACGGTCGGTGCGGTGAAGACCGGCGACTGCGGAATAACCAGGGTGGTTCCCAGACCGGTCACGCTACCGGTCAGGTGCACGGGCTCCTCCGAGCCGGTGGGCACCAGACCCTCGCGCACGGCACCGGAGAACACGTTCAGCAGGGTGGACTTACCGCAGCCGGACTCACCCATCACGCCGATAACTGCACCGCGTGCGTCCTGGGCGGTTTCAGTCTGGGTGTTGCCAACGCGACGGTCCAGGTTCAGGGACAGGTTAGTCAGCACGGCAGGACGCGCCGGGTAGCTCACCGACAGGTCCTTAACGGCGATGGTGGAAGGCTGAGCCTCTTCACGCTCGGTTGCAGTCGAGTCCGCAGCGGCGGCGGGCAGGGGCGCATCAATAATCTTCTGGGCGCTACGCAGGGCGGCAACGCCGTCCTCCGACTGGTGGTAGGCGGCACCCACATCACGCAGCGGCTGGTAGCACTCGGGAGCCAGTAGCAGCACAAGAATTGCGGTGTCCAGGCCAAGGGTGCCGTTGACCAGGCGCACACCAATCAGCACAGCAATCAGCGCCACCGAAATGGTGGTGATGAGCTCCAGCGCCAGCGAAGACATGAAGGCGCTACGCAGGGTCTGCATGGTGCGTTCGCGGTAACGCTGGCCGAGGGCGTTCATAGCGCGGGTCTGTGCGCGTTCACGGCCCAGACCGATAATGACGGGCAGGCCGCGTACCAGCTCCAGAATATGGTCGGAGAGGCGGTGCAGTTCAGCCTGAGCTTCTGCGGTTTCGTCGCGGGTGTTCTTACCAATCAGGATCATGAACACCGGAATGAGCGGCAGGGTGCACGCCAGCACCATGGCGCTCATCCAGTCCAGGGACGCCACAACGACCCAGAGCATGAACGGCACAACCGCAGTGGAAACGAATGCGGTCAGCGTCTTGGTGTAGTAGTCATCCAGGGCGTTCAGGCCGCGAGAAAGTAGCACAGCGGTCGCGCCGGTACCCTCGGGGGTGTCTGCGCCACCGGTGGCGAGCACACGCTTGAGCAGCGAAGAACGAATCTGAGACTTCGCTCCGGAGGCGGCACGCTGCGCGCTCACAGCCAGCAGGTAGTCGGTACCCGAGCGGACGAGCAGCGCAATGACGGCGACCGCAATCAGGCCGGGGGTAATGGTGTCTGCGTCCCCGAAGATGCCACCGAGGCCGAGCAGCCAGCCGCCGTGCGCCTCCAGCTGCGCCTGCGCGGAGCCGGAGAACTCAATGTAGGCGCGGTACACGTCCGGCGCGCTGGTCTCTTTGAGGCGCGCATGCTCGGCGGCAACAGCGGCGAAACCGGCGTGTGCCGCCCGGGCAATGATTACAGCCAGGGCGGCACTGAAAAGCACCGTTGCGAGGGTGTGCACGGCGGTGATGATGCCGAACGTGCTGAGGGTTTTACGGGCGTCAGGGCCCAGAGGCGGGCGACGGTCAGCGCGGTCGTTGCGCTTTCCCGCGGTCACCTCTGGCGCCTCGGTATTCTGATGTTTGTCAGCATGACGCGGTGTGTGCGTTCGACTCACGTGTTGTCCTTAGTCTTCTGCTGTTTTTACCTCCCATTAGTTTAAGGCTTGGGCTATCTAACACCTATTTGACCAGTCAGGTTTCAGCTAATTGGCTGGTTCCCCAGCATCATCTCTAGCCGCGCATCGCGTCGGCGGGGCTCTTGCGGGACGCCACCCACGCCGGGTACGCCGAAGACACCAGGCCGGTGAGGGCGCCTACCCCCACGCCGAGCACCACGAATCCCGGTGAGAGAATCGCCTGCCAGCCCTGCACGAGCGAAAGGATGATGGTCGCAATCATGCCGGAGCAGGCGCCAATGGAGCCGCCGAGCACACCGAGCATGACGCCCTCCATGAGGAAGATGCGGGCAATCAGCCATTTACTCGATCCGATAGCGCGGCGCAACGCAATTTCTGCGGTGCGTGATTGCACGGACAGGTACATGGCGGTTGCCGCCGAGAGGGAGGCGAGCACCAGCAAAATTCCGGAGAGCACACCCACGTACAGACCCAGATCCGAGGCAATGGACGCGCGTAGGCTCTGCAGGTCGGAGGGGGTTTCCACGTTGATTTGGCTGGGTTCAGCGGGTTTGAGGGCCAGCGGAATGGCCTTGGCGACCGCCTTGCCGTAGCCCCGTTCGGTTTCGGCAATGTAGGTCACCTGGCCGCGTCCGGTGCGCTGAAGTGTGCCCGGCGAGACAATGACCGAGTTCCTGAATTCGTAGCCGCTATTGCCGGGGTCAAAGAGGCCGATGACCGGCATCAGCTGGCCGTCCACCCAGATGCTCACACCGGGTGCCACCTGCGGTAGCCCACCGAGTTTAATTCCGTAATCGACGGTGGGTAGCTCGCCGGGTCTGGGCTCGGTTGTGGCGTTATCTGCCGCCTTATCTTCGGGAATAATGCCGAGGGCGCGGGCAGCAGAAACCGAAACGATAGCGCCCGAGAGCTGCTCGGCACGTTGACGGTCGGCAACGTTCTCCTGGGTGAGGGTCGAGTTCATCTGTTCGAGCGCACGCAGGGTTTCGGGGTTCATGCGGGCACCGATTTGCTCGAGCCTGGTCTTCGAGGTGGAGCTGAGGCCAATCGCCGTTTTGGGTTCGTCCTCGTAGGGGCTGAACCGGGTGATTCGCACGTCGGCGGGTGCCACGCTGCTGACGAATCCGGTGTTCTTCACGTAGTCCAGCGCGCTAATGCGGTCGGCTACATTCTGTGCGGATTCGCCCTGCCGGTAGGTTCCGAGCATGTTCTGGTCATTGTCCCGGTCGCTGATGTAGAGCGTGGATTGTTCGGAGCCGAGCAGTCGCTGGTTCACCTGGTAGCTGGCGGATTCGCTCATGCCGGAGGCGCTGATGAGTCCACCCACGCCCAGCGCGAAGGACAGGCCCAGCAGCAGGGTGCGTAGCGGTCGTGAGGTGAGCGCCGAGATTGCCTCGATGCTGTCGTCGGTGAGGAAGCTTCCGCGGCGGTGCGTAGCGGGCTTCTCCCCCGGTGCGAGGCTGGCGGGAGCATCAACCGGGGTATCCGTTGCAGCCGACACAACCTCAGCGGCAGGCACCGTATCCGAATCGGCACGGCTCTGCTCGTGTAGCCGCCCATCCTCAATGCGAATCACGCGGCGGGCAGCGGCGGCAACCTCCGGGTCGTGGGTAATGACCAGCACGGTGCAGCCGGTCGCGTTAATGCGCTGCAGAATCTCAATGACCTTGGCGCTATTGTGGCTGTCCAGGTTGCCGGTGGGCTCGTCGGCAAGAATCAGCGGCGGGCGCGTGGCGAGGGCGCGGGCAATGGCGCAACGCTGCTTTTCGCCGCCGGACAGGTACCGGGTGCGGATGCTGGCGCGGTCGCTCAACCCCAGAAATTCTAGGGTTTCTTCGGTGCGTTGCAGGCGCTCGCCGTAGGGTACGCCCTGCACGCGCAGGCCCATGGAGGCGTTGGTCGTGCTGGTTTCGTCCAGCAGCATGTTCGAGGATTGGAAGATGAAGCCGAGGTGGTCTCGGCGCATTTCGTCGCGTTCTCTGTCGCTGAGTCCTTCCGTGTTTTTGCCGAAGAGGCTGTACGTTCCGCTGGTGGGAGTGTCGAGCAGGCCAATGGCGTTGAGCAGGGTGGATTTACCGGATCCGGAGGGACCGATGATGGCGAGGAATTCGCCGCGTTCGACCACCAGGTCGAGGTGGTCGAGGACGGGTCGGTCGCTCCCCTCAAAGATGCGGGTAATGCCGCGCATTTCGATGGCGGGCGCGGTGTTGGGATCGGTGTTAGGCGCGATGTTAGGCACAGTGTCGAGCCCGGCAGCTTCTCCCCTACCCTGCGGGGTTGTCATGTCGTCGGGGGCTCGCTCGGGGATTCCATGATGGCGGCTCATGAGACAAGCACCTTCTGTCCCGTGCTGAGGTTCGCGTTGATGGCGGCGTATCCGCCGGCGGTACGCAGAACCTCAACGTTGACTCGTTCGGTGGCGGGCGCATCCTTGCTGGTCGAGGTGGAGCTTCCGCCCTTTTCAACAAGCACGTAGGTGCCCTGGGAATCCTGACGTACCGCGGTAGTCGGCACGGCGAGGGTGGTTGAGGTGTTGCCCTTACTAGTGATGGATGCGCTCTGCCCCGGAGTGAGCTTGCTCGGGTCGTCGGCGCTGAATCGCACGCTCTTTGCTGCACCCTTGGAGGGGTCGTTCTGCAGCTCACCAATGCTGGTGATGGTGCCTTCCACGCTGCCGGTGGAGGTGCGCAGGCTAACGCGGTCGCCGACCTTGAGCTTATTGGCAACGGAGAGCTCAACGCTGGATTCCACGTAGGGTTCGCTGGTTTCTACACTCGCGATGGGGTTGCCGTCGTTAATGAGCTGGCCGACCGCCGCAACTGCGGTGACGGTGTGGCTTCCGCCGGGCAGAATCGCGTAGTTGTTGCGGACAATGCTGGTGACCCCTTCGCTGGGCACGCCGGTCAGGTGCGCGCGGTGCAGGCGCGTGACGGCGTCGAGGGTGTCTTCGGTGACGGTGCCGCTCTGAGCGGTGGCGTACCCGGCGGAGTTCAGTGCCTTCTGGAAGGCGAGCACGTCGTCGCCGTTATCGCCCAGGTTGAGGTCGCGGTACAGCGGCAGCGGCCCTTCCAGCACGAAGACGGGGTCGGCGCCAATGATGCCGATGAAGTCACCGGCCTTGAGCACGTTACCGGGCTTCTGGTTCTGGTAGACGAGCACCGGCTCACCGTTGGTGCGCGCGCTAATCGGGGCGGTCTCCCCAGCCTTGGTGGTTCCGGCAATGGCGAGGCCCTCGCTGACGGTTCGTTCTTCAACCTTCGCCCAGACCGGAATCACGGTTTTCGCCTGCACGGCCGGGTCGGGGCCCGTGGCGGCGTAGCGGGTGCCCAGGTAGAAGGACAGCATGAGCGAGCCGATGGCGAGGATAGCCAGCAGCAGGAGCACGCGGGGTCGGGCGATGCGTTCGCTGAAGCGGTGCCCGCTGTTTTGGTTTTTCGTGTGAGTGGTCATGGTGGTGTCTTTCTGAACTGTGTCAGCGCTGTCTATTTCTCTGCGCTATATTTCGTTGCGCTGTCTTTTAGCGCCCCGGTTTACTGGTGCTCCAGAACGTACTGCTTGAACTTCTCGTCACGCTCACGTTCTGCCTTGCGGTCCTGCTCAAGCTGCGACTGGTACTTGCGGATGAGCGGCATCTGATACTGTGCCTCCAGGTCGTAGAGCTGCTTGCTCATGCCGACCTGTTGGTTGCATTCTGCCATGATGGTGGCGATACGAATCTCTTCTTCGGAGGCGGGCTCGTTGTAACCGCCGTTCTTGCTCTGCTGCTCAGCCAGCGGGGATTCCTCGGCTACCGACCCTGCCTTATTGGGGGTGAGACCGCGGTTTGAGACGCATTGCTTCCACTTCTCTTCGAGCTCGCGGTGCAGTTTGCTACCGTAAACGGCGCTGGTTGCGTCGCTGGAGATACGACTGGATGTGGACTGCACATCATTCTCGGGCCTCTTGCCTTCGGGCACCGCGGCGTCCAGGGTCTCGCGGACCTTGTCATCACATTCGATGATGAGCCTCTCCTCGGGGCTGAGGCTTGCCCCTGGGGTGACGGAGATGGGAGCTTTGGCGTTGGGGTCTCGCTTCTGGAATCCGTACTTCTTGGCGTATTCGACGTTCCAGGGGCCGTACATTCGGCCCGGATCGCCACGCGGCGCGCTTTCAGATTGGGGAGCTTGGTCGGGGTCGGTGTAGCTCTGCCCGTGTTCGGCGTAGCACTGCTTCATGGCAATCTGATAGGCCGTGTATTCGTAATGAGTGCCCCTCTCGTAGTAGAGGTAATCGTCCAGGGGCATCTTCACGATGTCCTGTTCCGCGTCAAAGATGGCGTGGACGCTTTCGTCGCGTTCCAGCGGCGGGTTGAAGAGCGAGCATGCGCTCAGCGGGAGCACGCCGATGGCCAGCAGGGCGCCCGTGGTGAGCAGGCGGCGGCGCGTGCCGGTGCGAGGGGCGGATGCGGCGGTGCGGCGGTTGAGGGACTTCATCGTTGAACACCTTTCATAAGAGTGAGTTGTACACCACATTACACTTTTTGCTCCTTGCCGCGCCTTAAATCCGGGGGGGGATGTGCACCAAAAATTTTTGCGCGCCCACCCGCCCGCCGCGAGCTGCATCCTCTGCGGGAATATCCTCGCGGGTGCGGGCTACCCGCCGAGCCTGTGTCTCGGGTGGCCCGCACCATTACCGGTCTTTCCCCGGTATCAAAATTCGGTTTTAAAATCCGACGTCAAAACCGGTCGTGGACGCTCGGGTTACTGGTGCTCCTGAACGTACTGCTTGAACTTCTCGTCGCGGTCGCGGTCGGCTTGGCGCTCCTGTTCAAGCTGCGACTGGTACTTGCGGATGAGCGGCATCTGGTACTGAGCTTCCAGGTCGTAGAGCTGCTTGCTCATGCCGACCTGCTGGTTACATTCGGCCTGGATGGTGGCGATGCGAATTTCCTCTTCGGAGGCGGGCTCGTTGAATCCGTTGTTCTTGCTCAGCTGCTCAGCCAGCGGGGTTTCCTCGGCGACGGAGCCTGCCGAGCGAGGGGTGAGGCCGCGGTCTGAGACGCACTGCTTCCACTTCTCTTCGAGCTCGCGGTGCAGTTTGCTACCGTAAACGGCATTGCCCGCCTCGGTGGAGATACGAATGTACGTGGCCTGCTCTTCCTTCTCGGGCCTCTTACCTTCGGGCACCGCGGCCTCCAGGGTCTCGCGGGCCTTGGGGTAGCATTCGGTGCGAAGCTTGTCCTCGGGGCTCATGCTCTCCCCCGAGTTATAGGAGATGGAGGCGGCTGCGTTGTTGGGGTCTCGCTTCTGCAAACCGTACTTCTGGGCGTACTCGACGTTCCAGGGACCGTACTTTCGTCCCAAATCACCGCGGGGTGCGCTTTCAGAATAGGGAGCCTGGATGGTGTAGTTCTGCCCGTGTTCGGCGAAGCATTGCTTCATGGCAATCTGAAAGGCCGTGTACTCGTAGTTGGTGCGCTCGTAGTAGGAGTAATCGTCCAGGGGCATCTTCACGATGTCCTGTTCCGCGTCAAAGATGGCGTGGACGCTTTCGTCGCGTTCCAGCGGCGGGTTGAAGAGCGAGCATGCGCTCAGCGGGAGCACGCCGATGGCCAGCAGGGCACCCGTGGCGAGCAGGCGGCGGCGCGTACCGGTACGAGGGGCGGTTCCGGTGCGGCGGTTGGGGGACTTCATCGTCAAACTCCTTATCGTGAGAGTGAGTTGTACACCACATTACACGTTCTACTCCCTGTCGCGCCCGAATTTCGGGGGGGGTGTGCACCAAAAATTTTTGCGCACCCACTCATCTGCCGAGAACTGCAGCCTCTGCGGGAATAGTCCCCTGCAGGAATAGTCCTCTGTGTGCATACTCCTCTGGGGGCATAGAAAAATCCCCCGAACTTCTCAGAAGAGAAATTCGGGGAATCCTTCAATCAGCTACATGCTACTTGGTCGGCAGTTCAGCCAGTTCGGTAGCGTCGTGAGCCTCGGGGATGTGATCCACGTGCAGACGCTTACGGAAGACCCAGTAGGTCCAAGCCTGGTAGACGAACACGACCGGCAGACCAAGGCAGGTCACGAAGGTCATAACGCCCAGGGTGTACTCGGAGCTGGATGCGTTCGCAATGGTGAGCGAGTATGCCGGGTCCAGAGTGGAGGGCAGAACGTTCGGGTACATTGCGGTGAAGATTGCCAGCGCGCCGAATGCGAGGAACACGGACAGACCAGCGAAAGCGCGACCCTCACGGCCACCCTTTGCGGAGATCCAAGCAATCAGAACAGCAACCACAGCCAGGATGGTGCACAGCCAGGAGACGCCGTTACCGGTGGTGAAGTCCAGTGCCAGAACCCATGCAACAATCGGCAGCAGCAGGACGGGAGACCAGCGTACCAGGGTGTTGCGGGCACGGTCGCGGATGTCACCGTCGGTCTTCAGAGCGACGAAGGCAAGACCCTGAACCAGGGAGAAGCCAACGAAGCCCAGACCGCCGAGCAGAACCGGCAGGGAGACCCATGCGAAGGCGCCGCCGACGCGGTCACCATTGTCGTTGATGGGCAGACCCATGGAGGTCAGGCCCAGCAGAGCACCGACGAGCAACGCGATGAAGAAGGAAGAAACAGACAGAGCGATGTTCCAGTTACGGATCCACTTCTCGTCGTTCTTCTTACCGCGGTATTCAATTGCGACCACGCGCAGAATCAGGAAGACCAGCGCGAGGGTCAGAGGAATGTACAGAGCCGAGAAGAGGGCTGCGTACCAGATGGGGAATGCTGCGAAGATAGCAGCACCGCCGGACACAATCCACACCTCGTTACCGTCCCAGACGGGGCCGATGATGTTCAGCAGCAGACGACGTTCCTTCTCGTTCTTGGTGAACTTGGAACCCATCAGCATACCGACGCCCAGGTCGAAGCCGTCGAGGATCAGGTACATGATGAGGAAGACGCCAATGGCGACAAACCAGAGGGTGGGCAGGCCAGGCTGACCGGCAAAGATATTGAAATCAAAGTTCATGGTGAATCAATCCTTACCCGCCTAGTAGGCGAACTCCAGCACATCGCGCTTGGACTTGTCGTTGGACTCGTCCTCGTGGTGCGACTGAACCAGCTCGGGCATTGCTGCCACAACACCGGCCTTGACGTACTTGATGAGCAGGTAAACCTCAACCACCATCAGCACACCGTAGAGCAGGCCCAGGGTGAGCAGGGAGAAGAGGATTTCTTCACCGGAAACACCCGGGGAGATAGCTGCTGCGGTGAACAGGTGAATCGAGGGATCACCCTGAAGGTTCGGAGCCACAACGAAGGGCTGGCGGCCCATTTCGGTGAAGATCCAGCCCAGTGCGATGCCAAAGAAGGGAGCCAGGATAGACCAGACAGCAACGTTCTTGAGCAGCTTGGACTCGGGGACGGTGCCTACGCCCTTCTTACGGGTTACCCACAGTGCGTAGAGGTAGAAGGGCAGAACGATTCCGCCGAGGCCCATCATGCCGCGGAAGCCCCAGTAGGAGACCTCGAGGGAGGGCAGGTAGTCAATCTTCTGACCTGCGCGCTCACCGTAGAGCGGGTTGTTGGGCAGGTTGGTGCCGAACTTAGCTTCGTACTCGGGCAGCAGGGTCTGGATGCCCTTCACCGGGGTGTCGAAGTTGTCGTGTGCCAGGAAGGACAGCACGCCGGGAACCTCGATGATGGGGGTGATCTTGTCACAGCTCTGAGCGCCGAGCTCACCGACGGTCAGAACGGAGAAGGAGGTGCCGTCGTGGCACGCAGCTTCTGCAGCAGCCATCTTCATGGGCTGCTCGTGGATCATCATCTGTGCCTGAATGTGACCGGACGCGCCGATACCTGCGAAGGCAAGCAGGCCCACAACAGCGCCCAGGCGCAGGGACTTGAACCAGACCTGGAAGTCAGCCTTGTCACGTGCACCCTTGTCGGACTCACCAACAACGACCTTGCCGTCAACGACCTTGTCGATGCCGTCCTTGCGGCGGCGCCACAGCTTGTACCATGCGATACCAACCAGGAAGCCACCAGCAACCTGGATAGCGGAGGTGATGACGTGAGTGAAGGTCACCCATGCGAGGGGGTTCAGCAGCACAGCACCGATGTCGGTCATACGGGGACGACCGTCAATCATTTCTGCACCAACGGGGTGCTGCATCCAGGAGTTTGCAACCAGAATGAAGAATGCAGAAATCCAGGAGCCGAGGACTGCCATGAACAGCGAGAATGCGTGTACAGCAGGCTTGAGGCGGTCCCAACCGAAGATCCACAGACCCAGGAAGGTCGACTCAACGAAGAAGGCGAAGAGGCCTTCCATTGCCAGCGGAGCGCCGAAGACGTCGCCGACGAAGCGGGAGTATTCACTCCACGCCATGCCGAACTGGAATTCCTGAACCAGACCGGTGGCCACACCCATTGCGAAGTTAATGAGGTACAGCTTGCCCCAGAACTTCGTCATGCGCTTGTATTCGTCCTTCTTGGTACGAACGTAGCGAATGTACAGGTAGGTCACAACAAGGCCCAGACCCAGAGTCAGCGGAACCATGAAGAAGTGGTAGACGGTGGTAATACCGAACTGCCACCTACCAAAATCAAGGGGATCCATTGATAGGTCCTTACTATGTGTGTACTTAATGTGTGTTTGTGCCAGATTTCGAGTAGTCCGCCATCGATGGAGGGCATACGAGAGTTACTGACACAGTGTCTCTCATGCTTCTAAGGTACAGGGTTTTCCTGAGGAGCTGTGAGTAGGCTGTGCATAGCATGGACGTTTATTGTTTGACGTTTCGCTAAAGGTACGTTGAACGTTATCCCCCGGCGTGCGGGTGGATTGAGGGGCGAAACGCTGTGGTGCATTGCAGGGTTGCGAGGCAGTTTCGGAACCACGGTGAAACTTTGCATTTTTATATTATTTCTGCAAAATTTTGGTGACAGATTCCCGGAATATGACAGGTGACTCAAGTAGTGCTCAAAGCTTAAATTTGCCTAAATTATACCAATTTTACTGAGATTCCCAAGAAATAGCGTGACTATTATCACGAAAAAATCATGAATTGTGACACGCCAGCCGCCGCTCCCCCGCAAGGTACCGCAAGCTACATATCGATGCTCTCAGTATCCAGCTGATGAGCACCCGCAATGATGAACTCCTTACGCGGAGCCACCTCAGAACCCATCAACAAGGAGAACGCACGCTCGGCAGCCTCCGCATCCTCAATGCGAATACGGCGCAACATACGATGACGCGGATCCATCGTGGTCTCAGCCAGCTGGTCAGCGTCCATCTCACCCAGACCCTTATAGCGCTGAATGGGTTCCTTATAGGACACACCCTGCTCCTGCAAAGAATCCAGAAGCTCGTGCAGCTGCTTCTCCGAGTAGGTGTACACCATCTCATTCGGCTTGCCGCGGCGCACCACCTCCACACGATGCAGAGGCGGAACCGCAGCGTACACGCGACCCGCCTCAATCAGCGGACGCATGTAACGGTAGAACAGAGTCAGCAGCAGGGTACGAATATGGGCGCCATCCACGTCCGCATCGGTCATCATAATGACCTTGCCGTAGCGAGCAGAGTCCAGGTCAAAAGTACGACCCGAGCCTGCACCAATGACCTGAATCAGCGCCGCACACTCAGCATTCGCAAGCACATCAGTCACCGAAGCACGCTGAGTGTTCAGGATCTTACCGCGAATCGGCAGCAGAGCCTGATACGAAGAAGAACGCGCCAGACGCGCAGTACCCAGCGCCGAGTCACCCTCCACAATGAACAGCTCAGAATGCTCAACATTGGTCGAACGGCAATCCACCAGCTTAGTGGGCATGGACGAAGACTCCAGCGCGGTCTTACGGCGCTGAGTTTCCTTATGGATGCGCGCCGAGACGCGGGTCTTCATCTCAGAGACGACCTTCTCGCACAGAGCGGCCGCCTGAGCCTTCTCCGCACGGGCGGTCGACTCTAGGCGAGCCTTCAGCGCATCACCCACGACCTTCGACACGATCTGGCGAACCGCCGGGGTACCCAGAATCTCCTTGGTCTGCCCCTCAAACTGCGGCTCGGCAAGACGCACGGTCAGCACGGCGGTCAAGCCGGCGAGCACGTCGTCCTTCTCAATCTTGTCGTTACCCACCTTGTACTTGCGGGCATTATCGGCAAGGTGCTTGCGCATCACGCGCAGCAGGCCCTGCTCAAAACCGGTGGTGTGAGTACCGCCCTTGGGGGTGGCAATAATGTTCACGAAGCTACGGACCGTCGTCTCGTAGCCAATACCCCAGCGCAGCGCAACGTCCACTTCGCAATCGCGTTCCACGTCGGTCAGCTGCGAGCGGCCGTCCTCACCCAGCACCGGCACGGTCTCGGTGAAAGATCCGCTGCCGCTAAAACGCCAGGTGTCGGTAATACGCTCATCGTGCGCCAGAAACTCGACGAACTCGCTAATGCCGCCGTCATACTGGAAAACTTCCTCGTGGGGCTCCAACTCGCCGGGGGTGCCGGGCAGTCGGCGCTCATCGCGGATGCAAATACGCAGCCCCGGAATGAGGAACGCGGTCTGGCGCGCACGAGCAGCCAAGTCCTCGTAGCTGAACTTAGCGTCGGGGGTGAAAATCTGCGGGTCAGCCCAATAGCGCACACGGGTGCCGGTCACGCCGCGCTTAGCGCGACCCACAATCTGCAGGGCGTCAGTGCCCTCGGTTGCGGGAGTGAACGGATCTTCGGGCTTGGGGGTGCGGCCGGACTCAAAGTGGCCGGGAATGCCGTGGCGGAAGGACATCTGGTAGGTCTTCGAGCCACGATCCACCTGCACGTCCAGGCGGGAAGACAGCGCGTTCACCACGGAAGCGCCCACACCGTGCAAACCACCGGACGCATTATAGGAGCCGCCGCCAAACTTACCGCCGGCGTGCAGCTTGGTGAACACGACCTCCACACCGGACAGGCCGGTGCGCGGCTCAATGTCGGTGGGGATACCGCGGCCATCATCGCGCACCTCAACCGAACCGTCACGGTACAAAATGACCTGAATGGACTGGCCGAAACCGGCGAGCGCCTCATCCACCGAGTTGTCGATAATCTCCCAGAGGCAGTGCATCAGGCCGCGAGAGTCGGTGGAGCCAATGTACATGCCCGGGCGTTTGCGTACAGCTTCTAGACCTTCCAGCACGGAGAGGTGACGGGCGGTGTAGTTCGAAGACGCCACGGGAATCCTTTCGGGTGAATATGTCTGCGGTGGTGAACGCGTGCCACCGGGAGGAGTGCGAGTCCGGCTCAAGTGCTACGGGGGCAGAACGACAGCGGGGCACGACGCGTGTCGTACCCCGCAGAGCGTTCAACGTTCGGAACTCTATTCTAGCGTGGCTTGGGGAAAAGAGTGATTAAGACAGTCACCGCTAATGCGCTGCTCTGCTCCCACGTTCCTTCCCCTAGTGAGCCTCACCCGAGGCACGCGAGGAGCTCTCGTGACGGTTCGTGACCATGATATTGGACTTGAAGTAGAACTCTTCGGGAAGCTCATTCGTGACCGGGCCGTGCGGGAATTCGCTGAGCTTTGGCACGAAGTACCAGTCCATCAGCTCGCCACTGCTCTGCTTGAGCACGCGGCGTTCCCTCATGGCGTGGCGTACCTTGCGGCGCAGGCGCGGACTGTCTTTCAGGGTGCTGGTGAAAACCCACGGAGTCTCGTAACCTTCGGTAATCATGCCGAAGGTGATGCGCAGGTTGCCCTTCTCATCGGCGTCCATCGTGAAGTCGCCGTCTGCAATATCAGTGAAGGCGAGCATCCAGCTGTGTCGGCGTTCGTAGCTTTCGCGGGTGGTCTGCAGTGCCGCAATGAGGCGGTGGTCGACCAGCAGCTCCACCTTGCGTTCGGTGATTTCACCCAGACGAGCGTAGGAGCCGAAGGCGCGGTTCGCACCACTGCGGCGAGGCCACTTCGTCACCGCACCGTGCGGCACCTCCCCCGCAAAGGTGAAGGGGCCCGTCATGGTGCCGGGCAGACGCAGACGCTCAAACGGAGCTGTCGGCAGGAAGGTCGTCAGCAGCTGATCGGAGCTGACCGATTTACCCCAGCGCGCCATCTCAAAAATGGTCGGTTCAGGGCCTACAGGGTAGATATGCGGCATCTTGCGACCGAACTCGTCAAAGCCCTCAATAAACTCACCGTTGGAGCTGTACCCGGGCATGGTCGCACCGAGCGGGCGAGTCCACGACCCCGAATACGGCTTGGTCAGGTGCGGGTTCTCCACCGGCAGGATGCTGGTGCGAGCACCCAGGTAGGCGGGCATGCGCGAGAGGTTACGCCAGGCGAACTTCGCGGCAACCGCCTCACGCCACCACATCGGGCGTTTGCCCGGGGTCTGCCCGCCCAGGCAGTGCATGAGCAACCAGAATCCAGCCCAGCCGAGGCACCCTACGGCAACCACGCAGAAAATAATCGTCAGCACAGTGTGCAGGGTTCCGGTCGCCCAGATATTCGTGGCGATCAGAGCCATGAACGCCGCCCACGCCGCCATGGCGTACGGGCCGAGCGTAATCATCGGGTCGACCACCTTCACGGCGGCAATGACGCGGCGGTTCAGTCCGCGCCACACGTAGGAGTACGCCCAGCATCCGGCGGCAAGGGCGAGTGCCATCAGCAGAAGAAGGATGAGCATCGGTGTGTCTCTTTCGCTGCAGGTTTTTCTACCGTGGTCGGTGACAGCAAGCGTCGGGCAGATGCCCCGCTGAAAGGCTCTTCAATAGCAAAACTCGCCTGCCGAAGGTACCTTCAGCAGACGAGTTTCTTTGGTGTCACTAACCTTGAGGTAAAGCTTCTCTACCTATTGTGCCTTTAATTGGTATCCCTGTGGGGGATTTTAGGGGGATGCACGAAAAATTCGTACCCAACCCCCGCGTTTCCACCCAACAGAGCGGCACAGCGAGTATGCTCTGGCACCTCAGCGACGGTTTTAGACAGCGATTTTAGGAGGCCAGCGCCGCCGCAATCTGAGGAATCAGCGCCTCAAAAGCACGCGCACGGTGGCTAATCGAGTTCTTAATCTCAGCCGGAATCTCAGCGCAAGACTTGCCAGCGTACTGCCCCTCGTACAGGGCGTTCTCACCGTTCAGTTCCACGGGGCGCAGAATCGGGTCGTAACCGAAGCCGCCCTCCCCCGCCGGTGCGGTCAGCAGCTCACCGGGCAGCTCGCCGTACTCGACCGCCTCAAAACCGTTCGGGGAGGCAACCGAGGCCGCGCAGCAGAACTTCGCGCCGCGGTGCTCGGCAGGAATATCGCTCAGCTGAGCCAGCAGCAGGTTCAGGTTCGCGGAGTCATCGCCGTGGCTACCCGCCCAGCGCGCCGAGAAAATACCGGGAGCGCCGTTGAGCACATCCACCGACAGACCGGAATCATCAGCAATAGCGACCAGGCCGGTTGCCTCGGCAACAGCGCGCGCCTTCAGCAGGGAGTTCTCAGCGAAGGTCACGCCGGTCTCAGGAACATCGGGGGCGTTCACGCTGGAGGCGTCAACCACCTGGGTGTCAACGTCCAGGCCGTCAATGCGTCCGCGCAGAATTTCGCGCAGTTCCTTGAGCTTGCCCTTATTGTGGCTTGCCAAAACAATCTTTGCGTCTGCCATAGTTTCTCCTTGTTGACGGAACTAGTTACTGGGACGGGTTAGTGTGCCAGTGCTTCACGCTGAATCTGAGCCAGCTCGGCGGTGCCTTCCAGCGCCAGGTCGAGCAGGCTGTTGAGCTCGTCGCGGTCGAAAGGCGCGCCCTCGGCGGTGCCCTGAACCTCAACGAACTTGCCGCTGCCGGTGACGACCACGTTCATGTCGGTTTCGGCGCGCACGTCCTCGGTGTAGGGCAGGTCCAGCATGGGGGTGCCGTCAATAATGCCCACCGAAATTGCGGACACCGAATCGATCAGCGGGTTCGCCTTAGCGGGCAGAATCTTCTGCTCCTTCGCCCAAGAAATAGCGTCAGCCAGCGCCACATACGCGCCGGTAATAGAAGCAGTGCGGGTGCCGCCGTCAGCCTGCAGAACGTCACAGTCGAGCACGATGGTGTTCTCGCCCAGCTCATCCATGTTGATGACCGCACGCAGGGAGCGACCAATCAGGCGAGAAATCTCGTGGGTGCGGCCACCCACGCGGCCCTTCAGCGACTCGCGCGAAGAACGGGTGTTGGTGGCGCGAGGTAGCATCGCGTACTCGGCGGTCACCCAGCCCTTACCTTCGCCCTTGAGCCAGCGCGGCACGCCCTCGGTGAAGGATGCGGTGCACAGCACGCGGGTGTTGCCGAACTCGATGAGGGCGGAACCCTCAGCGTTGCGGGACCAGCCGCGGGTAATGGTGATGGGGCGCAGTTCGTTGAGGGCGCGGCCGTCTTCGCGGGTTGCAGTCATGGGTTCTCCTTGAATCTGTCTGCGGGATCTGTGTCTGTCTGTTGAATCTTTGTCGAAAAAGTGGGCGAGGCTGAGCGCAGTTTGAACTAGTCCAGCTTGTTTTAGCCTAGCTCGGGTTTGGTCTAGTCCAGCTTGGGCTTCACCTAATCTAGTTCGGGCTTAGGGAGCGCAATCGCGGTGTTCAGCGGCGGGTCAAGCACCTCCACCACGTTCAGGGTGGACGTGACCGGGTGAGCCTCCGTCGGGCGCGGGTAGATGCGGTAGCTTGCCGCCATTTCGGCAATGCCGACCGGGCCGGAGAAAGCACTGCGCGCCTCCGCGTAGGCAATGTCCGGGTCGTTCCACACGGGCAGGTGAGTCAGCAGCAGGTTACGCACGCCCGCCTCCGTGGCTGCCTGACCGGCACGCTTGCCGGTCAGGTGAATACCGCGCAGGGCGTCATCGCGACCCTCCTGGTATGCAGCCTCGCAGAGGAACAGGTCAGCGCCGCGCGCAGCCTTAACCAGGCCCTCGCACAGGTCGGTATCGCCCGAGTACGAGAACACGGTGTGGCCCTCACGGTCGTTGCAGGTGATGCGCAGGGCGTACGGGTCCTTCGAGGGGTGAACCACGCGGAACGGCTCCACACGGAAGGGCCCAATCTGCACGGGCTCACCCTCAGTCCAGGTGTGGTACTCGAACTCGGTGCTCATGCCCGGATCCGGGTCCAGGCCGTGAGTCGCCGAAAGGTACTCGTTAATCGCGGCGGGACCGTACAGCGGAATGCGGCCCTTGGGCCAGCCGCGCGGATCCCACTTGACCGCCACGTGCAGACCGGACAGGTCGATGCAGTGGTCCGGGTGCAGGTGCGAAATCAGAATCGCGTCGATATCGCTCAGGTCGATATGGCGCTGGAGCATGCCGAGGGAGCCGTTGCCCATGTCCATGATGATGCGCCAGGTTCGACCCGCGAAGTCCGTGGCGGTGAGCATGTAGCAACTAGCCGGTGAGACGGGGCCGGGAAAGGAGCCCGTGCAACCGATAACGGTTAGACGCATGAGGTGTCGTCCTTAGGGGTGGTGCCAGAAAATTCGGTGCCCGCGACAGTGTGTGCTGCCTCTGCAGGATCTGCCGATTCGTCGAGGGTAATGCTACGGTGTGCCGCAAGCATTTCAGGGGTGAGTGCCGCCAGCGAGCCGGTCGGGTAGCGTTCCGCCACGGAGCTGGTGTGGCGCACGTTGGTGACCTCGGGGCCGAGGAAGCGGCGCGCCAGCTGCGAGAACGTCTCAGATTCGCCGGTGGCGAGGAATTCGTGGTGCGGATTTTCCTCGGGGACCGGGCTTTCAATGGCGAGGTTGAGCAGTTCGCGGTACACATCCTTCGCGGTCTCATCCGCAGAGGAAACCAGGGTGACATCCTCACCCATAATGTAGGAAATCACACCGGCCAGCAGCGGGTAGTGGGTACAGCCGAGCACGAGGGTGTCCACGCCGGCATCCTTGAGCGGCTGCAGGTACTCGCGGGCGGTCTCCAGCAGCTCGGGGCCGGAGGTAATACCCTTCTCCACAAACTCCACGAAGCGCGGGCACGCCACCGAGTGCACCTCAAGGTTCGGGGTGATCGCGAAAGTGTCCTCGTAGGCGCGGGAGGTGACGGTCGCCTCCGTCGCGATCACGCCGATCTTGCGGTTGCGGGTTGCGGCGAGCGCACGGCGGGCGGCTGGCTGAATCACCTCGATGACGGGGATTCCGTACTGGCGGGTGTAGCGTTCGCGGGCATCGCGGAGCACCGCTGCGGAGGCGGTGTTGCAGGCGATGACGAGCATTTTCACGCCGGAGTCGACGAGTTCATCCATGATGCGCAGCGCGTTGGCGCGTACTTCTGCGATTTTGAGGGGGCCGTAGGGGCCGTGGGCGGTGTCGCCGACGTAGATGATGCGTTCGTGAGGCAGCTGGTCCATGATGGCGCGTGCCACGGTGAGTCCGCCAACGCCGGAGTCGAAGACGCCGATGGGTGCCGCGGCGGTGGGGCCTACGGGCGCGGGGCTTCCCCAGGGGGTGCGGGCACGGTAGGGATTTGTTGCGTCGATGCTGTCACTCATGTGTCACCTACACTTCGTTATCGGTCGGGTACCACGTTCTATGCTAACTCGCTAAGGTTACCCTTTTAGTCCGTTAGGCGGTTATATGAGTCGAGAACCACCATTATGTGGTTGTATATGACAATAGTTTGAGGGGTAATTCGAAAAATTCGTTCTATTCTTGCTCGTCTGCCCCGCCAAATACTCCGCCGGTCGTTTCTTCGTCGTCCAGCCCGTCGAGCATGGCGAGCATGAGCGAGTCCTGAACCCAGGAGACGAAGTTGTACACCACAGCCATGTACTCTTCTTGGGTCTCAATCTTGGAAGGGTCGGTGAACGCCGCAATATCTTCTGCGGTGTCTTCGTCCACGATGTAGAGGCGGTCGGCGAGCACCAGGCGAATATCGCCGAGCGCGGCAGCCCAGGCGCGGGCGTGTTCCTCGTTCAGGCGCAGGTCGCTGGACTCAATGTCGAAGGCGAGCATGGCGAGGTTCGCGCGTTTGGTCTCGCGCAGGTCGCGTTCGGTGTAGCGGCGGTATTCGGTGGCGGCCTCGTCGTCGCTGCTTGCGGCGGGGAGCAAGCGTGCTACGGCACTGTCGGCGGGGATGGTGGGGTTTTCGGTGATGCCGACCAGCGCCTCCAGCGGGTCGACGGTGCCGCCGTCAGCGGTGGTATCTGCCGGGCGCAGTAGCGCGCGCACGTCTTCGGCGAGTTCGCGGATCAGGTCGCGTTCGGCGGGTTCGAAGGAGGCGGTGTAGCCTCCGGGGGTGCGGCGGAAGGGTCGCGCCATTAGTTTTCTACTTTCTCGAAGGTTGCCAGCAGACCCCAGGCGTGCATTGCCTGGGTGTGTTTTTCGGCGTCTTCGCGTGAGCCGGTGAAGACGATTGCCTTGCCGTTGTTGTGCACCTGCAGCATGAGCTCTTCTGCGCGGGCGCGGGAATAGCCGAAGTGGCTGCGGAAGACGTAGGACACGTAGGTCATGAGGTTGACGGGGTCGTTCCAGACGATGACTTTCCAGGGGGTGTCTGTGGCGAGGATGTTCTCTAAGGCGGTGTCGAGGTCGGTGTCCTCGAGGGTTCCGGTGGAGAGGGTCACGGCGGTAGTGTTCATTGGTTTCCTTTGCGGCCGGTTCCCTTTGATTATACGGGCGGGTATGTGTTGCCCCTATGTTGCCTCTGTATTGCTCCGGTGTTCGCCTTGCGCTACTGCGGTGTTTATCCTGCGCTACCCCGTTGCTCACCCTGCGTTGCTCCCGCACAGAGTGCTGGTAATTTGTCATACTACAGCACTTAGAGTCAAGAATACTTTATGTAGTGATTGACACGCCGATTCAAGAGGAAAAATACCCTAATCCCCCACTACAATAAACACATGGCTACTACTTCCCTTCTCACCGACCACTACGAACTGACCATGCTCCAGGCGGCACTCGCCTCCGGCGCAGCCAACCGTAAGTGCACCTTCGAAGTCTTCACCCGCCGCCTGCCCGCAGGTCGCCGCTACGGCGTCCTCGCAGGCACCGGCCGATTCCTCGAAGGCCTCGCAGACTTCCGCTTCACCGACGAAGAACTCTCCTTCCTCTCCTCCCGCAACATCGTCAACAAAGAGACCCTCTCCTACCTCGAATCCTTCACCTTCAGCGGCAATATCCGCGGCTACGCAGAAGGCGAAGCGTTCTTCCCCCACTCCCCCGTCCTGCAGGTCGAAGGCACCTTCGCCGAAGCGTGCGTCCTCGAAACCTACCTGCTGTCCATCCTGAACTTTGACTCCGCCGTGGCGAGCGCCGCCTCCCGCATGAGCGCAGCCGCTGGCAACCGCCCCTGCCTCGAAATGGGTTCGCGCCGCGCCCACGAACGCGCCGCCCAACTGAGCAGCACCCTTTCCGATATGAGCAGCAATCCGGAAAAATACGGCAGCCGCCTGCAAGACGGCTTCACCCTGCTGAAAACCGGCTACGCGCTTACCGGCAACATCTCCGCCCTCGGCGCATACCGC
>ERZ773028.259-NODE-259-length-44832-cov-10.206244_pt1 | contig 44832 bp, 56 predicted proteins | sample MGYA00511123_ERZ773028 | MGnify/ENA primary metagenome ERZ773028 (study PRJEB29015, sample SAMEA2738134) | human oral metagenome | biome: human oral; feature: human-associated habitat; material: saliva | place: China | collected 2206 ... | reverse complement strand
ATATGAAAGCAGGTATTGTGGAAGTGCCACTACCATCTACAACAGAAAATACAACAATCAATTTCTATAACGCTAGGATGAAATTGATGCATACGAAATTAATAGAGGCAACATTATGAGAAAGAGGTTAGGATGTGGACTTGGCAGTTTCAGTTAGACGATATTCTAACAACATTGACAATAGTAGGATTAATAGGCGGTGCAAGTTACCGCCTATTAATTTTGCCTATATTAACTCGAAACGAAGAGCGAATGAATAGGCTTAATGAAACCCTCGTTGAATTAAAAGAGGAGATTAAATTATCGAGAGAACAACGCACAAGGGAATATGCAGAACACGTTAAATTGGTAACACGTGTTGATGGTATAGAAAATAGAGTTGATGAGTTAAGGGGGGATTTCCATGAACATACCGCCAAAGCTCATTAATTCATTAAAAAAAACATATCAATCTGTGAGGGTGGCTAACTTCCACCCTACAGGTATATTCGCTACTCGGGCGCTAGTATTTATTATGTTAGTGCCTATTTTATTGGTAATAACTCAGTATGTTATGTCATTTGTTAGCGGGTACGTATCTGACGAGGCGAACAAGCTAATTAATGTTGGTATCAATATTATTGATCATATCTTTATTCCAAGTGTTTTGACGGCTATCGTAGGGTTCTTGGGACTTTGGATAGATAGAAATAATAATGGTATCCCAGACCAATTAGAAAAGGAGGATAAAAGATGAAAGTATTTATTAATCCCGGACACGATATTAATTTAGACAGTGGTGCAGTTAATCCTGTGTATGGCACACGTGAGTGCGATGTAGCACGTGATGCGGGCAAAATGTTGGCACGGTATTTAGAGACTGCAGGATGTGAAGTTAGAACCCTGCAAGATGATGATTTAGGCCTTGTATGTGCTGAATCTGATAATTGGGGTGCAGATATCTTTGTATCACTTCATTGCAATGCTTTTAACACGCAAGCTAGAGGTACAGAAACTTTGTACAAGTCCTTTAACGGGCAACGCCTAGCGAACGACATTCAAAGCCAAATTATCCGAAACATTAATACAGTTGATCGTGGTGTTAAGAAACGTGATGACCTTTGGGTGCTTAATGGTACGGACGCAACAGCAGTATTAGTTGAAATGGCTTTTATTGACAATGAAGAAGACCACGCTATGCTGACTAATGATTTAGATACTATTGTCCGTGCTATTGCTAGGGGGATTACTGACTACGCAGGAGGGCTATAATGTATGACAAAATCAAAGTTCTATTTATTAACCCTACTTACCGCTATTTTATTATCGGTGGTATTGGGGTCCTCGTCCTCGTTTGCCTCGGATACATCTTCTACCAACCTAGTGGAGCCGACTATCAGCGTGCCCTTAACGCAGTGGAACGAGCTCAAGAACAACAACGAGAAAGCCTTGAACTTAATCGAAGCGTCCAGTCTTTCATTGACCGAAGCTCAGAGCTTAGTCATGAAGCAAAAGACCGAGTTGACCGAAGCACACAATACAATCAACAAATTGGAAAACGAATTGATGCAAGCCAAGCTTCAATCAATGAAGCAAGAAGTTACCTTAAACGAAATGCAGAACTCTTTGACCGAATTGAAAGGGCAAATAGAGAACGACAAGAAAACCATTAAACGCTTGCGGATGCAACGAAATGTATCACAAGTGTTAAGTGGTGGCGCAATTATAGGGGTAGCGTTCAAACATTAAGGAAGTGATCCATACATCTCCATAGCGTGTAATGGTGGATACACGCAACTATAAATAAAAGAGCCTACTAACTTAGAAAATATCTAGGTTGGTAGGCTCATTTTTGTTTGTAAAAGTATAAAAAATGCTTGCATATAACACGAAAACGTGTTATAATGTAGACATAGGGAAGGAGGTGAAGCCGTTGAAGAAGTTAAGGAAGATAATAAAAAAGTGGCTACCGATAATAACAGCGTTTATCCAGCTCGTAACAGCGATAATACAGTTATTAAATCAGTAACCACTGGGGCTCGAAAGAGCCCCACTCTTCCTAACTATTATAACAATGGCGAGCATATGATTTCAAGATTAACTTTAATAATTAGCATTATTGCCTTTGTATTATCTGTATATAATCTATTAGTAATATTAGGAGTACTATAATGAAACTAGATGATGTAATGACTACACAAGAGGCTGGGGAACGATGGAAGGTACCTGCCGATTCTATAAAACAATGTTGCTTAAAAAGATATGCAATTAAACAATTTACTGAGAATGAAGCTAGAAAGTCTGGGCGGAACTGGCTTGTAACGCGCCAGGGTATGGAACGATTATATGGGGAGGAACCTAAAATGTTAAAAGTAAGTAATTAATTGTACGTCTAACTTACATCAAATAATGGGAACTGTCGAAACCTATAAGGAAGCCTGGAATAAGATATATGAGCGCGAGATGCGCCAGTCTCCATGCATTGGCAAATGGGATAAAGCTGCATGGGATGATGGCGACATGGAAGAAGAATTTCCTGACTTCAAATGACCTGAAGGTGTAGATTATGTCTGGACGGCTGACTGGATAGCGGAAGTCGTTCCTGATCAGAAAGAGTACAATGAGGAAGGTGTGCGAGGTCTAATTGATGACTTGCTATTATCTTATGAAATTATAGATGAAAGCATTTGATTGTCTTTTAAATATACTATATAATTGGAATGATAAACGCTTAAAATCTATTAAAAATTTAGACAGTAGCTCAACCGTGGCTCACCCTTAAAATGTAGAAATGCAGTAATTATAAAGGTTTGTGGCGGTTAGCTATTATTGTTCGAGGAGAATAGAACAAAATTAAGAACCCAGTAGACACGCAGTTTACTGGGTTCTTTTCTATTTGAAATCTTATAAAATTGTCAAAATCTTTAACGGTAGCTCACCTGTGGCTCACCCTTTTCAAGGTCAATAGGTATTGGTAATTTATTCACTGCATCCACATATTGGGATACTGTCTTATGGGTATAAATAGATTGGGTAATATCCTTAGCCGTAGAGTGGCCAACAATATGCTTAATCAATATCTCAGGTATGTCAGCATTGCTACACATAGTAATAAATGTATGACGGGTATCATGTGGTACGTGAGAACCTAATTGCCATTCTTCACACGCTCTAGTAAACTCATCACGATAACGATGTTTAGCCCAACCTGTTACGAGCTTTTCTGAACGTTTGAATTTAGCAGTTGTATATAGCTCTTCAATAAATGGGTAAATACATTCGGCAATTGGTATAGCACGATCACGTCCAGCATCCGTTTTAGAACCACCAATCATATATCGGTCTTTTAAATGCACATTTTCAGTCTGAAGTGCAAATAACTCAGAAATTCTTAGACCAGTGTAAATAAAGATTAATAAAAAGCGTGCTATTTGCTCGTTTTGATGTTGCCATAGAGTATTTATATTAGACAACGTGAAAACGTTCGCCTTGCGTGCTTCTCGTGCATTTTTTGAGATTATAATGTCATTCATATAATTTTTAGTAATGATTTCATGCTTAATAGCTACGTTCATGACACGAATAAGAATTGACTTCGTATTCTTTTGGTATGAATAGGTGAAATCGTTATCGTCAAAAAATGACTGTACATGGATGGCGCGTATGGTACTAACATCTAATTGACGTAAGTGACTAAAATGTCTACGTGCAATATCAATACTTTGGATACGACCCTTGGATAACCCCTGACGCTCAGACTCTTCTAATGTCCATTCAAAGACCTGGCCAAAAGTAGTTATCTTACGTTCTTCAAATGCATCTGGATTAGTAGCATAAGTAGAGAGTGCTTGGTAGGCTTCGCTCTGAGTGGCATATGTACCTAATGATTTCTTAATAGGCTTACCTTCTTCAGTCCATCCGATCGTGATTACTGCACGGTATGGCTTGCGTAACTTCTTATGTTTTAATTTATATACGGTTCCTGAACCGTTGGCGCGTTTCATGGCCATAATATATCCTCCTTGGTATAGTGATTAGCCTTAGAGGTATGCTATAATGATTGTGGAGTAAAAATAGAGTACCTCTAAGGTATGATATTTTTAATAGCCCTCACTGCGGTGAGGGCTTATTTTTTTTGTGTAATCGGGGTATTGCAATACCTGTTTGTTAAGATTTATAATGAAGATGGGAAAGGAGGATGTACTATGAATGTATTTAAACAATTAGAATGGTCTATTAATGCTTTTTGCATTTGCTTAATTGCAGTGATTTTGCTATTGCCATCATTGTATTTTGATAGTATAAACATCTATATTAAGGGCGTATTTGTTAACGGCCCAGTAGCAATCCTCCTGGCTATTTTAATACAGCTTAAGTTTTTTTACATAAGAATAAGATATCATAAAGACGGCTAATCTTGGCCGTCTTTTTCATTTGGTAACTTAGTATCTAGTCGGTCCAAAGTGTCAACGACTTGCTTTAATCTTTCCATTGCTTCCGGGCTATTTAGAATCTGAGCAACGAGTTGATCAGTATCCAATGGAGCGTCTGGTCTATTTGCTTTCATTTTGAATGAGACCCCTTTATGGCCTATTTTGAATTCATAGCTTCCACCAACTTTTTCAATTAGTTTTTGTGCTCGATATCCATTAATGGCTATTAATATGGCGCCAAAGCCTAGTAACCCCACACCATAAGATATATATTCTACGGGACCCGGAGATTGCACATTAATTTTTAACTCAGCTTGGGCAATAGGGTCTATTATATCAGAAGGAAATTCCGCCTTTGTAGCTATATCTTTAAAGCAAGTTAAGAGTGTATTGATATCTGTAACTTTCACAGCTGCTTTCGATTGAACTCTTAGCGTGATATGTGCGAGACCGTTTTCCACATACATGTTTGACATAGACCGATTTATAAAAGTGGCTGAGTCGGATACATCTGTTATAACATGGTGCGACATAATAGCTTTATACAAATAAGGATCTAGACTTTCCTTTTTTAATGTTTTTACCCATCTTACTTTTCGACGTTTGATAAACGGACAGCCGTCTTCTTGGATATCATCGGGGCTTAGGAGTTCTACATCACTTGTTATTTCTCCAAAAGATATAAACTTGGAATTTTCGCTAGGAATAAGAACAATATCCCCTGGGTTCATTTCTACTAAAAATCTTTTTAATTGATTAATAATAAGCCCAGGCTTTATTCTTATTTCTTCATCTGTTTCCGACTCGAATTTAATCTTTTCATATAAAGCCCGTCTGAATCCATCGTCAGTTTCAGCTTTTTCTATTGTCGACTTATCTGTAATAGAGTTAAAACCTACTGCGATATATCCTTCGTGAAAATAATCGTCGTAATACTCCCCGCCGTTAGTTCTAACAAACCAATAACGCCGCTCTGATATTTCATCAATAACAAATTCTGCAACTTCTGCCATAGTGTTCTCTCCTTTATCATAAAGCATGCGCTTTCTCCCGAATTTGTTGACGTCAACAAATTCGAAGCAACCGGCATGATTACTAGCATTTTGTTGACGTCAACAAAAAGACCCATCCTGGTGCGCTGTAGTCGTTAAACCCTGAAGCGTGGATGGGTACTGGCGCCTATAGTATATCACGCTGCGCAAGAGCTATTATAAATTATTAATGCTGACTGAATCTACTTCTCCCGTATCTGCCTTAATTTTTACAAAGAACATGCCTCGAACCATTGCTCCAAATCCATTTTGCGCATCAACCGTACCGCGTACTGTTACGCTATTATCATACCGAATGACTTGCTTTATATCGAATTTAGCAGTAGAGGGCGCCTTTAGTCGAGCGGATACCGCATCTTTAGCCGCCACTTGATACGCTGCTTTTTGTTGATCACTAATATAGACCTTGCTAATATCGTCTGTCTTTTGTCCATTTTTATAAACGGTAGAGAAGCTATTTTCGATTTCACTGACTTTATCATCCTTGATGCGGAAGAAGGTTTGTCCATATTTTTCATCAACAATGTAATACACGCCCTGTTGGCCAGCAACTTTATTTACGTTGCCAAATTCAGTGACCCCGACGCTTTGTAATTCAGTAAGCACCTGCTGAGATTGCTCTTTTGATAAACCGGTAGCATCTTTGATATTATCTACAGGTCCGCCACAGCCGGCAATGCATAAAGTAGTAATTAAAATCCCTGTTACTAACACTTTTTTCATGTTAACATCTCCCCTTTATTCGTCTTTTAACGTAGTAAGTGCGTCCTTATACTCCTTGTTTAAATCTTTAGCCATCTCAACAGAATCCCTTAATACACGAAGCCACAATGCTAAATCTTCGCTTACACCTCCATTTTCTTTTTCTAAATAAAATATCTTGTTACACGCTTCGATATATGCCGGAATAACTTTTGTCATATATTCTGCTTCAGCCTCAACTTTACGGGCCCTAAATATTTCTTCAGGTGTACTAAGTTCATCATTCAACAATTTTATAGCTTTGTCTAATTCTTTTCGGTTTTGTTCAGTCCTGTGTGCTTTCCACCAAGCGTACACTCCTGTTCCTATTGCTGCACTCGCTGCCACAGTAGCCGTGATAGGGGCGCCCATCGCCGCAACCATCCCTGCTGCTGCGCCTATTGCGCCGGAGTTCAGTACTAAGTTAGAAATAGAACCGTCGTGGTGTTCTTCGATAGCAGCTGCTCGCGGATCAATCGCTGAAGGTTCCATCTCCAATACCTTTGCTAATTTCTCTAAATTCTCTTCACTAATATTATATTTTGCTGTAAAGTACCCTGACAATGTAGACGAGCTAATCCCGGTTTTATCTGCGAGCATGGTCTTTGACCAGCCTCTTCGCTTGAGTGCCGTGCCCAAATTGAGCGCTACGATTTTGCGCATATCTTCATCAAATGTACTTCTTTTAGAACGTGCCATAATATAAATCCTCTCATGTATATCTAACTCTTTAACTATATTTTATATACTATTTTCGATAAAATCAATAGAAAATTCGACTTTTTTCAAATTTTCATCAACTTTTTATCGAAAATATAAACAAACTTAAATTTTATGTCTATTGAAATTCGAGTAAATTCGAGTTATACTGAAATCACAGAAAGCGAGGAGGTGTAAAAATGAAGTTAACCCTTAAGGCAGCAAGAGTTAATGCAGGGTTCACTCAAAAAGACGCTGCAAACCTGTTAAAGGTCCATCCGCAAACACTTGCTAAATGGGAAACAGATAACTCTAAAATGCCTTTTGCAAAAGTAAAACTAGCAGAACAGCTCTATGGAGTTGATGAAGGCGTAATTTTTTTTGGCAAGGCTTTCGAGTTATCTCGAAATACAGTGAGTGTTAAATAGGAGGACAGTATTATGAAAGAATTCGTAATCAGAATGTTCGGCGAATCCATTAAAGAACGCATGAACGAGTTAGGCATGACTAAGACGGCGCTGATTGAAAAAGCTGAAATCTCGATGGATACATTAAACCGGGCTATCAGCGGACGATCAGTGCAAATGTCAACAGTCGTTGGTATCTGCTATGCGTTGTGTGTCGATGATAACGAAAGTCACGACTTTTGGGAAACCGATTACTACAACCCTAAATTAGATAGAAAATGAGGTAAAAGTGTAATGCAAAAGCGTGATATTCAAACAATTATAAGTGTCTGTCTTTGGATGCTAACTCTTAGCCTATCTGCGGCGCTTAGTATTTTCATCATCATAGTGGCGGCAATCACCGCTTATCACTGGTAGGAAGGAGTTACTTATGGTCACTAAAACAATTGCAGTATGCCAGATGGCAGCAGCCCTTGGTTGGTCTTTAACTGCGGTGCGTGAATGCATCGCACGGGACAAGTTCCCATTTGCACAGTGCTGGCAGACAGCTGGCAAAAAGGGTAGAACCTTCTCTATTGATAGAGACGGATTTCGGTTCTACTTGGCCAATACACTTGGCTGGCCAGAAGACAAAATCAACGAAGCATTTAAGGAGGCACACATCGTATGAGTAAAGCAGTTATTTACGCAATTAGAGTTGTGGCAGCATTACTAGTTGTTGGTACTGTAGGCTCTATTGAAATAGATCGCATTGATATGTGGACCGGCTTTTGCCAGGGGCTACTCGGTATCACACTTTGGATACTCTCCGGTTACTGGATTGCGGAGCTAAAAGAGTATGGCAAAAGATAAGTTTTGCAAGGTGTGCAATAAAAAGATTAAAAGTCCTTACACAAACTGGTCTTACTTAACCGGTGAGCCACGCATTGTGTGCGACAACTGCAAAGAAATACATCCAACCGTAAACAGAGGAAACAGAAATGACAGAACAAGAAATTCTGTACAACGCTTACAACGATAGCGGAGTACAAACAAATGAAGAAGTAATGGCTTTACTAGGGTGGTCAAACGATAAAGTCCGAAATATCAAAGCAAAATTGAAGATACGAGGATTCATCGATTACACCTTTGGTTCACCAGTTAAAATCCTTAAACCGTATAGGGAGGTCGTCGATACCCCCGAAACGTTTAAGGCACAAATATACCGCGAAATGCTTGAGGTCTATATGGAAGACTTTAGAACGCAAGATACATTCAAGGATAGGCTTCTAGTAGGTCAAGAAATTCGCATGATTCTTAAATGTGTATAAGGAGAATATTATGACAAATATTACAACTAAAAGGAGAAAGAAAAATGGCAAAACCGTATATCAGTAAACAAAAAGTGAAAGACTTTATCTTCGACATTTATTGCGAAAAACGGGATGAAGTTTATAAAGCGGAATCCGCAGCAATAAATCAAGTGGTGGCAGCTACAGAATCCTTTAAGCGCCTTGAAGACGCCTTAAATTCAGCCCGTTCTATAGCTGAAGAAATAGTACAAGCTGGGTTTGGTGATAGTTTTCTAAGTAAAATTCCAACTCTTGGGAGTTTAGCCAGCGAGGCAATTTCTAGAAGTAAATATATGTATTCTGACCCATTAAAGTCTTGGGAGACAATTTGCGAAATTATTAAACCTTTTGAAGAGCAACTATCTGAGCTGTCCCTTGCTAAATGTGACGCATATAAAATTATCGAGAATGCACAAACAGGACGAGTGGCGGCAGATGCACTGAAAGAACAAGGCTTAGACTTTTACTCTTGGCAAAAGAAAGAAGTAGAGGAAAATATCGACATAAGCGCTTTGAAAGGCGGTGATTAAATTGCGAGACTGTAACAAATGCTCAAATAAAGAATACTGCATTCCTGATGAATGTGAGGATTTGGGCACACAATCGGAGGGCTCCGATGAATAATTTTGACAAAAAAAATGCCCTCACGCACGGCAATGCGTAAAGGGCACATAGAAAAACATCCATTTAGAGTATATCACATAGTTAAAACGGAAGGAAACAGAACAATGTTAGAATTAAAAATTACCGTAGAAACCGCTAAGGATTTAAACCAAGAAATCAAAGACCTATATCAAGCTATCGTAGGTTCTTCTATAGATAAGGCCGATGCTATCAACCGTGCCAAGGAAGAAGTTAAGGCTAAAAAAGCAAAGACTACTAAAATAGAAATACCAGCTAAGCAGGAACCTGCTGAAGAAGAAAAGCAATCCATTCCGAGCCTTGAAGAAACGCGCGAGGCCGTAAAAGATGTGATGGCCAAATCTGCGGACAAGACGCAAGCAAAGACAGACTTTAAGGCGTTGTTGGATGAAATTGGCGCAGAAAAGGTGACATCTGCTACCGATGAACAACGTATTCAAATCATGGAATGGGTGGCTAGCCGTGGCTAAGAAACACGCTTTACTGGGCGCATCCAGTAGCGCCAGGTGGTTAGTATGTACTCCTTCAGCAAGACTCGAAGCGATGTTCCCTGATGAACAATCGCCGTATGCTGCGGAAGGTACTGTAGCACACGACCTGGCAGAAGCAATTCTCCGTCATAAGTTAGAGGGTAAAAAAGCCCCTAAGCTAGATGACTACTCTACTGAAATGGTAGAAGCGGTTAACCGATATGTCGATATTTGCGAAGAAAAGGTAAACGAAGCACGTGCTCGTTCCGCTGATGCGGAAGCCATGATTGAAGCAAGGCTCGATTTCTCTCGTTGGGTACCTGAAGGGTTTGGTACTGGCGACATGGTAATCGTAGCCGATGGCATCCTGGAAGTGATTGACCTGAAGTATGGCAAAGGCGTTCCTGTTAGTGCTGTCGAAAACACACAAATGCGACTATACGCGTTAGGTGCTTATGACGTTAACGAGTTCTTGTATGATGTAAAAACGGTTCGTATGACGATCGTTCAACCAAGACTTGATAGTGTGTCTACCGACGAAATGTCACTTGAAGAATTGCTAGATTGGGGCGAAGATATCAAACCTATCGCGCAACGTGCCTGGGAAGGTATCGGCGAATGCACGCCTTGCGATTACTGTAACTTCTGTAAAGCTCGGCACACCTGCCGAGCATTAGCAGATGCTTGCCTGGATACATTCTATAAGAATGGAGGCAAGCTCAATCAATTACTCACGGACCGTGAAGTATCTGACATCCTTGCGATGAAAGACTTAATCACGAAATGGATTAAAGGCGTGTATGATTTCGCTTATGAAAAAGCCTTATCGGGTGAGAAACAATGGCCAGGCTTCAAATTGGTAGAGGGTACGTCAAGACGTACTATCACGGATCCAGAAGCTGCAGCTAAAACATTACTTGATAACGGCTACAAGGAAGAGGACATATTCAAGCCTCGAGAACTCGAAGGTATCACAAACTTACAAAAGGTACTCGGTAAAAAAGGCGTTGCCGAATACCTAGAAGCGTATATCGGCAAGCCTGAAGGCAAGCCTACACTGGTACCGGAAAGCGATAAACGCCCTGCAATTAATACAGTTGAAACAATGATGAATGAATTTGAAGATGAGGTATAAGAGATGAACAAAACATTAACAACAGCGCTAGCAATTTCCGCGTTAGCAGTAAACGTAGTTGGCGCAACTAGTAATAACACAGTAGGCGGTACAGATAATACTATCTCCGCAACATCCACAAGCTCCGCAGTATGGGGCTTCCAAAACAACATCGACGCTAATAATGCGTTAGCGTTCGGTACTAATAATACTGTAACTGGTGAAAATGGCTTCGCAGGTGGTAATAACGCTACTGCAGCAGGTCGTAACTCCTTCGCCTTTGGCTCCCATGCTGAAAGCTTGGTTGAGTACACAGTGGCAATCGGCAATCAGGCTCGTGTTTCTAGTTATGACAGCGTTGCTATCGGCAACGGTGCGTTCGTATCCGGTGAATCCAGTGTAGCACTTGGCCGTACAAACAACGTGACTGGCGAAAACTCTGTAGCAATCGGTGCTAACAATGGCACAGTAGCAGGTGGACAAAGCGCAGTAGTCGGCTACAACAATAAAATCGGTGCTGACAAAGAGCAATTAGTATTTGGATCTAACTCCGAATCTAGTGGCCAAGGTGCATTAGTATTCGGCACGCACTCCAAAGCCGTAGCAATGGACGCCGTTGCATTCGGTAACAACACACTAGCGGATAAAGCTAACTCCGTTGCAGTAGGGACTAACAGCGTTACAGATGGTGTTGTAGCTACTAATAATATTGTGATTAATAATACTACTCATGTGTTTGCAGGTACAACGCCTAACGGTGTAGTAAGTTTTGGTTCTAAAGCCCGTGCTGGTGCTGGCGGAGTAACTCAATACAACCGTCAACTTACGAATGTTAGCGCTGGTCAAATCTCCGCTGATTCATTAGACGCTATCAACGGTAGCCAGCTTTATGCGGCTATCGATGAAATCGAAACTAACGCTAAACAAATAAGCAAAAACAAGCAAAACATTAAAGATGTGGCAATCGGTTTGAACATGCTTGGCGATGTAGTGAATGATCATGAGCAAGCAATTGCTGGTAATACTACTGCCATTGCTAACAATACTAGCCGCATCAATGGTAATGCAAATGCAATTAATACCTTGGGTCAAAAGGTAACTGCTAATACAGCGGATATTAGAAGCCTTGAACATGTGGCAGACAATCACGAAGGTCGTATCACGACTTTAGAAAATCGTTCTTTGGGCTTAGCTAATGACATTAACAACAAAGTCAACAATCTTGGCCAACGTGTTAACAAGTTAGGTGCAAGTTCCGCAGCACTTGCCGGATTGCACCCATTAGACTTTAACAGAAATGACAAAGTCAGCTACGCTGTAAGTTATGGCCATTACCGTAACAGTAATGCAGTAGCGCTTGGGGTATTCGCTAGACCTAATGAACGTGTCGTGCTTGGCTTTGGTGCTACGGTAGGCGGTGAGAACCAATACACAGTCAACCTTGCATTTAAGACTGGTAAAGGTTCTGATTACATCGCTGAAGCTAAAGATGCGCAAAGCCGTATTTCTAAACTAGAAGCATTAGTACAAAAGTTAATGGCTGAAGTAGGCAAGTAATGGTAACTGTAAAAGCAATTGCCAAAGAGCTTCATGAGCGAGGGCACTACCTTGATGAGCTCTACCAAATTACTATTGCATATGCTACTAGCTTGCACACTCGCTACTGCACAGTTGACGCAAGGTGCGATGCAATAGAACTTCGATATCAAACAGAAGAGGAGCTAGGCCCTCATGAGTATCCCTGGTTAGTGGATGATGAGTGGAACCAACTTGATTGTGAACGTTCTGATATCGAAGAAGAATTAGATGAATTATTTAACACAGTAATAGGGTTTGACTATGAAATCGACCCATTTAAGAAATAAGGAGACCGTAACAATGGCTAAATTAACAACTGGTATCGTAAGACTTTCCTATGCAAACATCGCTCAACCTCGTAAAAACGACGACGGCAAAGCAAAATATAGTTCCCAAATCATTATTGATAAAACCGATAAGAACACAATCAAAGCATTTGAACGTGCGATTGAAGACCTTAGGACTGATCCAAAAGCAGTCGCTAAGGTAGAAGGTAAAGCAGCATACCTAAAATTGAACTTGCGCGATGGTGATACAGATGAAGCAGTAGCTGACCAACCTGAAACATATGCAGGTAAGTTCTTCATCAACGCTAACAGTGATAAGCAACCCGTAGTGTTCACTCGGGACAAAATAAAGATGGACCAATTCGATATCGAAGAAGAAATCTACTCTGGTGTATATGCGCAGGTAGCGCTTTCTGTATTCGCTTACAACTTCAACGGTAAGAAAGGCGTAGGCTTTGGTCTAAATGGTGTTCGAAAAGTTAAAGATGGCGACCGTCTCGGTGGTGTTCACGTATCTGCTAATGACTTTGGCGACGATGATTTAGGCGACATGGACGATGATGATTTAGGCATCTAAGGAGGCAAATATGGAGCTCAGTATTGATGTGGAAACGTATTCTGACTGCCCTATTAAATATGGAGCACAGCGATACGTTGATGATACAACCTTTGAAATACTGCTCTTTGCCTATAGCTTCGATGATGAACCGGTCGAAGTAATTGATATGACAAAGGATCCACTGCCCGATAGGGTGGTGGATGCCTTATATAACAAGGAAATTACGAAGACTGCATTCAACGCAGCATTTGAAATGCTATGCCTTAAAAAGTACTTCCCTGATGCGGATTACACGAACTGGGAATGTACCTCTGTACTAGCGTTATACTGCAGTCTACCTGCGAGCCTCGATAATGTGTCTAAGGCTTTGAAACTAGGAGAAGCCAAAGACTCAAGAGGTAAACGCTTAATTCAGTTTTTCTCTGTACCACGAAAGCCAACTAAGACGAATCCTAAGACACGAAATATGCCAGAGGATGCACCTGAGAAATGGGCGGAATACATTGAGTACAACCGCCAGGACGTAGTCGTAGAAAAGGCAATCCGTAAGCGCTTACTTTCATTAAAGCCACCGGCTATCGAGCACGAGTACTGGTTACTCGACCAAGATATCAACTGGCGAGGCGTGAAAGTAGATATGGAACTCGTCGATGCGGCGCTTGCCTGCAACGACGAAATTGTGGAAGAAGCTACCGAGTCATCCAAGATATTAACAGGATTAGAGAATCCGAACAGTACCATGCAACTTAAAGAGTGGCTATCGGCAAGACTAGGATATGATCTAGAAACAATGCGAAAAGAAGATGTATCAAACCTCTTAGCACAGGATATCCCCTCTGATGTTCGCAAGGTACTACAAAATAGACAGGTGCTCGGTAACTCCTCCATCAAAAAATACTTGGCCATGAAAAACGCTGTATGCTCAGATGGCCGTATCCACGGTATGCTTCAGTTTTATGGGGCTATGCGTAGCGGACGATGGGCGGGGCGTGTAGTACAACTACAGAACCTCCCTCGTAACTACCTAGAAGACTTAGACACAGCTAGGGAAGTACTTAAAAGTAGAGACGTAGAAATGCTAGACCTACTTTACGGAAATCCTGGCGACGTGATTAAGCAACTTATCCGTACTGCTTTAGTAGCAGAGGATGGGCACCGATTCATTGTAGCCGACTTTAGCGCTATCGAAGCCCGTGTCATCGCCTGGCTTGCTCACGAGCAGTGGCGCCAAGATGTATTCGCTCAAGGCGGAGACATCTATTGCGCTTCCGCATCAAGCATGTTCCACGTACCAGTTGAGAAGCACGGTGTTAATGGGCACCTACGGCAAAAAGGTAAGGTAGCTGAATTAGCGCTAGGGTATGGCGGCGGTGTAGGAGCTATGAAAGCGATGGATACTAAAGGAGAAATTCCTGAAACGGAACTCCCTGGCATCATCGAAGCATGGCGACAAGCTAGTCCACGAATTACGAGATTTTGGAAAGATGCAGACAGCGCAGCAAAGCAAGTAGTGAGAACAGGAGAACCCGTACGAATTAGACAAGGCAATATTAAATTCTTTAAATCGAAAGGCTTCCTGTTCATTGAGTTACCATCCGGTCGAAGACTTGCCTATGCAAGACCTCGGCTCGGGCTTAACCGGTTCGGTAGTGAATCGATTGAGTATGACGGTATGGATCAGGTTAAGAATACATGGGGCAGAGTTGAGACTTACGGCGGAAAGCTCGTCGAAAACATTGTACAGGCTGTAGCAAGAGATTGCTTAGCAGCAGCGATGTTAAGACTAGCAAAAGCGGGATACAAAATAGTCGCCCACATCCACGACGAAGTGGTTATCGAAGCGCCAATAGGCGAAGGCAGTTTAGAAGAAGTTATAGATATTATGTGTGAACCTGAACCCTGGAATGAAGGGCTCATATTAAACGCAGCGGGGTTTGAAAACCCTTACTATATGAAGGATTAGGAGGACAATCCATATGAAACTCTCAAAACAACAAATTCAACAACAACGCGAAGCAATCGACGGCTTATATGAACTCGTAAAAGAAGCTCCTGCAAGCGAACGTAAAGACTCTGCTATGGCATACTGTGAAGGCTGTATTGCTGCTTGTGATTTAGGTCTTAAGGTATTAAACGGTAAGAAAGCAGAGGCTCCTAAAGCTGAGGAAACTCCAAAGGCAGAAGAGCCTACGGTTACGGAAGAGCCAAAAGCTGAAGAAAAGCCGAAACGTAAACGTGCTTCTAAGAAAAAAGAAGAACCAGTAGAAGAAACCTTGCCTGTAGTAGTTGATGAAGCACCTGCAGAAGAAGACGATTTAGACGAGTTGTTATAAGAAAGGACCGCGCCTTATGAAGGTCTTATTCAATCTACAAGTACCACAGCTGTACGACCTAGTGCGGCGCAAACAAGTAACACCTAATACTCCGGCGAGCCACTACCATGTGGCTTGCGGACACTCCTTTAGTAATTTGTGGCCTATGAAGTCCGGCGGATTTGGACTGGTGACAGTCCCTGAAGCAGATTCATTCTACTGCCCTATGTGCGGTGAGCTAATTAAGGCGAGCGGTTATACTGCCGAAGTTGGATACCGAGGTACGGTTCCTATTTCTTTAGAACTATCGATAATCGACAGAGGTAATGTCTTGGATGTGCAGTTTGAGTACGACACTGTATATGCTGATGGCGATACAGGGATGATCTACAAAGGATATAAGTCACATGTGGTTGATGTTCTTCGGTTTGACTTCAAACGTAGAACTTCATCTATTGTACTTAAGAAACGCTCACGCAGCGATGTCGTCGAAAAGTCGACAGTATCTCCTTCTGGATTTAGAAATGGCCTTTTACCTTTACTGTGGATTGTGACTACGCCAAACTGCAGGCTGCATAACTACCAAGATGAGCTAAAACGCTTTGCTAAGGTATTAAAAGATGTATTCTTTGAAAAGCTATCCAAGGTAGTGGGCTATAAAGTCAAATCCATTCGGCAGGGGATACAAGTTACTAACAAGTACGGGGCTTTAGATAACCTACTTCACAACTTAGTATGGAAATTAGAAGCCCCTGATGCACCTGCCATCAATGATAGCCTTAAACGAGACTATGACGATTATTATAATCGGGCGTTCCCTAATGAGAATATCGGCATGGGTAACGTATTAGGATTAACTACAAACGGTGAATCCTTTGTACAGGCTCTAATCAAGGCTCATAACTTACCTGATGCTAGATGGGTTAGAAGGCTATTACATGATAGACCGTTCTTCTATACGAAGATCATTAAAGTTATGGCTACGTTATTTAAGAACAAGGACTATCAAAAAGCTATGGTCGATGTTATCAAGGATAACGCTGATAATACAAGATACATTCAGTCTTGGCCTTTATGGCGTAATGACATCGACTTATCTATCATTCGTAAATTTGTTAACATCCTTAGCTATCAATACGGCGAGCGCCAGGCGTTCTTATTCATTAGAAATGCGCCGTCCTATCACGATATCAGAGATACAGCTAGTATGTATTTTGAGTTATCACGAAGCCGCCGTAAAGAGGTATGGAGTAGCCGTATCCAGGTGCGCAGCCTACATGACACCATCTCGAGAATGCAAAAGTTTGACAAAGTAGAAGACGAAATCGTACAGCAGCGAAAAGCACATCGTGTACTAGCCGATATGGTTAACGGCTACCGCTTCACAGCTATCGGCTCTACTCACGGCATCATTGATATGGGTATTCAGCTTAATAATTGTGTAAGCTCCTATATCAAGAAAGTAAAAGCCGAAACCTGCGCTATCGTAGGTGTCTATAAATGTAACGAGCCAGTAGCGTGTATTGAGGTTAATCCGAATAGTGATACGGATGACTTCGTAGAGATACACCAGGCTAAACTTAAAAACAATCGTGGTGTATATGAAGACCACGCTATCAATGGGGCTGTTAGTCAGTGGGTTACCTCTCACGGATTAAGCGTTCCGGCGTATGTACGAGATATCCAATTTGCGAAGGAAGGAGCGATGTAACATGGATACACAAATCATCATAGCTACGGGCAAAAGTCGCTCCGCCCGTAGCTGGAAGTCTGACAAAATGACTTGGAGTGCTTTGGCCAATAAATTGGCTGAGCCAACTGTAACAAATGAAACGGCTGCTGAATACGCCAAGATGTCTAAAGCTGATCAAGGCCAAAAGAAAGACGTCGGCGGTTTTGTTGGTGGCTATATTCCTAATAAAGGTAGACGAGTAAGAGGTTCTGTTAAAGAGCGGTACTTGATTACCCTTGATGCGGATAACCCTAGTGAGGACTTTCTATTAGACCTCGACATGGAATTAGGTGGTATGGAGTATGTACTTTACAGTACGCACAGTCACACGGCTGACCATCCTCGTTACCGGGTTATTATTCCTGTTGATAGAGCGATGAAGCCTGATGAGTACCAGGCGGTCTCAAGACGGATTGCTGATAATATCGGGATTGAGTCTTTTGACCCCTCCACGCACCAGGCTGAGCGGTTAATGTATTGGCCTAGTCATCCAAAGGATGTCGAGTACGTTTACCTACATAGCGAAGGCAACCTAGTATCAGTTGATCAGTGTCTAAGCACATATCGTGATTGGCGTGATACGAGTCTTTGGCCAACATCAGATAAGGAATCACAAATTCGTCTTGATGCGGCCAAAAAGCAAGGCAACCCGTTAGAGAAAAAAGGCTTACTTGGCGCCTTTTGTAGGTGCTACAGTATCACGGAGGCGATAGCGAAGTTCCTTCCTGGAGTGTACGAGCCGACACAAGTTGAGGGCCGATACACATATACGGAAGGTAGCTCAGTAGGTGGTTTAGTTATCTACGATAACGATACTTTCGCTTACTCCAACCATGCAACTGACCCTATCAGTGGTAAGCTCGTTAACGCTTTTGACCTGGTTCGTATCCACCTATTCGGCGCCAAAGATGAGGGCGAAGACCCTGCGACTGCTGTTAGTAAACTACCTAGCTACAAAGCTATGATAGACTTCGTCAACGAAGATGGCGCTGCACCAATCCTGCTCGACAAAGAACGCATGGAGGGTATGGAGTTTGACGATATCCCGGACGACGAGGAGGGCTTGCGTGCAAAACTTAAACGTGACAGTAAAGGTAATCCTGAGTCTGATGTGTTTAACTGCTTAGCAGTACTAAAACATGATCCTGCTTTAAAAGGTAAAATTCGTCTTGATGAATTCGCACACCGGTTAGTCGTGATTGACGATTTGCCGTGGCGCGATAAGGACGAAACTCCTTACTGGACCGATACCGACGATGCGTGCCTACGTAACTACTTCGCTACGAGATACCTTATCAAGGGTAAAGGCATCATCGACGACGCCCTCCAGGAGGTAACGCAAGATAATAAGTTCCATCCTGTGCGTGAGTATCTAAAGGGGCTAACTTGGGACGGCGAATGTAGACTGGATACTCTCTTTATCGATTACATCGGCGCTGAGGATACCGATTACATTCGAGCGGTTACCCGTAAATGGATGTGTGGCGCCGTAGCTCGTGTTATAGATCCGGGCGTTAAGTTTGATACGGCGATTGTGTTATACGGCTCTCAAGGTCTTGGTAAATCCTTAATCTTAGAGCGGTTAGGGCGTAAATGGTTTAACAACTCACTCGTTGACATCAAAACCAAAGATGCCCTAGAACAAATTCAAGGCTCTTGGATAGTCGAACTTGCCGAACTGGCACCGACCTACAAGAACGATAATGAAATCGTTAAAGCCTTTATCAGTCGCACATCTGACCGGTTCCGTTCTCCATATGGACGGCGCACCGAAGAGTATCCACGCCAGTGTGTATTCGCGGGTTCTACTAATAATCTTATGTTCCTTAAAGACCGTACTGGTAACCGCCGATTTTGGCCCATCACTGGTGATAAGGACCGAAAGACTAAGAACGCCTGGGAGTTGTCAAAGGACGAAATTGACCAATTATGGGCGGAAGCGTTCACGTATTGGGCGGATGGCGAACCTCTTGTATTAGAGGGCGAACTTGAAGAAGAAGCCCTTAGAATCCAATTATCACACACAGAAGGCGGTGAACTCGTAGGGCTCATTGAGGAATACCTCGAGATGGAACTGCCTGAAGATTGGGAGTCTAAAGACATCTACGATCGCAGGGAGTATATCCGGAATTATGGCGATGACGATTATTGTGGTTCAGTGCAGCGGGAGCGGGTTTGTGCCCTTGAGATATGGTGTGAAGTGATGGAGGGGGACAGGAAGAACCTGCAGAACGCAAAGGCAAGAGAGATTATCGACATCTTGCAAGCTATTAAAGGGTGGAGTCCTTATTCCAAGAGCGTTGGGAAGATGCGCTTTGGTAAATTATATGGCGTTCAAAGAGCGTTTATTAGGGATGCAAGCACTCTTCAAAATAAGGCTAAAACGATATCTAAAAATCGTAAATAATCGTGTTGCCGATTTTTGTTGCCGATTAGCTAATTTTCGCATATCGATGTTTATCGAAAAAATTTTTATACACGCCTATACATCGATGAACTTTGATATAAGTTAAAAAATCGGCAACGGCAACACGTGTGGCAACAAAATCGGCAACACGTTTAGCGTAGTTGTTATCTATCTTAAATGCAATTTGTTGCCGATGTTTTCTATTATTTACTATTAATTAAAAATAATAAATATATGAATAAGTGCTTGTATACGTATACACGTAAAAAACGCAAATACGCGTATATATATATATGAGCAAAAAAAACAAAACATCGGCAACACAACCCCGATGAAGCTATATTTTATATGGGCTGAAGCCTGTTGCCGATTTTTTTATTGAGAACGAGGTGAGAACGATGGAAAAAGATATCGAACGTTGGTTAGGAAATCAACTCAAAAAACGGGGGTGCATATATATGAAATTCGTGTCACCTGGAAATGATGGTGTACCTGATCGGATTGTAGTACTCCCTGGAGGTAGTGTTATCTTCATTGAGTTAAAAGCTACAACAGGAAAGTTAATGGCTAACCAACGGGTTCAGATTTCAAGGTTGCGTAAACAAGGTGCCTTAGTATTTGTCCTAACCGGTAAGCTAGACGCCAAGATATTTGTAGATGATATAGAAAGGGTAATTCATGGACTTTCATCCACACGAGTATCAAAGCATTGCAATACAACGAATCATTGACAATACCCATTACGGACTGTTACTGGATATGGGTTTAGGTAAGACCGTATCTACACTTATTGCGATTGAACGGCTTATGTATGATTACTTTGATATAAAAAAAGTATTACTCATCGCACCTAAGAAGGTAGCAGAATCTACATGGGCCCAAGAATCGCAAAAATGGAGCGCTACAAGACGTTTAACGGTGGCTAAGGTGTTAGGTTCTGAGAAGGAACGCATACACGCCTTAGAGAGTGAATCTGACATTTATGTGATAAATCGTGAGAACGTGCAATGGTTATATGAGTACTATCATAAGAAAAAATCGTTCCCTTTTGATATGTTAGTTATCGATGAAAGTTCTTCGTTTAAGAATCCCCAGGCTAAACGGTTTAAGGCGATACGAAAACTCCGTCCTTTGTTTAAGCGTATCGTCATACTAACAGGTACACCGGCACCGAATACGTTATTAGATATTTGGGCGCAAATGTACCTGTTAGATGGCGGTGAACGATTAGGTAAGACAATTACTGAATACCGTACCCGATACTTTACACCGGACAAAACAAATGGGCATGTCGTGTATAGCTACCGACTACTGCCTGGCGGTGATAAGGCGATATTCAGTAAGATGCAAGATATCTGCATGAGCTTAAAAGCGAAGGACTATCTTACACTACCTGAACGTATCGAGAATGTCATCACAGTCGAGATGAGCCCGAAAGAATGGGAACTCTATAAACAGATGGAACGTGAGCACGTGCTTAGCTTAGCCAGTGATGACGACGTAAGTGCACTTAATGCAGCAGCACTCGCCGGTAAATTGTTACAACTAGCGAATGGATCCATTTATAACGATGATGGTGAAATCGTAGTTGTCCATAACGAGAAGATTGAACGATTGAAAGAGTTGGTGGAAACGAATGAAGGAAAACCGATGCTGGTGTTCTACAACTTCAAGCATGACCTTCAATCAATTAAAGAAGCGTTCCCAAAAGCGGTCGAGCTAAAGACCGATGATGATGTAGCTGAGTGGAACAAAGGCAAGATACAAATATTATTGGCGCATCCCGCATCAGCGGGGTACGGTTTAAATCTTCAAGCCGGCGGCAATATCATCGTATGGTATGGCTTAACTTGGAGCTTGGAGCAGTATCAACAAGCGAATGCAAGGCTTCACAGGCAAGGACAAACACGGCCTGTGATTATCCACCACCTAGTCACCAAAGGCACGATGGACGAGCAAGTCATGAAAGCCTTAGAACGTAAAGAAGCGGGGCAAGATGCCCTCTTAGAAGCTATTAAATATCGTAAGGAATTGTATAAGGAGTAGAGATATGCAAAAGAAATGCAGACGATGCGGAGATACATTTACAGTAAGAACACATGAGGATTACTATCAAGAATGTGAAAAAGAGATGACACCTCCTGGTGAAGGCGTAAGTAAAAAGATAACGTGTGAATCTTGTGGACAAACGTTTACCCACACAAAAGAAAAGCTAGTAGGTCGTTGGCCTAAATATTGTCCGACTTGTGCCGAGCAACTTTCTAAGCCTTTTAAGAAAGACAGTACGAAGGCAGAAGAAAGTCAGCACGAAGATATTAATGCAGAAGAAACTATTCAAGTACCAACTGCGGAGCATATGGATGCGATGTATGGTAATGTCGAGCATGATGCTGTGAATCACCCATCACACTATACAAGGGGTAAGATTGAGGTTATTGATTTCATAGAAGATCAACAGCTTCCATATCATTTGGGTAATGTTATTAAGTACGTCGCACGAGCGGGGTACAAAGGTGATAAACTAGAAGACCTAAAAAAAGCACGATGGTATTTGGATAGATACATCAACGAGGTAATGGGGAATGAAACGGTTTAAACAAGGGGATTGCGTATTAGTATCGAATGACAAGAAGCATTGGTTCCATAGACATTTCTTTTGTGTAGATGATGGGTTCATGGGTACTGGCAAAGCCATTGTATATGCGGATGGTAAAAGTCCATGGACGGTAAGCCGTAAGCACGAGGACCAATATAAGCTATATGAAAGATGGAACTTTTGCAAAGGGGGCAGATGAATGACTGATAAAGAATACATGCTTCAGATATTACGAATTGATGACCGGATTGACTCTATCAAACGTGATATCGATGCACAGATAGAAAGGAAGGCTGACACATTGTCAGCTACTGACTATAGTAAAGATAGAATATCTGGCGGGCACTACAGTGATTTATCCGGCATCGTGGCAGGTATTGAACAGTGCGTTGAACTACAACGACAGGAGATTGAGCGCCTTAAAAGAATCAAGGCAGAAGTTCGCTGGGTGATTAGCCAAGTGTGCCCGAATGAATTGGCTGTTCTTTTGACAGAGCGATATGTACAAGGCAAAAGCTGGAAAGAATTGGCGCAAATCTTATACTACAGTGAAGCGAGAGTACGCGGTGAGCTACATGATAGGGCGTTGGTAGAGGTAGGGCGAATTCGAGCTAAATTGAATTAGCGCTTTCAATACAAAACGATACAAAACGATACATCGACATGTGGTATACTGTAAGTGTGAAAGTTGGGAAACTTCACAGGAAATGAATAGCAAAGGACGCCAAATATACTTGGCGTCCTTTTACGTTATGCAGGTTTAATCAATATCATCATAGGGGTACCAACTCTTTAAGCAAATGTGATCCTTCAAAATTATTCGGGGCTATCAAAAAAATCGCGACGTTTCAAAATAATGTTTCTCATAACAAAAGATACTTAAACTACACAAACAAAAACAATCCTACATACTTAACTATAACGACTCTCTCTATGGTGATATTGCTTAAGCCTGCACCCAATAGAATGAATAAACATTAACTACACTTTAACTGCCAGTAGAAAGGAGAAAATAGCATGACAGAAATTACTTGCCATGTAAAAGATTGTTTAAGCAACAAACATAATAAGTGTACTGCCAATGCTATTGTCCTAGGCAGTAAAGGTAACTGTAAAGCTAAAGTCTTTGCTAAAGATATGATGAAACATTCACGCAAACAGCATTGGCGAGGGGGCATGTATGGGGGCTAGTACCCCACTAATACCAGGGGCCTTTAAGGTACTCCAAATGAAAAATATTTTGCGTGGGTCATCCGAACCCCGCGGAATCACTAGTTAGTTATTTTTCCGAACTGCTGTTCGGCTTCTAAATCAGTCAACTTTTGAAAGGAGGCGAGACTGTGACGAACGTATCTATCGTTGACGAATTAGTATCATCTAAAATTGTGGCAAAAGTACTCGGAATCAGCTCTCGACGGGTTCAGCAGTTGACCGAGGACGGTATATTCGAAAAGGAAAAACGCGGACAGTACAATATTGCGAAAACAGTACAAGCATTTGTTGCTTATAAAACGGGAGAAAGTAAACTCGAAAAGAAAGCACGAGAAGGCGGATATGATGCAGAACGAACTTTGTTAACTCGAACTAAACGGATGATTGAAGAAAACAAACTGAAGATCATGAATGGAGAATTGCACCGCTCGAATACAGTTAAAGCCGTAATGAATCGAATGCTGAATAATTTTAAAAGTAAGCTCCAGGCGCTGCCGTTAAAAGCTGCCCCTAAAGTGTTAGGGGAGACGAATCTGTTAGTCATTCAAGATGCGCTTCTGGATGAAGTCAATGAATGCTTAACAGAATTGTCAGAATATGACCCTAACATGTTCCACGATGAGTCCGATGATATCATCGTGGATGACGACGAGGCAGGTGAAGGTGATTGAAACACACATGCAACCTGTTCAAAGGCCTGGCCAGCGTTTTAAAACCACCTCCAAAGTTTACTGCTTCAGAATGGGCCAACGCTAATGTGGTGCTTTCCACGGAAGATAGCGCTGAACCAGGGAAGTATTCCACCGATAGAGCGCCTTATCAAAAGGAAATGCTTGATGCGGTGAGTGACCCTGACGTTGAAAAAGTAGTCTATATGACTGGCTCGCAAATCGGTAAAACCCAGCTCATTAAAAATGTGTTGGGTTATTTTATTGACTACTTTCCATCACCAATTATGTTCATGCAGCCTACAAAAGACATAGCTAAAGAGTTTTCTAAAACTCGTATTGCTCCCTTTATTCGTGACACAAAAGTACTGAACGATAAAATGGCCGATGTAAAATCTCGGGACAGTGGCAATACGGTATTGAATAAGACCTTTCCAGGTGGGTACCTAACCTTAGTAGGTGCGAATGCTCCAGCAGATTTGGCATCTAGGCCAATTCGTGTATTATTGGCGGACGAAATTGACCGCTACCCTGCGTCAGCAGGCACGGAAGGTGACCCATTGAGCCTGGCAGAAAAGCGTACTAATACGTTCTACAATCGAAAGCACGTGTATGCATCTACGCCGTTGGCCAAAGGTACCAGCCGGATAGAGAAATTGTATCTAGGCGGTACGCAAGAGGTATGGCATATTAAGTGCCCTGCTTGTGGTGAATATGTATATCCGTCATGGGATAAATTCCACGCAGACGAGGACACAGGCAAGTACTACTTGGCCTGTGATCATTGCGGAACACTATCCGAAGAGTTCGAGTGGAAGAAACTGTATCGAGAGGGCAAATGGATTGCGGAAGCGCCGGAGAATTTAAAGAAGTACAATTGCCGAAGCTTTCACATGAACGCGTTTGGCTCGCCTTGGGCATCCTGGGGGAAACTTCAAGATAAATACGAGGAAGCCACTAAACTCGGCACGGCAGGCGTTAAGACATTCTTTAACACTGAAATGGGTATTCCTTATGAAGAGGATACAGAAACGCTGCAATCGGAAGAACTTTACGAACGCAGGGAGGACTACGGAGCGGAGTTACCGGACGGCGTTCTACTCTTAACATGCGGTGTCGATACGCAGGACGACCGCTTAGAGTGTGAAATTGTAGGATGGGGGAAAGATTATGAGAGCTGGGGGATACAGTATTTCAGACTTTATGGTGACCCTGCTTACGATGCCGTATGGAAAGAATTGGACGATATTATTTTAAATCGAACATGGTCTTATGCCGATGGCAGAAAGCGTGGCGTATCCGTTACATGTATTGACTCCGGCGGTAGTAAGACACAATCGGTATATAAATACTGCTCAACTAGATGGCATAAGCGCGTGTACCCTATTAAGGGCGTAGGCGGCGCAGGTAAGGACCTGATTGACGGTTTGCCTACAAAGCTGAAGAAGTACAAAACTAAATTATTTAAGCTTGGCGTAGATACGGGCAAGGAACAAATTTATAGTGATTTGAACCAAGAAAAGGGCCAGCCGAGGTATTGCCACTTTCCAAAAGACCATGAGAAAGGGTATGGGAAGAAATACTTCGAGGGCCTATTAGCAGAAATGAAAGTGTCTAAATTAGTTAATGGCCATTTTAAAGAGCAATGGGTACTGCGACCAGGGCGTAAAAGAAATGAACCATTTGATATTAGAAACTATAATCAAGCTGCTATCGCTATTATGAATCCGAATTTTGATGCTTTAGAGGCTCGGAATAGTAAAGAGAATTATACGCCGTATCAAAATACAGCTCGTGTAGTCAAGGCTGGCGACACACCAAAGAAACGGACGAGACGACGTGTTAGAGGCGGAGGAATACGATTATGACAATCCTACAAAGGATTATGGAAGAACTAAATATTCGTGAAATGCACGAAATACCTACAGCTCTAACAAAGGTATTGCTAAATTCGAATACCTGTTCGGTACTTTTGAAGTCGATACGGCCTTACTATTCGTATGAGGCCTTACTTGCTGAATTCGAAGAACATAGTGCAGATAGAAAAAACTATATGCAAGATTACACGCCACAATGTGTGCTAGATATAATCGGCGGTATTACCTCCGGCGGTGATGTTCGTGATGTATGTGCTGGAATCGGCGGATTATCCTTGGCTAAATTTAAGTCGGATAATACCGTGACACTAAGGCTTGAAGAGTATTCAAAAAATGCGATAGCCTTTATGTTACTCAATCTACTAATAGCTAATATAGATGCCGAAGTAGTAGAGAAGAACGTGCTTACTGGTGAAGAGCTTGCGTACTATAAAGTAGAATCCGCGGTATCTGGCTTTGGCCAAGTATCTAAAGTAGATATGCTAGAGAGTAAAAAATATGATACCGTGATTAGTAATCCGCCATATAGTCAATCTTGGATTCCACAAATGGATGCACGCTTTGAAGGATATAAGCTAGCTCCAAAGAGTAAAGCGGATTTTGCTTTTATACTTGACGGACTTTATTCGTTAAATGCTTCTGGCACAGCTGCCTTTATCCTGCCGCACGGTGTGCTTTTCAGAGGACAGGCAGAGGGCGATATACGACGTAAGCTGATTGAGGATAATTTACTTGATGCGGTAATAGGACTACCTTCTAATCTATTTACAAATACAAGTATACCTGTATGCATATTGGTATTTAAGAAAAATCGCGCTAACAAAGACGTTTTATTTATCGATGCACAAAAAGACTTCGTTAAGCACAAAAATAAAAATATAATGACAGCCGAACAGGTGGAAAAAGTAATTAAAGCGTACAAGGATAGAGCAGAAATAGAGCGATATTCTAGTAACATTAGCGTGTCTACTATTTTAGATAATGACTATAATCTGAATATTCCACGATATATTGACAGCTTTGAGCCGGAGGACATACCAGATGCGGTACAGCTTGCTAAAGAACTTAACGAAATTAATCGAGAAAGCCGTGCTTTAGGATTAGAAATTGCGGAAATGTTAAAGCAATTAGTTTGTACAGATCCGGATTCACAGAAAGAACATGATGAATTTGTAAAAGAATTTACAGAGTTTTTAATATCATCCGAAAGTGCTGTTACAGTCGAGGAGCAAGAAGCTGTGATAAAAAAAATAGAAGATGTTAAAAAGTATTTACTTCAAAAGATGTTTGTGTAATGTTAAGAAATTACAAGAAAATTAAAATTACGGAAGTTGCTGATATACTAGGGAGACCTAAGAAGAATCAAATGTATCCGTCTGGCTGTATTTGCTTACAAGTATCTGCTAGTAAAGGGGAGTTGGTGTATTTAGCTGAGGCGCAACAGGTTGATGCTAAATATGTAGTGATTCAACCACGAAACGTAATCCCTTATTATTTATATTTGATGATAGAAAAGGCAATGCCTGAATTTCTATATAAATATAGGCAAGGTCTAAATATATCAGCTCATGACACCAAACATATGGAGATATTGTGCCACACGGATGTGGAAACACAGGCTTTAATAAGCATGATGTTCCAATCTATGCAGGGCACAAGTCTAAGCGCTCAACATGGGCGCTTTTTTAATGCGTGAAAGGAGGTGAAAGGATGGCAGAATGGACAATATATGAGGCAAAAGAGCATTTACAGGCGTGGCTAGAGGCGGATTTAGCATTGGCAACGGGCAAAGAGTACACCATTGGTAATCGCCGGTTAACCCGTGCGAATGTGCAAGAGGTGAAAGACCGCATCAACTTCTGGCGCAACGAAGTGGCTCGGCTCGAGAATAGACCTCGACGTCGTGCATATCGTGTCATTCCGCGGGATATATGAGTAAACGTATGAAGCAGTTTATGAAAACCGCCGCTGGTAGGCACAAAGCAACGCAATATTCTGGGAGTAAAACAAACTCAGGCTATTCTAATCACGGCGCTAATAGTTTTAAATCTAGCGCCAAAGGATACCAGGTTAACTCTCAAGATGCAAGGCACGATATCGATGCTAACTTTAGGATGCTACGGGCAAGGTCTGTAGACCTTCAACAGGGTACACCGATTGCAGCTGGCGCACTGAAGACGAATAAAACCAATGTTATTGGCCCGGGCCTAAGGTTTAAAGCTAATATCCGATATGAGGAATTGGGGCTGACGTTTGAAGAAAAGAACGCATGGGAACGTAAGACCGAACGTGAGTTCGCAATGTGGGCAAAGCACTGCGATGCACGAGAACAGACTGACTTCTACGGAATTCAGGCCCTAGTGTATTATGAAAAGCTATTGTACGGCGATGCATTTGTAAATTTACCGCTGTTGCTTAATCAAACAGATAAGAACCCATATCCGTTGCGATTGCAGATTGTAGAATCGATTCTTGTAGCTTCTCCGCCTAAATATATGGGGCGAGAAGAAGATGAGAATAACGACGTAATTCACGGTGTTAAGTTTAATAAATATGGCGCCGCGGTCGGCTTTTATGTACTAAATAAACTGTACAACGGCTTTAACGATGATCATGACTACACATATATTCCGAAGTATGGCACACAAACTGGACGACGGAATATTATCCAGGTTATGACGATTGAGCGAAGTGGCCAGTTGCGTGGCATCCCTATATTGTCTCCGGTAATCGAGGATTTGAAAGTTCTTAGCCGGTACAATGATGCGGAAGTTATGAAGGTATTAGTTAATGCTTTGATGGCAATCTTCATCGAATCGGAAGCGCCGGACGACATGTCGCTAGGGACTGCGATTGACGAAGATGATCAAGTGGATGCTGAAAACGACGAAACAATCGAATTAGGCAATGGCACAGTTAACGTATTGGCGCCGGGTGAAAAAGTGAATGTGGCTGAAAAAACGCCAATACCTTCGAGCTTTGCGGACTTTACGTCCTCACTTATTAGCCACGTAGGTGCGGCACTAGAAATTCCATATGAAATTTTAGTTAAGCACTTTGGCCAAAGTTACTCCGCATCAAGAGCGGCGTTACTCGAATATTGGAAGTCTGTTGAAACGCAACGCGCTGAATTTATTACTCAATTTTGCAATCCTATTTACGAGGAGTGGCTTACGATGGCCATTCTATTAGGTCGCATTGATGCACCAGGTTTCTTTGATGATCCAATCATCCGAGAGGCGTGGCTAGGTGCTGAGTGGTACGGACCATCACAAGGCCAATTAGACCCACAGAAGGAAGCTACTGCGGCAGAAATTCGTGTTAAGAATGCATTTAGTACTCGTGCTAAGGAAGCCGCAGAGCTTACCGGTATGGATTATGAAAATGAAATCTTACCACAACGTATTCGTGAACACCAATCTATGGATGAAGGAGGCTTGTTGAATGAACAAGGACAACAAATTTCAGTTCAAAATTCGAACTCCGCTAAATCTGATTCAAGAAGCGGAGACGATTGACGTCGATATTTATGGCGTAGTCATGAATGGGACAGATTATTGGGGCGAAGATACTGGCGTTTCTAACGTACTATCACGACTACAAGGTCTGGACCCGGCTCAAAACATCGTTTTGCATGTTAACTCGGTAGGTGGTGAAGTATCTGCCGGCGTTACAATCTACAACAGATTACGTGCTTTGCAAAATAAAAAATCTGTTATTATCGAGGGCTTGGCGGCATCTATCGCTTCTATTATCTCGATGGCTGGCGATGAAATCCATATGGCGCTAGGCAGTGAAATGATGATTCACAATCCTAGTTCTTTTGTATATGGTGAAGCAGATGATTTCGAAAAAGCCGCTGAATCTTTACGTAAAACAAAAGAAAACCTTATCGATATTTACGAAGCCCGCACAGGGCTATCTCGTGAAGAAATCGCAACCATGATGGACGATGAAACTTGGTTGACTGCAAGGGAAGCTTTAGAAAAGGGCTTCTGTACAAGTGTTGACGAGTCTTTACAAATGGTTGCATGCCGTAAAGGCACTGACTTAATTGTCAATGGCTTACCAATGAGTATGGATGTACTCAAAGGACTGCCTGTTGATAAATATGAAGAGAAAGGAGAAGAGCCAATGGAAGTAACTGCTGAATTGTTGCGAACTGAATATGCGGAAGTATATGATGAAGTATTTAATGCGGGCGTTGCTGCTGAACGTGCACGTTTACAAGCCCTTGATGGGATTAATAACGAAGCACGAGCTGAAGTCATCAATCGCGCTAAATATGAAACATACGCTACTGTTCAAGATGTAGCTGTTGAATTACTCAATATGCCACAACTTGAACAACCAACTAATCAATTACAACAACTAATGCAAGATGCTAACAATGCATCTAATCAAGTTGACACGGTCCCTGGTCAAGTGCTTGACGAGGATATCGATGATTCTGAAAAAACAATGCAAATTGTTGATCGTGTAATGAAAGCACGCAATAAGAAATAAGGAGGGCAGATAATATGCCATACGTGGAAGAACAAAAGTTAGAGTACAAACCTCTAATCGCTGGCACACAAATGCCAGTCGTTACAAAGAAAGTAACAATCGGTCAAGATGCTGCAGTAATTAAGGCGGGCACAGTATTAGAATTAGAAGCTACTTCTAAAAAAGCTAAACGTGCGGATACAGATGTATACGGTGTAGCGTTAGCTGATATTGATGCTACGAAAGGCGATGTAGTAGCCGAAATTGCTGTAACAGGTGAATTTGCTACAGCGAATTTAGTATTTGCTTCTGGCAAAACAGCAGAAGGCTTCACAGCGAAAGCTGAAGCCCGCAACATTTATTTCCGTTAATAAGGAGGATACATGGGTAATATTTACGCACCAAAAACACTTGCTGCGGTGGTTCGTCGTACTCCCGATGTGCCATCCTTTTTGAAAGATTTATTTTTCAAAGATACAAAAACATTCTTAACAGAAACAGTTTCATTTGACATTGTAAAAGGTCGCCGTACTATCACACCTTGGGTGGCACCTAACTCTACAGCACCTTTATCTCAACGCACAGGTATGACTACAACCACGTATAAACCTGCGCAAAAGAAAGAAAAACGCCCTATCACAGAAAATGATATCAAGGTTCGTTTAGCAGGCGAACAGCCATTTGCAGGCACTGTAACTCCTGAAGAACGTGCTATCCTACTCTTGGCGCAAGATACACAAGAATTAAAGGATAACTTGGTACGTTCTCAAGAAGTTATGGCAGCAGACGTATTACTCAATGGTCAGGCTCACATCAAAGGCGAAGGCATTGATGATGTTGTAGACTTTAATTTCACCAATAAAGAAACATTATCTGGTACTGCGCGTTGGGGCCAATCTTCTGCAGAAATTGTGGCTAACATTATCAAATGGAAAAAGAAATGCTTGAAAGCATCTGGTTTTAATCCAAATACATTGGTCATGAACTCTGAAACATTAGAAGTAATGCTTTCTGATAAAAAAATCTTGGCACTATTTGATAATCGTCGTACAGAAATGGGTCTTTTGCAATTCGAACAAATGGCGGAAGGTGCTGTTTATGTTGGCTTCATGGGCGGTCAAATTCAATGTAATGTGTTTACTTACGATAATTACTATGTTGATCCAACAGATGGCCAAGAAAAAGAAATGGTACCTACCGGTAAATTGTTGGTAGCTTCTGATATGGCTAAATTCACTAAATTGTATGGTGCGAATACAATCATCCCTGGTGAAGGTATGGACTTTGTAACCTATGAAGGTGAATATGTATTACGTCGATTGGTTAATCGTGACCCAGATGCGGTATTTTTGGAATTACAATCTCGCCCTATTTACGTTCCATTTGATGTAGATTCCTACTTCGTAGCTGACGTATTGTAATCGAAAGGAGGTAAGACTAATGCCTGTACAAGCAAAGCACGCGATTAATACCGGTGATTATGTGTATAATCCAGGTGATATCATCTCCGATTTAACTGTAGAAGAAGAACAGCGCCTAATTCGTTTAGGCGCTGCTGTTGTAGTTGGAGATGATGATAAAAACAATGCAGAAGACTCGTTAGCCGCAGCTCTTGGCGTTATGACAAATGCGGAATTGGCCGAATATGGCAAATCCATTGGTCTTGATTTTGCAAGCAAAGCCACAAAGGCGGACATGATTTCCGATATCCTTGCTTCTGATGCGGACGTCAATTTGGAACTCTTATCTGATGAAGCACTTCGCGTAATGGTATCTGCTGAACAATTGGATACTCCTGAAGATGCTACCCGTGAAGAACTCCTCGACGTTTTAGGTGAATAATCATGGGATTTAAGGCCTTTGCGCAAAATGACATTGAAAAGGTGTTTATCAATTCCAATGAATTTGCTGAAGTACATAACCTAAACGGTACGCAGTGCTATGCTGTGGCAGAAGGTCTTACCGATAAGCAGCATGTCGAAATCATGGGCCAGGATATTGACGGGTTGATTTACGATACGATTATAGTACACGTGGCCAAGCGGGATTTACCTGAGGTGCCGGAGTACAATCAAATCTTTCGATTCAACGGCCGCATTATGTTGGTTCAATCATGTGAAGATGACATGGGTATGCTAAGCATTGTCCTTAGGGGGAATAATTCGTGAGTGTAACTATTGACATAAAAGGGCTGAAAAACGGGTTGGCTAAGATAGACGCATTAGCTGTTGGTACTCCGAAGACTACCGCAAAAGCTATCAACAAGGCGTTGCCTAAAATCAAAAAGGCTACAGTTGATCGTGTTAACGAAGAATACCTAATTACTAAAGCGAATATTAATAAAACTATAAAGGTGGATAAGGCGGGCATGACCTTATCTGCCTTTATTCGTTCGAAAGGTAGACCAATAGCCCTTACTAAATTCAGAGTTACGCCAAAAAGTCCGCCTAAACGGAGAGGGCGTATAGTCAAAGCACAAGTAATGCGGAATGGTGGCGGAGGGCCAATCCCTAATGCTTTTATTGCTCGTATGAGAAGTGGACATATCGGGGCGATGTATCGTAAGGGTGCGGACAGGTATCCGATAGGGCAATTTCACGGCCCATCAGTACCAAGCATACTGGGTGATGCCAAGATATCCGCTTTTGTTGGGAATAAAGCAGAGCAGGAATTGCAAAAGCAAATGGAACTCGCACTTGACACATTAATAGGAGGGTAATCGATGACACCTACGCAATTAGCAACCGATTTGGGGGCGTTCCTAAAACAAGTGCATACTAACTATTTTAGCGATGACGCACAAGTAAAGGGGAATCCTTTATTGGTTGTACCGGGATTTTTAAAAATGAAAGAATCATCCAAGGAGGACCAATATCCACATCTTGTTATTCGCATTAATAAGATTGAGGATACCTTGCAGGGGTCAACCGTCCAATTATTTCTAATCCACGGAGTATATTCGGAGGATGTGGAAAAGGGGTGGATGGAGATTACCAATTTCTTAGAAACCACACGGCAAGCATTATTGGCCCATCCTGTTATTGCTAAGCGATACCGTTTAGTGCTGGATGATAAACACGGAATTGATACTGACATCCCTCCGGATCAAGCGTATCCGTATTGGGAGGGATTTATGACAATTAAATATGATATCGAACAAATACGAGAGGAGATGATTATTTAATGGCAAAAACTGATGCACCAACTGGAGTTGTAAATGAAACAACTGGAGTTGTAAATGAAACAACTGGAGTTGTAGAAAAAACAGTTACATCTAAAGATGCTAAACAAGTAATCTACTTAGGACCTAATAGTGCTGAATTAGGTCTTTCCACAGGTACCGTTTATATTGACGGCATTCCTGCTACTGTGGGTGAAGATAAAGCGATGCTACGCTTATTGTTTGTGCCAATCAATAAGATTGCAGAAGCACAACAAGAATTAGCAACAGAAGGTACAGCGATGAATACCGCTTACCTTGAATTTAAAAAAGGAGGTCGTAGATAGTGGGAAACTATAGACACGGAATTTATACGAGAGAGGTCCCTACTTCTCTTATTTCTATGACAGAAGCTACGGCGGCCTTACCGGTTTATGTCGGCACCGCACCTGTACATTTGGCCACGGACCCAGCGGAAGCTAATAAGGCCGTATTGTGCTACAACTACGCATCTGCCACTACTCAATTGGGCTACTCTAAAGAATGGGATAAATACACATTGTGCGAAGCGATGTATTCCCAATTCTCTTTATTTGGAATGGCGCCGGTTGTTTTTATTAATGTTCTTGATCCGAAGAAACATAAGAAGACTTTGGCATCCACGCAAAAACAAATTCAGGATAAAGTCGTAACAATTGAAGACCCGGTATTACTCAATACGTTAAAGGTATCTGCTACCAATGGCGGAGCGGCGTCAACTATCAATGTTGATTATACTGCGACATTTAATGATGAAGGCAAATTGCTTATTGGGATTGTATCTACAGGGGCACTTAATAGCGCAACATCTGTTTGGGTATCTTATGATTACGTGGACCCATCTATGGTAACGGCAGATGACATCGTAGGCGGTGTGGATACAGAAGGTAAGCGTAAAGGTTTGGAACTTATTAATGAAGTATTCCCTCGCTTTGGCTTAATCCCTGGTAACTTATTGGCGCCAGGTTGGTCCCATAACACACTTGTAGCGGCTGTAATGAAAGCAAAGGAAACTACTATCAATGGTATGTTCCAGGCTATGTCCTTGTGTGATGCCCCTACGAATGAAATCAAAAAAGCAACTGCAGTTAGTGAATGGAAAAATAAGAAGAATTACGTCGATGAACGTCAAATCTTATGTTGGCCAAAAGTAGCATTGGCTAATCGTCAATTCCATTTATCCACACAACTCGCAGGTCTTATGGCTAAGACAGACGCCAAATATGACGATATTCCTTACAAATCTCCGTCCAATGAGTCTTTGCAAGCGGATAGTGCTGTATTGAAAGATGGCACTGAAATCTACTTAGGCCCAGATGAAGCAGCTTACTTGAACGGCCAAGGTGTCATTACTGCACTTAATTTCATCGGAGGATGGAGAGCTTGGGGCAATCGTACAACGGCATACCCATCTAATACAGACGTTAAGGACTCATTTATCCCAGTACGTCGTATGTTTAACTGGGTATCTAATACGTTGATTACGTCTTTCTGGTCTAAAATTGACGACCCAGGGAATAAACGATTGATTAATAACGTCGTAAATAGTGCCAACGCTTGGCTAAATGGCCACGTAGCATCTGGCGCACTTCTTGGCGCCCGTGTTGAATTTTTGGAATCTGAAAACCCAATAACAGATTTGTTGAACGGAATTTATCGATTCCATGTATATTTAGGTGTGCCAACACCAGCTCGTGAAGTTGATTTCATCCAAGAATATGATTCGTCTTACATGAGCACATTATTTAATTAAGAGGGAGGTAACTCATGGCTAAACATAGAGATAAGTTGATTGACTTTGCCATTTTTAGCTCGGGCAGAGAATTATATGGTTACGCCGATGTAACCTTACCTGATATCGAATTTATCAGCGATACCATCAAGGGCGCGGGCATTGCCGGCGAAGTTGATTTGGGTGTACTTGGTCAAACTAAGGCGATGAACATGTCCATTAAATGGAATACCATTGACAAAGATGTGACCGACCTTGCTAGTCAAAAGGTACATGATATCGAAATTCGTGGCGCACAACAATTATATGATTCCGCAAAAGGTGAATTAGTACCTGAAGCGGTCAGCGTATATGCAAAAGTTATGCCTAAGAAAATCGGTCTTGGCAAATTTGAACAGGCAAGTAAAACCGATACTTCTACAGAGTTTGAAATTGTATATTTCAAAATGACTGTCGGTGGTAAAACTCGTACTGAAATTGATAAATTCAACTATGTTTGTGTAATCAATGGTGTTGATTACTTAGCATCCGTAAGGGAGGCATTGGGTAAATAATGGCTACATATGATCGTGAAAAGCTAATTGAAGGCTTAAATAATTTAACTGGGTTTGACTTCACAAAGGCGGAACTTCGTGTCCGCCGTGAAGGCGATATGACCCCAGATGTTACATTCTCTAAACGATTTCAGGCAGAAGTTGCCGCCATAGCCTTAAAGGAAAGCGCAAAGGTATTAATGACAATGCCAATCTCTGAATTCACTGAGATGTGTGCTGAGGTAAGCGTTTTTTTATTGCGTGGTTCGGTAGAGAAAATGGGACTTCTCCCGGACAACAATGCCGAAGAATTGCCATCCGGCTTAGAGAATGCGGAGGCATAAACTTTTGGATGTCTACCCCAATTGCTGAAATAGCAGATTGGATAGATGATTTAGAATTTGTTCTTGAAGATGAAAAGCGCTTGAGGGAAGAGGAGGACTAATCCATCAAGCGCTTTTTGCGTACACAAATTTAAAGGAAAGGAGGAACTATGGCGGGTAAAGTATTTGAGATCGCTTTTGCTATAAACGGCGCCTTAGCGCAAGGATTTAAAACCTCGATGCAGCAAGCCAAAGGTACGTTGACGCAGTACGGTTCACAAATGACCGAGTTGAAAGCGCAACAAAGGGCTTTAGATTCTGCATTAAAGCAAGGCGTTATCTCTATGGACTCTTACCGCAATGCAACAGAGAAGGTTGGCAAGGCCTTAGACCAAACGGCAGCTAAAGACGCTAAACTCAGAAAAGCAATGCAAAATAAAATTGCCGCTGACGCTAATGCTAAAAGTGCTCGTAGTGATTTAGGTAGCACTATGGCCACTACCGCAGTAATGGCCGCTCCGCTCGTTGGAATGCTATCTAAAGCTGCAGACTTTGAAGCGGTGATGTCCAAGGTAAAAGCAATCACCGTATCTGATGATAAGGCAATGCAACAATTGACCGCCACTGCTCGAGAACTCGGCGAGAAAACAATGTTCTCTGCTACACAAGCAGGCGAAGCGATGACATATCTAGGCATGGCCGGTTGGAACTCTCAACAAATCATGGCAGGTATGCCAGGGCTTTTGAACTTAGCTGCGGCAAGTAATACGGATTTGGCGCGTACTGCGGATATCGTATCTGATGACCTTACTGCCTTTGGATTAAGTGCAGAACACGCAGGCCATATGGCGGACGTATTTGCTAAAACTACAACTAGCACAAATACAACAGTTGAAATGTTAGGTGAAACAATGAAGTACGCAGCGCCAGTAGCACACGCCTTTGGTGCAAGTTTGGAAGAAACAGCGGCACTTACTGGTCTTATGGCCAATAGTGGTATCAAAGCATCTGCTGCAGGTACTGCCTTGCGTTCTGGCTTCTTACGTTTAGCAGGTACTTCCTCAAAATCGACTAAAGCGATTGAGGAAATGGGGCTTTCATTAAGTGAAGCCACGGCACAACAAGAAGAAGCAAGAGCCGCATTAGACAGTCTGGGTATTGCTATGAATGATACCAATGGACCACGCAAGATGAGCGCAATTGTTCGCGACTTAGCGGATAAGACTAAAGATATGAGCAAGGAGCAAAAACTTGCTACGCTTGCGACTATCTTCGGTACCAATGCCGCATCAGCTTGGGTAGCTGTAATTGATCAAGGACCGGATGCGTTAGATAATTTAACGAAAGAGCTTGAAAACAGTGACGGCGCCGCTGAGGAAATGGCTAACACGATGCAGAATAATGCGCGCGGCGCTATGATACGGTTGCAATCAGCAACAGAATCCGTGGCAATTTCAATCGGTAGTACTATGCTACCTACTCTTGCCCAATTAGGGGATTCTTTAGCAAACGAAGCCGCATATGTGTCAAAAGTAGCAAGTGAGCATCCTGAACTTACGGAAGCAATTATCAAAACAAGCGTTGCCGTAGCGGGGATGGTAATTGCCTATAAAGCAGTGAAAGCGGTTTACTTCAGCGTAACGGCGGCCCATGCGGCTTATCGGCTTATGATGGAATCGGAACGTGTGGCAACTATGCGTAATGTGATTGCATCGGGCATCCATAAAGCAGCGATGATAGCTGGCACAGTTGCGACCTATGCGGCCGCGTCGGCGCAATGGTTGCTAAATGCGGCGATGAGTGCTAATCCGATAGGATTGGTGATATTAGCTCTTGCCGCATTAATTGGTGTTTTGGCGTGGTTAGTCACTCATTTTGAAATTGTGTCAAATTTCTGTACATCGATGTGGGAATCTCCTACGGCGGCTATTATCGCGTTCATGGCGGGCCCTATAGGATGGCTGATTTATGCGGCTATGGGATTAATTGCCAATTGGGACCAAGTAAAAGCCTGGTTCACTCTATTATGGGAAGACCCTAAGGCAGCACTCGGCCAATTCTATGATTGGGTTATGAGTAAGCTAGGGGGATTGTTTGATTGGATTAGTGAAAAATGGGAATGGGTTAGGTCCATTTTCAGTAAACCAATTCAGGCAAAAGTAGAGGGGACCGCTACTGCCAACGGGGAATCTGTACAGCATAACGCGAAAGGCGGTATTTATGGCAAAGGCTCGTTCCTTACTACCTTCGCCGAAGAATCTGCAGAGGCGGCTATTCCACTTAATGGCACGCCAAGAGCTGAAGCATTATGGAAGCAAACCGGCGCTATGATGGGGCTTTTACCTAGTGAAGGCAACTCTGCAGTATCTGTATCAGCACCAATCAACATCACTATTAATGGTAATGCGGACGCAAGTGCTGTACAACAAATTAAAAGTGCAGTAGGTGGCGCAATGGATGACTTAGAAGCACGCCTTGCTGAAATTCAAAACCGGAAGGGGCGTGTAAGTTATGCCTAGTAATTTGCGTTATGTTACCGTCAAACTACAGTATGACCAAAAGGACATTACACAAGACCTGGTTCCTTACTTAAAGGATTTCAGCTTTAACGACGTCATGTCGGGAGAAGCTGACGATATATCAATAACACTACACGATATAGAGGAGCTTTGGATGTCCGATTGGTTCCCTGAAAAGGGGGCTAAGCTAACCGCATCAATCGTATTTCATAATTGGAATGAACCCGGAGACGAGATAGAAATGAAATGCGGCCAGTTTGAAATCGATGAAATTACTTGTAAAAACCCACCGCACGAGGTCACTATAGGGGCTGTTAGTGTTCCAGATGAATCCAAGTTAAGAGGGGAATTAAAGAGTAAGTCATGGGAGAAGACTACGCTCAAATCTGTTGCGGAGGAGCTCGCAAAAGGTGCAGGCCTTGAATTGTTTTACGATACACCTGAGACGATTAATTTAGATCGTGTCGAGCAATCGGACCAATCTGATTTAGAATTCTTGATGAAAGTCTGCAAGGATAACGGATTGGCATTAAAGGTTTCAGATAAGCAAGTGATTATTTTTGATGAAACAAAATTTGAAACAGAAAAAGTAGTCGCAACGCTAATTAAGGGGCCAATGCCTACAGACCTTACAGAAGAACAAATTAAGGGGCTTGGGGAAATCATTCCCTATCAGGGTAGCTACTCGTTAAAGACATCACTAAAGGATGTATATTGGGGATGCCACGTAAAGCACAAGAGCACTAAGCAAAAGAGTACTATTGAGTATACGTTTAAGGACCCTCACAAAACGCAGGGCAAGATATTACAAGTTAACCAGAGCTGTGAAACACAGGCGGAAGCGGAACGTTTGGCCAAGAAAAAGCTACGCGAAAAGAACAAGAATGAAATTACTGGTTCTGTTGCTATGCTTGGACATATCGTGTTGGCCGCATCAGCCACAATCAATTTAAAAGGATTCGGCAAATTCGACGGCAAGTATATCATTAGCAAATGCTCTCATAAGGTAGGAGGCGGATATACGCAAAGCCTAGATATAAGGAGGTGCTTAGATGGATATTAGTGTAGCGTTAAAAAATTTAATTCGTGACGGAATCGTATCTAGTACGGACCCTTCAACTATGACAGCAAGAGTAACATTTCCGGACCGCGATGGTTTAGTCTCATATCCACTCGAAGTACTTTCACACGGATCACAAAATAATAAACACTACTGGATGCCAGGTGTTGGCGAACAGGTATTGTGTTTATTTTTACCTCAAGATAATAATTTGTCCCAGGGCTATATCTTAGGCACTACGTACAATGCCAAAGATAGGCCCTCTTTTGATGGGCAGAATATCCACGGCATCAAATTTGCGGACGGCTCGACCGTCTCCTATGATGCGGACGGTGGAGGGCTCGTCATTAATTGTACTGGCAACTTAACTATAAACGCTCCTTCAGGGGACGTAGTGGTTAACGGAATTAGTTTAGTGTCACATACGCACGGTGGAGTTGTTCCGGGTGGCGGAAGTACCGGCACGCCGAATTGATAGGAGGTGAGTAACATATCATTATTTAGTAAATTAGGCAGTACTGCTGCCAACTATAAGAAGAACCTTAATTCACAAGGTTTAAAGAATTTACAAAATACACAATTAGGCGATGTGGCTTACTCTCGTCTATCTAATTTAGCCGATAAGTTTGGTTTAGGAGGATACTTACCACAACGCCAATTAGGAAGCTTTGGAAAAATTGTGTTTGTGGCATCTTCTCATACAGTGCGTACGTTCGATGCATTGGCACGGAATATCAACGCACGAACAGCGTCCCATGAAATCATAGGGCAAAAGCCGATACTTGAATTCTTGGGACCTGATGTGGATGATATTTCTTTTACGATGAACTTTAATAAGCTATTGGGCGTTGACCCTCTAAAAGAAATTGAAGAGGTGGCCAAGATGTGCCGAGAGGGACAAGCGGAACAGTTGATTATTAATGGTAAGCCGTTTAGTGAGCACAAATTACTGATTACAAGTATAAGTGCCGCCATGAATACGATTGATAATCGAGGTAATGTATTGTCCGCATCCATTAATGTGACGCTGAAGGAGGCGCCTGATATTCCTAAAGTTGTAATCACACCTAAACAGGGAGGTGATACAAATGCAAATTGATGTGAGCGCTCGTCTTGATGGCATTGATTTTGCGCCGAAGGATGTTCTTACTGAAATCATTCAAAATGTGCGAACTATTATTTCTACAACGCAATTTTCCGTACCACTTGATAGGCGGTTCGGTATAGATGGTACTGTCATTGATTTACCTTTACCGGTAGCAATGGCCAGAATATCTGCAGAGGTGATTCGGGCCATTACTGAATATGAGCCACGATGCAGAGTTGTGTCCGTTGACTTTGAAAGTACAGAAGCAACTGATGCGGAAGAAGGACATTTGCTGCCTAAGGTATCGATTGCTATCAAAGATGAATGGCTAGAAAGTGTAGGTGGCTATGAATCAATATAGAACCATCCAAGGGGATATGTGGGACGGTATCGCATTTAAAGTGTATGGCAACGAAGCTTATATGAATGTATTGCTAGAAGCCAATCAAGAGTACGCTCAATATGTGATATTGCCCGCTAACCTTATTTTGAAATGCCCTGATGTAGATATAAGGGCGACTATTAATTTACCACCGTGGAGGCGATAATAATGAATTTACCTGAAATCAACTTTGTAACGGCGGATAAAGAAGCCGTTGAAAAGGAAATATTCGCCCTCTACACCTCTGTTACTGGGCGAAAGTTAGCACCGGCGGACCCTATTCGCTTATTTCTATTAACGATTACCAATATTGTGATTTTATTGTTAAACCGCATCAACGATACGGGCAAGCAGAATCTTCTGGCCTATGCTAGGGGAAATAACTTAGACCATATTGGCATTGCGTTAGGTGTGGAACGCTTACAAGCTACGGGCGCAGTCACTACTATGAAGTTAACCGCATCAATGGCAAGACCCGAAGGCATAGCTATTCCAAAAGGTACACGATTTACTTCTGGGGACAATGTGTTTTTTGCAACTACAGAGCCTTACTATCTATCTGCTACACAAACCACGATACAAGTAAAAGCGGTATGCACAGAAGCTTCAGCTAAAGGGAATGGGTATCCAGCAGGGGCGATTACCACTCTTGTTGATCCGATTCCGTATATTGCAAGTGTAACTAATATTACAATCTCTGAAGGTGGTGCTGACACGGAATCGGACGGCGCGTTCCGTGAACGTATTAGAGAAGCTCCTGAAAGCTTCTCTTGTGCAGGGGCGGAAGGGGCCTATGAATTTTTTACAAAAAAAGCATCAGCCCTTATTAGCTCCGTGAAAGTGGTATCGCCTAAACCGGGGGATGTAGTTGTATATCCGGGGCTTGTATCTGGTGAAATTGCAGGGGAAGAAATTATTAAATTAGTGGAAGCTACGCTCACCGATAAGAAGGTGCGGCCACTTACCGATAATGTGTCTGTAAAAGCGCCAATTGCTAAGAATTATAGTATCGATATTCAGTACTACATTGATTCGGATAATTCGTATTATGCGGACACGATTAAGAGCAGAGTAGATGCGGCTGTTACGGATTACATAGCGTGGCAGGCTGGGAAAGTAGGTCGGGACATCATTCCATCTGAATTGATTCGCCGTGTAATGGAAGCTGGGGCTAAACGTGTTAGCGTAACATCCCCTGTATTTACTATTGTGAAAGACGGCAAGAAGGAAGATGGCTACCAAGTGGAATTGGCGCAGTGTACTGGTAAGACTATCACATATGGGGGTGTAGAGCATGAATAATCTCTACAAATTCAAATTAAAGGATACGCTACCGAGCTCGATTGCTAATGATGCTAATGTTCAAGCCTTAGCTGAAGTGGTAACGTTGCGACTTATGGCGTTGATGCCGTTCGTGGATAGACTAACTATCTTGTCGCATCTTAATGAGTTAAGCACGCCAATACTAGATGAGTTAGCCTGGCATTTACACGTTGACTTCTACGATGAAGCTGTAGCTAGAGAACAAAAGATTAAATTAATTTTGAGTTCTATCGCTTGGCATCGAAGAAAGGGCACCGTTGGATTAGTTGAGGAAGCTATCGGCGAACTGTATTCAGACTGCGAAGTTGTGGAGAACTGGGGCTACGAGGACGGGAAGCCTTATCATTTCAAACTCCAGATGTCTGGTTATATGATGACACCGAATATACGAGAGCGCGTGCTCCGTATATTAGATTTTGTCAAAAATAAGCGGTCCTGGCTAGATGGTATTGAGTATGTGCACGCTATTAATTCCGGCGGTGTGTATGTCGGTGGTATTGCAACAGCGGCAGGCAGTGCTGTAGCTGAACCTAGCTTGAAAATCGCGACAGGCCCACAAACGCAACAGCTTTATGTCGGTGGCGTAATTACCGTTCACCAATTTATTCATATTTAGGAGGTATACATGGCGAAATATCCTGCCGTCATTACTACAATGGCGGGGACAAATACTATAGCGGAAGCTAATGCGAGTAAGCAGGCTTTGATTTTTACAAAAATCGTTATCGGTGCAGGCGACATGCCCGCATCAATTCCACGCGCTACGGCATTGACTGATAAGCGTTTGGAATTAGCGATTACTAAAAGCGTTAAGACAGGCGATGGCCAATTTATGGTACAGGGGCTACTCTCGAATAAAAACCTTGAAGCCGGTTTTTATGCACGAGAAATAGGGCTCATGGCCAAAGCTGGCGAGAATGGACAAGAAGTGCTTTTCTCCTACACAAATGGGGGCAACTACGTTGACTACATCCCGGATAAGAATACGCCAATGGATAGCTACACATTTACGATTACTACTGTGGTTGGCAATGCGGAAAAGGTGCAAGCAATCGTTTCCGATAATGGGGTAGCCTCTGTGCATGATTTGGAAGCGCATAACTCCGATGAACATGCCCATGGTGGACTTTTACAAAAAGTAAAAACTGAATTAGCAACTCATAACACAGATATTTCATCTCATCCAGCGATTACGGCTATGATTGCCAAAATCCTAGGTGCGACTAACTGGCAAGAAAATCCAGTTGCTACATTGAAGGATATAAAAAATCTTCTTGGAATGGGCGGCATCGTGGCCCAAAGACTTGAAGAGAATGGGTTTGTGAAATTTGCCAATGGATTCACTATCCAATGGGTAAAAACTAAAGAAACTGCACAGAATAATCCGTTGCCTTTTCCTATAGCATATAGTACAGACTTCATTGCGGGTGTTGCTTGTTTCAATGATGGTCCTACTAGCTATGCACCATGGATTAAAATAAAAAATAAAGCAAGTTATTTTGCTGGTTTAAGCGGAGATTGGAGTCCATATTATGTAAATAAGGAAATAACTTGTATATTTGTAGGAATATAGCAAATGGGGAAAGTCAGACATCGCAGTTACTAGGACTATATACGATGGAGCTAGTAACTTTATAATACCTTTTACTTTTCCTCCGTTCGTCGCAGTCACTAACATAGCACCGGCAACCTTAGATAATGATAATTGGACGAGTAGTGCCGTTAAAGAAATAACAATAAACAGCTTTACTTATATGTCTGCACAAAATAACGTCACCTCTATACGTTGGGGCGCTATTGGATTTTAGCCAATGGGGACCATTCAAAGAAAATCAAACGACTGTATCTTATTTAATTTCTTACATAGAAATATTTGGCACTGTAACTATGATGAAAGATGAGCCTAAGAAATTATATGAAGCTAGCGTTCGAGCAAATAATATTACTACTACTGGATTTGAATTACACAGCGGTTATGTTGGCAATCATATTGCAAAATCTATAAACAATGGCTTTTGGATAACCATAGGTCGCACATAACCAATGGGGATATAAAACAGATAATCTATCAACATACCGTCAATTCGCTATTA
>ERZ773028.255-NODE-255-length-45174-cov-8.716350_pt1 | contig 45174 bp, 42 predicted proteins | sample MGYA00511123_ERZ773028 | MGnify/ENA primary metagenome ERZ773028 (study PRJEB29015, sample SAMEA2738134) | human oral metagenome | biome: human oral; feature: human-associated habitat; material: saliva | place: China | collected 2206 ... | reverse complement strand
GTTCTGTTTGTGTGGTTACTTACAGTTTACACCAATGAAACGCTATGAGTTTTTTGTTGCACTATATTTTACAATTTATCGTTTTAAAAAAATATTTTTCAAAAAGGTCAAAAAAAGTCAAAAACACTATTGACCTTTACTGATCAATATGATATATTATTATCACAGGGTTAGGAGATGAGAGGAGAACCCTGATGAAGAAACTGGTTGTTTTGTTTAAAAATTGAAGACGGGCTAAAACCTAGAAAAAAGTGAAGCTACTAGAAAATCAAGATTTTCTATTCCTTCCCTATTTTCATACGGTTTTCCTAAGGCCCTTTGTAACATGGCTTTTTATTTTTCAATAGAAGGTCAAAAAAGGTCAGAATTTGATTCCAATCTCGGAACTTTAGGTTCTGAAAAAATTTTTTGAATAAAAGGTCAGTAATAGTCAAATATAAAATTAGAAAAGTAAAGAGGTACTCTTATGAACAACAATTTTGGATTTAACAATATGGACGATATTTTCAATCAACTGATGGGTAACATGGGCGGTTTCAATTCAGAAACTCGTCGCTACCGCATCAATGGTCGAGAAGTCACTCCGGAAGAATTTAACTACTATCGCCAAACTGGTCACCTGCCTAATCAAGAAGCAATCCAAGACGGGGCTTCCCAAGCAAACCAAGGGCAAATCAAGCAAGGTGGTATCCTGGCTAATCTGGGGCGTAACCTGACAGAAGAAGCTCGCCAAGGCAAGCTGGATCCTGTTATCGGTCGGAACCAAGAAATTCAAGATACAGCAGAAATCTTGGCTCGTCGGACCAAGAATAATCCTGTCCTAGTCGGTGATGCTGGTGTTGGTAAGACAGCGGTTGTTGAAGGCTTGGCCCAAGCTATTGTCGCAGGTGATGTGCCTGCTGCTATCAAGAACAAGGAAATTATCAGCATTGATATTTCAGGTCTGGAAGCTGGTACCCAATATCGTGGGGCATTTGAAGAAAACATTCAAAAGCTGATGGATGAAGTCAAACAAGCAGGTAATATCATTCTCTTCTTTGATGAAATTCACCAAATCTTGGGTGCTGGTAGTACTGGTGATGGTCAAGGCTCTAAGGGTTTGGCCGACATTATCAAGCCTGCCCTCTCTCGTGGTGAGCTAACCGTGATTGGGGCAACGACCCAAGATGAATACCGTAACACCATTTTGAAGAATGCAGCTCTGGCTCGTCGTTTCAATGAAGTTAAGGTCAATGCTCCTTCGGCAGAAGATACCTTCGCTATCCTGCAAGGGATTAAGCCCCTCTATGAACAACACCACAATGTGGAATTGCCAGATAGTGTTTTGAAGGCTGCGGTGGATTATTCTATCCAATATATGCCCCAAAGGGCCCTGCCTGACAAGGCTATTGACTTGGTCGATGTGACGGCGGCCCACTTGGCAGCTCAACATCCAGCAACCGATGTTAAGACCTTGGAAGCTGGTATTGCTAAAGCCCGTGACCGCCAACAAGCTGCAGCTGATAAGGAAGATTACGAAGCAGCTCTGGCTGAAAAAGTAAAGATTGATGACTTGCAAAAACAAATTGACAACCATACCGAAAATCAAAAGGTTGTGGCGACAGTCAATGATGTGGCTCAAGCGGTTGAACGGATGACTGGTATTCCTGTTTCACAAATGGGGGCCAGCGACATTGAACGCTTGAAAGAAATGGGTAGTCGCCTGAAAGGCAAGGTTATCGGTCAAGATGAGGCAGTTCAAGCCGTCAGCAAGGCTATTCGTCGGAACCGAGCTGGTTTTGATGAAGGTAATCGCCCAATCGGTAGCTTCCTCTTCGTCGGACCTACTGGGGTTGGTAAGACCGAATTGGCTAAGCAATTGGCCCTGGATATGTTTGGTACCAAGGATGCCGTTATTCGCTTGGATATGTCTGAATATAGCGACCGGACGGCTGTTTCTAAATTGATTGGTACGACTGCTGGTTATGTGGGTTACGATGACAATTCCAACACTTTGACCGAACGGGTTCGTCGCAATCCTTATTCTATTATCCTCCTTGATGAAATCGAAAAGGCTGACCCACAAGTCATCACCTTGCTTTTGCAAGTTTTGGACGATGGTCGCCTGACCGATGGTCAAGGCAACACCGTCAACTTCAAGAATACTGTGATTATCGCCACCTCTAATGCTGGCTATAGCTTTGGTGCTGTGCCAGAAGAAGATGGTAAGGAAGTTAGTCTGCGAGATAAATTAGCACCATTCTTCCGTCCAGAATTCCTTAACCGCTTCAACGGGGTTATCGAGTTCTCTCATTTATCTAAAGAAGATTTGCAGGAAATTGTTGACTTGATGCTGGATGAAGTCAACCGCACCTTGGCTAAGAAGGGTTTGACCTTGGAAGTCAGCGATGCGGCTAAGGCTTACCTGATTGAAGAAGGTTACGATGAAGCCATGGGAGCACGGCCTCTGCGTCGGGTCATCGAAGGCCAAATTCGTGACAAGGTCACCGACTTCTATCTGGATCATCTGGATGTCAAAGCTCTCAAGGCCGATATGGTTGACGGTAAGTTAGTCATTTCTCAAGCCTAATGACTTGAATTTTTACCTCGTCTAGTTTCTTTTCTAGCATTCTGGTCGAGAAGCTCTCACTCCACAAGGGTGGGAGTTTTTTTGCGATTGAATACTCTTCGAAAATCAAAACTACCCGTCGTTAACTCACTTTGCCGTACTTGCTGAGGAAAACAAGGCTTTCCTCATTTCCCGCCTCAAAAGGTCTCCCAGATCTTTTGAGCTGTCGCGGTTCGTGCGACACAGAACACAGTTGGTCGATGTTACCAACTGTGTGAAGTTAGTGAGGGGGCTAGGCAATCGCCATAGAGATTGCCGTTAAACATCAGTTACTTTAGTGACTTGATGTCTTTGCCCCTTTCCTCGGTCACTTCTAATTTTCTTTGAGTATAAATATCGGACAGCAAATCTGGGGCGTGCTATAATGAAAAAATAGAAATGAGGAAGTATATCTATGACTCTTATTGCATTAACAGGGGTGACTGGTCATCTGGGTGGTCAGGTTGCCCAACTCCTAGAGGGAAAAAATTTAAACTTACGTTATTTGGCGAGACGGCCAGAGCGGGCTCCTAAAGTTGCAGGAGTGCCTGTTTTCCGATCGGCCTATGACCAATCCCCAGAGACCTTGGAGGCTTTGTCTGGTGTGGACGTTCTCCTCATGGTTTCAGCTAGCGAGAGTCTCAACCGCTTGGCTGAGCACAAGGCTTTCATTGATAGTGCCAAGGAAGCTGGCGTTAAGCACATCGTTTACACCTCCTTCTACAATGCCAGCGATCAGGCCACCTTTACTTATAGTCGAACTCATGCAGCGACGGAAAATTATATTAAGGAGCAGGGTTTGGCCTATACCTTTGTCCGTGATAATTTCTATTTGGATTTCTTTCTTGAATTGGGGCAAGCCTATGGCGAAATCAAGGGTCCTGCTGGAGATGGTAGGGTCTCCGCGGTTGCTCGTCAGGATGTTGCTCAAGTTTTGGCGAAGATTTTGGAAAATCCAAGCAACTGGACAAATCAAACCCTCGATATGACGGGGCCAGAAGATTTGACCATGACTGATGCGGCAGCTATTCTTAGTCAGGGCTTGGGAAAGACGGTCCGCTATATCCCTGAAACAATCGAAGAGGCCTACCAGTCTCGTAAGGCTTGGCCGGCGGAAGATTGGGAGTATGATGGTTGGGTGTCAACCTACACCGCCATTGCAGCAGGTGAGCAGGCCGGCCTGACCAATGATGCCGACCGAGTTTTAGGCCGTAAGCCAATCAGCCTGGCAGACTTAATCAAAGAAACGAGTCAGGATTAGAATTGTGGCCTTAGATCCAATGACTGACGGCTCCGCGAATTTGAACTCTTGCTTGACAAGATTAGGTCAGCGGGTTACTGAATGACTTTGTCGAAATATCAGAATTATCTAATCTAGTTTTGGCTTAGCTCAAACTGGGTCAATAGCTCTAAACTCAACTTGTCTTGTTAAGATCTATAGAAAAAACGTTGGAAGATATTCCAGCGTTTTCTTTTGTGTTTGATTTGTGGTTCTATTTGTTAATGGTTAGTTCTGTCAGTTGGCTCTTGATAGCTTCTAAGTCCGTGCCAGCCTGGAGGAGGGCAGCAGCAGTATAGGCTCCTTCAACGATTGGGACAGAATTAATAATGATTTCCTTGTCCGTAAAGTCTGCCACCATTTCTAGGTTCATCTTGGCAGAGCCTAGGTCAAAGAAGGCCAGGAGGGTGTCCTTGTCATTTTGCTCAACGACTGCCTGAACCTGGTCGAAGGAGGTACCGATGCTACCATCTTCTGTCCCGCCGATATAGGTGATAGAGATGTCCTTAGCAACCTCGGAAATCAGGTCAAGGACCCCCTGGGCAATATTTTTGGAATGGGAGACGACAACGATTCCAATATCAGACATTTAGGTACCTCCAACTTCTAAGAGAGCCTTGAAAAGTAGGCCAGAAGAAGAGGAGCCTGGGTCAATATGACCGATGGAACGCTCACCCACATAGGAGGCCCGTCCCTTGGTGGCTTTCATGTCCTTGCTGGCTTGAACCAGCTGGTCAATGATTGCTGCATTTAACTTATTTTCTTTAAGTGCGTCCAGAACGCCGGCCCAGACATCCACCATGGTTTTTTCATTGGTCGTGGCCTTGCCTCGTTTTTGAATCATCTCGAGGCCAGCTTCAATCAGACCAGGCAAATCAACTCCGGCCTGTTCTGCCTTGGTCATACCCATAAAGGCAGAACCGTAGAGGGGACCGGATGCTCCCCCGACCTTGCTTAATAATTGCATGGAGACCAGTTTGAAGAGGTCAGCAGTAGTAGCAGGCTCAGACTGGTCCAGAGCTCCCATAACGGCAGCCATCCCCCGAGCCATATTGCTTCCGTGGTCGCCATCGCCAATCGGGGTGTCCAATTCTGATAGGTAATCTTTGTTTTCTTGGATTTTGTCATTGAAGCTTGTCATCCAAGCCTTGGCAATCTTTATGTCCATGATAGGCTTCCTTCCTAATAATTCCTTACACCTAAATTTTACCAGGCAATAGTAGTTACAGGGCTTTCCAGAGCTGCTTGCCAACTGTCCTCTTCTAATTTGATGAGGGTCAGGGATAGGCCAGCCATATCCAGCGAGGTCATATAATTGCCTAATTTCTTATAACTAATCTCCAAGCCCTTTTCTTGCAGGAGACTAGCCACATCATTAGCAAAGATGTACTGTTCCATGAGTGGGGTTGCTCCCATACCATTGATGAGGATGCAGAACTTATCACCAGTCTTAGCTTGGAAGGAGTCGGTCAATTTCGTTACCAATTCCTTGGCCAATTCCTTGGAAGTCCGCATTTTTTCCCGGCGGTAACCAGGTTCACTATGGATACCAATGCCAAATTCAATCTCATCATCGGCTAGAACAAAACCAGGTTTGCCGACTTCGGGAACAGTAGCCCCGCTTAGAGCCAAACCGACGGTATGAATATTTTTGCCCAGCTTATCAGCTAAAGTCTTGATTTCTTCTAAAGATTGGCCTGAGCGAGCGGCTTCTCCTAAAATTTTATGAACGAGAATGGTACCTGCGACGCCCCGACGGCCTTGGGTGTAGAGGCTGTCTTCAACGGCAATGTCATCATCGACAATAACGCTAGCCACCTGAATACCTTCCATCTCGGCCATATCTTGGGCCATTTCAAAATTCATGACATCACCAGAATAATTCTTGATAACCATGAAGACCCCAGCACCCTCATCGGCTTCCTTAATGGCTTGGAAGACTTGGTCAGGAGTAGGAGAAGTAAAGACCGCTCCGCAAACAGCAGCTGACAACATGCCTTGACCGACAAAGCCAGCATGAGAAGGTTCATGTCCGCTACCCCCGCCAGAGATGAGGCCAACCTTGCCAGTTTTTTCTGCATTTCTAGCAATGATGTCAAATCCTTCGACTCGATGAACTAAGTCGCTATGAACGTAAGCTAAGCCGTCCAGCATTTCTGTCACGACATCGCTTGCCCGATTGATAATTTTTTTCATGAGAATGCCTCCCTTTAAACTGAAATGAGTGTGAATAGGAATTCTAAATACTAGTCTAGTCCGATTACCTGACTGATATTGTGAATTCGTTTACATTCTTACTTTCATTATAGAGTCTAATTAGAATCTAGGCAAGAATTAGCTGTAAGTCTGGGATTTCTTGGTAGGAAAAAGTGGAGACTAGGCTGGTCTCATAGTCGATTTCCTTTAGGCTGAGAGGGATCTAGCAGTTTGTTGCAAGGTCTGGGTGAACTTGCTGACCAAATTCATCCGCTCCCTCACCTGGTAGGCTGACTTGGCTTGCTCGTCCAGCTCCCACCTTGCTTTTTAGGGGCTGACTTGCTATAATAACTTAAGATTTAGCTGATTTAAATCATTGAATTTCAGCTTTACAAGATACATAAAAATGATTAAAAGGAGATTTACCCATGGGACGTAAATGGGCTAATATTGTTGCCAAGAAAACAGCTAAAGATGGTGCTAACTCGAAGGTTTACGCTAAGTTTGGGGTTGAAATTTATGCGGCTGCCAAGCAAGGCGACCCTGATCCAGAATCTAACTCAGCCTTGAAATTCGTTTTGGAAAGGGCGAAGCAAGCGCAAGTACCAAAACACGTTATCGATAAGGCTATTGACAAGGCAAAGGGGAATACCGATGAAACTTTTGTTGAAGGGCGTTACGAAGGCTTTGGGCCAAATGGCTCGATGATTATTGTTGATACCCTGACTTCCAATGTCAATCGGACAGCGGCCAATGTTCGTTCAGCCTTCGGGAAGAACGGCGGAAACATGGGTGCTTCTGGTTCTGTTTCTTATATGTTTGACCGCAAGGGTGTCATTGTTTTCAAGGGTGAAGATGCCGATAGCATCTTTGAACAACTCTTGGAAGCTGATGTTGATATCGATGATGTCGAAGCAGAAGATGGGTCAATCACAGTTTATACTGCACCAACTGATCTCCACAAGGGAATGGAAGCCCTGCGGGCCAACGGTGTGGAAGAATTCCAAGTTACCGAATTAGAAATGATTCCGCAATCTGAAGTTCAACTGTCTGGCGAAGATTTAGAAGTCTTCCAAGGCTTGATTGATGTCCTGGAAGATGACGAGGACGTCCAAAAGGTCTACCACAATGTAGATTTGGGGGAATAAGATTAATCAAAAAAGGCTGGGTTTTCCCAGCTTTTTTCAATGAAAAAAGACCTCAGTATGGGTCTTTTTAATGTCTATTACTCCTGTCTTATCAATACTTCGTTATTTTTTCAATCTGGCAGTTACCATTTCTTTTAGACTAAAAATTACTAGAATTAAAGTAATAGTCCAAGCAACACGTGTCGCTAGTAGGAGATTATTAGGCCAGAGATTTAAGCAGGTTGCACCTATCGCTGAACCACTTGCAATAGCAACATTTTGGGCCATCCGTTGTAGTGCTCCTGCACTACCTTGCATTTCTATAGGACTTGCTTGCATGATGCTAGCGATATTAGCAGGCTGGAAGTAGCCACCGCCAATACCATAAATGAATAGACCTAAGGTTAGAAGGAAGTAGGGCCACTTCGGGGTCAGTAGCAGCAGGAAAATCAAGGATAGACAGATGATACCTAATCCTAATCGACTAAAGAATATATTTTTACTTCCATCGTTTAATTTTCCAGAAACTCGTGAAAATATTACCAGGCTGGCTGGAGCACCTAAAACAAGGAAGCCCGTGAGGCCAAATCCTAAATGGTAGAGCTGTTCGAAGATAAAGGGAGGTAGCAAAAATATTACAGCTGATGCGAAACCGAATGCGATGGTCTGCAATAAATAAGATGACAATTTGGAGTTAGCTCTTACTTCCTTAACGTTTATAAGTGGGTTGGTCTTTTTTAATTCAAAGCGGTAAAATAACCAGCCGATTAATAGACTAATGACGATTAAGACAAGACTAATCACTAATAGCCTAGGCCTGCTTAATAATGACAGTCCTAATAAAAGGAAAATTAACATTACGGCATTGATAATTGTGCCAAGTCTATCTAACTTTTGATTAGTAGTATTCTCGGCTATTCTTTTAAGAAGATAGTGGTTAAAAATGATGGCGATGATTGCAAAGGGGACATTAATCCAGAAAATAAAGTGCCAGATGTTTAAGGAGAGTAAGATTCCTCCTAGAGATGGACCCAATACGGGACCAAGCCCTATCATAACTCCTAAAACACTGATGGAACTATTTTTATTCTCTTCTGAGACTAAGGTTGTAATTAAAGCAGTGGATGTAGCTTGCAAGGCAGCGGTTCCGATTCCTTGGATAACACGGCCAGCAATCAGCCAACCAATACTGTTTGCAAAGCCACAAAAGAGTGAACTAAGTCCAAAGAGAATAAATCCAAGGTAAGAAATCTTCAATTTTCCAAATTTATCACTAAAGATACCCAAGGGGAGAATAAAGATAGCTAAGTCTAAAGAGTAGCCTGTAACTGCGATGGCTGTAATATTAGTTGTTGTTTGAAAATGCACCTTTAAAAAAGATAAGGCCACATTTATAATACCTGTATCCAAGGTTGACAAGAGCATTCCAAGACCAGCAATAGTAGTTATTAGTGAGTCTCTTAATCTGCTACTCATTGTTTTTTACCTCCTCGTTTTCATTAGCTTCGGCACTATATCTTGAATAGTTACTATCGTGTATCATATAACCTAACTCCTTTTCTAAAAATTATAGACATGATACAATGTATGGAAATGATAATCAATCGATTCTAGGAATTTCGAATCGAAAGGAGAGCTTACTAAATGGCCATAACTATTCGGTTTAGTAATTACGCTATTAAGACTGATGAAACTCTGACTCAAAGGGTACAATTTGTCTATTCTCCTCTCAATGAACTCTTTAGAAGCCTGCATGTTTTATTAAATCCACGTCATCATGGTACCAATATCGATTGGGCAATTAAAACTCAGGAAAAATTGACAGATGATTTTTATGAAAGTCTTCACTATTTTCAACCTCTTTACGAACTAGGTGTTTCTCCAATTTTATTATGCAATTTTCGGTATCATGCTACGACACTTGATGAAGAAATACAATGTTTAAGAAAATTTCTTATTGAACTACCTACCTTTAAGTTGATTGAGCAATTAGAAAAAGTAGCCAATGAGCGAGAGAATTCCTTTATTCCCAAATTGGCAAAAGGTCTAGAGTGGAAAGATTTTTCTCTAAACAAGGATAAGCAGTTAATTAACGATTTAAAGACTGATGCATCTGGAGTTTATCAACGACTTTTTAACTTTATTGATTGGTATAGACGAGAAATATATGACGATACATGGACCGAAAAATCACTCCAACAGAAACTATTAGCTGAGATTCGAAAGCAATCCTTATTCTTAAGAAAGCACGGTTTAGTTGAAATGTTTAATCATTTACAAGTGGATCGTATAAAGTGGAAAAAGGATAATCTGGTTATTATTAAGCCCTTTGATCAAAAGATTCAGCTGAAAGATACCGATTCTATCATGTTACTTCCTAGTTATTTTATTTGGCCACATTTGTTTGTTGAGACTTTTGAACAAGGAATTGCTATTACCTACGATATTACAGAACAGTCCGATTACTATGATTCAACGCCAGAAGAATTAGTAACTATTTTTAAAGCTTTAAGTGATCCAATACGACTACAAATTATGAATTATGTGATAAAGAAACCTAGTACCACCCAGTCCTTGGCACAAATCCTGTCATTAAGTAATTCGAGTGTTTCTAGGCATTTGCAAATTTTGAAGGAAGCGAACTTGTTGAAAACTAAGAAATCAAAGAAATTTGTCCTTTACGAACCAACGGAATTAGTAACACAATTGATGCCTGATTTCTATCAGTTTTTCAAGAATTAACTAAAGGTGGTGAATGTTTTGTCAGTATCACAAATTGAATCAATATTGTCGGGAAAATTATTTTTAACTAAGATTGAAATTGAGAGAACCTTAGGCCGTTCTTTGTCAGATGAAGAAAACAGTTTTTTAGAGAGTAGCCCCGAAATAATAGTATTTCCTTTTTATGGGAGAAATTATTATAAACTAGATAATGAATTGATTTCCTTAACGGTAGAAGGGAAAAGGGCTATTTCACTTTTGGCTAATCGTTCTCAAGCTATTAAGCTTGGACAGGCAAGAACCTGTTTGCATCATTTAGCAGGAAAATCAGGTGTCTCAATATTGAAAGAATTAATAGAAAGTGGACTAGTCAAAAAGGAAACGCCTATTAATTATTGCTTAACCCCAAATGGTATTAGTTCAATGCAAAAGTGGCTAGGTTTTAAGCCAAGTTCAGAAATTAAATTGTGTCTAGATTTTTCAGAAAGAGAATTTCATATTGGAGGAGCATTAGGAAGAAGAATATTAGAAAGACTGGTTCACGAAGGTAAATGCCAGTTAACACAGCAAAGATTAGTTAATTTAAAAACTAGTTCTGATAAACTAATGACAAATATTTATAAATAGCTTTTCTCCTTCAAAGTAAAAAATCATTTGAAAAAATCCATGAAAATATTGAAACCGTTCTCAAAAAAGTGGTATAATAGGGCCAAGAAGATGAAATGTGGAGTTTTCTTCCATACCATTTAGAAAATAAGTGAGGTTGACTGATTATGGCTGTTAGAGATTTTATGACTCGGAAGGTTGTCTACGTATCGCCTGAGACAACGGTTGCCCATGCAGCGGATGTTATGCGAGAACAAGGCTTGCGTCGTCTGCCTGTTATTGAAAATGACAAATTGGTGGGGATTGTGACCGCTGGGACCATGGCTGAAAATAGTCCTTCTAAGGCGACCAGCTTATCCATCTATGAAATGAACTATTTGCTCAATAAGACCAAAATCCGTGATATTATGATTAAGGATGTGGTGACTGTCTCGCCTTTTGCTAGCGTAGAAGACGCCATTTATCTGATGATGACCCACAAGGTTGGCGTTTTGCCTGTCGAAGAAAATGGTGTCGTTTCAGGTATCATTACGGATAAGGATGTCTTCCGGACCTTCCTAGAAGTCTCCGGTTACGGTGAAGAAGGCGTGCGGGTTCGGATTCTGGCTGATGATAGTGTCGGCGTTCTGGAAAAGATTGTCAGCACTATTGCCAAGGAAGGCCTCAATATTCGCCGGACTGTTATTGCAGGAGCCAAGCATGGCCAAGTTGTTAATGAAATCCAAATTGACGGGAAGGTGGACATCGCTGATCTCAAAGCGAAACTAGAAGCAGCTGGCCTAACTGTTGACGATATTCAAGAAACTCATGCCAAGGCACTGTTTTAGGATTGGCTAACTGCTGAGTTTGAAGTCTTGCTCCGCTCAGGGTTAGGCATTAAATCAGTAAATTATGTGATTATTTTTGGGGACTGGTGGGAGCAATCTCACCAGTTTTTTGGTAAAATAAAAGTACTATGGAAAATCTGAACACGCAAAATCAAGGGCATTTAATCACCCTCGAGGGACCTGATGGGGCTGGTAAAACCAGCGTTCTCGAAAAATTGGTTCCCTTACTAGAAGATCAAGGTTATCCAGTGGTGACTACTCGGGAACCTGGTGGGGTGGCCATTGCTGAGAGTATCCGCGAGGTCATTTTAGATGTCAATAATACGGCTATGGATGAAAAGACCGAGCTCTTGCTCTATATTGCAGCACGCAGACAACATCTGGTCGAAAAGGTCCTGCCGGCTCTGGCCCAAGGCAAGCTGGTTTTGGTGGATCGCTTTATTGATAGCTCGGTGGCCTATCAGGGCTATGGGCGAGGTCTGTCAGTTGCTGATATTAGCTGGCTCAACGACTATGCTATCGAGGAGACCAAGCCTGAGTTGACCCTACTCTTTGACCTTCCCTCTGAGGTTGGTCTGGCTCGGATTGAACAGGCTGAGGTTCGGGAAGTTAATCGTTTGGATTTGGAAAAATTGGACATGCACCAACGCGTGCGGCAGGGCTATTTGGAGCTAGCCAAGAGTCAGCCTGAGCGAATCAAGGTCATTGATGCGGCCCAAGAGTTAGAAAAGGTGGTTGCGGATGCTCTTTCGACTATCCAGCTGGCACTGGCAAAGGACTAAGGATGGATTTAGCAGACTTACAACCCAAGATTTTTCAGGAATTTCATCACATCTTGCAGGCGGACAGGCTCAGCCACGCCTACCTTTTCTCAGGGAATTTTGCCAGCTATGAGATGGCAATCTTTTTGGCTCAAAGTCAATTTTGTGAAGACTCGCAGAATAGTCTCCCCTGTGGGCATTGTCGGGAATGTCGTTTAATTGCTGAACGGGATTTTTCTGATGTCAAGGTGATTGAGCCCCAGGGTAATGTTATCAAGACAGATACGATTCGTGAGCTCCTGCGAGATTTTACCCGTTCTGGTTTTGAGGGTCAGTCTCAAGTCTTTATTATCCGAGATGCTGACAAGATGCATGTCAACGCGGCCAACAGTCTCCTGAAATTTATTGAGGAACCTCAGTCTTCCTCCTACATGATTCTCCTGACTTCCGATGAGAGTAAGGTCCTACCGACCATTAGGAGTCGTTGTCAGATTTTTCGTTTTCCTAAAAATCAAGCCTATCTAGAAAATCTCCTGCAGGAAAAGGGTCTCTTGAAAAGTAAGGCTGGCCTGATTGCAGCGGTGGCCGATGATGAGGCTTCGGCCTTGGCCCTGGCAGATATGGCTAAATTTGATGACCTCTGTCGCAGTTTGGAGAAGTTTATTGCTGGCTTGGATCAGGCTCCCGACCAGGCCTTCTTGCAGGTGACTCATCTGGCTAGCCTAGCGACTGATAAGGCGGAACAGGATTTGGCCTTTAATCTTTTACTGGTCCTGCTGGGACGAAAGCAAGTGCCAGGTCAGGTCACTAAGGTCTATCAGGCTAGACAGATGTGGCTTAGTAATGTCAGCTTTCAAAATGTCTTAGAATATATGGTGTTAAAATGACAGAAGTAATAGGGGTAAAATATGAGGAAAATGACCTCCTTTCCTATGTTTTGCCAGATCAAGCTTATGAAAAAAATGATTTAGTCGTGGTTCCCCTGCGAAAGGGCAACCGTCTGGCTCAGGTCGTTCAGGCCAATCAGGACCTGGATGATAAGGTCTTACCTGCTCAAGTGGATAGGGTCCTGGGACCGGCCCGTCAGCAGGATCTAGAGCAACATCGGGCTAATCAGGTCTTCGCCCAGGACAATATGACGGCGGTCAAGGATATGATTGCCAACCGTAATCTGAAGATGAAGTTGGTTAGTATTGCCTTCCCGCTGGATCGCAGTCATGTCTTCATTTCTTTTACGGCTGAGCACCGGGTGGACTTCCGCCAGTTGCTCAAGGACTTGGCGGGTTATTTCCGAGCTAGGATTGAATTGCGGCAGATCAATACCCGAGATGAGGCCAAGATTTTTGGTGGTCTAGGTCCCTGTGGTCGCCCGCTTTGTTGCTCTAGTTTCCTAGGAGATTTTCCACCCGTTTCGATTAAGATGGTCAAAAACCAGGGACTTTCCCTAAATACTGGAAAAACAACAGGTCTTTGTGGCCGTCTGCTCTGCTGTCTCAGCTTTGAGGATGACTTTTACCGAGAAGCCAAGCAGAAGTTTCCTGATTTTGGTAGTCCGGTGGAAACGGCGGAAGGTAGCGGAACCGTGGCAGGTATGGACGTCTTTGCTGAAACGGTCAAGGTCCGTTTTGAAGACCGGGCCAGCCTATTGACCTATAGTTTGGAGGAGATTAGTTTACATGGATAAAAATGAACTCTTTACTGCCTTCGACGATGTTTCCAACAATTTAATGGAAAATTTTGCCCAGGTCGAATTGATGAAGAAAAAAATGCAGGAAATCATGGAGGAAAATTCCCAGCTGCGTTTGGAGAATGCCAAGCTGCGAGAACGCCTGTCTGACGTGGATGAGAAGATGCCAGCCAAGTCCTCCAGTCAGGGACGAGGGAATTTGGAGTCCATCTATGAGGATGGCTTTCATGTCTGCAACAATGACTATGGCAAACGCCGGGATGACAATGAGGACTGTCTCTTTTGTATGGAGCTATTGAACAGGGAGTAAGGCATGCAGCTGCAAAAATCTTTTAAGGGAGAAGAAAAGACTGGGAAGCTCTATCTGGTTCCGACCCCAATCGGTAATCTGCAGGACATGACCTACCGTTCGGTGGAAATTCTCAAGGCTGTCGATTTTATCTGTGCGGAGGATACCAGAAATACTGGCCTCCTGCTCAAGCACTTCCAAATTCCTAGCAAGCAGATTTCCTTTCATGAGCACAATGCCTATGAGAAGATTCCTGACCTCCTAGATTTGCTCTTGGCTGGAAAAAATCTAGCCCAGGTTTCTGATGCCGGTCTGCCCTCTATCTCTGACCCTGGCCATGATTTGGTTCTAGCAGCGATTAAAGAAGATATCCCTGTCATTGCCCTACCAGGAGCATCGGCTGGGATTACGGCTTTGATTGCTAGTGGTCTGGCCCCCCAGCCCCATATTTTTTATGGCTTTCTTCCTCGTAAGAAGGGGCAACAGTTAGAATTCTTCCAACAAAAATTGGCCTACCCTGAAACCCAAATCTTTTACGAATCGCCCTATCGGCTGGTTGATACCCTGACCAATATGCGGTCGGTCTATGGGGACCGTCAGGTGGTACTGGTGCGAGAGTTGACCAAGATTTATGAGGAATATCAGCGGGGCTCTATTTCTGACCTTCTGGCCTATTTGGCGGACAATCCTGCCAAGGGGGAATGCCTTCTGGTGGTGGCAGGTAGCAGTGGCCAGGAAGAAAGTCTAGCTGAGCTTGAAGATTCGGACCTCAAGGCTCTGGTAGAAACAGCCATTGCCCAAGGATCCAAGCCTAATCAGGCCATCAAACAAGTCGCTAAAGACCATGGCCTCACCCGCCAGGCCCTTTATAATATTTACCACGACTTATAATGAGTTTTATTAAATATGAGCAAGCATCTCTTTGGAGGTGCTTTTTTGATCCTTTTGGGAGTTTGAGATAGAGTGAAAAGTCGAGGCTATGTCAGAAAACCTAACATAAAATTCGGATTTTCTGATATTTTTTACAAATTTTCCAAGAAAACGTTGACAAATTTATTTTATGATGTTATATTTCATGACATAACTAACGAAAACGGAAAGGACTTGTCTATGGATTCTGGTAGTATTGCTTTTATCATGATTTGTTCGGCCTTGGTCATGTTGATGTCCTTCGGTCTGGCCTTCTTTTATGGGGGTCTTGGTCGGCGGAAAAACGTCATCAACACTATGATGATGGCCGTTATTCCACTAGGCATGACATCTCTCTTTTGGGTTTTGGCAGGTTACTCTCTAGCCTTTGGCGGCAAGGGAAGTCTGATCGGAAATTTCAGTCATCTTTTCTTATCAGGAGTATCCGAAAGTCACAGTAGTCGTGGCCTCGCAGTGCCAGATATGCTCTTTGCAGCTTTTCAAATGATGTTTCCAGCGGTTACTGCAGCAATTTTAACAGGAGCTGTTGCAGGTCGCATGCGGTTTAAAGCCTTGCTGCTTTTTCTGGTCGCTTGGATGTTTCTAGTTTATTATCCCTTTGCCCACATGGTTTGGGATGATGGTCTGCTGGCCAAGTGGGGAACAATTGACTTTGCAGGTGGTGATGTTGTCCATATTACTTCAGGGGTCTCGGGTCTGGTTCTGGCCATCGTTGTTGGCAAACGCAGAGATTTTAAACAGATGGACTATCGGCCTCACAATATTCCTTTTGTTCTTCTGGGAGCGGGTCTCTTGTGGTTCGGCTGGTTCGGTTTTAATGCTGGCTCTGCTCTCACTGCCAATGCTTTGGCGGTTCATGCTCTAGTGACCACCCACGTTTCTGCAGCCGCTGGTCTGATTTCTTGGATTAGCTTGGATTATTATTTTGCAGGAAAGCCCTCACTTGTTGGAGCTTCAACGGGTCTGGTGGCTGGTCTTGTCGCTATTACGCCTGGTGCTGGCTTTGTTCCCGTCTGGAGTGCCCTGCTGATTGGCCTTCTGGTCAGTCCAGTTTGCTACTTGGCCATTTCCATCATCAAGCATAAGTTTGAATACGACGATGCTCTTGATGCCTTTGGCTGTCACGGGATTGGTGGAATTTTCGGCGGACTTGCGACTGGTCTCTTTACTCAACCCAGCCTAGCTCTAGATGGTCATCATTTTGGCTTGGTTTATGGCAGTCCTAGTCTCTTTCTGGTGACCCTGGCAGCGATTCTGGTGACTGTTCTCTGGTCAGCCCTGGTTTCTTATCTGCTGATTCGCGTTATTGCTCACTTTATGCCCATTCGTGTCCAGGAGCGTGCCGAAGTCATTGGACTGGATGATAGTGAACATGAGGAAACAGCTTATCCTACCTTTATGGGCCTGGATGGTTAGATTATTAGAACGTTGAAAGTGCAAAGGTTTGTCAAGCTTGTTAATAGCTTCATTTAAGGAGGTCATCATGAAAAAAATTGAAGCGATTATTCGCCCAGATAAATTAGAGGATTTGAAAGAGCGATTGACGTCAACCGGTATGGCCAAGGGGCTCACAGTCAGCCAGGTCCTCGGTTATGGTAGTCAGAAGGGCTTTTCCGAAATTGTTCGGGGCCAAATTATTACCCCGACCCTCTTGGCCAAGGTGAAAGTAGAAGTCGTTGTTAAGGACGATGCCGTGGACACCATTGTCGATCTGGTATGTTCGGCTGTAGAAACGGGTGAAGTTGGCGATGGGAAAATTTTCGTTCTTCCGATTGAAGATGTTATCCGGATTCGTACCAAAGAGCGAGGTGGCGATGCCATCTAGGCATTTGTTTTAGGTAAGACAGCCTGAGGTCGAACGTGTGCAGGCTTTGGAGCCTGGTCTCGGCTCGGAAAAGTTGCCGAGAGCTGAACTTCAACCTAGCAAAGTTTCCGAGGGTTTGGTCTAGAATTAGCCAAAGTTTCGAGAAATTTGTTGTTGATTTGGTGCAAGCTGTCTTGCGGAAGGTTATGGATAAGAGAAGACCGATCAAGAAGGAGGGTTCTATGATTGAAAACTATAAGAAAAGCTTGAAAACACTGAGTGGTGATTTTGACTATTTCGACCTTGAGGCCGCTTGTCGAGCTCAAAATGTCGAGCTTGATAGGCTTCCCTACACCATTCGCATTCTCTTGGAAAGCCTTCTGCGTAAGGCTGATGGTCAGGATGTGACAGAGGCAGACATCAATAATCTCATTCATTATCAGGCAGGTCAGCCTCAAGGTGAAGTACCCTTTAAACCCAGCCGGGTCATCCTACAGGACTTCACTGGGGTTCCAGTCGTTGTTGACCTGGCTTCTATGCGGGATGCGGTGGTTAAAGGCGGGGGCAATCCCGATTTGATTAACCCGGAAATTCCGGTTGATTTGGTCATTGACCATAGCGTGCAGGTGGACGTTTTTGGCAAGCCCTCTGCCCTTGATGAGAATATTGCCCTCGAATTCACCCGCAATAATGAACGCTATGAGTTCCTCAAGTGGGCGGAAAATTCCTTTGACAATTATCGGGCGGTTCCACCTGCAACGGGAATTATTCACCAAGTTAATATTGAATTCCTCAGCCCGGTCATCATTGAAAAGGATGGTCAGCTTTACCCCGATTCCATGTTTGGAACCGATAGTCATACCACTATGATTAATGGTCTGGGCGTGCTCGGCTGGGGTGTCGGCGGTATCGAAGCTGAGGCTGCTATGTTAGGGGAAGCCTCTTATTTCCCAGTACCAGAGGTCGTCGGAGTTCGTTTGACAGGCCAGCTTCCCAAGCTGGCAACAGCAACCGACTTGGCCCTCAAGGTGACTAAGCTTTTGCGACAGGAAAATGTGGTTGGTAAATTTGTCGAATACTTTGGTCCAGGTCTCAAGTCCTTGAGCCTGGCTGAACGAGCTACTCTTGCCAATATGGCCCCTGAGTACGGAGCAACCTGTGGTTATTTCCCAATTGATGAGGAAACGCTCAATTATATGCGATTGACCAATCGCCCAGAAGATCATATCGCTCTGGCTGAAAGCTATGCCAAGGCCAATCATCTCTTTTACGATGAAAACAAGCAAGCCACCTATAGCAAGATTGTCGACATTGACCTAAGCACGGTTCAGCCGGCTATTTCGGGACCAAAACGGCCTCAGGATTTGATTGAGTTGTCCCAAGCCAAGCAAGAATTTCAGGCTAGCCTGGTCCGAGAAGTTGGCGTGCGGGGCTTTGGCATAGCAGAAGAAGAAATCGAGAAAAAGGCGACGGTCCATTTTGCGGATGGGGATGAAACCATCCAAACAGGGCATGTGGCTATCGCTGCCATTACTTCTTGCACCAATACCTCCAATCCCTATGTCCTATTGGCAGCAGGCCTCTTAGCCAAGAAGGCTGTTGAAAAGGGCTTGAGAGTTCCTAGGACCGTTAAAACCTCTCTGGCTCCGGGCTCCAAGGTCGTCACCGGCTACCTGAAAAATTCGGGACTGCAGGCCTATCTGGATCAGCTAGGTTTCAACCTAGTTGGCTATGGTTGTACCACTTGTATCGGAAATTCTGGAGATCTCCTGCCTGAGGTGGCAGAGGCCATTCGTCAGGAGGACTTGTTGGCTTCGGCGGTTCTCTCAGGAAATCGTAACTTTGAAGGGCGAATCAACCCTCTGGTCAAGGCGAATTTTCTGGCCAGCCCACCCCTAGTTGTGGCTTACGCCCTGGCTGGGACGACTAATATTGACTTGACCAGCGAGCCTCTTGGTTTTGATGGCAATGGCAGAGCTGTTTATCTTGAAGACATCATGCCAAGTCAGGAACAAGTGTCCGACTACGTTAATCGCTATGTCACTCGGGACCTTTTTGCCAAAGAATACAGTTCTGTCTTTAGTGATAGTCAGCGTTGGAACCAGATTGAGGTTGAAAAGGGCAAGAACTACGCTTGGAATCCCGCTTCGACTTATATCCAAAACCCGCCTTATTTTGACCAGCTCAAGGAAGATTTGACCATTGAGCCCCTCAAAAATCTGTCGGTCTTGGCTAAATTTGGTGATTCTGTCACCACCGATCATATTTCGCCTGCCGGGAATATTGCCCGCACCAGTCCAGCAGCTAAATATTTACAAGAACAAGGAGTGGACTACAAGGATTTCAATTCCTATGGTAGCCGTCGAGGCAATCACCAAGTCATGATGCGGGGGACTTTTGCCAATATCCGCATTAAAAATGAACTGGCTGACGGAAAAATTGGAGGCTGGACCAAATATCAAGGGCAAGTCATCCCGATTTACGATGCAGCCATGAATTATCAGCAGGCTGGAATAGCTAGTCTGGTCATCGCTGGCAAGGATTACGGCATGGGCTCCAGTCGGGACTGGGCAGCCAAGGGGGCCGGTCTTCTAGGGGTCAAGGCTGTTCTGGCAGAATCCTTTGAGCGAATTCACCGCTCGAATCTGGTCATGATGGGCATTCTTCCCCTACAATTTCTAGAGGGAGAAAATGCAGAGAGCCTAGGCCTGACAGGTTATGAAACCTATGATATTGACCTAGATGACCAAGTAACTGTCGGCCAAATCGTGACCGTCAAGGCTAAATCTGACCAGGGTAGCAAGGAATTTAAGGCTCGCCTACGCTTTGATGCCGATGCCGACATCCGTTATTACCGCTACGGAGGCATCCTACCAATGGTGGTCAAGAAGAAATTAGAAGCCCAGGCACTTGCTAGCGATTGACCTAGACCTCAATAGATAAAAAGTTACAAGGGAGGAAAATGATGACAGATAGTATGGGAATGAAGAATATGATAGCCAGCGATACAAGGATATCAGCCATTGAGCAGGACCGGCTCTCCTACGCCGGCTACAACATCTCTGAATTTATGGACAATAATGCTGGTTTTGAAGAAATTATCTACCTGCTGTGGAATCTTCATCTTCCCACTCGGGTGGAGCTCTCGCAGTTTGAAAAACGTCTGCGGTCTGAATATGCCATTTCCGATGCGGTGGAGCAATGTATTCTCATCCAATCTCGCCCCCACCTCCATCCCATGAGTGTCCTGCGGTCGACCGTTTCCCTCCTGGGGGTTTACAATGTCCATGCGGAAGAAGAGGATTGGCAGGACATCTATGCCCAGTCTATCCAAATTATGGCCAAGGTACCGACTATTATTGCCAGTTTTGCCCGCCTGCGTCGGGGGCTGACACCGATTGAACCCAGAGAAGATTTATCTTTTGCAGCTAATTTTCTTTATATGTTAAAGGGGCAGGAGCCGACTGAGCTGGAAGTGCGAGCCTTCAACAAGGCCCTGATTCTCCATGCTGATCATGAGTTTAATGCCTCAACCTTTGCGGCTCGTGTGACGGCCTCAACCTTGAGCGACCTTTATTCCTGCATCACGACAGCCGTCGGCACCCTCAAGGGAAAATTGCATGGTGGAGCCAATGAACGGGTCTTTGACATGCTCATGGATATTCGTCAGTCGGGTGATACGCATGGCTATCTACAAGAAAAATTAGATTCCAAGGAAAAAATCATGGGCTTTGGCCATCGGGTCTATAAAAAGGTTGACCCCCGTCAGAAGTATCTCAAGGAAATGGCCAAGGTCCTGACAGAAGGGGGAAAGGATGCTGATCTCTACCAACTTTCTCAGGAAGTCGAAGCCTTTATCCGCGACAAGAAGGGGCTGATTCCAAATGTCGATTTTTATTCCGCTACCGTTTATCATGCTCTAGGAATTGATAGTGATATTTTCACCTTGATTTTTGCTATGAGTCGGATGGCAGGCTGGATTGCTCATGTTCAAGAACAAAGGAAGAATAATAAGCTCATCCGCCCTCGCTCCCATTATGTTGGTCTCAAAAACTTGACCTATATCCCAATTAACAGGAGGTAGTCCCATGTCTGAAAAAATTTCTATAATAGATGGTCACTTGCAGGTGCCTGATTTTCCAGTCATTTCCTATATTGAGGGTGATGGAGTTGGCCAGGACATTTGGCCAGCTGTTCGTTCTATCCTGGATGCAGCAGTGGCTAAGGCCTATGCTGGCAAACGCCGGATTGACTGGCAGGAAGCTTTAGCAGGAGAGAAGGCTATCCGCCAAACAGGACAAGCCCTGCCCGAGCAAACCTTGTCTGCCATTAGGGAAAATCTCATTGCCATCAAGGGGCCTCTAGGGACCCCAGTTGGTCAAGGGAGACGCTCTCTCAATGTTGCCCTGCGACAAGAGCTGGACCTCTTTGCCTGTGTTCGCCCAGTTCGCTATTTCAAGGGCGTGCCTAGTCCTCTCAAGGAACCCGAAAAGACGGATATTACCATCTTTCGAGAAAACACCGAGGATATTTATGCTGGTATTGAGTGGGAGGTCGGCAGTCCCGAGGTCAAAAAGGTTATCAACTTTTTACAAGGAGAAATGGGCGTTCAGAAGATTCGTTTCCCGGAAACCTCGGCAATTGGCATCAAGCCGATTTCACGTGAAGGTAGTCAAAAGCTAATTCGCTCAGCCATTGATTATGCTTTGAAAAATGGCCTCAAGACCGTCACCCTAGTCCACAAGGGGAATATTCAAAAATTCACCGAAGGGGGCTTTCGCAAATGGGGCTATGAATTAGCCCAGCAGGACTATGCCCAAGAGCTAGCTGATGGCCGCCTGGTTATCAATGACATTATCGCTGATAACTTCCTGCAACAGATTTTGCTCCATCCAGAAAACTTCCAAGTGGTGGCTCTGACCAATCTCAATGGCGATTATGCCAGTGATGCCCTGGCTGCTCAGGTCGGGGGCATTGGTATCTCGCCAGGAGCCAATATCAATTATCAGACTGGGCAGGCCATTTTTGAAGCCACCCACGGAACGGCACCCGATATTGCTGGTCAGAACAAGGCTAATCCCTGTTCCATGCTTCTATCTGCCGTCATGATGTTGGACTATCTGGGCTGGAAGCAAGCCGCTGACCAGATTCGACTGGCTGTCGAAGCAACGATCCAAGCCAAAAAAGTAACCGCCGACTTTGCCCCTGCCATGGGCGTGGAAGCCCTCTCGACCAGCGACTTCGCCCAGAAGGTTATTGACAAGCTCTAGCCTCAAGTTGCTTGATGCAAAATATTAGCGAGGTTAGCACCTTTTATACGAAAACTTCCAAAAAGCACAAAAATCCCTCCCCATGATATAATCAAGGTGAAAAAATTTATTTAGATTGTTAGCTCGTCTCTAACAATCTTTTTTTGTTGGCAATAGTCTGTGTAAGTCAGATTGTTGCCAATCAAGAAATAAGCGAGTTTTAATAAGTAATGGGCAATGGCGATAGTGGCTTTCTGTGGTCCGCGTCTGGCTTGTAATTGATAAAGGCGTAGGGCAATTGGACTGTTTTTCTGTCGCCTAGCCGCATAGACCGCTTGGTAGAGACATTTCTTCAAGTAAGCATTACCGTGTCAAGTCTTACTACTACGCTTCTTGCCAGCACTCTCATTGTTACCGGGACAAAGCCCAGCCCAAGAAGCCAAGTGGCCAGGAGTCGGGAACTGCTCCATATCAATGCCAACTTCAGCGATAAAGACAGAGGCGGTTACCTTATCAATACCTGGAATACTATCCAAAATATCGAGTTGATGGTCATATTGGTTGAGGTAGATGTCAATTCGCTTTTCCAATACTTCATTTGTTGGGTGTAGAAATCGTAGATATCTAAAGATTGCTCTAACATAAAGCGATGATGCTCTGAGAAATATCCGTCTAAAGCTAACTGAAGTTGCGGAACCTTCTTCTTGAGAGAAGTAAAAACATTTTCTTTGATAATAGTGGGCGTTATCACTTCTCCATTAACTAAGAGGTTCATCAGGTTTCTTCCAGAAGCTCCCATAATATCCTCTATGTAAGTGGTCAATTTTATACCACCGGATTGAAGAATATTATGAATACGATTGACCTCTCTATTACGTGTTTCTACATGGTGTTTGCGTTGCCGTGTTAATTCCCGAAGTTCTTGAATGGTTTCACCAGGAACAAAACTCTTTGGTAGGAAACCAATTCGGGTAAGTTTGGCAATCCAATGGGCATCTTTCTTGTTAGTCTTTTGCCCTTTGATAGATTTCATGTGGACAGGATTAGCTAGAATTAACTCAAAGTCATTGACAAGGGCATGCCAAACAGGTTTCCAATAAACACCAGTACTTTCCATACCGACTGCCTGCACTTTCAAGGAGAGCAGGAAATCTCGACAAGCTGTTAAGCCAGCAGTGGTTGTATCAAAGCGTCTTTCCTCACGTTTTGGACGAGTCGTAGTGAGGGGACCGTGCAAGACACAGACCGCAATCATGGCTTGGTGGATATCAATACCAGCACAGGATTCGTAGAGAATATCCATGGTAGGACCTCCTTATAAGAAAATAAGAGAGCTTATCTACCTAATCGTGTTGTATTTTTATACTCATGCCTAAAGGCAATATTTTGGGGTGCTCGTAGGTAGAGTGGATTAGTTTGTCCCTCGGTAATGACAACCAATAAAGTACCAACCACAAAGCTCTCACTAGGATTATATACCTAATGAGGGCTTTGCGTCTTTGTTTTCATGTGTTTGTGGGTGAGGGCGAAGCCATCATGGCTGCCTGTCCCAGCCTCTGTGAAAACGTGGTGAATCTTATACTCTTTTAACTTCAAATCTAGCCATTTTCTGTCTTGGTGGTATTACATCTGCAGAATGAACAGTAATCTTGAACGGACTAAATAATTACAAAGTGATACTTTCGCCAAAGTGGTATTATTAGTGACGGTAAAACTGTCACTAATAACGGAAAATTCGAGACCTAAGACTCGAATTTTAGCAGTGGAACACCGATGGTGTTCGCTTGCGACCGCACTTTTTAAGAAAGTATCAAAAATGCTAACTTTGATTTTAACAGAGTATTGGTGCCAAAACCATTATTGAGCAGACTGGTGACTGATTCTGACTCTCTCGGCTTGCTATTTCAGAACGGGTTGCACCTCACTTACCTGCGTTACCTGGGGGAACAAGCTCCTCTTTTATGACAAGAAAAAACTACATATTCAATTTTCTCAATCTAAGAATATTCGGATTTCACTCAAAAATCGGAATCGTTTTCATGGAAATCTTTACAAAATTCAGACAATTGTGCTACAATAGGAGCATTAAAATTTTGGAGGTGTCGTTATGACTGTTTACAATTTCTCAGCAGGACCTGCTACCTTGCCTAAGCCCGTTCTGGAACAAGCTCGCGATGAGCTGCTTGATTATCAAGGCTCCGGAATGTCCGTGCTGGAAATGTCCCATCGCTCTCCAGAATTTGACAAGATTATTAAAGATGCGGAAAAACTCTTGCGGGAGCTGATGGCCATCCCTGATAACTACAAGGTACTATTCCTGCCAGGTGGGGGTTCTCTCCAATTTACCATGGTTCCCCTCAATCTTGCTCAAGGCAAGAAGGCCTATTATCTAGTCGGCGGTTCTTGGGGTAAGAAGGCCTATAATGCAGCGGTGCTCCTGTCTAAGACCGTTCCTTTTGAGCCAATTCTCCTAGCTTCCTCAGAGGATACGGTCTATGACCATGTTCCTGATTTTGACCCAGCCAGCATTGATAAGGATGCGGCCTATGTCCACATCACAACCAACAATACCATTGAAGGGACCTCTATCTATGACCTGCCCGACACCAATGGTGTGCCAATCGTGGCCGACATGTCTTCTAACATCCTGGCAGCCCGCTATAATGTCGAAGACTTTGCCCTCATTTATGCTGGAGCTCAAAAGAATATTGGCCCAGCAGGAGTGACCGTGGTTATTGTCAGAGAGGATTTCCTCAATGACCAACCTCAGCTATCAGCCATGCTGGACTATCGGATTCAAGCAGATTCCGGTTCCCTCTACAATACGCCACCAGCTTATAATATCTATATCGCTAAATTGGTCTTTGAATGGGTGAAAAACACCATCGGCGGTGTCGATAAGATGGCCCAAATCAATCGTGAAAAATCTGGCCTGCTCTACGATTATATTGAGCAATCAGATTTCTACACCAGCCCTGTCAAGAAGGTCGAGGATCGCTCCGTTACCAACATCCCATTTGTGACCCCAAGTAAGGACTTGGATGCTGAGTTTGTCGCTGAGGCTGATAAATTAGGCTTCAAGAATATCAAGGGTCACCGTAGCGTCGGCGGTATGCGGGCTAGTCTCTACAATGCCTTCCCAAGACAAGGCGTTTTGGATCTGATTGACTTTATGAAGGACTTTGAAGCCCGCCATCAATAAAAGTAGGAGTACCACCTTCACTTATATCTAAGGAGAATCATGGAAATTCGTTTAGCCTTTCCCAATGAAGTGGAAAGCATCATGACCATCATTGAAGATGCCAAAAACTACCTGGCTCAATCCGGTAGTGACCAGTGGCAGACTGGCTATCCGAGCCAAGAGGATATCTTCCAAGATGTCCTTCAAGGACGGGGTTGGGTTGGCCTAGAAGATGGTCAGCTTCTTGCCTATGCCGCCCTTATTGACGGTCATGAGCCTGCCTATGATAAGATTTACGATGGGAAGTGGGAGCACAATAATCATCGCTATCTCACCTTTCATCGCTTGGCCTTAGCAGACTCTGCCCGAGGCCAAGGCCTGGCTCAGACCTTCTTGCAGGGCCTGATTGAAGGTCAGGATGGACCAGATTTTCGCTGTGATACCCATGAGAAAAATAAGGCCATGCAACATATCCTAGAAAAGTTGGGCTTTCACTACTGTGGCAAGGTCGTCTACGAAGGCGAACGCTTGGCCTATCAAAAGATTAAGTCAAAGGCTGAAAAAGGCTTCTACCAAGAAGTGGACGAAGCTGACCACCACGCCCTTTAGGCCTAACTTCCTATCCTTTTCAAAGGGAGTTCAAGGAATAGAAGACCCAAGGTCAACAAGTGTCTAAAGTCGCTAGTCTCATACTCTATGAATTTCAAAACTAGTAATTTTCTGATTTAGTGCGATTATATTCGGAGCATGGATATTTGACTAATGCGACAGTTACAAGTGATACTTTCGCCAAAGTGGTATTCTTAGCAGCAATCGCAGATGTTGCTAAGAACGGGAATTTTGAGACCGGGGCTCAAAATTTAGCAATGAAACTTCGGTAGAAGTTTGCTTGCGTCCGCACTTTTTAACGACATTCCATTTTCAAAATCGATGCTATTTTGAAAATGGAATTAGTAAGGTAGCTAGGTAATTCGCCATAACGATTACCGTGGTTTATCAGTGGTTAAAAGCCACTGATAAACTTGCTACGTTAGAAAGTATCAAAAGTGTTAATTTTGGTTTTAATTGAGTCTTTGCTATCTGCTACTCAGAGTCTCAGATAGCTCTTTTCGTATAGAGTTCATAACAACAAATAAATTTTTAAGAGGAGTAACCTATGGTTTATAGTGTCAAAACCTTTAATAACATCAACCAGCTTGGTTTGAAGGAACTAGGCAATAAATTTCAAATTGACGGCGATTTGGCGGAAAATCCTGATGTCTATATTCTCCGCAGTCAAAATCTGCACGGCATGGAGTTTCCAGCCAAACTGAAAGCCATCGCTCGAGCCGGGGCGGGCACCAATAATATCCCCGTTGCGGATGCGACCGAAAATGGGGTCGTGGTTTTCAATACCCCAGGTGCCAATGCCAATGCCGTCAAAGAAGCTGTTGTCGCTGCCATGTTGCTATCTGCCAGGGATTATATCTCTGCCAATGCCTGGGTCAATACCCTTTCTGGTGACGAAGTTCCCAAACAAGTTGAAGCAGGTAAGAAGCAGTTTGCTGGTAGTGAAATTCGTGGCAAAACCCTTGGTGTCATCGGTCTTGGTGCCATCGGAGCTCGGATTGCCAACGATGCCCGCCGTCTAGGTATGTCCGTCATGGGTTATGACCCCTATGTCTCTATTGAAGCCGCTTGGAATATTTCCCATCATGTCAAGCGAGTTCAGGACATCAAGGAAATCTTTGCCAATGCCGACTACATTACCATCCATGTTCCTCTGACAGATGCCACTCGTGAGACCTTCAATGCCGATGCCTTTGCTCTCATGAATAAGGGAACGACCCTGATCAATTTTGCTCGGGGCGAGCTGGTCAATCACCAGGACCTATTTGAAGCCATTGAAACGGGCGTGGTCAAACGCTATATCACCGACTTTGGTGATGAAGACCTCCTCAATAAGGAAGGGATTACGGTTTTCCCTCACCTCGGTGGTTCGACCGCAGAAGCAGAGCTCAACTGTGCCAAGATGGCCAGTCAAGAAATTCGCCAGTTCATGGAAACCGGTGAAATTACCAACTCAGTCAATTTTCCAAATATGCACCAGGCCCTGGAAGCCCCTTACCGTATCACCCTGATTAATCGCAATGTCCCAAATATTGTGGCCCGGATTTCAACGGCAGTTTCTGAGGCTAATATCAATATCGCCAACATCCTCAACCGCTCTAAAGGCGACTATGCCTATACTCTGTTGGACCTAGACGAAAGCGACCGTGACAAGATTGATGAGCTGGTGGCCACCTTTGAAGCTAGTAAAAATATCATCAAGGTGCGTCTGATTCAAAAGCCCTGAATAAACAGACCAAACAGCATCCCCTAAAGATGCTGTTTTTTGATACAATAGGGATAATTTATTAGGAGGTATTAGGATGGATAAACAATCATTAAAAGCTTATCAAAAATCATTGGGAGATCGGTTTTACGCCCTCAGTTTTAAAGGTCAAGGAACCGGTTTTCTTGGAGCAAGCATTTTATATGTGGACAGCGAAACGGGTATTGAATATCTTTTTGTTGGGATGGGAGGCGGTAGTCTGACTCCACTGCTCAATCCTGATGGCAGTCCTAAAATCAATGAAAGATGGCGTAATGGCGAGCTATGATTGACAAGCAAATCTACCAGTCCCCTCTTGGCCCCATTTCTCTTCTAGCTGATGACCAGGACCTGCTGGGCTGCTGGTTTCTCGGTCAAAAATACTTTGAGCGAGGCTTTGAAAAGGAGCCTCTGGCGGAGGAGAACTCGCCAGTTTTAACCCAGGCTAAGTCCTGGCTAGATGCCTATTTTGCTGGTCAAAATCCTCAGCCTGCTGATTTTCTAGCTCCAAGAGGGACCACTTTTCAGAAGCAGGTCTGGCAGGTTCTAAGAGAAATTCCGACCGGTTCCAGTCTGACCTATGGCCAGATAGCAGAGCGTATAAACTGTCGCTCCGCCCAAGCTGTGGGCTCAGCTGTCGGCAAGAATCCCCTTAGTATCTTTATCCCCTGCCACCGAGTCCTAGGTTCTCAAGGCCAGCTGACTGGTTATGCTGGTGGTCTGGACAAGAAAGTCTGGTTGCTGGAGCACGAGGGCCATGTTATTAAATTGAGAAAATAAGGAAGGAAAGAAAAATGATTACTTTTTACCATTATCCTAAATGCACAACCTGCCAAAGAGCCAAAAAGGAGCTGGATGACTTAGGCATTTCCTACCAGGCCATTGACCTCAAGGAAAATCCACCGACTGCTCAAACTCTGGGAGAGCTCCTAGACTCATCCGATTACAAGCTCAAACAACTCTTTAACACCAGTGGTAACAGCTATCGGACCTTGGGTCTCAAGGATAAATTTGCCAGCCTAACTAGAGAAGAAGCACTGGACCTCCTAGCAGCTGATGGCATGCTGATCAAGCGTCCCCTCCTGGTCAAGGATGGTAAACTCCTCCAAGTCGGCCATCGGAAGTCGTATAGGGAGTTGGGGTTGAAATAAATAAGCCCATCTCGGCTAAACTGAGATGGGTATTTATATAATAATTTACTTTAGCCTCCTTATATTGAAACTCGTAACACCATTAGACCTTTCTTTCCGTATAAATTGTCAGAGGGAGACATAAAAGTAGTAAAATCATTCCAGTCAGATAAACGTGTGAAAATGCCCTACTTAATTCATGATTTTTTGTTTTTACAATATGATTGAAAACACTTGATAGTTCATCTTTTTGAGCTAGTAATTTAATAGCCGTCGTGACTTTTGTTTGTCCCTGTCCCAGTTGCCTTAAGCTTGTTTTAACTGGCATTAGCTGAGAAGGTAGAACTTCATTTAGGGTGTTTGTGCCTTTTTCGAGCTTAGTCATTGCATCATAAAGTTTTCTATGATCTGACCCTTTCTTTGGAATAGGTAGGTTACTATCTTTCTTGGCTTCTTGTTTGATAGGCTTAATCATGCTATTCTTTTGGGTTGAAATTTTTGAGTTGGAATCAGAAGTCTTGAAGGCTTTCTTAATTTCCTTTTTAGCGACTGATTTTACTTGCGATGAAATTTGACTCCTATTAATTTGGTGATACGCATCGCTTCTAATCGTATTTTTAGCTGTATTGACATTAGCACTTAGAAGCGAGACTAGGATAGCCATACCCAAAGCTTGACCAATATAACGGGCGGCATTAACAATTCCTGAGCCAATTCCTGTTTTATTGACTGGTAAATATTTTACTGAAGTTGTGAGTGCCATTGCCATAAAGCCAAGACCAAAGCCAATAATAACATTACAAGCTATGATGAAGTCTTTAGTTGTCTCATATTGAATACAGCTTAGCATTGCTAGTCCACCAGCCGTGATTGCTATGCCAATCCCTATCAATAATTTGCTGGAATTTTTTTGATATAATTTAGTTGCTAGAGGCATACCTATAGCGATAGCTAATGAGGCTGGTACAATCAGATAGGCAGAGTGTAAGGCCGAATAGGAGTGAACATTTTGTAGGAAGTAATTTAGGATAAGTGACGGAATGATGATTGTAAATCCAAAAATTAAGTAAATTAGACTTGATGCTGAAAATGTTTTTTCTTTGAACAGTTGTAAATCAATAATTGGAGATTTTACAAATCGCTCAATGACTAATAGTATTGCCAAACTGATGGCACTTAGAATAAAGCTGGTGACAATAATTGGAGAAGACCATCCATAATCGTGTCCTTCTAATAGTCCAAATGTTACCCCAGCTAAACAGCTTGTTAAGAACAACATTCCAAACCAATCGATATGTTTAGAGACGCTTTTATCAAATGATTCACATGTTCCAAAAGCTATTAAAATAAGCGCAATTAGGGCAATGGGAATATTGATTCCAAAAATCCACCGATAGCTGGACAAATGAATGATTAGTCCGCCGATGACGGGTCCGCCAGCAGCGGCTAAAGCACTAAAAGCACCAATGATGGCAGTGACCTTACTTGTATTCTTTTTACCAAAGAGTTCAATTCCCATAGGTAGAACAATAGGTGTCAAAATAGCCCCACCGACTCCTTGGAAAAATCTATAAGAAATCAGGAGGGGGAGTGTATGAGCCGTCATACATGCGAATGAGAAGCCTCCAAAGAGTAGCACTCCAATCAACATTAATAGTTTTCGACCATAAATATCTGCTAATTTTGATACTGTGATAATAAATACGGCCATGGCTAGCACGTAGATAGTTGCTACCCAACTAGTATCTGTTAACCCAGTTTTTAAATCTTTCATGATGTCCGGCAAAGCGATGTTTACAATTGTTGCATCAAGTGCCCCCATAAACATGGCTAAAACAAGACCTGTAAATCCAAAAACTTTTCTTGTATTTGACATAAGTTATGCAATCCTTTCTATTTTACGGAATGACCAACCGTCTTCCCGTCTAAGGGAATAAAATTTAGAAATTATAGAGAAGAAAATCTAGAAATTCACATGTTCTTCTCTATAGTTTCTGCCAAAATGATACAATACAGGTTGGCTATTTACTATGACAGAAGTAAAGAAACTGTTCAATTAAGGAGAAAAAATGCAAAGACAAACAACCAGTGTTCAAGATATTAAAGAGGCCCTGACTAATCTCCTCTTGGTAAAAAAATATAATGATATTCGGGTCAATGACATTACGAAGAAGGCTGGTGTTAGCAGAGGAACCTTTTATCAACATTTTTTAGATAAAGATGATTTAGCTAATGAAATTGGCCTTGAGACGACTACCAAATTTCAAGAAATCCTCTCTGGGGGAAATCTGGATAATTACAAGAAAGTCATGGAAGTACTTATAGAAATCAAGAAAGATTATAAGCATTTTAAAGCCATTTATTCAGCCCAGCATCTTAATTTTTCAAAGATTGTTCAAGAACTAATGGAGAATATAATTTCTAAAAATATCACTTTACGAAATAGGATATTTCGACAAAGTGATATAAATAATCCAATTATTCTTAAAGTCTTTAGTGCTTCGTTTGAGCGTATCTTATCGGTATGGATTGAGCATGACTTTGTTGAACCACCTGAGAAGATAGCAGAAGTTATTATGAAGGTTGAAGAATTGTTCTGGGGAAAAACGCAGGACAAGTAAAGTATTTTCTTCAAGAGTTATTTCATAAGAAAAACACCCCAATCGTTAGATTTTTTGTCTAACTTTTGGGGTGCAGTTCACAATTGGGGCAGGAATTTTTAATAGCTTTTAGCAAAATGAGGCGAGAAGCGATATAAGGGTCGCGTTATTAATGCGGTTAAGGCCAAGGTCTGGCTTAGACCTCCTAGTAGCCGATGGCGTGGTTCCCTCCTAGTTAAGGACGGCAAACTCCTGCAAGTCGGACATCGTAAGTCTTATAAGGAGTTGGAACTAAATTAAATTTTTAGAATTAGTACGCGTTATTATCTTTTTCTAAGTTTTTATATTACCTTAGTTACAAACCTGAAAAATATGATACGATTGTTGTAATGAATAGTTAGGAGGAACTATAATGCTTGGCAAATCACTTGAACTAGGTGAACTTTATAGAGAATTGCGGATAGCTAGAGGGTTAAAGCAAAGAGATGTTGCTAGGGATAATTTATCTGTCTCCCAATTATCAAAGTTTGAAAATGGACAGTCTATGTTAGCAGCTGACAAACTTCTTTTAGCTATCCAGGGAATTCATATGACCTTTTCCGAGTTCAGCTATGCATTGACTCAATATCAGGAATCTGATTTATTTAAAATGGGTAAGAAACTAGTGGAGTTTCAGGCTAAAAAGGATATTGATAGCTTAAAAAAAATTTTAGCAGACTATCATAATGAAGAAACTTACGAGGTCTATAATCAACTTAACAAACTAGTTATTAAAGCTACTATCTATAGTTTAGATTCTAATTTAGAAATTACTAGCGAAGAAAAGGAATTTCTAACTTCGTACCTCTATGCTATCGAAGAGTGGACGGAGTATGAACTCTATCTTTTTGGTAATACCCTATTTATCTTATCGGATGATGATTTGATCTTCTTAGGTAAAGCATTTGTCGAACGAGATGAATTATATAGAGAGCTTCCGGAGCATAAGAGAAGGGCTGAGCTTGTATTAATCAATCTTATTTTAATCTTGGTAGAACATCGTAATATTTACCATGCTTCTTATTTTATTGAAAAACTTGAGGCACTATTATCTTATCAAGATATGTTCGCTAGGGTAGTCTTGATTTTTTTAAAAAAAGTAATGAACTATATTAAGGGTGAAACAACCGATTTATCAGAGGTGGATGCTTATATTAGTCTGGTTGAAAGTTTTGATAATCCTATACTGGTCATGTTTTTGAGGACGAATTTGAAACAGATTATAAAAGAAAATTAGTTTTAAAAAGAAAGGAGCCCTGAGTGTTGACCCAGAGCTCCTTTTTGGGAGAAGTGAAACAAGAAAGTAAAGTATTATCTTTCGCTTTGTTGATTATAGGAATGGTAACAACAAAAAAGGAAAACACGACAAAAGCGTAATTAGTTTTTTAAGCATATTAATTTATCCTCCTTATTCTTATTTTATTTTATATTTTACTAGTAAAAAGGAGTAAAACGAGAAATTCGCAAATATGAAAATAATAATTAAAAAAAAGTCAGATTTGCGAATATCTAAGAATCGATAAAAGAGGTGATACATTATTCATGTAAAATATTTGATCAAAATTTTACACTTTAAACTTAATAATTGTTGTTAGTGTATGTAAAGCTAGCTAATATTGCGCTAATAATAGTTATGGAAAGGAGAAACAGATGGTATCTTTGACTGAAAACGAACAAAATACTTTGGACGAGCTTACTCAGTTAGATTTAACAGTTCTTGATTTGGATGAATCTGAACTAGTATCTGCTGCAGCTGCTAGTAGTGGAAGTAGTAGTAGTTGTTCAATAAGTACGTGTGGTTCATCATCGTGCTGCGCCTAAATCGCTCAAAAGTGTTGGAGAGGTATAGTTTGATACGATCTCAACACTTTTGATTGTTGAATAAGGAGTAAGGAAAATATGAAAGAATTATATATTATTTTTGAGTCCTATGAAGACTTATTTCGAGTACAACAGAGATATTTCTTATCGAATTTTATTAATCAAGGAATGATTTTATTTTCAAAAAGTAGTACGAAAAAATCTTTAACCTTTGTTAGCGAAGATTGTAGAGAGTTTGACACACTATTGGGAATCAATCGGCAATGTACACGAGTAGATATATCTGATTTTAATTCAAAAATTTATTTTCCTTATTTTTTAGATACGGATTTCTTTGTAAAAAACTATAAATTATTTTTTCAAGGAGTAGTATCCCTTATTCAAGAGTCAGATTATTGGGACTTAGATACTGAACATAAACGATACTTGATAGAAGAGTTGCTATGTACAGTAGCTGATCAGCATGCTGACGGTGTTAGCCATGGATATTTGTCATTTTATTCTAACTATTTATATTATTTAAGCCAACTTAGAGCGATAGCTGATAAAAAAAGTTACCAGAAAATCAAAAAAAGAATTGAATTTGTAAGTGATTTAGATCGTGGCCATTTTAAGGAAGAACTTGTCACTTTTCCCAAATTGTCAAAAAATTTAGGAATGGTTAATAAGGAACTTGTAAAAAATGTTGAAAAACTGGACCTAAGGCAATTACCAAGTCCGTATGATTTTTTTAAGAATAGCAAAGTTCACCTTGAATACTCAGAATTTCACAAAAATGTATTTAGTAATCCTTTGCTATTGAAGAGATATAGCGATATTCACTTCGTATCTTATAGAATTATAATGGGATTCTTTTTTAAGGTTTTACCATTGTTAGGGATAAGTCTAAATGAGCGAAATCATATTCTCTATTTATTTGTTAGACATGTCGAAGAATATTTTAATGTTGATTGGAAGAAGCAGATAAATGAGAGCATAAAATGGGAGGAATGTAATGTTAATCCGAAGAGATAATAACAAACTTCTTTTGTTAGATAAAGCGAAATTATTGTCGGTCAAAGCAAATGATTTTAGCGAACATATAGTAGATAATAAGATTATTAAAATAGCTGACAATAAGAAAAAGAATTATGTAGAATTTGAGTCTTTTTATTGGGATGATAATTTTAGAGAAAACAGTTATTCTTTTTCAGAAAAACAAGATTTAATTAAAAAGTTAGAAATTAACATGGGCTCTTTGCTTACATATGAGGATATTTTGGATTCTAACAATTCTCAATATCCTCTATTTAATTTAAAATTTAACGACACCTTGCTGATTGGCCACAGTTTGCAAAATATTTATATTGATTATTTTATTCGTTTACTGGTCGGGGAAGTCTTAGAAGTAATTATTGATAAGTCTGATTTTGAACTCTACAAAAAAGCATTATTAGCTAATAATTATGAACCACCTGAAACTAACTATGGATCACGGAGCAAAAAATTTAATAATTTAGTGGAAAAGCAGGATTTTGATATTATCCTAAGCCGAAATTGTCAGAGAGCAGGAGAGTTTAAGATTGAAGGTATTATAAAGGGAAAAATGAAAATAGAGAAAATTACTCTATTTAATCAATTTGAATTTTTAGTTATTCGGGATGGTGAAAATTAATTATGGATTATCTCTTTGATAAAGATAAAATTAACTGGGAAAAACTAGATAACTGTGTAAAAGAGGCAGACGTCCTTGTTCCAGTACCAGATGCTTTTATTGGGTTCAAGAAAAGAAAGAATTTAAAGGAATCCGTTGAATATTTTAGAGAAAGCTTACAAAAGTTAGGAACTAATCATTGGATAAATTTCTTTTATGATGCAGATTTTACAGAGTTCAAAGAAGAAATAAAGAATCCTTTATTTCTAGATGTTGAACTAACAAAAGATATTTCTTTATTCTCTACTGAAGGACTTTTAATTGATTCCTTTAATCTTTTGAAGGAGGAATTCTCTGACGAACGGGAAGAAGTTGACTTTAACGAAGTATTAGATAATGGTAAGAATCAACTGTTATCAGAGTCTAATTACCGACTGGAATCTACATTTGAAATTGGAAAACAGGCAGAGGAGTTCTTAGAACATCATGTTTTGGGAAGCTATCACCTAGATCCGGCAGCTGCACCTTTTACAGGAGTATCGTTCGAATATAAGACGCCTAGCTATAGAAAATATAACTATGGATATGGACGAGCATTTGATTTTTTAACAGCTAAAAATATTGCCAGTCTTGAGGCAGTGGAACGTTTTGCATCAGAATTTTATGCTTTTAACTATAAAAATTTAGCAAAAAAATCGACTTATGAAGAATTAAAGACGGAGTACAACGTCTTGCCTGTAAGTGAGATCCCTCTTGAGGCTAATTCGAAAATCAATAATAATACTTCACTTTTTTGGCTGAAGGGACAAGATATTAAAAAAGATAAAGAAATTTTTATCCCAGAAGATTTGGTATATTATGGAAATTATCCAAGTAGAGAAGGTTATATGCGTAGACTGAATGACAGTTCAAATGGTGTAGCACTAGGATCAAATTATACTGAAACTATGATAAGTGCTCTTCTTGAGTTAATTGAGCGCCACAGTTTTTTAATGACGTGGTATGGTAAAGTTCCTGGAAAAAGATTAGTGGATTATGATGATCTAATAACAGATAAGGAAAGGAAGGTAGTTGATAAGATTGAAAAAATTGGAGCTAGAGTAAATTTATTTGAAATCTCGGTATTTAAAGGTGTTTATGTTGTGTGGGGACTTATAATGAATGATACTGATGGAGCTATCATTACCACCTACACTTCTGCTGGAGCTGGCTTCACTCTTTCGGAGGCAATTAGAGCAGCGCTTATGGAAGTGGCTGTGGGATATCTAGTACAAGGAAATACTCATGAGACGACTCCAGACTTGCCAAAAAAGATTCAAACAATGGATGATCATATTGATTTTTATGCCAACCCGCTGAGTAGAAAAGAATTTGACTTTATTGATAGGTTTCCGAAATATAAAATTATTAAACAAGAACCCAACTTATTAAAAATTTGTGGAACACAGGAGGAATTAGTGGAACATTTACTTAATGTAACGCTAAAGGGATATAAGAGAATTATTTTTGTAAATTTGACTTCTAAAGAGATGTCCTCACGGGGACTATACGTTGTTAAAGCTATTATCCCAGAATTTTTACCAATGACTTTTGGCGATGGGAATTTAAGAATTAACTTAGATTATATTAATAAATCAAGGGCGGAGTTGGGTCTGGATAAAATTTCATCCTATAGTTCTCGTCCACACCCTTTTCCTTAAATTAGGGAGGAATATTATGCAAACTATATGGAAGTCTTATCATGTTTTTATGTGGAATTATGAAGTCTTTGATGACTTTATTAGAGCGTTTTATAAGTTATTGACAAAACAACAGAAAGAAAATATTTTTTTTATTCGTTACTGGAAAGGTGGCCCTCACCTAAGGATTAGAATAAAAAAAGAAAATTCTGAGATAGTGCGTTCTCTGATTGAGGATGCATTACAAGTGATTTCTGAGCAGTATCCTGGGTTGAATAATATTACATTAAATAAAAATGATTTTTATGAAACAACTTTTATGGATGGCGAAAGTTTTGATTTAAAAAATCTTCCATGGTTCAAAAATCTTTCTATCGTTGAAATCCCCTATGTTAGAGAAGTAGAAAGGTATGGAGGAACTGACTTGATGGCTCAAACTGAAAGAATATTTTGTATGTCTTCAATCATTGTGAGTCATCTTATAAAGCGCCCACTATTACTAAGTCAGAAAATTGTAATTTTATATCGTACTGTTGAGTTAGTAGTAGAAAATATTTTAACTAGTCAAAATGATAAAATTCGATATTATTCAATGTCCAGTAGATTTTGGAAATCTCTAGAGAGAGTAGAAAGTATAGATATAGAGACTTCGGAAAAAATCTATCAAATTAGTCACAATCTAAATTTATTGAGCTTATTGTCAGAATTTATAAGTGGCTTAAAAGCGATTTATCTTGAAGTATTGAAGCAGGATCAAGAGTACGCAATGAGTGTTGTCATGTCACATTTGCATATGTTCGCGAATAGATTAGGAGTATCAATTGATACGGAACTGTCTTGTTATAATTATTTTAGAGAAAAGGAGAGATATGATGCTGTTGGATGATAGGTATTTTGTAAACAAAAAAAAGAATTATAACTACCTAGTTAAGCAGAATCTTCGTGATGCACAGAATTATAGTGGTTGGTTGATGAATTTTGCCCCGACTGGAAATTTAAATTTAAAATTTGAGACAGAAATTACAAACGTGACGAGAAGCAAGAACTATTGGGATATTGATACTTCAGCGATTAAATTTATAGATGATTTGAGTTATACTTTGGAAAATAGGTGTTCAACTCCAGTGGCTAATTTAGATAGCGAATGGAGCGAAGAAGAAGTACTGTTTCTTTTAAATAAATCAATTGGTAATGGGAAAAGGGGAAAAGTTTACCAAGATAGCTATATTCCACTACGAAACTATCCTTCAGGTGGTGCACAATATCCTATTAAACTATACCTTGTTATGAATAAAAATATTGATTTTTTTAAGTCTAGTAGGTCCTATGAAATCCATCCGGATTTAGGAATTATAACAGAGGTTGAAGTTGAGGACTGTAAATTCGAAGATATTTTTGCGATTTCTCACTTTAATAAAGAGACCAGTGAAGAAACTAAAAAATTATCATTTGCGATTATCATGAATATGAATTTGAAACATAGTTTTAAAAAATATAAATATTACTCTAAGCAACTGGCTATGCTTGAAGCTGGTCATATTGCTCAAAATTTACAGCTAGTCTCCACCGGCCTGGGGAAAAAATCGCTCCCTAATGGTGGGATACTGTCGGATTTCAGTAAGAAAATTATAGGTCTGGAAGGAAGTAAAGATGATATTGTTGTGTATGGGGTGACGTTTTAGATGAAACAAATTTATATTAATCCGTTTTATGATGTAATCATTAATTGTGACAAAGAGATCAATATAATTAATAAAGTATCAAATAGAATACTTTTTAAAGGAATCTCTGAAAAAAGCAATGGGGTTGAACAGCAAGAAAAAGTATTACTCAAGAAGATAGAGAAGCTTTTTTCAAAACATTTGATAGTCACAAAACAAGAGTATCAGTTTTTACTAGATTTAAAAAAATATGTTGACGATATTGACAATTCTATAAAAGAGGATGTTAAATTTTCCCATTTATTTGATGATTGGCTGTTTAGTACTCAATTAGATAAAGTAGAAATTTTGGACGGAGAGGTGCAAGTGAAGCGGTTGCTATCAAATGATAACGCTACGTATCAAGAAGCAATTCTTGAAATTAATCTAGAAACTGATTTGGACTACAACAAGTTGTTGCTTACCTTGAAACACTACAAATATGTATATATTTGTAGTGTTGGTGATTTTACAACGGTAGGGCCGTTTCTTGAACAAAGTCATTTGAAAATCGAAAATTTTTTTGAGATTTTTACTAACCAAGAAATTGATGAGAGCTTCATTGATAGTTCACTGGAGGCTGGTGTCAAACAGTTTGTGAATAACTTAGTTTACAATATGCTTGTTGAAAGAATTAGTAATTTTTTATTAGCGCAGTCCCCTTTTTACAATAGAAAGATTTATATTAAATCTAACAATAGGATAGAACTTGGAGAGGAATTGGCTCTGGTCTAATTGAATAGAATTATGGATATATTTGATTACGGAAGGCAGGTGTATCGGTTGCTTCACTCTATACCTGAGGGATCAGGACAAGAGTATAAAACTAGTCAGACTATTTCAAAACTTGTTGAAGCGATAGGAGGATATACCTTAGTGCACAATGGTAAGGAAGGGCTCGTTTATTCTAATTGTCACCCACAAACTTACATATTTGATCTTGCTTTTCGAGCGGAAATGGATGCAATCATACTACCTAATAATGATGCTTTCCATGGCTGTGGACATGATTTACACATGACTTCTTTAATACAATTAATGGCCTTCCTAAAGATTTTTCCATCAAGTCGAAAAATTTTATTTGTATTTCAGAGTTCTGAAGAAGCTGGGAATGGGGCCAAAAATATGGTCAATACTTTGAATCATAAAGGAGTTAGAGTAAATAAAATTATTGGTCTTCACAATGCACCAGATATTTTGGTAGAAGATTTAGCAATAAAAAAAAATGAAACCTTATCTAATAATTTTACTAATCGTTTAACGATTCAATTTTATGAAGAAGAACGGTATGATTATCATATGCCAAAAAATCCTTTGTCGAATTGGTCAGAGATTTATTCAAAAATAACTACTCTCTACAATCATTTATCTGGGGTATTATTTAGAATAGGTGAGTTTAGATCGAATGGCCAAACTGGAATACAGGCGGACGAACTTTCTTTTAGCCTATCAATTCGTTCTAATGAGCTTCCACTTAAAAGTTTGTACGAATTATTTGATGAGTTAGTAGTAGAAATCCAAGACCTTAATTATGTCAAACACTTATTTGTAGAAAACATTAATTATCACTGGCGGATTTATAATAGTCCAAAAATATATGAAATAATCAAAAATAATAGACTCTTTAATACCTTAGAGATTCCGGATAGTTTCACATCAGATGACTTTTGCTATTATGAAGGAATTGCACAAGAGATTTTCTATTTGTTTTTAGGTAGTTTTGAAAATGCTGTCGTTTCAAAAACACATACCAAAATATTTAGACCTAATCTAGATTTTCTCAATAATTCACTCAAGTTATATAAATTTTTATTGGAGGAAATGTAATGTATATCTTTTACAGACAAAATAGAAAATCAGTTAGTGACTTTATCAACTGCTTTTACGAAGGTGAGACTGACGATGTAATCAAACAATTGCAAGAAACAGATTACCGAATAAATGAGATTTCAAAGCAGCTAATAAATAATATTGACGATTATATATATAAAAATGAATTAAAGTATCCAGATGCAAAAGACTATCTGACAGTAAAAAGAAAAGTAAAGAGAAGAAAAGTATTAAAACAACAGTTTGAAAAAATTGCTGAAGAAATTCCATTTTATAATAGTCTGTTAGCGTTAAAGATAGAACTGGAAGAAAAGGTGAATAAAGCTTTAGAGAGTGATTATAAAAAACAAGTAACTGAATTTCCTAAGTTATTCTCTGAGGAAGAGTTACTTCTATTTAGAAATGAACATTTAAAATATAAGTTGATGAAACAGGGAAATATAAGCTTAAAGAAAAAAGACAGGATTTCTTTATATCATTATATTTCGCAGTTAAGTCTTAAAACAGGTGGAGTGGGGTTTGCAAATAGTATAGGCTGCTTCGAATTGGGAAATTCTACTCATCATATGAAGCCAAAACAAAACTATGTTGTTGATATCCATAACTATTTGTTAAACAGATTATATTTTAAAGTTTTAAAGGGAAATCTATCTAATTTTGTAGGAAGTTTTTTGGTTAATTTCAATTACGTTATTGATAGGAAAAAGAGTTTTGTATTATTTAAAGTCTTACTGGATGATCCTGATTCAAATATATTTCGCGGTAAAGAAAGAGAAGTTAAATTAGAATTGACTTCGCCTATCAAGTGGTTGTTAACGAAAGATAAAATCTCAATCCAAGGTTTGAATGAATATTTTGGTAATGATGAAATCATTCAATTACTTAATTATGGTATTTTACGATATGCTCATCTCAGACCCCGTGATGACTTTAGTTGGATTGATAACTTTGACATTCTCGAACCTTCTCTTTTAGCAAAATTAAGGCAAATAGGAAATCTATTGCAGGATTTGAATTATCAATTTTCATCTGTAGACTTTTCGCGTATAGTAGAATTAATTACAGATCTTTGCCAAAAGTATAGAGTAGATACGTTAGGCTCTCCACTCCTTACTATTGATACTTATAAAGACAGCCTTGACTTGTCTAATCAACAAGTAAAATTTTTAAAGAATTTTATAAGTAAAATAGGGAGTCTAAGTGAGTTTTATTCAATTTTTGACGCCTCTAAAAGGGTTGAAGAATTGGCTTATAATTTTATGATTTATCATTACCCGGAAGGGAAATCTTTTAAAAATTTTATGGATTTAGACGAATTTTTTAAAGAATTGGCCGAATTCGTTTTTGAAAAAATCAATTTAGGCGCTCTACGTTCGGGATTTTTTGAGTTTGCTGATTATCCTCTAATAGCTTTCATTATAAATAAGATTTGTTCGTCTAACTCTCAAGACTTTCTTTTTTCAGAAGACGATTTAGAAGAGATATTAAAAAAATTAAAGTTAAACAGTTACAATTCAGATCACTCCTACGCATTCTTTGTTCAGACTGGTAAAGAGGGTGTGTATTTGAACCATGTCTATAAGGGGCTAGGAATCTTTAATAATCGATATCGAGATAACTTTTCTGCTAATGATTTTGAACAGAATTATAATTTTGGAAGAATTTTTGACACCCCTTATTACTTCGGTTTTAATGCAAATAAAAGGCCTGAACGTCCAAGCCTTGATATGTTTGGACTATCTGAGTATCCCAAAGAAAGTGAATTGGATTACCGAGATATCATGATAACGGTAGACAGTTCTAAAAGATGTCTGAGGTTTTTAGATAATATTGGTAAAGAATTTTATTTTTCTTTTTTGGGCAACATGACACCAATAGTATTTCCTAAAACATTGGCTATGTTTAATAGTCTGTCATTAACGGGTGGAATGTATTTTGATTTGTCTGATTTGGTTCTAAGAAAGAAATATGCAGACAATAAGGATTTAAATGTTTTTATCTCTCCACAAATTTATTTTTTGGATAAAGAAATTATTATATCTAGGAGTAAAACTTTAGTTCGAACGACCTTGTTGAAAAAGATTTTTAATGATAGTCAAAATAATGCTCAGATTTTACTTGGTATAAAGAAAATTTATCCCAACTCATCGTTGTTTGTCAGAGAATTTTTTGTTGACAGTGATTTCAAAAGCAAAATAAAAAAACCGCTTTTTGTGAACCTCAACAGCTCTATAGGATTGGAAAACTTTATAGATTACGTGGGAAAGGTTGATTGGGTAACACTTGAAACTCCTCAACCTGAATTTAGCCAAGACCATTTAACAGAATTTATTGTTGAAAGTAAGAATACAATCCCAGATAAGTAGCTATTTATTCTGACAAAAGTAGGACTATATAACTGGGAACCATAGTCCCATATATTGATAGTAAAAAAGGAGATAAGAATGTTTACATTAACTAATATTGAAAAGACATTCGGTGGAACGAACAAAATTTTACAAGGAATCTCTCTTTCAATTGAAGATGGTGAACGAATTGCTTTGCTTGGAAGTAATGGTGCTGGTAAGACAACTTTGCTGAAAATTATTTCTGGACAACTTAAACAGAATAAAGGAACAATTAACTCGAAATTAGATTTTCAGAGTGAAATTGGTATGATGCCACAAGGGGATATTTTGATTGATGATTTAAAGGTGAAAGAAATTGTGAATTTGAAGGCTTATATGAACCGCCTAAGGGAGAAAAACATTGATAGTCTTTTAGAGAAAGTTGATTTAAAAGATCAGAAAGACAAATTTGTGTCTAGTCTTTCTGGAGGACAAAAAAGACGTCTCTCGTTATTATTGGCAATTTTAAATAATCCAAAATTAATTTTTCTTGATGAACCAACTACTGGGATGGATTTAGAGTCAGTTGATAAATTCTGGGAGCTATTAAAGAAGCAAGATGTCACCTCGGTAATAGTAACCCATGATTTTAATCAAATTGATAAGTTCTTTACCCGAGTCTTAATTTTAAAAAATGGGAAGATCTTTGCTGATGAGAAAGTTGAGGTCATTCATCAACAGGGTTTAACAATCGAAAAGTTTTATAGAACTATTAATGATAAGGAGATTTAATATGCCAAAATTTATTCAATTAAAACAGGTTATACGTAATAAACGTTTTCTGCTGTTCACTATTTTTATTCCAATAGTTTGGTATGCTTTTTTGCATAATGTTCAAAGCATTTCATCTAATATTATTTTAGGGATTGCAGTTTTTATTGGTATTATTGGCAATAGCTTGGCGACATTTAGTAAAAGGATTTCATCTAATATTGATTTCTATGCCTTTGAATCACGATTTACTCATTATAGTATCAAGAACTATCTCTTTGACCAGACATTTATTCAAATTGTTTTAAATACTCTGATCTTCTTTGCAATCCTTTTTTCCGCTGTAGCATTCTTTAAATTTCCTATAGCAAGTATAGTTTTTGTTCAATTTTTACTCTTAATGTTGATGGGAATATATTTTAGTATCATTGGCTTTGTTATGGGAGTTCGATTAGATACCAAAATTATCGATACGGTTAGCTTTCCGATTATTATTGTGGCATCTTTGACGATTATTCCATTCAAAAACCTAGGTGCCTCAGGAAATTTTGTAGATATATTGAGTAAAATCCAAATGATATTTCCCGGCTACTACTATAGTAGTATTATCAACGCTCTAATGAAGGATAATCCTGTTAAAACAAACGATATCCTTTTGTTTTTAGTAACATTTTTTCTCAATATCATTGTGCTATATTTTTTGATTCCACATGGTCAACTGAAACAAAGAGTTGCTAAATAAAATACTATATGTACTAATTTAACTATAGAATTTAATTTTTTTCAAATTGAGAAAGCTTATGCGGTGACAACGGTAGTTGGCCTGACTTTAATGATGGTCGGAGTAGGTTTTGCTAGTGCAGATAGTAATACCGACAAACATAGAGAAAGAGTAGCTGATCGTTTAAACATAATGGAACATCCATTCGACTCTATCCTCCTAGTTAGTTTAGAAAATTTATCTTATTCGCGAATATGATAAATTTCAAAAAAATATCATATTTGCGAATATCAAGAAATCGGAAATTATAGTGATATAATTCATATGTAAGCGATTTAATTAACTGTTTACGCCATATCGCTTTAAAAGTTCTGCTAGCTATATCTTTAATCGTAGTATGAAATTTAAACAAGGAGGAAAGTCATCATGACAAAAAGACAATCACGTCTTGTTAAAGCGGGATGGGTATGTATTGGCTGGGGCTTCGTTTGCTGGTGCTAATTAATAAACGGAAACCTAGCACAGAGTTTAGTGGATAGCCGTATAGCTATCCACTTTTTAGATGAGGAGAAAAAAATAGTATGAAGTATTATCACACTATGCAGGATCTCGCATCAGATTGTGGAATAGCGGTTGTGAAATCAATTTTATTGACATATGGGCGGTACGATGAAACTCTATTAACAGATAGACTTCAACATCTTAATATTGACCAAGGATTATCATTACTTGATATTGAAGAATTGCTTTCAATCTTTGGAATATACGGTAGTAATTATCAGGTTAATGAATTTAGTAATCTTAATTTTAAAACTCCTTGTATTCTAGTGACGAGAAGGGATGGGATAAACCATTACATTTTAGACTACGGAAAACAAAACGATAAGTTGGTTGTTTCTAATCCTGCTGAGAAGACTATTAGCTACCAGTCGTTTGAAGAAGTACGAGATATTTTTAATGGTTTTGCTTATATTGTTGAAAGCGATGATCCTAAGGTCGTGTTGAAAGAGACAAGTGCAACTAGTGAAAATGATAATAACTCCTTGAGTTTTAAAGAAAGGTTGAGCCTGTTTTTATGACGAGCTTACTTTGGCTAATTCCCTTGTTTATTATTTTTTCTATTCAATATTTAATTGTTTTTCAAGCTAGAAATATGTCTTTTAGTATGGTAATTTATGTATTACTAGTGTTAATTTTTTTTCATTGATAAAATTAAGGATACTGTCAATAATTATGTGTAAACACTCAAGTAGAGTTACGGAGTGTTAATCAAATAAGCTTTCAAGTGTGTCAGAACATTGGCCAAACCCTTTATGGATTCGTTGA